>ENA-ORSL01000019-ORSL01000019.1-human-gut-metagenome-genome-assembly--contig:-NODE-19-length-170948-cov-21.412188_pt1 | contig 170948 bp, 170 predicted proteins | sample MGYA00242190_ERZ509157 | MGnify/ENA primary metagenome ERZ509157 (study PRJEB26280, sample SAMEA2338664) | human gut metagenome | biome: human gut; feature: human-associated habitat; material... | reverse complement strand
CTACTTTTCTTTTCAAAGAAAAGTACGGTGCCTGCTTTTCTTTTCCAAAGAAAAGCAGGTCAGTTGCCGAGAGCGGCGCCGATGGCGGTTGCAAACTGCGCGTTTTCGGGAATAATGAAATTCACGCCGAAGGTTGAGCTGAGATTTTCAAAAATCTTTTCTGCGGGGCTTATTGTTGCGAGGTTACCTGTGAGAACGATGTTCCGAACGTTTTCCTTTCGTGCGGCAAAAACGCCCAGAACGCCGACGGTTTCAAACACCATATTGATTATTCCGCGTGCGATATCGGCAGGTGATGCGATGTCGGAGAGCTTTCCGAAGTTTGAAGCCGTCATATCCGGCGGTAGAGAGATTGACGCTCCCGCCTCCGTCAGGTCTTTTACGCGCAGGTCGACATTATCAAGCTCGCCGCCCTCCGCAAGCTCGACGATATGGTCGATATCGTCCATACCGAGCATTTTCTTTGAAAGTCCGACAAGGGTGCCGCCGCCGACGCCCGTTCCGCCGAGGTAGGAGGTTGTTACGGCGTCATCTGATTTTTTCGCATGGACGATTGCGGTTCCCGTGCCCATACTGATGACGATTGCGTCCGAAAGTCCGGAAAGATAAAGTCCGCCCCTGCCGACGCAGTCGAATTCGACGGCTTTTGTCAGGGGGAGTCCGTATATCGGCTTTTTGATATATGACGAGCCAACGCCCGTAATTATTACTTTTTCAATATCGGAAAGGTCAAGCCCGTTCTGAGTTGTAAACTTGCCGAAGGCACCGTAGACCGAGGTAATCGGGTCTGCGGCGCGGACAAATTGCGGAAAATTGATTTTTCCGCCGTAGGACGCAACGATTTTCGTTGTGCTTCCGCCGACGTCGATACCGATTATTGCTTTCATTTTTTCTTCCTTTCTTTCATATGGGCGACGAAATTATCATTTCGCAGAGAGTGTCATAGTCAATGCCGGCAACCTTTGCTTCTTGCGGAAGAAGGCTTGACGGCGTCATGCCGGGGAGCGCATTTGCTTCAAGACAGAAGAGGTGACCGTCGCCGTCCATCATAAAATCAAGCCGACTGTACATTCCCAGACCGAGGGCGTTGTGCGCACGCAGGGCGATTTCTCCCATTTCCGCCGCTTTTTCCGGCGAAAGCCGAGCGGGGCAGATTTCCTCCGTCGCGCCGGACTGATACTTGTTTTTGTAATCATAAAATCCCGTTTTCGGGATGATTTCTATTGCGGGCAGGGCTTTGCCGCCGAGAATACCAACGGAAAATTCACGTCCGGATATCTTTTCTTCAATTATAACCTTTGTGCCGTAGGTTTTGGCAAGGCTGATGGCTTTTTCAAGCTCGCTCTGCGTTCCGACAATCGTTACGCCGACGCTTGACCCGCAGCCGCAGGGCTTGACGACGCACGGCACGTCGATTTTTGATATATCCTCTCCGCCGTAAAGCTTCCATTTCGGGGTCGGAATTCCGCGCGACTCAAAGATTGATTTTGTCAGCGCTTTATCCATAGCGAGGTGACAGGAAGCATAGTCGCTGCCGGAATGCTTTATCCCGCACGATTCAAGCACCGCTTCAATCCGTCCGTCCTCGCCCATTCCGCCGTGGAGCGCGAGAAAGACGACATCCGCCTTTTCGCAAAGTCCGATTATTCCTCTGCCGATAAGCCTTTCGCCCTCGCCGAAGTCCTTTTTCAGCTTTTCGAGGTCGGGCTCGTTTTCCGGCACAGAAAATTCAAATTTACCGTCGGAACGAAAGAGAGAATCGATATTTTCCGTAGTTATCGGCTTGTATACGTCCGCAAGGGCAACGGAATGACCGCGCCGCATAAGCGCCGTTGCGATAAGCGCGCCGGACGAAAGGGAAACGTCTCTTTCGGGACTCATTCCTCCTGCAAGAACTGCTATTTTCATAGGTTTTGTGACCTCTTTTTAAAAGATTATATGTTGCCGCGGGCGAGCTTTTCCGCCGCCGCGAGCTTAACGCAAAGACAGAGAACCTCCGCCGCGCGGGAAAGGTCTGCGTCCGAAGGATATGACGGCGCAATGCGGAGATTTGTATCCTCCGGGTCGATGCCGTAAGGGAAGGTCGCGCCGACGTTTGTCAGCGTTACGCCCGCCTCCCTGCAGAGCTGCCAGACACGCTTTGCTGTTCCGGGGAGAACGTCAAGCGAGATGAAATATCCGCCTTCGGGTTTTGTCCATTCCGCAATTCCGAGCCCCGAAAGATGGTTTTCAAAGGCGGAAAGAACAATGTCAAACTTTCTTTTCAACACCTTTGCGTGAAGCGACATATGCTTTTTCAGGTTTTTCGCCGTGCCGAAATATTTTGCGTGGCGAAGCTGATTTATCTTGTCATAGGATATGCTCTGCACCGTCATATGCGAAAGCGTGTCGGCGATATTTTTTTCGGATGAAATCATTGCCGCAACGCCTGCTCCGGGATACGTTATCTTTGATGTCGAAACGAACATATATACGATATCTTCGTTTTCCGTGCCGCGGGTAAGGTCAAAAATGTTCGGTATTTCCCGAATTTTTCCGAAATCGTGGACGATATATGCGTTGTCCCAGAAAATGCGGAAGTCCTTTGCCGCGGGACGCAGACGGGCAAAACGGGCGATTGTTTCGTCGGAATATACGGCGCCCGTCGGGTTTGAAAATTTCGGCACGCACCATATGCCCTTTATGCTTGCGTCGGAGGAGACAAGACGTTCGACCTCATCCATGTCGGGACCGGACTCCGTCATTTCTATATTTATCATCTCAATGCCGAAGGCGGCGCAGATTGCAAAGTGACGGTCATAGCCGGGGCATGGGCAAAGGAATTTTATATTCCCCTGATTTTTCCACGGCTTTTCGCCGCATACGCCGAAAAGCATCGCGCGGGCGACAGTATCATACATCATTGTAAGGCTTGAATTTCCGCCGGCAATAACATGCTCTGCGGGAACGCCGCAAAGCTCGCCGAAGAGGCGGCGGACGTCATTACAGCCGGCAAGCAGACCGTAATTGCGCATGTCGGCACCGTCCGACGATTTGCAGTCGTCGGCTGTTTTGAGAACGGTAAGAATGCCGTCCGAAAGGCAAAGCTGCTCTGTCGACGGTTTCCCGCGCGACATATCGAGCGAAAGCCCCTGTGCTTTGATATTTTCGTATTCGGAGAGGAGACTTCTGCAAATGGACGAAAGTCCGCTCTCCGTCATTTCCGAATACTTCATAATGAAAAATCTCCGTTTTATCAGATATCGGCGTTGCCCGTTGTTCTGGGGAATGCTTCAACGTCGCGGATGTTGGATACGCCCGTGATATACATTATAAGGCGCTCAAAGCCGAGACCGAAGCCTGCGTGGTGAGTTCCGCCGTATTTACGAAGCTCGGTGTACCACCAATAATCATCGGGATTGAGACCGAAGCGCGCGTATGCTTCTTCGAGCTTGTCAAGACGCTCCTCACGCTGTGATCCGCCGATGAGCTCTCCAACGCCCGGAACGAGCATATCCGCCGCGGCGACGGTCTTTCCGTCGTCGTTCTGGCGCATATAGAACGCCTTTATCTCCTTCGGATAGTCCGTTACGAACACGGGCTTTCTGAAAATCTCCTCGCAGAGATATCTTTCGTGCTCCGTCTGCATATCGCAACCCCAGAAGGGCGTATAATCAAACTGCTTGCCGCTTTCCGAAAGCAGCTTTATCGCCTCCGTATATGTTATGCGGGCAAAATCATTTCCGACAACGTTGTGAAGCCTGTCAAGAAGGGTGTTGTCGACGAATTTATTGAAGAATTCAAGCTCTGCGGGGCAGTTTTCAAGAACGTAGTTTATAACGTACTTTGTCATTGCTTCCGCAAGCTCCATATCGTCATTGAGGTCGGAGAAGGCGATTTCAGGCTCTATCATCCAGAACTCAGCCGCGTGGCGCTGGGTATAGCTCTTTTCGGCGCGGAAGGTCGGACCGAAGGTATAAATCTTTGAATAAACCTGCGCAAAGCACTCTGCATTGAGCTGACCGGAAACCGTCAGAAATGCGCTCTTGCCGAAAAAGTCCTTTGAAAAATCTATTTTTCCGTCCTCTGTTCTCGGGGGATTGTCAAGGTCGAGAGCCGTCACTCTGAACATTTCGCCCGCGCCTTCGCAGTCGCTGACGGTGATAAGAGGAGTATTCACATAGACAAAGCCGTTTTCATTGAAGAATTTATGAATGGCGAACGCCGCCGCGGAGCGCACGCGGAAAACCGCATTGAAAAGGTTTGCTCTGGGGCGCAGATACGATATAGTGCGGAGGTATTCAAGGGTGTGACGCTTTTTCTGAATGGGGTAGTCCGGCGTTGATGCGCCTTCAACTTCAATTCTGTCCGCCTTTATTTCAAACGGCTGGGGGGCGTCGGGGGTAAGGGTCAGCGTCCCTGTGACTATGAGCGCCGCGCCGACGTTCTGCTTTGCGATCTCCTTATAATTTTCGAGCTTGTCCGCTTCAAAAACGACCTGAACGTTCTTAAAGTAGCTGCCGTCGTTCAGCTCAATGAAGCCGAATGCGTTTGAAGAGCGGATGGATCTTGCCCAGCCGGCAACCGTTACGGTTTTTCCGTCGAAGGCGTCCTTATCGGCAAAAATGTCTTTTACAAAATTTCTTTTCATTTCAATCACCTTTTTATTATAAATTTATTATATTGGCGAAAATATATATACAAAGTATATTATACAACGACATTCCGCCGATTACAAGATAATTTTTCAAACGGACGGTAGTTTTTTGAGATATTTATCCTTTATTGCTCCGAATTTTATTGACAAAAAAAGTCCTATGGGCTATAATTTAAGTTGGAATCCGGCGCGACCGGAAAAGCAATCTCAAAAATAATTATCTCGGAGGAAAAATAGATGGACAATTCCACAAAGAAATCGTTGCAGACCGCAGCGGCAAAAATCCGTCTCGGAATTCTTGAAGAAGTGTTTTCCGCTTCGTCGGGACATCCGGGCGGGTCGCTCTCGATAGCGGACATTCTCTCATATCTCTTCTTCAGGGAGATGAGAATCGACCCAAAGAATCCCGAATGGGCAGACCGTGACCGCTTCGTCCTTTCAAAGGGACACACGGCTCCCGCTCTCTATGCAACTCTTGCAAACAGAGGATATTTTGATGTTTCGGAGCTGAAAGGCTTCCGCAATGCACAGAGTTTCCTTCAGGGTCACCCCGATATGAAGCATACGCCCGGCGTCGATATGACAACAGGCTCTCTCGGCCTCGGAATTTCCGCCGCTTGCGGCATGGCACTCTCCGGCAAGATTTCCGATAAGGATTACCGTGTGTATGCCGTTCTCGGCGACGGCGAGACGGAAGAGGGTCAGGTCTGGGAGGCGGCTATGTTCGCCGCTCATTACAAGCTCGATAACCTCTGCATCTTCGTTGACTTCAACGGACTTCAGATCGACGGACCCATCGTCGACGTTATCGACCCCACCCCCATTGACAAGAAGTTCGAAGCGTTCAACTGGAACGTTGTCACGATAGACGCTCACAATTTCGATGAAATCGAAGCGGCTGTCGAAGCGGCGAAGGCGTGCAATGGCAAGCCGACGGCGATAATCGCCAAGTCGGTAAAGGGCAAGGGCGTTTCGTTTATGGAAAACAAGGTCGGCTGGCACGGAAAAGCTCCGAACGCCGAGGAATACGAGCAGGCGGTTGCGGAAATCACCGCTTCAATGCAGTAAGGGGAGGATACGGTAATGGCTGATAAAATTGCAACAAGACAGGCTTACGGAGACGCGCTTGCCGCTCTCGGCGATAAGTATAAGGATCTCGTCGTTCTCGATGCAGACCTTGCGGAAGCAACAAAAACCGGCGTTTTCAAAAAGAAATTCCCCGAAAGACATTTCGACTGCGGCATAGCGGAGGGAAACATGGTTTCCGTTGCGGCGGGACTTGCAACAACGGGAAAGATCCCGTTTGCGTCCAGCTTTGCCATGTTTGCCGCAGGCAGAGCATATGAACAGATAAGAAACTCTGTCGGTTATCCTCATCTCAACGTTAAAATCGGCGCAACTCACGCAGGCATCACGGTCGGCGAGGACGGCGCAACGCACCAGTGCAATGAGGATATCGCTCTTATGCGCACAATTCCGGGAATGGTTATCATCAATCCTGCGGACGGACTTGAAACGTTTGCGGCGGTCGAAGCCGCCATCAACTATAAGGGTCCCGTTTATCTCCGCTTCGGCAGAGCTGCGGTGCCTTATCTCTATGACGAGAAAACATATAAGTTTGAAATCGGCAAGGGAATCACTCTCGCCGAGGGCAAGGACGTTACAATCGTCGCAACGGGATATATGGTTCATCTCGCACTTGAAGCAAGAGAGCTTCTCAAAGCCGAAGGCATTGACGCCGAGGTTATCAACATTCATACAATCAAGCCCCTTGACGAAGAGCTCATCATAAACAGCGCGAAGAAGACAGGCGCGGTCGTTACGGCAGAGGAACACAACATCATCGGCGGACTCGGCGGCGCGGTATGTGAGGTTCTTTCCGAAAAGCACCCGACGCCCGTGCTCAGAGTCGGCGTTGAGGACAAATTCGGCAAGAGCGGCAAGGTTCCCGTTCTTCTTGAAGAATACGGACTCACAGCCGCAAACATCGCCGCAAAGGCGAAGGCAGCGGTTGCCCTCAAGAAATAATTTAAGAAAAAAACAGAGCGTCACTCCCGAATTCCCTTCGGGAGTGAAGTTTTATCGGAGGCGGAATGAAGATACTTCTTTGCACGATGAAAATGAATATGGGCGGCGCGGAGACGCACATTTTTGAGCTTGCAAAAGCGCTTTTCGTGCGCGGTTACGAGGTGACGGTTGCCTCCGGCGGCGGAAGATATGCGGAGGAGCTTTCTTCTCTCGGCATAAAAACCGTGACGGTGCCGCTTTATTCAAAAAATCCTCTGCTTATGGCGGCGGGGCGACGGAGACTGTCCGCCCTTATAAAAAGGGAAAAATTCGATATCGTTCACGCTCACGCGAGAATTCCCGCGCTTATCTGCGGCGGACTTCAGAAGAAATACGGCTTCCGCTTTGTGACAACGGCGCATTATGATTTCAAGGTCACGCCGCTACTCCGCAGACTGACGGACTGGGGCGAGCATTGCTTTGCCGTCAGCCCCGATATAAAGGATTATGTTGCGGCAAATTATGACTTCCCCAAGGAGAACATTTCCGTTATTCCGAACGGAATAGATACGGAAAAATTCTCGCCGTCTGGCGGGGAGGAATTGCTTGCGGAGTTTCCCTCGCTTGCGGGAAAGACCGTCATTCTGCACGTCAGCAGGCTGGAAAGCTATTCTTCGCTCTGCGCCGGAAGGCTTGCGGCGGCTATGCGCAAAACAGGAGAAAAATATCCCGCAGCCGTGCTTGTAATCGTCGGCGGCGGAAGCGAGCTTGAAAGAATCCGCAGTATTGCCGGAGAGACAAACAAAGTCCTCGGCAGGGAGGCGGTGATCGCCGTCGGCGCAAGGGCGGACGTTTATAAATTCATGAAAGCGGCGAGCATTTTCGCAGGTCCCTCACGCGCGGCGCTGGAAGCTATGGCTTGCGGTGTTCCGACGGTTGTCACGGGGTCGCAGGGGCATATAGGCATATTTTCGGATGAAATCCGACCTGCTTGCGAAAGGACGAATTTCTGCGGCAGGGGACTTCCACTCCCCGATGAAGCCGCGCTCCGCCGCGACGTTGAAACGCTTCTTTCGATGACGGAGGACGATCGGGCGGCCGTGGGCAGAGCCTGCCGGAAATACGTCTGCGAAAATTATTCGGTCGACCGCATGACAGACCTGTGCGAGAAGGAATATCTGCGTCTTTCCAAAATCGTTACCGGAAAGCGTCACGATTTTACCCTCTGCGGCTATTACGGCTTCGGAAACACGGGTGACGAGGCGCTTGAAAAATGCATAATTTCGTCGATAAGAAAAAGAAACCCCTCCGCCGACATCTGCGTCATGACACATACGCCGAAAAAAACTTCAAGGCGGTTTTCCGTCGCGACGGTGCAGAGAATGAATATTTCCGCCGTTATGAAAGTGCTGAAAAACACGGATACGTTCATCTTCGGCGGCGGAAACCTTTTGCAGGACAAAACGAGCTTTGCGTCACTCCTTTATTATTCGAAAATGCTGTCATGGGCGAAGAAAAAAGGCTGTCGGACGGTGATTTTCGCAAACGGGCTCGGGCCATTTGAAAGCGCGATGGCACTGAAAATAACGGCTCGTGCGCTGTCGGCGGCGGACGCGGTTTCAATGAGGGAAACATATTCCCTTGAGCTTGCCGGAGAGCTTTGTCCCGGACTTTCGCCGGCGCTTACCTTTGACCCTGCGATAATGACGGTTCCGGCTACCGGCGCGAAAAGGGACGGAAAATATTTCGTCGTCTCGCCGAAGTTCTTTTCGGAAACTGCGACGGATGAACTCATCGGCGCAGTGAAAACGCTGTCCGAACGGCACAAAATGAAGGCATATATCCTCCCGATGTACGAAAAGGAGGACATGAAAATCTGCATGGAGGTCGCGCACGAAACGGGCGGCGAGCTTCTCCCGTGCGGGATGTCTCCGGAGGACGTTTCCGGAGTGCTTTCCGGCGCGGAGGTACTGATAGGCTCCCGGCTTCATTCGCTCGTGCTGTCGACGGTCGCGCTTTGCCCCGCCGTTGCGCTTTCGGACGATATAAAGCTGTTTTCTTATATGGAGATGATCGCCGCGGAAGGAGATGAGGCGTTCTGCCTTTCCGAAATGTCGATGCGGGACGACATAATCTCGCTTGTCGACGCGGTGCTCTCCCGTAGCGGAGAGATACGGGAAAGCCTCGGCGAAAGGTTGCCTTTCCGCCGCGGAATGTACGAAAAGAGCATTGATATGCTGATTTCAAAATAAAACGCAAGCGTTTTTGTGCAACATCATTTTTCGTCATAAAAAGCGCAAAAGAGAGTGCAGAGGTTGAAAAAATGGCGGATATGTGATATAATCACAAAATAAAATCTGCGGAGAGGGATTATGAAAAAACGTTATTACTATTATTTCGACGAAAAAAACGATGATTTTGCGGGCACCAATATAAACGGCGAAAAGACCCCGAAAAATTATGAATATCTCCCCCGGAACATTTTTTACAGGATATTCAAGCCCGTAGTTTATTATCTTGTCCTGCCGATTGTTTCTCTGGCTGTTACGCTTATGGGCGTGCGGATAAAGAACAGAAAAGTTCTGAAAAATCGCAGGGACAGAAAAAAGGGCTATTTTATATATAGCAATCATACGGGCAGCGTGCGCGATGTTTTTTCCGCACCGAAGGTGTCGTTTCCCCATCAGTGCTATGCGGTTGCAAATCCGGACGCCATAAGTATTCCCGGAATAAAGTTGCTCGTTCGGTTTCTCGGAGTCATGCCCGTGCCGTCCGACATAAAAACCTATGCGAAATTCAGAGACGCAATCGGCAAAGTCTATGAAAAGGGCAACGTCATATCCATTTTCCCGGAGGCGCATATATGGCCGAAATATCACGAAATCCGCGACTTTCCGGACGTTTCGTTCTATTATCCCGTCGAGCTTGACGCCCCGTGCTTCGTGAAAACGACGGTATATATAAAAAGGAAGAACGGCACAACCCGCGCAAAAATGATCTGTGACGGTCCGTTCTATCCGGACAAGACCGTTTCCCGCAGGGAAGCGCAGGCAAAGCTATGCCGCGAGATAAAGGAAACAATGAAAATGCGCGCGAAGGAATATGATTCCTCGCCGGATTGCAGGTTCAATTATATAAAAGTCGATACTCCCGAGGATGTCCGGACGGAGATCGCATAAAAAACCCCTTCGCTTACACGGGTGCTCATAAGAAAGTAATCCAAAGAATTACGATTATGGCATCTGTCAGATGGGGTTGGTAAACGAGATAACGGGTATTCGGTGAAAGCCGAGTACCCGTTATTTTTTTGCCTGTGCGTGAAAGCAATAGATTTATTCACATTTTTCGAGTATAATTAACTCATATCTTTCCTATCCTTTCCATTCCGAGATTATTTCAAAAAATCTCAAAAAATTTTGGAAACATTGGAACAATTCAGCCTTTCTCATGCCATATACAGTAGAAGGCTATTACAAAACGATTGGAGGTGACGCTTATGGAGAAGCGGAAAAGCCCGAAGGGTTTTATTGTGGTGCTGCCCGGTGAGATCATCGAAATACCGCAGGACAGCGACAAATCATGGCTGACCCTGTTTTACAGCTTACCAAGAGAGCTTGCAGAAAAGTGGAAGCCCGCTTATGATCTGCCCCGCTGCCCTTATGAGGTTTTGCGGACGGACAAGTATGACCACATCGTATGCGACGATATGTTCAAGCTGCTTGTGTGGGATTGCTACGCATGGAGCGCATGGCAGTTTTTCCAAGTGAAAGATCGCAAGGGCAATTATCGTGACATTCCCGGTGCATGGACACAGTACGCAGGATATTTCCCTTTGTGGCGTTTGTCGTACAGCATTATCCCCTACATCCGAATGAAGTTTGAACAAAACGGACTCGGCTTCCAAAACCTTTACAACATCCCGCAGGGTGTGGAAGTGCCGTGGCTGACCTATCAGCAGTTCAGCAATCTGATCGGCAATGTCACCGATATGGTGGTTGCGGAACAGGAATGGCAACCTGTGATTGATGCAATATGGGAAAACCGCACCGTAGAGGACTACGAAACCACAAGCAGCACCGTCAAGACCGATTTCATGCGGAAGTGGCATCACAACCGTTCCGGCAAGCCAATCTCTCTGGATGAAATGATGGAGAGCGAGGACGGGGACATTTTTGATGTGGCAGACCCCCGCAGCGATTTTGAGAACTCAGTCATTTCCGAAATGCAGATTGCTTCCTTTGCGGAAAGCACCATCACAGAGAAAGACCGAGAAATATTGAAGCTGCGCATGGACGGCTTGACCGAACAGGAGATTGCGGACAAGGTTGGCTACAAGACCGCCAGCGCAGTCCATAAGCATATCGCCAAGATCGCAAACGCCTATGAGGATTATGTGACAGCGGAATATCAGAAGTATTTGGACAAGTAAATAGACGCAGAAACGGTAGCAGTTACCGAAATGGTGACTGCTGCTTTTTCATGCAGGCAAGGAGTTTTTTATGAGCAGAGAACCGTTTGAAACCATGCCCGATGTAATGGATGCAAAGCAGCTTGCGCAGGCGTTGCAGATTTCCAAAGCGGGGGCATACAACCTTTTGAACAGCCCGGATTTTCCAACATTACGGATCGGCGGGCGCAAATTGGTAATGAAAAATGAGCTTGTGGAATGGCTGAAAAGCCGCACAAACAGGAAAGCGTGAAAACACGGTCAAGACCCGGAAAAAACAGAAAACAGTTGATAGCGACTGCCCGGACGCACTACTCCCTGTCTGAGCTGTTTCTATATGAAAATCGCTGTTATTCCCAATTCAAGAGTCGAAGAAAATCACCGAAAAATGCCACTATTGTGACGTGGAACGCAGAAAGGAATTCAAATGAGAACAGGACTTACCAAGCAGCAGAAAACCACAGAAATATTTTTTAATGAGACCAAGACAGGAATATCGTTTACACCCACAACACACGACTTGAAGGAGCGGCTGACCGCCTTTGCAGATCAGTACCCTGACCATTGCATTATGACGGACGAGGACATCGAAACAGGCTATAAGTCGTTTGAGATTGACAAGGGGCGACTGTCTTTCCGTCTAACTGCACCGTATAGAGAGGAACGCCGACAGGATGCGAGTTACCGGGCAAAATTACAGGGGAACATACCTCACAATTTTGAATGAAACATTGAAAAATTCACAATTTCGTGATATAATATGTATAAAGAAAACCTGATCGGAGGTGCAATATGGCGGTTTGTTATGATAAATTGTTTCATCTAATGATTGATCGACATATAACCAATACACAACTAATTGCCAAGGCAGGGTTTAGCGCAAACATATTAACGAGGCTAAAAAAGAATGAATATGTGTCGTTAGAAAGTATTGAAAAATTGTGCTGTGCCATGGAATGTAGTGTTGATGATATTTTGGAATTTCAGGAGAATGTGAATGATAACCGTTAACGACTATATAAATAATCAGGCATTGACAGAACCATGTTTTGTCCAAGGGGATTCTTTGAAAGTCCTATCTCAATTTCCAGATGGTTGTATTGATTGCGTGGTAACAAGTCCACCCTATTATATGAAACGTCAGTATTTGGGTGGTGGTATAGGCTTAGAGCCAACATATAAAGAGTACATCGATAATTTACTTGTCATTGTACAGGAAATATATCGTGTTCTTAAACCTACAGGCTCATTCTGGCTGAATATTGGAGATAGCTATCAGAATAAGCAGCTATTGAATATTCCTCACCGTGTAGCCATAAAAATGCAAGACGATCAGAAATGGATTCTTCGAAATACCGTTGTTTGGGATAAATTGAAAGGTGCTATGTCACAATCCAAAGATAGTTTGGGGTGTGAATACGAGCCTATGTTTCACTTTGTAAAGAAGAAATCCGGGTACTATTACGATTCTGATGCTGTAAGAAGAAAACCTCGCAGCGCGCATGTTGAGAATGGCGCCGTAGTTAGTGCTACAGGTGTAAGTGGTGTTCGGTACAGACGTAAAATTGAGCTAAGCACAGAACTTACAGAAGAACAACGTCAAAATGCGTTCAAAGCGTTGGACGATGTGCTTGAACGCATTAAAAAAGGCGAGCTTGCTGACTTTAGAATGGTCATTAAGGGAGCTAATCAGCGTGTAACCAATGGAGATACAACAAATTTGAGTGGGCGAGCCAAAGAGCTTCAAGAAAAAGGATTCTATTTCCTATTCTATAATCCAAACGGTAGCATGATCTCGGATGTATGGCAAATTATCCCCGAAGATACACAAGGACGAAAACTACATTTCGCACCGTTTCCAGAAGACCTGGTAAAAACGCCCATAATCTTAACATGTCCCCCTAATGGTATCGTTTTAGATCCATTCGTGGGAACGGGTACAACCAGCTATGTGGCAGCACAACTCAAACGAAAGTCCATAGGCATCGATATGTCAAAAGAGTACCTTGAACTCGCAGAAAGCAGATGCTCAGAATTCGGTTGCCTTAATAATGGAGAACTGGAGAAAGTATTATGAGTAAGATTAGTGAGTTTTTCGGACTGAACTGTAAAGACGATTCATTGGATTTTGAAGCGGCAATGAGTGCGCAGACCTGTCCATATACACAACGCATCTGCACCAAAATGAGAAAATCTGATCCAAATGTGAAGATAGGAACCTGCTCGGTCAAATATCAGAACCAAGATGTGATTATTTGTCCGTTTAGGCTGTTGGAACATAATCAGATTTTTATTGACTGCTTACATTTGCTAACCATGCATGAGCCCGGAAATGAGCTCTATCTCGTCCCAGAGGTACAAATTCCCGGTGGACATGTTGATTATTTTTTGGTTTCGGCTAAGGACAAAAAGGTCAAGGATTTTATTGGAATCGAGCTGCAGACAATGGATACAACTGGAACTGTGTGGCCCGAACGACAGAGATTCTTAAATGAAAAGGGTATTGCAGTTGATCCTGTAGACCTGAACAATAAGAAGCCGTTCGGAATGAACTGGAAAATGACTCTAAAAACCATCCTCATCCAAATGCACCACAAAAGCGAAACGTTTGAGCATTTGAACAAGCACTTGGTTTTGATAATTCAGAAGCCACTATATGAACACATGAAAAGCGATTTTAATTTCGACGGCATCGAAGGAGTCAGACTTGGAGACCCGGTTCACATCCATTCATATAATTTTGAGGAGAAGGAACAGCGGCTTACTCTGTCTCTTCATACACGAGTTAGTACTGATTCTGAAGGTATTGCAAATCGCCTTGGCCTTAATGCGGAAAGCAAGGTTGAGCTACAGGATTTAATTCACATTCTTGAACCGAAACTGATTGAAGCGAACAGATTGAAAATCGGAATTTCTGGATAGTTCAACTACGCCTGATTAGTCTATTATCAAAGGCTATTGAATAAAGGGTGTAACATGATCGTGAGGTGACTAACTGTGGGAACGATTTTTGTTGCTGGTTCTTATGGTGTTGGTAAAAGTACTCTGTGTATCAAAACCGAGAGATGATGTTGAAACGGAAGTTGAGCGTAAAGGAACGCCGCATCAGAACGCACCGACTTTGCGCCCATGACGGCTATCTGGAAAGCATCGTGCCGGAGCTAATCGCCATGACTTACGAGGAAACGAAAGACTATCTTTACCACGCAGTACAAAGCAAAGAAGCAAAAGCATTTTTGAAAAAACATGCCAAGGGAGGGGATGCAGAATAATACCCTTGCTTACAAGGGCGCACTTCTATACAGGGGCAAGCCCTGTATGTGCGCTCTGCGAGGCTAACAGCCCGGACGATGGAAGTCCGGGCTGTTTTGCGTCACTTCGTTCCGTACAAGGGGCTGCACCCCTTGCGGCTTCGCCTATCCCTGCGTACTTGTCATTTGGAAACGCTTTTGACAAACCATTTTCAAACGCCAAGTCTGAAAATCGAACAACGTACATAGACCGTTTACCGATTTTCGGTAGGCGGTCTTTTTATATCCCCACATCAAAATCAAGGAGGTCATGCACGATGGCAAAACAGAAAACCATCCCCGAACTGCAAGCTGAGATTGACGCCAATGAGCGTCGGATTGCCCAACTCCAACACAAACAGCAGCAACTTGAAAACCGCCGCAGTTACTACGAGAAGGGCGATCGGCGCAAGCGGGCGCACCACCTTATCACCCGTGGCGCAGCCATTGAAAGTGTCGCACCGCTGACAAAGGTTTTGACCGAAACCGAGTTTTACTCCTTTGCTGAAAAAGCTCTTGCCGTCCCGGAGATCAAAGGCTTGCTTATGGAAGCGGTCAACGAACACAACCGGGCTGAACAGAAAGAGAGGTGTTGAGTATCCAGAGGGTACACAAATACAAGGACTTGGACGAGCTTACCCCCTATGCTCTGCGGGAACTTGTCAAGGGAGTTTATATCGAAGCTCCCGACAAGAGCAGCGGCAAACGGCGGCAGAACATCCGCATTTCCTATGACCTTGTGGGCTTTATCCCGCTGAATAAACTGATGAAAGAGGAAACGGCATGACCGAAGCCATGCCGTTCCTGCAAAAATACGATATTACTTTCTTTCGACCCCCGCCCATTTGGCGGAGGGAATTTTTTGTCAAGTATATAACGGCGCATTTTGCGCGGCGGAGTCGTGTTTTCGGGGAGCGGACAGTCGACTGCGCAACTTTTGCGCGAAAATTTATTAAATTCGATAAAAAATTTATATAAAACTATTGACAAAATTCAAAAAGCGAGTATAATATACAATGTAAAGAAAAGAAGGAGGCGGAAAAATGAAGAAGAGCTTATACAGTCTTATGCTCTCGGACGAGGTCGTCCGCGAAATTGACGTTGCCGCTCACAGGCTCGGCACGAACCGTTCCGCGCTTATAAACAGAATACTTGCGGAATATGCTTCCGTCACAACGCCCGAAAAGCGGATAAACGATATTTTTTCCTCAATCTGCAATTTCTTCGGCGGCGGGAGCGACATTGTTCCGCTTGCCGTTCCGAATCAGGACACAATGCTCCTGAAAAGCAGTCTGAAATTCAAATACAGACCGACGGTCAGATACGAGGTCGAGCTCCGGAGCACGAGCGAGGGAACGAGCGGCAAGCTGAGCGTTGCGATAAGAACGCAGTCGCCGGCGCTATCCGACGTTATGGACGGGTTCTTTGTCTGGATGAAGCGCACGGAGGATAAATATCTTCCCACACCGCCCGAATATGAATTTTTCCCCGGACGTTATGTAAGAAGCATAAATCCCATGGGCAGAATAAAGAACGGGGAGGAGCTCAGCCTTGCGATTTCATCTTACGTAGCTGTTCTTGACAGACTTCTCAAGGGTTGCGTATCCGGCGAGCTTGACGCCGAAACGGCGGAGAAAATATACCTTTCATACCTTAAAAACACAAAAAGCATTATTTAATTCATGTCAAAGGAAGTGATTTTATGAACCTTCAGAAATTCACTAAAAAATCAATAGAAGCGATAAACGCCGCGCAGAGCAAGGCGCTTGAAAACTCAAATCAGGCGATAACGCAGGAGCATCTGCTCTATGCGCTTCTTGCGCAGGAGGGCGGTCTCATCGGCAGTATCTTTTCAAAGATGGGCGTCGATACGGAGGCTGTGCTTTCATCGCTTGACGATGCCATATCGAAAATAACAAAGGTCGGCGGAGGCGGAGCCGAGCTTGACAAAATCTATGTTTCTCAGGACTGCCAGCGTGTTCTTGAAAACGCCGAAAAGCTGGCAAAATCCGAGGGGGACGAATACGTTTCAGTCGAGCATATTGCCATGGCGATATTCGATTTGCCGACGCAGGCGATAAGAGATATCTTCCGCATAAGAGGCATAACGAAAGCCGCATTCAAGGCAGAGCTTGCAAAGGTCAAGACGGCGCGCGTCACGGACGACGAGCCTGAGCAGACATATGACGCTCTGAAAAAATACGGTTTTGACCTTGTCGAGCGGGCAAGGGAGCAGAAGCTTGACCCCGTTATCGGCAGGGACTCCGAAATTCGTAACGTGATAAGAATTCTTTCGAGAAAGACGAAAAACAACCCCGTGCTTATAGGCGAACCCGGCGTAGGTAAGACCGCTATTGCGGAAGGACTTGCGCAGAGAATAGTCCGTGGGGACGTACCCGAAGGGCTGAAGGACAAGACGATTTTTGCCCTTGATATGGGCTCTCTTATCGCGGGCGCAAAGTTCCGCGGCGAATTTGAAGAGAGACTGAAAGCGGTTCTTGCCGAGGTCACAAAGAGCGAGGGCAGAATAATTCTCTTTATCGACGAGCTTCATACGATAGTCGGCGCCGGCAAGACCGACGGTGCGCTTGACGCAGGCAATATATTGAAGCCTATGCTTGCAAGGGGCGAGCTGCACTGTATCGGCGCAACAACGCTTGACGAATACAGAAAGTATATCGAAAAGGACGCTGCACTTGAAAGACGTTTCCAGCCCGTTACGGTAAACGAGCCGACGGTTGAGGACACGATAACCATTCTTCGTGGTCTGCGCGAGCGTTACGAAATTTATCACGGCGTGCGCATTCACGACGCGGCTCTCGTTTCCGCCGCCGTTCTTTCAGACAGATATATAACCGACCGTTTCCTCCCCGATAAGGCGATTGACCTTGTCGACGAGGCGTGCGCGCTTGTCAGAACGGAGATAGACTCCATGCCCGCAGAGCTGGATGACGTCCGCAGGAAGATTATGCAGCTTGAAATAGAGGAAACCGCACTCAAAAAGGAGACGGATACGCTTTCTGTCGAAAGGCTTGCCAAGGTGACGGAGGAAATATCCGAAATGAAGGATAAATTCAATGCTATGAAGGCAAAATGGGAGAGCGAAAAGGCGGCGATCAACTCCGTCAAGAACATAAAGGAAGAAATCGAAAGAGCCACAGCCGAAATGGAGGAGGCTCAGCGCACCTTCCGTTATGAAGAAGCGGCGAGACTCAAATATTCAGTCCTGCCCGAGCTTCAGAAAAAGCTGGAGCAGGCAAACAAGGACAGCAAAAACACGGACGGAACGGATAAAATCCTGCGTGACACCGTAACCGAAGAAGAGATTACGGGAATTGTTGCCCGCTGGACGGGGATTCCGGTTTCAAAGCTGAAAGCAAGCGAGAGAGAGAAGATACTCTCCCTTGAAGATACGCTTCATAAACGTGTTATCGGTCAGGACGAGGCTGTCCGCAAGGTGAGCGAAGCAATTCTGCGTTCGCGTGCCGGTATCGCCGATCCGTCAAGACCGATAGGCTCTTTTATGTTCCTCGGTCCGACGGGTGTCGGCAAAACGGAGCTTGCAAAAGCCCTTGCCGAATGCCTTTTCGATGACGAACGCTCAATGGTCAGAATAGATATGTCCGAATATATGGAGAAGTTCTCCGTATCGCGTCTCATCGGAGCGCCTCCCGGCTATGTCGGCTATGACGAGGGCGGTCAGCTGACAGAGGCTGTGCGCCGTCATCCGTATTCCGTTGTCCTCTTTGATGAAGTCGAAAAGGCTCATCCGGATGTTTTCAATATTCTTCTTCAGATACTGGACGACGGTAGGATAACCGATTCGCAGGGCAGAACGGTCGACTTCAAGAATACCATAATTATTCTGACGAGCAACCTCGGTTCTCAGTACCTGCTGGACGGTATCGACGCCGACGGCGAGATTACGGAGAAGGCGCGTGAGGAGGTCATGAACCTGCTCCGCAGCTCCTTCCGCCCCGAATTCCTCAACCGTCTCGATGAGATAATCTTCTATAAACCGCTTGCAAAGAGCCAGCTTACAAAGATTATCGACCTGCTCACGGAAAAACTCTCAAAGCGTCTCGAAGACAAGGGCTTGCACCTTGAAATCACGGACGCCGCAAAGACGCTCTGCATCGACTGCGGTTATGACCCCGTTTACGGTGCAAGACCGCTCAAGAGGTATTTACAGGGCAGAGTTGAAACGCTTGTCGCACGCACAATCCTTTCAAGCGACCTTGATATGGGCGATACGCTCATCGTCGACGCAAAGGACGGCGAGCTTGACTGCACCGTCAGAAAGGCGGAAAAATAAAATAAAAAAAGACCGCAGAGCCGACAGACTCTGCGGTTATTTTTTGTTATGCGTCCTTTTTATTCACCTGATCCAAAAGCATCTGCTCCATCATGTCCATGCAATGCGCCTGATCGAAGGTGACGCTTTCGGAGAGATACCTTTCGCGCAGGGCGGCTTTTTCCTCCGGATGTTCGATAAAATAATCAATTTTTGCGGCAAGGTCGTCCGGATTGTTGACCTCAAAGAGGCACCGCTCGTCGAGGGCGAAAGCCTTTGTTGCGCAACGGGGCGAATTCGCGATTACGGGAACAAGTCCGCAGGAGATTGCTTCAAGGCAGGCAATCGCTTCGATCTCGATTTCCGCGGGATGGCAGTAAAGATCGCAGAAGTTGATTATGTCAACAAGTTCTGCGCGACTGTAAAACCCGATGACGGGGGGATTTTTTCAGATATTTCTTTCCGTATTTTTCGATTTTGTCGAGAAGGGGACCGTTGCCGGCAAAGAAGAGCTGGATTTTATCCGCATATTTTGACTTTCTGACGGCTTTCATAAGCACAATGTGCGATTTTTCCTTGGAAAGTCTGCCGGTGAAAAGAATGCAGAATTTGTCCCTGTATTGCTCGGGCTTTTCGGCGGGAACGGGATGAAAATCGCTGCATACGCCGTTTGAAATGACATATCCGTTCGTTTTGCGGTGGACTTCTCTCTCAAAAACGTCGCGGATGAATTGCGTCGGGTAATGAATTGCGTCGGCGCGGCAGAAAAGGTTTTTGTCATACCATTCGTAAGTCAGATGGTTTGCGAGATGATTTCCCATCAGCCCGACGATGTGCGCCGTGAGGTTTTCTGCCTGAGCATGGAAGCCGGCGGTTATGGGCTTACCGAGACTTGCGGCGAGCTTTGTCGCACGTCTTGCAATGAAGAGAGGAACCATGAAATGAACGACGTCCGCGTCCTTTATTGCGTCATAAATAATCTGCTCGTCATACTTTGCAAGCGTGACGTGATTTTTTTCAAATATACCGTTTATAAGACTTCCCATATTTGTGACGGGAAGAATGTAATAGCCTTCAAGTCCTTCTCTGTCCGCGTCGGGACAGATGACCTTGACCCTGTGACCTTTTTCTTTCAGTGAGCGGATGAGATTGAGGGCGGCAACGGTTGTTCCGTTGTTTGCCTTGCCAAGAACCTCGCATACGATAGTAACGTTCATTTTTATCTCCGTTTTTATGAAATTCAGCCTTTCCAGCACGATAATGATATCACAAAGCGACGAAAAATGCAATCTATTGACGCGCGACGCGCCTATATCTCCGGTTCTACTCACGGTAGAGTTGCGAAAAACAGCGGGCGCGACTGAAAAATCTTGACACAGAGGGGGGTATATGGTATAATTAAAAAAACATAAAACGGAGGGCGGAAGATGAAAAAGAAGAAAAAAGACAATCTTACACTCGATTACGAAAGCGATTTCACCTATGCGCAGAAGCTCAATCGCGGCAAAAGGTCGCGCGCCGGAATTTCCGCGCAGAACCTTGCGGCACGCCTGCTTGCCATAATGCTTATGGTTATGTGTTCGCTTTTTCTTATCGTTCCGCTTGCGGCGCTTACAATATACAGCCCGAAAGCAGTTGCGGCGATTGCGGCGACGGTCATAGTGACATTTGCGATTGTCTGCTTTATCCACGCCGTCGCAAAGCGGGGAAAGCTCGTCCGCGCGCTTAAAAAGACGAAAAAGGGAAAGGTCGAATGGATCTCAAAGCCGTACGGAAGACTGTTTTCGTCGTCCGGCAAAACGGATTTCGTCTTTGAAACCGACCGTTCGGTTTTTGAGGTTATGATAGTGCCGACGATAATCGGCAGTCGAAGCCTTGCAATATCCTCCTCGGCTGACGTGATATGCCGTATCTCGCCTATGCCGCTTGGAAAAATCGGCAGACTTATAGGCTTTAAGCAGCCGATAAGGGCAAGAAATTTCCGCTTTGAAACGACCGGCAGGGACTACGGCGAAAAGACTCTGAAAAAAGTGATTGTGCTTTGCCCGTCGCCGAGAGAATTTTATATCGCGCATAAAGAAAACGGGAAAGAGGAACCGCAGGTTGACATCGGCGTGACCTATGTAAAAGGAACAAATATAAAAGGTAACCTTGCGGGCAAAACGATGATGATCGTCGGCGGTGAGAGCGCGACTCCGCAAGCAAAGGATTATTCTTTCAGAATCAGCGGGACGGGGGAGAAGATTTCTGATTTTACCGTCGAAAATATTTCATCGCTTGAAAGACTTCTCGAAAGCATTTACGAATACGATGAGTAAATTAAAGCCGACGGCACGCTCCATCGGCTTTTTTATGAATTTTGCACATCGGCGGATTTGTATATTCGGGCATTTTTGCATATTGACACATCGCTGCAATATTTGATATACTGATTATAGTTTGAGGCGGGCGATATTCGGTTTTCGCTCCGCGCTGACTCAAAAATCATAAAACAAATTTAATACGGAGGATTTTATGAAAAAAATCACAAAAATCGTAAGCCTTGCGCTCGTGCTTGTTATGGCGCTGACGATGCTCGCGTCCTGCGGTTCCAAATATTCCGCAATCGAGAAGGCATTTATCGACGCAGGTTACGAAAATAACACAACCTTTACCGGCGTAATGAACACCATAAAGGAAGAACTCGCAAAGGACGAATACGCAGTTGAGCTCCACATGCTCACAAAGAAGTCCAACGGACTTACTTCCGCAATCGTTATTGAGTTCAAGTCGACAAAAGAGCTTGTTGAATTCTATGAGAGCAGCGCAACTGCTCAGGGCCTTGTCAAGGACGTTTCCGAAAACGAGGACGTGAAAAAGATGTATAATGCGCTTGTCAACGCAGGTTATGCAAACGGCAACTGCCTCGTTCTCCCCGCAAGCATCCTTTACATAAATGAGATAACAAATATCGTTAAATCGGTTAAGTGACAAAACAAAAAAATCCCCGCTTCGGCGGGGGTTTTTAAGTTAAGAGGGAAGAGAGGGAAGCGGTGTGCTTTGCGCAGAGTTATTGCGTTGTGTGCGGGCGGGTTGTGCCTGCGGGGAACAAGGGGGAGGCAAAAAGGCTTTTGCTTCCCTTGCGGGGCGCAAACAAAGTAGGGGGACGGGTGGGATATGCCGGGCAAGGTTAAGGCTCTCCCGGTGGGAGAGCTCCCGACGGAGTCGGGTGAGAGGGCTTTACGGCTTCCTTTGCGTACTTCGCCCACTCCCGTCTCGGCGACGCCTGCAAACGTGCTTCGCACACTCGCAAATTCCACTCCGGCGCACTTCGTACGCCACTGCCCTCTTCTCGGCGAAGCCTACAGGGGTGCTCCGCGCGTTTGCAAATCTCCCCCAAAGTGAGAGGCTGAAAAGGAACACGCAAAACAATAACCGAAGTTACTTTTGCCTACTTGATAAGTCCCGTCTGCGTAGTTATCGAAAAGTCTGTATATCCTTCCCGATAACCAAAGCTTCTTTTGCCTTTTTGCAAAAAAACGTCCGTGCAGATAATAAAAAACTGTATATCGTCCCCGATAACTGAAGTTTCTTTTGCCTACTTTTCTTTTCAAAGAAAAGTACGGTGCCTACTTTTCTTTTCAAAGAAAAGTATGGTTATTGATTTGTCAGCAGTTCGGCTATACAGACGGCGTTTGTCGCGGCGCCTTTGCGGAGCTGGTCGCCGCAGCAGAAGAACGCGATGCCGTTTTCGCGCGTGAGATCCTCTCTCACCCTGCCGACGAGAACCGTATCTCCCCCGCTTGCGAAAAGCGGCATGGGATAATCATTTCCGTCACAAAGGCGACAGCCCTCTGCCGAAGAAAACGCCGCTTTTGCCTGTTCAACTGTTATTCTGTCCTCCGTAAATACGGAAACGGAAACGGAGTGTGACCTTACAATCGGCACTCTTACGCAGGTGCATGTGACGGAAAGGCTTGGCAGATGCAGGATTTTTCTGCCCTCGCTCTGCATTTTCCGCTCCTCGGTTGTGTAACCGTCGGACAGGGGAGAGCCGATGAACGGTATCAGATTTTCCGCTATTCTGTGCGGAAAGACGCGACAGAACGTCGGCTCGCCTCCCGCAAGCGACGCATTCTGCTCCGCAAGCTCGCGGATGCCGCCCTCTCCCGCGCCGCTGACTGCCTGATAGGTTGATACTATCATCGCTTTTATCGGCGAGAGACGGCAGAGAGCGTTTGCGGCGACGAGGGTTATTATCGTTGAGCAGTTTGGGTTTGAGATTATGCCGCTGTGAGAAAGGACGTCCTCCGGATTTATTTCCGGAATGACGAGCGGCACGCTCTCATCCGAGCGGAACGCGCTTGAATTATCTATAAATATCGCTCCGGAAGAGGTTATCTTCGGGGCGAATTTTTTTGCAAGGTCGGAGGAAACCGCGCCGAGGACAAAGTCAAGCCCCGAAAAATCGGCGCCGTCCGCATTTTCCAAGGTCACTTCATTGCCCATAAAAGTCATTATTTTGCCCGCACTGCGCTCGGAGGCAAAAAGCCTGATACTGCCTGCCGGAAATCTCCGCTCGGAAAGAATTTTCATCATCTCTCTGCCGACGGCACCCGTCGCGCCGAGAATGCCTATGCTGTATGTCTTCATAAATTACCTTTCACAAATTGTTGTTTTACGACATTATATGCAGTCGCGGCAAAGCTGCTGTTCAAAAAGAGAAAACAACGCCGCACAGGTTGACTTTCGGCGACATATATGACATAATAAAATAAAAAACAAAGCGGAGGCTAAAATGCATTGGCTTGACACGGCGGTTTTTTATCAGATTTATCCGCAGTCCTTTCGGGATTCGAATGCGGACGGCATCGGCGATATACCCGGTATAACCGAAAAGCTTGATTACATAAAGGAGCTGGGTTGTAACGCAATATGGGTAAACCCCTGTTTTGAGTCGCCCTTCGGCGACGCCGGCTATGATATTTCGGATTTTTACTCGGTTGCTCCGAGATATGGAACAAACGCAGACCTCAAACGCCTTTTCGACGAGGCGCACAGGAAGGGAATAAGGGTGCTTTTAGACCTTGTTGCCGGACACACGTCATCGGAGCACCCGTGGTTCAAAGAATCAATGAAGGCGGAGAGAAACGAATATACGGATCGCTATGTATGGACGAACAGCATCTGGGTTAAGCCCGGAATGAACTGCATCCTCGGTATTTCTGAGAGAAACGGCGTGTGCGCCGTCAACTTTTTCTCTCACCAGCCCGCGCTCAATTACGGGTTTTACAAGCCCGACAAGCCATGGCAGCAAAGCACGGACGACGAGGGCCCGAGGGCGACGCTTGCCGAGCTTATGAAAATAATGCGCTTCTGGCTTGATATGGGCTGTGACGGGTTCAGAGTCGATATGGCAAGCTCGCTTATAAAAAACGACGAGGACGGCAAGGGCAACATGGCTCTCTGGCGAAAGGTCCGCACATTTCTGGATGAAAAATATCCGGAGGCGGTGCTCGTCTCCGAATGGATGGACCCGGAAAAGGCGATAGGCGGCGGCTTTCATATGGACTTCTGTCCGGAGCTTTTCCGCAAGGAAAAGCCGTATTTTGCGTCCGAAGGCGGATGCGATTTTTCGCTTCTTGCGGATAAATATATCCGTCATTACAAAAGCACGAAGGGCAAGGGACACATAAGTATTTTTTCCGGCAATCACGATTCAAAGCGCCTGTCGCTGACGCATGACGAAACGGCGATAAAGCTGGTTTTTGCCTTCATCCTTTCAATGCCCGGAGTACCTTTCATTTATTACGGCGACGAAATCGGAATGAGATTTGTCGATAATCTCGTTTCCGTCGAAGGCGGCTACGGAAGAACAGGCTCGCGCTCGCCCATGCAGTGGGACGGGACGATAAACGCGGGCTTCGGACTTTCATCGCCGGAAAAACTCTATATCCCCATAGACCCCGACGAAAACCGTCCGACGGTCGAAAAGAGCATAGCGGACGAAAATTCGATTTATCACGAGGTGAAACGACTGATAAGTCTGCGTCGGGCGCATCCCGCGCTTTCAAACAACGGCGATATTGAATTCATATATGCCGAAAAGGACGCATACCCCATCGCATACGTGAGGGAAGGCGGGGGAGAAAGGGCGGTTGTTGCTATAAATCCTTCGGATGCCGCGGCTTCTTTTGACTGTAACCTGTCGCCGAAGAATGAAATATTCCGCTTTGGCGGAGAGACCGTTTTTGCAGACGGCAAATGCATAATTCCGCCGCGGTCGGCTGTTATTGCGGAAATATAAAGCGCTCCGCCGGAGGCGTGCCGTTGGCTTTCAGAAAAAAATATCATAAAATTTTTTTGAGAGTATGGACAAATCTCCTCCGGCTATGACAGAATGATAACACACGGGAAATCCGAATCGGCTTGAATAAATTAAGGATGACTACGGTCAATATGAAAAACTTTTTTGCATTTATAGGTGCGATTGTATTTATCGCGGCACTTGTGTTCGTGGGCATTTATCTCTATAACAAATACGTAAAGACAGATGCCGGCGAGTTTGAACTCGTATATGCTTATGAAAAAGTGGTGGAGTCGTCGTCAATCGACAATAAACAGATGTATGTCAAGAAATACAAGGGCAAGTCGCCGGAGAACATTGTGATACCCGAAAAAGCGAAAGACCAGAACGGAACGGAGCGCATGGTCAAAGGTATCAGGGCAAGGGCATTTGCAAATAACAAAAATCTGAAAACGATTGAAATTCCGAGCGGCATCATTTATTTTGAGGGCTACATTTTCAAAGGCTGCGACAATCTGGAAACGATTATACTGAAAACGGACGACATTATCAAATATTCCTCCTTCGGCACAGCATTTGAAGGGGTCGACCTTGCAAAGGTGACGTTTATCGTTGAGAGCGAGGACGTCAAAGAAACGCTGCTGAGAAATTATCCGCAAGCAAATATTCAGATCAGATAAATAAAGAAACGGCAATCGCGGTTTGCGATTGCCGTTTTTGTTTTTTGAGGAAAAATCACGCGCCGCAAAGGCGGCTTCAATCGCGATTTCTCTTTCCGTATCTTTTGAGGAGAAAAATTCCGCAGAGGAGGAGCACGGGGAAAATCATTGCCGCCAGAATTCCGGCTTTGAGATTGCCGCCGACGGCACTTGAAACAAGTCCGGCAAGAGTCGGACCGCCGCCGCATCCGAGGTCACCCGCAAGGGCGAGCAGAGCAAACATTGCCGTTCCGCCGCCGCGTATCGTCGCGGACGCCTTGCTGAACGTCCCCGGCCACATAATACCGACGGAAAATCCGCACACGGCGCAACCTATAAGATTTATTGCGGGAACAGGAACAAATATTATGCATATATACGACGCGACGCAGAGCAGACAACTGAAAATCATAAAATTATCAAGGCGGAGCCTGTCTCCGAATTTACCGTAAATAAGGCGTGACGTACCCATAAGCACGGCAAACGCCATAGGTCCCGCAAGGTCGCCTACCGCCTTGCCGACTCCGAGTCCCGTTTCGGCAAAGGTCGACGCCCATTGGCTGACAGCCTGCTCGCTTGCGCCGGCGCATACCATCATAATGGCAAGGACCCAGAACACCCTGCTTGAAAAAAGCTCTTTGAGCGAAAGTCCCTTTTCTCCGTTACTGCCGAGCGGATACATCGGCGCACGGGCGAACATAAAAATATTGAACATCGGAACGAGCGACCAGAAAAGCGCGAGAAGCTTCCAGCTTTCCGTGCCGACAAGCACGAAAAACGCTGTTGATATCAGCACAACGCCGACGTGCCCCCAGCAATAGAACGAATGAAGAAGGCTCATCATTTTTTCCTTGTTTTCCGTCGGGCAGGCTTCAACTATGGGGCTGACAAGCACCTCAAGAAGTCCCCCTCCGACAGCATAAACGCAAACGGAAAGGAAAATTCCCAAAAAGGCGTCCGACATTATTTCCGGCAGGACCGTGAGGAGAATAAGTCCCGTTGCGGCGGCGACGTGCGCGATGATAACCGACGCGCGATAGCCGATTTTGTCGACAAACAACGTCGAAAAGGCGTCAATTAAAAGCTGTATCACAAAATTTACGGTGATAAGCAGAGTTATTTTTGAAAGCGGAATTCCGTAGCTCTTCTGAAACGTGACGAACAGGAGCGGAATGAAATTATTTACAATCGCCTGAACTATATATCCGATAAAGCAGGCGTAAATCGTTCTTTTATAGTTTTTGCTCATTTGCTTTTCCTCTCGGGAATGAAAAGTACTTACGCAATTATGCCTTACAGACTGCGAAAAGTCAATAGAAAAGGAGAAAAATTCGTCGCAAAAGACGCCGCGCGCTTGAAAAAGCCTGCGGATTGTAGTATAATTATAACATTAAAGACGGGAAGGAGCGCGGAAAATGAAAAAACGGATTATTGCCGCTTTTGCGGCTCTGATAATGATACTCTGCGCCGTCCTGCCCGCATATGCCGCGACGGGCGGTGCAAGCCCTTCGGATGACGAGGCCCTTTCGGTTGCAAACGGCATAATCGAATGGAAAAAACGGAGCATGGGGCTTTCCGGAAGCGATAATCTCCTGTCTCCGGAATATGTTTCGGCAGCCGGAAGTCCCGCAGGAGACTGGTATCCCATCGGACTCGGCAGACTCGGCGTCGCCGATGATTACGAGCGATACCTTGCGGCTCTGCGGGAGAACGTCACCGAAAGATATGCAAGAGACGGCGGGCTTGATGCCGTGAAGGCTACGGAATGGCATAGGATCTCGCTTGCCGTTCTCGCCCTCGGCGGCGACCCGACGGACTTCGGCACGGACTCTGAAGGAAAGCCGATAAACCTCATCGCCGACGGCGTTTATAACAGAAAAAATCTCGGCGCACAGGGAATAAACGGGCTTATCTGGGGGCTTATCGCGCTTGACGCGGCGGACTTTTCCGTCCCCGACGGCGCATATTATACCCGTGACGGCATAATTGCGGAGCTTTTGTCGCTTCGCTGTCCGGACGGCGGCTTTGCATTTTCGGGTGAAAAGTCCGACCCTGACATGACGGCGATGGCGATAACGGCTCTTTCGCCGTATTACAAAAGCGAAAAGAAATACGTGACAGAAGATTTTTCGGGCGGCACGGTGACGGTCACCGTGGGGGAAATAATCGACGGCGCGCTTCTGCGTCTTTCCGAAATGCAGCTTGAAACGGGCGATTATCGCAGCTGGGGAATTCGCAATTCCGGCAGCGTCTGTCAGGTGATAGTTGCGCTTTGCTCGCTCGGCATCGACCCGTTCTCCGACGTCAGATTTATAAAAAACGGCGTCACCCTCCGTGACGGGCTTATGATTTACAAAAATTCCGACGGCGGCTTTATCGGCAATCTTTCGGACGGCAATATGCCGTCGGGCTCAATGGCGGGCGAGCAGGCGCTTTATACCATGGCGGCGATAATCCGCCAAAGGAGCGGAGCCGGCAGACTTTTTGATTTTTCCGATGTGCGGAAAACGCCCGTGACTTTCACGGAAAACGATATGGCAACCGCCGAAAAAGTCACCACGGAAATAAAAACGGAGAACTTTTCGGAGGTTTTGCGTCTTATATATATTCTTGATTTTTGTCCGGAATTTGAGGGGAAATCGGAGTATGCCGAAAGGCTTGCCGCGGCAAAGGCAGAGATACTGCGCATAAAAGCCGAAGTCGACGATATAAATTCCGCGATAAAGAATATTTCGCGCAACACGGACAGAAAGTCACTTGATGAAATAGCGCGTCGGTATAACGCGCTTTCCGATTGCGACAGGGCGCAGATTGAAAATTATGACGACGTTCTCCGCGCTTATGCGAGGATAAAGACGTCGGAGCGGACGACCGTCATAGCCGTGACGGCTCTTTTTGCCGCGCTGATAATCTCTGCGATGCTTGTCGCAAACGTGAAAAAACGTAAAAAGCTCCGCCTGCCGAACGACGAGACGGAGGACGACTGATGAAAAAGGACATTATTCTCATCTTCGCGGTTGTTCTTATAATCGCTTTGCTCATAAGCGGGACGGAATTTCAGTCCGTTGAAGAATACTATCTGACTCACGCCGAGGATATAAAGCCGGGCGACGAGACGGTCTTTGTTTCAATCGACTGCTCGGATATCATGAGCAATTACGAAAAGCTCGACAAAAGCCTTGCGGAGAGCGGGTTTGTCCCGCAGGACGGGATAATCCTTGCGAAAACGGAATACGTTCTCCGCGAGGGGGACACGGCTTTCGATTTGCTTTTGCGCGTCACAAGATACAATAAAATTCATATGGAATATCAGGGCGCGGACAAGACCGCTTTCGGAAGCGTATACGTCAAGGGCATAAACCATATCTATGAATTCTCCTGCGGGGCGCTTTCCGGCTGGAGATATAAGGTGAACGGCGAATATCCCGATGTTGGTGCGTCAAAATACGTCCTTTCGGACGGAGATACGGTTGAATGGGTCTATACGTGCGATACGGAGGGCGGAAAATGAACGGAATTTACGGAAAATTCGCCTCTCTCCATCCGCTTCCGGCGGCTCTGCACCTGCTTTTTGTCATATTTATAACGATGTTCTCGCAAGATCCGATCGTGCTTGCGGTTTCATTTGCCTGTGGGGCGGCTTTTCTTTGCACGTTACAACCGGCAAAGCGGTCACTCTCGGATTTCGGCTTTTATCTTTCACTCTTTGTGCTTATCACGGTCACAAATCCGCTTTTTTCTCACGACGGCGTAACCCCGCTTTTCTTTATGAACGGAAACCCCGTCACCCTTGAAGCCGTTCTTTACGGAGCGGACATTGCGGCGATGATGATTTCCGTGCTCATCTGGTGCAAATGCTTTTCCGTCATTATGACGACGGATAAAATACTGTTCCTTATAGGAGGGGCGGCTGAAAAACTGTCGCTCGTGCTTTCGATGTCGCTTCGGTTTATCCCGCTTATGAAGAGAAAATGGCGGCAGATAAAAAATGCGCAGGTTGCGCTCGGATATTATTCGGAAAAAGGACTTGTGGCAAAGCTGACAAGCTCCTTCCGCGTTTTTTCCGCGCTCGTCGGCTTGTCGCTTGAAAATGCGGCGGAGAGCGGAATGGCTATGAGAGCAAGAGGCTACGGAGTGGGAAAAAGAACAAATTACAAGCTGTATAAATTCACCGCGGGTGATGTGATATTTACGGCGTTTACAATCGTTTTTGCGGCGTTTTCGATTTTCGGGATGACAAAGGGTGCCTTCTCGTTTGACTTTTATCCGCGTGTATCGGCGTGCGTTGTGACGACGTCGGACGCATGGTTTACGGTTGCTTTTGCCGCACTGTCCTTTGCGCCTTTTATTTTTGAGATTACGGAGGCTTTGAAATGGAAATACTTACGCTCAAAAATCTGAGCTTTTCATATCCGGAAAGCGACAGAAAAGCGATTGAAAATATTTCGCTCTCCGTGCGCGAAGGGGAGTTTATCGTCATCTGCGGAAGGTCGGGTTGCGGAAAGACGACTCTTCTCCGCCTTCTGAAAAACGAGCTTGCGCCCGTCGGCAAAAGAGAAGGGGAGATATTTTTCTGCGGCAAAGCTATGGATGATATTGACGCGGGGACGTCGGCAAAGAGTGTAGGCTTTGTGGCGCAGAACCCCGAATCCCAGACGGTGACGGACAAGGTCTGGCACGAGCTTGCCTTCGGCATGGAAAACCTCGGTTATGACGCGGACGAAATGCGCCTGCGCGCAGGCGAGCTTGCAAATTATTTCGGAATAAACGGGTGGCTCCATTCGGACACGGCGACTCTCTCCGGCGGGCAGAAACAGCTTCTCGCCCTTGCTTCGGTTATGGCGCTTTCTCCGAAAATCCTTCTTCTTGACGAGCCGACCTCGCAGCTCGATCCGATTGCGGCGTCCGGATTTATAAACACTCTGCAAAAGATAAACCGCGAGCTCGGGATGACAGTCATCCTCTCCGAGCATCGCCTTGAAGAGGTCTTTCCGATGGCGGACAGGGTCGTCGTTATGGACGAGGGGAAGATTGTCTGCTCGGACGAGCCGGAAAAGGTCTGCGGGACGCTTGCAAAAAGCCCCATATCTGCGGGATTTCCGTCGGCGGCAAGGATTTTTTCGGGGCTTGACGGAAAAGGAAAATGCCCGCTTACCGTGCGCGAGGGGCGGGAATTTCTCTCGTCATTTGAAAAAAAGAGCCTGCCTGTTGAAGAAGAAAAGCCTTCGGACGAGGTTGCTTTTTCGATGAAAAACGTATGGCAGAGATATGAAAGAAACTCGCCCGACATTCTCAAAGGAGCGGACATTGAAGTCCGTCGCGGGGAGATATTCTCCCTTCTCGGTGGCAACGGCAGCGGAAAAACCACGCTGATTTCCGTCATCGCCGGAATTGAAAAGGCATACAGAGGAAAAATCACCGTCCTCGGAAAGAATATAAAAAAATATTCTCCGGCGGAGCTTCATCGCGGCATCGTCGCAATGCTGCCGCAGGACGTATCGACCGTTTTCATAAAAAATACCGTGCGCGATGACCTCTTTGATATCTGTCGCGCCGTCGGCTGCTCAAAGGACGAAGCGGAAAAAAAGATTGCCGAAATTTGCGGCGAGCTTTCGATAACGGAGGTTCTCTCCCGTCATCCTTACGACCTTTCGGGAGGGGAGGCACAGAGGGCGGCACTTGCGAAGGTGCTTCTCACGGAGCCGGAAATTCTGCTTCTCGATGAGCCGACAAAGGCTGTCGACGCATGCGCAAAGCGCGTGCTTACGGGCATTTTGCGTCGTCTTGCGGGGAGCGGTGTGACCGTGTTCGCCGCCACGCACGATACGGAATTTGCGGCTGAGATATCCGACAGGTGCGCCATGCTTTTTGACGGATCGGTCATTTGCCCGTCATGTCCGCAGGTGTTTTTCCGCAAAAACGATTTTTATACCACGTCGTCAAGCCGTATTTCAAGGGGAGTATTTGAAAACACCGTCACGACGGAACAGGTCGTCGCTCTCGGAAAAGGAGCGGACAAATGAGCGGGACAAAGAAAATTCTGCGCGCGGCAATACTTCTTTTTGCCGTGCCGGCGGTAATTGTCATAGGGACGGTTGCGGCGGGAAACAGAGCTTACGTATGGCTTTCCGTATGCGTCGCGCTTATTGCGTGCGTGCCGTTTTTCATCGGCTTTGAAAAAAAGAGCGGCACGGGAAAAATGCTGATTTTATCCGTTCTGGTCGCGCTTTCGGTGCTCGGCAGATTTGTTTTTTCGGCATTGCCGCATTTCAAACCCGTGACGGCGATAGTTGTAATAGCCGGAATGTATCTCGGCGCGGAGTCAGGATTTCTTTGCGGCGCGCTTTCCGCCGTGCTTTCGAATATTATGTTCGGGCAAGGGCCATGGACGCCCTTTCAGATGTTTTCCTGGGGACTTATCGGCTTTCTGGCGGCGACGGCGTCACCGATACTGAAAAAAAGCAGGCTTGCGCTCGCTCTGTACGGTGTATTTTCCGGCGTGATATTTTCGCTTCTGATGGACGGTTTTTCGGTGCTGTGGGCAGAGGGGAAGTTTTCGCTTTCAAGATACGGAGCGTTTGTTGTCGCGGCTCTGCCGGTCACGGCGATATATGCCGTTTCCAACGTGATATTTTTGCTTGCACTGTCCGTGTCGATGGGCGAAAAGTTGGAGAGGATAACAAAAAAGTACGGGATATGATGTTGACACGGTGCGCACAGTAATATATAATCGGTAAAAAAATCATAAAAATCAAGGGAGAAGAGAGAATGAACGAACGCGAAAAAATGCTTGCGGGGAAAATATATGACCCGTTTGCGGAAGGACTCCCGGAGGAGAGAACAAGGGCGCACGTCCTTTGCAAAATGTATAACGAGACGACCGAGGTCGACTCGGAAAAAAGAAAAGAGATTCTCGCAGAACTTATGCCCGACCGTGCCGACGGAGTATATCTTCAGGGACCGATATATTTTGACTTCGGAAAAAACATAAAAATGGGCAGAAACAGCTATGCAAACTTCAATTTTACGGCTCTTGACATATGCGAAATAACAATCGGCGATAATGTTTTCATCGGGCCGAACGTATCGCTCCTGACGCCCAAGCACCCGCTTTGCTGGCAGGACAGAAACCCCTATTTCAATGAAAAAACAGGCAAAACCACGGACAAGGAATACGGTGCGCCGATAACAATAGGCGATAACTGCTGGATAGCCGGCGACGTTACCGTCTGCGCGGGAGTTACAATCGGCGAAGGATGTGTCATTGGCGCAGGGTCTGTCGTCACGCGTGACATTCCGGCAAACAGCCTTGCGTTCGGCAATCCTTGCAGAGTATCGCGCAAAATAACGGAAGCGGACAGGCTTGAAAATCATCCGGAGCTGTTCTGAAAGGAAAAAACGGGCGAAAGCGCGCAAATGTTAATATCCGTTGCTTGCGTTGGCGGGCAGTTTCCTATATAATGACGGTGCAACCGAAAGGAGAGTGCCCGAAATGCTAAGCGAAAATATAAAAATAATCAGAAAATCAAAAGGACTTTCGCAGGAGGAGCTTGCCGAAAGACTGAACGTTGTCAGACAGACGGTTTCGAAATGGGAGCAGGGGCTTTCGGTTCCCGATGCCGACCTGCTCGTTTCAATCTCGGAGGTGCTCGGGGTACCCGTCAGCACACTGCTCGGAGAAAACGCAGCACCTGTGGTTGAGGACGACCTGAAAATAATTTCCGAGAAGCTCGAAATCATAAATCTGCGGCTTGCGCAGAAAAAGACGGCGAGAAGAAAAACGCTTCATTGGATCTTTTTTGCGACGGGAGTGCTTGTCGCAGTTGTCTTCCTCGTGCTTGCCGTGATGCAGAGTCCGTATCTCGGCTGGGATTACAGCGATCCCGAAACGGCTGTTTTCGGCGCGGGGTTTCACGTCTTTGAATATCTTTTTGTAAGGCTTGCGCCGATTGTGTTTATCGGATCCGCCGTCGGATTTTTTCTCACGAGGGGAAAGAGATAACCTTGTTTACCGAGGCGGAGTCATTATAAATGCCAAAGCAAAGGAGCTGGATTCGAATTCTCGCGGCTCGACGCCGTCGGGTCAGGCTCGGCTCTGACGTGCCAAAGGGCACATCATTCACCACCGAGCCCGTTCGAATCCCTATCGCAAAACAAAAAAGGCACCCTGCGGTGCCTTCTTTGTTTTGGCGGAAAGATAGGGATTCGAACCCTAGTTGGGGTATTAGCCCAAACACGATTTCCAGTCGTGCGCCTTAGACCAACTCAGCCATCTTTCCATCGGGTAGTATTCTATCACAAAATTTTAATTAAGTCAAGAGGATTTTTTGCGTTTCGGCGAAAAAATAAATAATAATTGTAAACGAAATATGTCAAAATCGGCAAATTTATTGAAAGCGCCGTTTCTGCCTTGACAAAAACTCAAAAAAGTATATAATTAAATAGTACAATCTAAAATTGTCCCCAAAAACAGCCGCTTGCTTTGGTCGGAGAAAAGCAGGCAATTATTCATTCGGAAAAAAATCACTGAAAACCAAGGCTTATGCCTTATGGGAGGTAAAAAATGAAAAGAAAAATCATTGCTCTTATGTTTGCGATAGTCTTTTGCCTGACAAGCGCCGTTGTACCTTGTCTTGCGACTGTGGCAGACGCTTTGGGCGAGACCGAACACGTCCATGTCCACTCGGACTGCGGAATCGAGGGTTGCACAATCACAGGCGACCATGACCACGCGGGAGAGGCTGAGGCGGTCGATAAAAAGACGATTCTTGTTGTCGGGGATGTTGAATTTTCATCCGACAAGAAAACAGCAGCCGTCACCTTTAACTTCATAGACTCTTCATCGCTCGCAAGCGACGTAAAGGTTCAGATATTCTATGACAGCAACAGACTCGTTTATAAAAGCATAGACGGTGAGCTTTTCGGCAAGACAGGCACCGCAATTGCCACAGGCTTTACAAGCAACAGCGTTACGATGAATCATACAAGCGACAAAACGGATATCCCTCTCGGCGGTCGCGTAACAATCACGTTTGAAATCAAGAGCACGGACGCGCACAGCTATATCTATGTTTCCGGCGAAGCCTCCGGCTATATGACAGGTGGAGAGGGCGGCAAGCCCACAACCTATACGATGAGCGCAGAGGCTGACGCATGGTATTGCGATCACTCGTTTACATATACAGAGGAAGTTCCCGCAACGTGTAAAAAGACAGGCGTAAGATATACAAAGTGCCGTTCCTGCGGAGCGATTATAAAAACGGAAGAGCTTCCGATAGACGAGACGAAACACGATTACCCCGCAACGCCCACTCTTGAAGCTCCAAAGGCAACATGTACGACCATGGGAAGGGCGCAGTACGTCTGCAAGAACTGCGGTAAGATAAAGATAGAGGACGTGCCGGCTCTCGGTCACGAATTTGTAAAAGAGAGCGCAGTGCACGATGACGACGGCAAGTGGTGGGAAAAGTGCAAGAGGTGCGGACGCAGCGTTATATCCGAAATCCAGTGCGCACACGAAAAAGAAGACTATGTACTTCTTACCGTAACAAGACCCGCCACCTGCACGACAGACGGATACGGCTCATATAAATGCTCAAAGTGCGGAAACACTGCAACGCTCACAATAAAGGGCGGTCATAAATATGAGTTTGAGAGAAGAGTGAAGGAGCCGACAAAGACCGAAGAGGGCATTGACCTTTACAAATGCTCCGTTTGCGGAAAAGAAGAAACAAGAGTTGTTGCGAAGCTCGCAAATCATGAGCACAAGTGGGACGCCGGAACGATAACAAAGGCTCCCACCTGCAAGGACACGGGTATCATGACATACAAGTGCACGGTTGCAGGCTGTACGGAAACAAAGGAAGCCAGCCTCGCGGCAGACTCGACAAAACATTCATACGGTGAATGGAAAGTTACAGACGCGACCTGCACGACAGCAGGCAGCAGAACACGCACCTGCTCTCTCTGCGGAAATGTTGAAACTCAGAAAATTGAAGCGAAGGGTCACAGCTTCGGCGCATGGACAACAATAACCAAGGCAACCTGCGCAAACGACGGCGAAGACAGACACACATGCTCCGTTTGTAATTTCACGGAGACAAGAACGATATCAAAATCCACAGTTGCACATGTATATCCCGAAAGCGAATACAAGGTTGTGAAAGCGCCGACGTGCTCCGAGGCGGGCGTTGAAACCTGCATATGCTCCGTTTGCCAGAAGGCGACAGACAGCAAAGAACTTCCCATAAATCCGGAGGCACATTCCTTCGGCGCATGGACAGTCACCAAGGAAGCGACATGTATCACGGAAGGCGAAAGCAAGAGAGCCTGCGCTCTCTGCGGCAAGGTTGAGTCGAAAACAATTACGGCTCAGGGTCATGACTTTGTCGTTGTTGAATCCAAGAAGGGAACAACAGTTAAGGAATGTAACCACTGCCACATGACGCACACTGTCACCGAAACAAAGAACGGAAGCATTGTTTCCGTCAAGAGCAACGGCTACACTCTCACGTTCCCGGTAAACACCGCAACGGATAAGGACATCTTCTTCAACGTCAGACTTATGACAAGCGAAGAATTCAACGAAAAGGTCAAACCCTTCGTTGACCAGATAACCGCAAATCCCACGCTTGCACAGCAGTACGGCACGGTTGAAAACGCTTATATTTACACGCTCGTTATCGACGGCGTCGACGCAACTCTCACAACAGGCACAGAGCTTGTAATCGACCTCGGCGATGAATATAAAAAGACCGCTTTCAACGTCTGCTATATGGACGAGAGCGGCGCGCTCAAAACGGTTTCTGCTGATTATATAAATCGCAAGGGCACAACAATGACAATCACTATCGGCTCGGGCACATTCAAATATCCCGCAAATTCGATAGTTCTCTTCAACACCGGCGTAAAGAAAGCAAATTACGCAGTGCCGATAGTCATCGTTGTTCTGGCGTTTATCATCGCGGGCGGCGCGGTTGCATATATCGTCATGAAAAACAAAAAGAATGACGAGCACATGCAGGATACAAACATCTGATAAAGCTAAACGGATAAAGCCGAAGGCATAAAAACCTTCGGCTTTTTATTTTCACCGAAAAGTCAATTTGATGTTGAATTAACCCGCCCGATGATGTATAATAAAAGAGTAAACAAAGCGATTTGACCGAAAGAGGATGTCAGAATGAGCGGAATTGATGTAAAAACCGAATATCTGAAAGCGAAGCGTGCGCTTTTTGACAAAAAATATGCTTTTTTGAACGGAAAACAAAGGGAAGCTGTGTTCACAGTTGATGGACCGCTCCTTGTTCTTGCTGGAGCCGGAACCGGAAAAACGACTGTCTTGACAGAACGTATAGGCTTCATTCTCAAATACGGGAACGCATATTATTCCGATGCAGTCCCCGAGCGTGCGGACGAAGAGTCTGTAAAGGAGCTATGCGACGCGCTCGACTATTCCGGTGAGCAGCTTGATGCTGTGCTTGATTCGCTCCGTGCCCGCGCGCCTCAGCCATGGAACGTTATAGCCATAACGTTTACAAACAAAGCCGCCGGCGAGATGAAAACGAGGCTCGAAAAGATAGTCGGCGATAAGGTCGGCGATCTTTGGTGCGGAACGTTCCATTCGATGTGTCTGCGCATGCTCCGCGCAAATGCGGAGGCGGCTGGCTATCACCCGGGGTTTACGATATATGACGAGGACGATTCCAAAAAGGTCATCGCCGAGGCATATCAGAAATTTGCGATAAATGACAAAATATTGCCGATAAAATCTGTCAAAAACACGATAAGCAGTGCAAAGGACAAGCTGATAACGGCGGAGGAATTCGATAGGGAAGCGGCAAACGACTTCCGTCTCCAGCAGATTTCAACGATATATACATATTATCAGAACCGTCTCAAAGAGACGAACGCCATGGACTTTGACGATATAATTATGCAGACGGTATTCCTTTTGCAGAACAACAGTCAGGTGCGCGAAAAATATCAGCGCCAGTTTGATTATGTTCTGATTGACGAATTTCAGGACACAAACCATGCTCAGCTTGAGCTTGCGCTTCTGCTCTCGGGCGGTAGCGGGAACATAATGGTTGTCGGCGATGACGACCAGAGTATTTATAAATTCCGCGGCGCAACGATTGAAAACATTCTGCATTTTGACGAGAAGGTGCATGGGGTAAAGGAAATAAAGCTGGAGCAGAACTATCGCTCGACGGAATATATCCTCGACGCGGCGAATGCCGTCATAAGAAACAACTTCGGCAGACGCGGAAAAGACCTTTGGTGCGACCGCGGAGACGGAGACAAAATTTTTGTAAAACAGCTGGACAGCCAGATAGACGAAGGCAAGTTTATCGTCAACAAGACGACGGAGCTTGTCGTCAGAGAGAAACGTAAATACGGCGATTTTGCCGTGCTTTACAGAACGAACGCACAGTCAAACAGCATAGAAAATGCGTTCGTCAGGAGCGGAATTCCTTACAGAATTCTCGGCGGCAGGCGCTTTTACGAGAGAAAGGAAGTCAAGGACATTCTTGCGTATCTCTGCGTCGTTTCAAATCACGATGACGATCTCCGCCTGCGCAGAATTATAAACGAGCCGAAAAGAAAAATCGGCGAAGCGACTCTGAACTCTGTTGAGCTGATTGCGGAAAACGAGGAGATGAGTATGTTTTCCGTTATGCAGAATTGCACGGACTTTACCCAGACGGCGTCATCTCAGAGCAAATTTATACCGTTTGTCAGACTCATCGAGACTCTTTCGGACTTTGCGGGGAAAAATCCCGATAAGGTCTCCGAACTTGTCCGCATGACAATCGAGCTTTCTGGTTACGAAACGATGCTCATTGCGGCGGAGGAAAACGGAGAGACGTCCGAGAGAAGAGAAAACATCGAAGAGCTTGTTTCAAATGCAGTTGAATATGAAACGTCCGCCGAAGAGCCGTCACTTTCCGACTTCCTCGAAAATGTCGCGCTTGTTGCGGATATAGATAACTATGACAAAGCCGCGGACGCTGTCGTTATGATGACGATTCACAGCGCAAAGGGGCTTGAATTTCCTGTTGTGTTCCTGCCCGGTATGGAGGAGGGACTTTTCCCGGGACAGCAGTCGGTGCTCAGCCCGAGCGAGCTTGAAGAGGAACGCAGACTTGCTTACGTTGCGATAACGCGTGCAAGAGACCGCCTTTATATTCTCAGCGCAAAGGAACGACTGATGTACGGCAGAACGCAATACAATATGCCGTCGCGCTTTATTGCGGAGATTCCGGAAAAGGATAAGGACGAGGAAAAGCCCGTGCCGAAGACAAGATTCCGCACGGAATTCGGCGAAAAAACGCGCAGGATTACAATTTCAAACCAGCTGACAAAGCCCTCGGCTGTTTCCTCCGGAGTAGGTAAGACTCAATCGGGCGACGTTTTTGCGGCGGGCGACAGAGTACGTCATCTTTCGTTCGGTGCGGGAACGGTGCTTTCCGTCCGCGAAATGGGGGCAGACCTGCTATATGAAATAGCATTTGACAGCGTCGGTACGAAAAAGCTGATGGCGACCTACGCAAAGCTGAAGAAGGAATAAATGCCCTCTCACCCGACTTTATACAGACGCAAAAACCCGTGCCGCCAAGCGGCGCGGGTTTTTCATAAAAAGTTCCGACAGTTGCGCGATTTTTTGTCGGACAACAAAAAATGCGTCCCCTTTTCGGGGACGCATTTTTATATTGGAATTGGATTCATCAATACATTCCGCCCATGCCGCCGTCAGCGGGCATAGCGGGAGCGGGGTGCTCTTCTTTCTTCTCGAAAACGAGCGATTCCGTTGTGAGAACCGTTGAAGCGACGGAAGCCGCATTCTGGAGCGCACTTCTCGAAACCTTTGTCGGGTCGATAATGCCCGCTTCAAACATATCAACGTATTTTTCCGTTGCCGCGTCGAAGCCGAAGCCGACCTTGTGCTCGTTTTTGATTTTGTCGATGACGACTGCGCCTTCAAGTCCTGCGTTTGCGGCAATCTGGCGAGCCGGTTCTTCAAGAGCCTTTGCAACTATCTTTGCACCCGTGAGCTCGTCGCCTTCAAGTGTTGCGCAGAGTTCTTCGACGCTCTTTATGCAGTTGAGGAATGCGACGCCGCCGCCGGAAACGATGCCCTCTTCAACAGCGGCTTTCGTTGCGTTGAGAGCGTCCTCGATGCGGAGCTTCTTTTCCTTCATTTCAACTTCCGTTGCCGCGCCGACCTTGATAACGGCTACGCCGCCCGCGAGCTTTGCAAGTCTTTCCTGGAGCTTTTCGCGATCGAACTCGCTTGTCGTCGTTTCGATTGCCGCACGGATCTGCGAAACACGGTTCTTGATCTCCGTGGGGTCGCCTGCGCCGTCAACGATTGTTGTGTTATCCTTGTTTATCTTTATCTGACGTGCTCTGCCGAGCTGAGCGATTGTTGTATCCTTGAGCTCAAGTCCGAGTTCGCTCGTGATTACTTCGCCGCCTGTGAGGATTGCGATGTCGCGGAGCATATCCTTTCTTCTGTCGCCGAAGCCCGGAGCCTTGACGGCAACACACGTGAACGTGCCGCGGAGCTTGTTTATGATGAGAGTCGAAAGAGCCTCGCCCTCGACGTCCTCTGCGATGATAACGAGCTTCTTGCCCGCCTGAACGATCTGTTCGAGAAGGGGAAGAACTTCCTGAATGTTGGAGATTTTCTTATCCGTGATGAGGACGTATGCGTCGTCGATAACGGCTTCCATTTTGTCCGTATCGGTTACCATGTAAGGAGAAATGTAACCGCGGTCAAACTGCATACCTTCAACGACCTCGCTGCCCGTCTCTGCGGATTTGGACTCTTCAACCGTGATAACGCCGTCGGCAGTTACCTTTTCCATGGCGTCTGCGATGAGCTTGCCGATTATCTCGTCTCCTGCGGATATCGTGCCGACTCTGGCAATGTCCTCTGTGCCGTTTACCTTCTTTGAATTTGCTTTGAGAGTTTCAACGGCGCGATCGACAGCCTTTGCAATACCGCGGCGGAGAACCATCGGGTTTGCGCCTGCCGCAACATTCTTCATGCCCTCGCGGATGAATGCCTGCGCGAGGAGGGAGGCGGTTGTTGTGCCGTCGCCTGCTGCGTCGTTTGTCTTTGTCGCAACTTCCTTTACGAGCTGAGCGCCCATGTTTTCCGCGGGGTCTTCAAGTTCGATTTCTTTTGCGATTGTAACGCCGTCGTTTGTGATGAGCGGTGCGCCGTATTTTTTGTCAAGAACAACGTTTCTTCCCTTCGGTCCGAGCGTTATCTTGACCGTGTCCGCGAGTTTGTTTACGCCTGCAAGAAGTGCGTTTCTTGCGTCTGTTCCGTATAAAATCTGTTTAGCCATAATAAAATCCTCCTGCTGAAATTACTCAACTATCGCAAGAATGTCGCCCATGTTGACGATGATATATTCTTCGCCGTCGAGCTTGACTTCCGTTCCCGCGTATTTTGAAACGATGACCTTGTCACCGACCTTGACTTTTACTGCGACGGCTTCCTTTGCGCCGTCGTGCGACTCGCCGCTGCCGACAGCAACGACAACCGCAACCTGCGGTTTTTCTTTTGAAGCGGCGGCAAGAACTATGCCGCTCTTCGTTGTTTCCTCGGCTTCTTCCATCCTGACCACAACGCGGTCATAAAGGGGTTTGAGTTTCATAATAAAGACCTCCGTTTTATTGAATTTGAATTGAATTTTTGTTTTTAATGTTTGGCACTCATTTTGTGTGAGTGCTAATTTCGTATCATATTCTACTATCATTTGCTCAAAAAATCAAGGGGTTTTTCAATATTTAACATAAAATTCATAAAATATTTTTGCCGAGTGCCAAAAATCGACCGGAACCGCCCGTTTTTGCGGAATAAAGGAGGGCTGCTGAGAGTATTATTTAACAAAAACCATGAAGGGACAAGTACAAAATGAAAGAATTCGTTCATTCCGCGCTCCTGACGGCGCTTCCGTCGGTCATCCTTTTCTGCGGGACGTACTTTTTTATATATCTCCGCGGATTTTTCGTCCTTCACCCGATAAAAACCGCAAGGCTGATGTTTTCGGGAAAGTCAAAACTGCGCGAACTTTCCGTTTCGCTTGCGGGGGCGCTGGGCGTCGGCAATATCGTCGGCGTTGCGGTTGCGATAAGCCTCGGCGGAGCGGGGGCGGTGTTCTGGATGTGCGCCGCCGCTTTTGTGACAATGTCACTCAAATACTGCGAAATTCTCCTCGCCGTCAGATACAGGCGCGGGCGAAACGGCGGTTTTTTCGGCGGACCTATGTATTATATGCGTGACGGTGTCGGCGGGAGAACGGGGAAAACACTTGCGGCGATATTTTCCGCTTTCGGACTTTTCGGCTCTGTCGTCATGGGGAACATAGTGCAGACGGGGGCGGCTGTTTCGTCCGTCAAAGAGGCGATAGGAATTCCGAAGGCGGTGACGGGCGCAATATTCTGCGCCGTCTGTCTGCTTGTCGTCATGGGAGGTTTTACGGGAATATCGAAATTCACCTCGGTTGCCGTGCCGGTTATGAGTGCGCTTTATATCGGCTTTTCCGTCTACGCATTGATATATCGCAGGGAATTCATACCCGCCGCGCTGAATAACATTTTCTCATCGGCTTTCGGCACGGACGCAATGGCGGGCGGAATTTTCGGCTTTCTTTTTTCTCCCGCCGTAAAACAGGGCGTCGGCAAGGGGGCATATTCAAACGAGGCCGGCGGGGGCACGGCACCAATGGCTCACGCCGGCGCGGACGCGATCTCTCCTGCGGCGCAGGGCACGCTCGGACTTTTTGAGGTGTTTTTCGATACAGTCCTTATGTGTACGCTGACTGCGCTTGTCATTCTGACATCCGGCGTTCCGACGGGCGGAGGGGGGACAGAGCTTGTGATAACGGCGTTTTCCGTCTCCTGCGGACATGTCGCAAAATATGTAATTGCCATATCGATTATGATATTCGCCCTCTCGACGGTTATCTGCTGGGCGCATTACGGCACGACGTGCCTTGAATACTTCACGTCGGACAAAAAAACGCGGAAGATATATCTGCTCGGATATTGTTTTTCGGTCATGATAGGCGCATTTATGGCGGAGGACGTCGCCTGGGAGCTTTCGGACATGTGCGTTGCCACAATGACGCTTGTGAACGTTTTTTCCGTCGTGTTGCTCCGCCGGAAGGTGAAGGCGGAGACGGATGTCACATTCGGACAAAAGCCGGGCGAAAATCGTGCCGCCGGACTTGCGCCGCTCCGGGCGGAATATAAAAAGTCCCGATGACGCGCGTGCGTCACCGGAACTGCTTTGCCGGGGGATGGTTTTTCTGGCGGTTATCTTTTGAGTCTGCCGATTACTCTGCCGAAGCATTTTATATCGTCTCCGCCGCCGAAAACGATATCCGAATATTCCGGATTGAGAGATATGAGCCTGTCTCCACCGAACTTTTTGAAATAGCTCTCGCCGTTGAGCATGAAAATTCCGAGCTCGCCGCGCTCTATTTCGTCCGTGCGGGAAACGAGAAGTACATCGCCGTCCTGATATTTCGGATTCATGCTGTTTCCGCGGACTCTTATCGCAAAGTCGGCGAGCTCCGTTGTCGGGTTGCCGTAAACATTGATTTTTGAATAGCCGACGTCTGTATCGAGAGCAGTGCCGGTTCCGGCGGAAGCGGCGATGTCATAAAGGCGGAGAGACAGAATCTTCTGCGGCTCCGCAGAGAACGCTTTCGGCGATTTTTCTGCGAGTGCGCGCGTGTATTCCTTATTTATTATATAAAGGGCGGTTTCTCTGCCGCTTTCGTCCATGAGGCGGAGTTTTGTCAGCGCGTCGCGCTCATCGGGGGAAAGCGTCTCTTGCGGGGCAACTCCCGTCAGCATTTCGTCGACGGAGCAGTCAAGCCCCTTGGCAAGGGCAAGGAGAGTTGAGAGCTTGGGGTCTGCCGTCGCGCCCGAAAGGAGCTTGTTCAGCGTACCGAGCGAAATTTCGGACTGTGCCGAAAGGGATTCGTTTGTGAGCCCTCTTTTCTTTTTTATGTTTTTGACGTTTTCGAGCCAGTTCATCGGTCGAGCCTCCGCAGGATGTATTTTTACAATTGAAATTATATCACACGGTAAAGCATTTGTAAACCCCTTTTGATAAAAAAATTATATTTTGAGGTAAATTTTTTTCAAAAACTATTGACAATTACCGCCGAAGGTAGTATAATGAGTTCACAAGATTACCGCGTGCGGTAAAATTAACGGAGGATTACGCAATGAACACACCCTTTTACCCCGAAAATTATGATATCATAGAAGGCTGCAAGGTTTATACCTTTTATGTCGAGCCGATGTACAAGGCGAATGTTTACCCAAAGAAACCGCGTGTGACGCTTTCCTCCGTCTTGAAAAGGGCGGGCAACGCAATTTGCGGCGCAATAACAAAAGCGGCAATGCCTTCCCGCAAGCACAGCGGCAGAGCACGCTTATCGGGAGAAATCTCCTTTTAATAAATTTCTTTTTCTTCATCGGAAAGCAGTGCGGAGGTGCGCCCGCACTGTTTTTTGTTTGAGAAGCAGTGTGCGGCTGTCGCATAGCTTTTGGAAAATTGCTGGGCGACGGACCGAAAATATGCGCCCGGGCAATGTCGGCGCACCTACAAAGACACCGTGTAATTGCGTTTTAGGCTCCGAATCAGAGCTCCCGCAATTGTTTTGGCGGCTCGGAAAAGATGAGCTGATGTACGGTGGCTGGGACTTGCGAACCGCGTCCGGGGGGGATGTTTCCGCGGAAAAGAGTCAACGGCGCCCTTACCGCAAAAGCGACACCAAAACACCGTTGATTTTCCCTGCGCGCGGAGTTATAATTGAAATACGGGCAGAAAAACGGCTGAAAACGCGCAAACGCAACACGGAGTTTACATTTCGAACGTCCGGATTTATGGATTTTTCGGTCTGATACCGATATAATTTTGACAGAATCAAACGCCACACACGGAGGTAAATATGAATACGGGCGATAAACTTGCAAAACTCAGAAAAGAAAACAATTATACGCAGGAGCAGCTTGCGGAGATACTCGGCGTATCGAGACAGTCGATAAGTAAATGGGAAAGCGGAATAATGTATCCCGAAACGGACAAGCTCATTCGCATGAGCGAGCTTTTCGGCTGTTCGCTTGACTATCTTTTAAGGGACTCCGAGGAGGAGAAGACGAAGGAAGGGGCGACGCCCGAAGAAAAAGAAGAGGCGCAGAGTCTTTCGCTTCTTTCCGGACTTTTCCGCGAGAGAAAGAGCAAGACCATGGTGCTCGGAATGCCGCTCTGGCATATCGGCAAAAACGCAAGAGGATTTTTTGCCGTCGGAATGAAGGCAAGAGGCGTGTTTGCCTTGGGGCTCAGGGCGACCGGCATTTTTTCGATGGGGCTTCTTTCAATCGGCGTTATATCGGTCGGACTTGTCTCGCTCGGGCTTCTTGCCTCCGGCGTGCTTGCAATCGGAGCGTTCGCCGCGGGGGCGATTTCGGCGGGAATAATCGCGATAGGAGCGATAGCCTTCGGCATGGTTTCCATGGGCGCGATATCGACGGGAGGGTTTGCAATCGGCGCTCTGGCGACGGGAAAGTATTTCGCCATCGGCGATAAAGCCCGCGCAATGATAGCCATAGGCGATACAAGCGCGTCCGGAACGGTTTACGAAACGATTCGTTATATCCACGGGCTTGACGCGGAGAAGGTCAGGGCGTTGCTTGACGAGATTGTCCCAAAGTGGCTTTCATGGGCAAAGGAGATTGCAAAGTTGTTTTTGTAAAAATGCTGTTGTCATAATACACAAAATAACTGCCCCCTGTTTGTGCAAACGGCGCGAAAAGGGGGCAAAGCTCTATATACTGTTGATTTTTCGATGGTTTTTCGTTATAATATAACTGTCTTTAAGACAGGGGGAAATGTTTATGAAAAACAGAAAAACCATTCGCGGGCTGATGGCGGCTTTGCTTGCTTTTGCAATGCTTTTCGCCTTCATGCCATTGGCATTTGCGGCGGAGGATGAAGGCTTCATCCTGACCGAGCTTCCGGACAATTCATGGTCGCTCGACCCGATACCATTGCTTGTGATAAAAATATCGTTTGACGCAAACAAAAACGGCATAGACGACTATGACATGTCAAACGGGAGCAAGCTCTATTCGGATAAGACCTCTCCGTATTACGGGGAGCAATGGAGCTATTCAACGGACAAATACTGGTATAACGCGTTCTTCTCGAATGACAAGTCATCCATGAAAACATACTATAAAGAAGTGTCAAACGGCAGCTTCTATTTCTGTCCCGCAGAGGAGACATACGAATCGAAGGAGAAGCAGGGCGTTGTAAATGACGGCGTTGTCAACGTTGTCATTCCGTATAAGCACCCGATGGCAACGACCGGTGGGGATTCAAAGGAGGACTCAAACTCCAGAAACGCCGCGCTCAGAGCGGCAGCGGAATACGTCGACTTTTCAAAATTCGATAAAAACGGTGACGGCAAGATTTCATATAATGAGCTTGCGATAGTTTATGTCTGCGGCGGTTACGAAGCCTCCGCAAATTCCAGCAGACCGAGCGACAAGCTCGCCTTCGGCGTTCACGCGCATTACACGTCAAACACGCCACAGAAGATTGACGGCGTTGAGGTCGGCGCGTCATTTTTGCGCGTCGGCGAATATCTGGACGGTACTCAGCCGCTTACAGTCGGCACAATCGCGCATGAGCTTGGGCATTTCATCGGCTCTCCCGACCTTTACGATACGAGCTCGACCGGAACAAAATGGAACTATGCAGGAGATATGACGCTTATGGCGTCAGGCTCATGGAATAATTACAGCGGCACTCCGCGCGGTGCTTCGCCGGCATATCTTGACCCCTACAACGCGATAAGCTGCGGACTTATGACGCCAACTGACGTAAACTTCGACGGCGAATATACCCTTTATTCGCGTAACAGCAAAGAGGGTGAATACAATATTCTGAAGGTATACACACCAAACCCGAAGGAATATTATCTCATAGAAAACAGATACCACGAGACAGGCTCGACCAAGTTTGACGCGATAAACTCATCCAATATGGCGATAGTCATCTGGCATATAGATGAGAGCATTGCCGAGTCATGGAGGGGGGGTAAACGCCGCTGCAAGCGGTCATGACCCCGGCGTTGTACCGATGGGAATTTCATCGATAGGCGCGACGCTTTGCGGTTTCAAATACATAAACGGCTCCTCCGACGGCAGAAGCTATACGTTTGAGGCGGGTTCGAGTAAATACCGTTTTCCCGTCAGCGGAACGAGTTACACAACGCTCACGCCCGAACAGGCGGAGAACTTCAATCTCAAGATAACGGTAAAAGAGGGCTCGTTTGCAGGAGACGAAATGACGATTACGGTTTCCGGAGTACACAAGATGGCTCCGGGCTTCGGCTTCAGCGCAAGAGAAGCTGACACTTCGTCGATAACGTTCAAGGGTACGATAACAAATCTTTACGGAGGCGACGTCAGAGGCATAAAGATGATGCTTTCGACCAAATCCGACGTTGCAGAGGGTGACAGCATCGTGAAAACTGTTGTTCCCAATGCGGACGGCACCTTCTCCGTGGTTTTTGACGGTCTTGAACAGAACACAAAATATTTCTGCAAGACAATCGTTTCCGGTAAAAACGGCGACAGCGAAAGAACTATCGCCGCATATACAAAGGTTGAGAAAAAGCCGCGCACGGATTATTACTATGTATATTTCTTCAAGGGCCTCACAGCCGTTGACAGAAGATACGGAGTGAAGGTCAAGCCGGGCGAAACGCTCAGCTATAAATTCCCGATGGAAAAGCGCGGTTATGACTTCTGCGGCTGGTATCTCGATCCCGAACTCACAACACGCTATGACATGGGCTTTACTCAGACGGTATGCGAGGATTTCCCGCTTTACGCAAAATGGGTCGAAACGGGAAGAACGGCAACTCTGAAGCTCTCCGGAGCGGAGTCCAAATATCTGCTCTTTGCCTGCGAGATAGGCGACAGCTTTGACGAGCCTGTCCCTGCCAAGCGAGAAGGCTATAAATTCGTCGGCTGGTATGAGGATGAAGAACTGACATTGCCATATGACTTCGGGCAGACCGTCGATGAGGCGGGCGAGATAACGATCTATGCGAAATGGGAAAAGGAAGGCGGAGAAGATCCGGGGACAACAACGACTCAGCCTCCCGCAACGGAAACAACAACTTCTGCCGTCACCACCGAACCGAATGTGACGACAACCCCTTCGGTAACGACTGACGGCGGCAAGGGCGGCTGTAAATCCGTTATGGGAGCGGGCGCGTCAATAGCCGTAATCGGCATTATCGGCGTAGCGCTCGCCGTCGGACGAAAGAAAAAAGAAGAATAAAAGTCATTACAACCCCTCCGCAAAGGAGGGGTTGTAATAATACACAAAAACAAAGCGGAGATATTGTCAAAACGGCGAAAAATATTTCTTGCGTTGATTTTGGAAAAATAATGATATGTAATGTGATTATCCCTGAAACCGGAGGAACCCAATGAAAAAATCTGCTGTAAAATGTGCGTCGCTGATCGCTTTGACGCTGGCAATTATATTTGCTTTTATGCCTTCCGCCTTCGCGGCGGAAACACCGGAGGCTCCGAATGCCGAAGGCCTTTCGCCGATACCGCTGCTTGTTATAAAAATCTCTTTTGACGCAAACGGCAACGGCAAAAACGATTTTGACCAGAGCGACAGCAAACGCCTTTTCAATGATAAAACCTCGCCGTATTACGGCGAACAATGGTGCGACTCGTCCGATAAATACTGGGCGGATATCCTCTTTGCGGACAGCAACACCTCCCTTAAAAAATATTATCAGGAGGTTTCCGGCGGTAGCTTTTATTTCTATCCGGCGGAGGAAAACTATGTCGGCAAGGACGGGGCGGTAAACGACGGTATTGTCGAAGTTGTCGTTCCGCATAAGCACCCGATGGCAAAGACGGGAAGCGATCATGAAGAGGACGCCTCCTCGCGCGAAGCCGCTCTCAGGGAAACGGGAAAATATGTCGACTTTTCAAAATTCGATAAAAATAAGGACGGCAAACTTTCCTATGACGAGCTTGCAATAGTTTTCGTTTGCGGCGGATATGAATGTTCGACAAGCTCCGCAAGCCCAATTCATAAGCTCGCCTTCGGCGTCTGGGGTCATTATACCGGCGGCGCACCAGTCACCCTGAACGGGGTGAAGGTCGGGTCGAGCTTTGTGCGTATCGGCGAATACGCAAAGGCGACCACCTTGCAGACAATCGGCATATTCGCTCACGAGCTGGGACATTTCATCGGCGCGCCCGACCTTTACGATACGAACGATGAAGGGACAAAATGGAACTACGCAAGCAACGTCAGCCTTATGTCGGGCGGCTCGCACAATAAATTTTCGGGCAGACCGAGCGGCACGGGACCTTCATATATGGACCCCGCGTGCGCTGTCAGCGTCGGAATTCAGACGGCGACGACGATTACAAAGAGCGGCGATTACACACTCTATTCCCGTCACAGCAAAAAAGGAGAATATAATATTTTAAGGATAAACACTCCGAATCCGAAGGAATATTATCTCATAGAAAACAGATATCACGAGGACGGAGAAACGCAGTTTGACGTCATAAGCGCCACAAGCATGGGAATTATGATATGGCACATAGATGAAAACGCAGCGCCCGTAAGCATATTTTCGTCGCCGAACAGTCACGGCTACGGTCACGACCCCGCCGTTGTGCCAATGGGCATCGGCGAAATAGGCACGACGAATTGCGGCTTCCGATATACGGATAATTCAATGGACGGCTCGGAATACACGTTTGAGTCCGGCTCGTCGAAATACCGTTTTCCCATCAGCAGGGCGAGTTATACCTCGCTGACAAAAGCGCAGTCGGCGGACTTCTTTTTCACGGTGACCGTCAAAAAAGGCTCATATGCGGCAAACGAAATGACGGTAACCGTCGATTTTGAGCCGAAGCTCTCTCCGGATTTCATCATTTCCTTTGACGAAAAAGCGACGAGGTCGATAAGCGTCAAGGCGCACATAACGGATTATTTCAAGGACAGTGTTTCCGAAATAAAGGTGATTATGTCCAAAAACGACAAGCCCGACGAGAGCAACGGCATTGTAAAAACCATGCTCCCCGACGGCGACGACAATTTCGATTTCACAATTGACGGGCTGGAGCCGAACACAAAATATTTTCTCAAGGTGATCGTCACGGGCAAAAACGGCACGAGGCAGAGAACGTATCACGTTTATACAAGCGTTGAGAAAAAGCCCCGCACGGACTATTATTACGTATACTTCTTCAAAGGAATCACCGCCGTTGACAGAAGGTACGGAGTCAAGGTTAAGCCCGGCGAACTGCTGAAATATTCGTTCCCCATGGAAGACCAAAAGAAGGGCTTTGACTTCTGCGGCTGGTATCTCGATCCCGAACTCACAACCCGTTACGACATGGGCTTTACTCAGACGGTATGCGAGGATTTTCCGCTTTACGCAAAATGGGTTGAGACGGGCAAGGCGGCAAGGCTGAAGCTCGTCGGAGCGGAGTCAAAATATCTGCTCTTTGCGTGCGAGGTCGGCGATAAGCTTGTAATTCCCGTTCCGAAGGAAAGGGAAGGACTGACGTTCATCGGCTGGTATGAGGATGCGGAGCTGACGTCCCCGTTTGATTTCACAAAGGAGGTTGACTCTGCGGAGGAAATCACACTGTATGCCAAATGGGAGGACGCAAACGGGAACGTCGTGACAACGGCGTCCGACAAGCCGGTTGAGACGACCTCCGTACAGCCGGTTGAAACCTCGTCGACCGGGACGACTCCCGTCCCTTCAAAAAACGTTACCGTTCCGACGTATGTCATAGTCATAGTGCTTGTCGTCGTTGCGGTTATCGCCGGCGTGCTTCCGGCGGTAATCAGAAAGAAGAAAACCGAATAAATAAAAATTCCTCCCCGCAGGTGCGAGGGGGAATTTTTTTGCGCGCGCTTTCATATATATCTATCAAGAAAAAATATATGGGAGGCGTCATTTTGAAAGATATTGCCATGAAACGCGCCACCGTGCTTGGCGAATACATAGCGGAAAACAATGCCACAGTCAGAGAGGCGGCAAGGGTTTACAGGGTAAGCAAATCGACTGTGCATAAGGATGTCACAGAAAGGCTCGCCGTCTTTGCTCCGGTGCTTGCGGCAAGGGTCAAGGAGGTGCTTGAAAGGAACAAATCCGAAAGGCATATGCGCGGAGGAGAGGCGACAAAACGCAAATATTCCGAGCTGAAAAAAGAGAAGGAACAAAAAGAATATACAAAAGTATAAAACGGAAAAGCCCTGAATAATCGGGGTTTTTTGAGTTAAAACGGAAGAGCGAAAGGATAAGAGAAAAGGTGCGCCGGAGCCGCGGAGTTATTATGTTTCGTGAGGAGCTTTTGTGCCTGCAGGAGTGGGGGAAAATCAAAAAAGATTTGCTTCTCTTGCGGGTGCCAACAATGCAGGGGATGGATTTGCAAGCGGTGAAAAGCACCTTTGCAGGCCTCGCATAGACGGGATGGATCTTCCCTCCAATCCTGCCGTCTTTTGCGATTTGTAAGAAGCATAGGTATCATCAAATGGTGGAGCCTTCTGCAAACGCCGTTCATTATCTTTATGTACTTTCTTTTTTGAAAAGAAAGTACGAAAGAAAGCAATTTGGGATACGCTGGCTTGCGAAGCAAGCCAAGCAGGCCTCGCAGAGAGGGGCAAAGGAATCCCGAAACCCTCTTAAAAGTTCAAGTCGGGGTTCTTCTGCCACGTCGGCTTTACCCGGGCAAAGGCGGAAGTGCGGTTTGAATCTTGAAGCGGTCAGAGTTGGCTTGCGCCGATTTTAAGCGTTGAGAAAACGCTTTATTTTGTGCGGATGGGTAAAAATCCTGCGTACAGCTTCTGATAGCCGAATTTTCTTTTGCCTGCTTTTTTCAGAGAGCAAACCGAAAAGGAGGGAAAGACCGCTTTTTTGATGAGGATATAAAGTTTGCTCAAAACAAATAATTAAAGTTTTTTTGCCTGCTTTCCTTTCAAACATAGCAAAACAAAAACAGAGATGAAAAATCACCTCTGTTTGCTTGTTACGAAATTTGCACAAAACAATTATTGAAGCTTCTTTTGCCTTCTTTTCTTCTCGAAGAAAAGAAGGGTAGAAAAAAGGAAACCGCCCCTTGAGGGACGGTTTCTTGCTTTTAGTTTTCGTATACTCCGCGCTTGATATAAGACGTGTGGAGTATTTCGTGTGCCTTGTGACTGCCGGGCTTCTCAAGGAATTCCTCATAGAGCTTGAGCACTGCGGGGTTATCCTGAGATTTGCGGTAGGTGAGGAGGTTCTTATCGGCATTGTAAAGAACGGAAGCACGAACGGACTTGAGGTCGATTTCGGCTTTTGTCTTTGCGCTCTGAACGGGCTGACCGCCGCCGTTTACACAGCCGCCGGGACAGCACATAACTTCGATAAAGTCAACTTCGACTTCGCCGCTCTTGACCTTATTAAGAAGTTCCTTGGCGTTCTTTGTGCCGCTTGCAACCGCAACTCTTACAGTCGCGTCACCGAGCTTGTATGTTGCGTACTTGATGGGAGCCGTGCCTCTGACCTCTTCAAAGTCAACCTTTTCGAGCTTTGTGCCGAGGACGACTTCCGCAGCCATACGGAGAGCGGCTTCCATAACACCGCCTGTCGCGCCGAAGATTGCGCCCGCACCGGAGCCGATATCGAACGGAGCGTCATATTTTTCATCGGGGAGAGTGACGTAGTCGATGCCCGCTTTTTCAATCATACGGGCGAGCTCTCTCGTTGTGATGGCGTAGTCAACGTCAAAAATGCCGTTGCCTGCCGCGCTCTGATCGGGACGGCGGCACTCAAACTTCTTCGCTGTGCAGGGGATTGCGGAAACGAATACGATATCCGCGGGGTCGAGACCCATCTTCTTTGCATAGTAAGTTTTGTACATAGCGCCGAACATCTGCTGAGGAGACTTGCAGGTTGAGAGGTTGTCCGTGAATTCCGGGAAATAATGCTCGCAGAACTTGACCCAGCCGGGTGAGCAGGAGGTCATGAGCGGGAGATTCTTCTTGCTTGTGAATCTTTCAATGAATTCCGTAGCCTCTTCAAGAATTGTAAGGTCGGCTGTGAGGTTCATGTCATATACACCGTCAAAACCGAGACGCTTTGCCGCCGCAACGAGCTTGCCTTCCGTATCCGTGCCGGGCGCATAGCCGAAGCATTCGCCGATTGTTGCGCGGATCGAAGGAGCCATACAGATGGCAACGTGCTTTGTCGGATCGCTGATAGCCTCAAATACCTTTGCGGTATCGTCCTTTTCATAGAGCGCGCCGACGGGGCAGGCAACAACGCACTGTCCGCAACCAACGCAAGCCTGCGTCATAAGGGGCTTTTCAAAAGCGGAAGCGACGTGTGTATCAAAGCCTCTGTCAAGAGAATTGATAACGCCGATACCCTGTTCGTTACAAGCCGCTATGCAGCGACGGCAGAGAATACATTTGTTATCGTCACGGATAAGAGAGGGAGAACTTGTATCAAGCTCGTAATGAATTTTAGAGCCTGCATAATAATCTTCGTTGTCAACTCCGAGGTCGGAGCAGAGCTTCTGAAGCTCACAATGCTGGTTTCTGATGCACGAAAGGCACTTCTTTTCGTGCGTGGAGAGAACGAGCTGGAGGTTGAGCTTTCTGTTATGACGAACCTTTTCCGTGTTTGTGAATATTTCCATTCCTTCGTTTACTGTCGTCACGCAGGCGGTCATAAGACCTCTTGCGCCCTTGACCTCAACAAGGCAGAGACGGCACGCGCCGATCTCGTTTATACCTTTGAGATAACAAAGAGTGGGAATATCAATATGCGCCGCGCGTGCGGCTTCGAGTATCGTCGAGCCGGCGGGAACGGCAACGGGGATACCGTTGATTTTTACATTAACCATGTTTTCCATTTTTCACGCAGCTCCTTTCTTACTGTTTATAGATTGCGCCGAACTTACATGTTGCCATACAAGCTCCGCACTTGATACATTTTGCGGGGTCGATTGTGTGAGGAGTTCTGACCGCGCCGGAAATAGCGTTTGTCGGGCACTGACGCGCGCAGGCTGTACAGCCGCGGCACTTTTCGGCGTCAATGTGATAATGAAGCAGCTTTTTGCATACGCCTGCGGGGCACTTCTTATCAACGATATGCGCTATGTATTCGTCACGGAAGTAACGGAGAGTGGAAACGACGGGGTTCGGAGCTGTCTGTCCGAGACCGCAGAGCGAGGTCGACTTGATGTAGTTGCAGAGCTCTTCGAGCTTGTCGAGGTCTTCCATTTCGCCGTTGCCGCTTGTAATCTTTTCAAGAATTTCAAGAAGTCTTCTTGTGCCTGTACGGCAGGGAACACACTTGCCGCAGGATTCGTCGACTGTGAATTCAAGGAAGAACTTCGCAATATCAACCATGCAGTTGTCCTCGTCCATAACGATAAGACCGCCGGAACCCATCATTGATCCGATTGCGAGGAGGTTGTCATAGTCGATAGGAGTATCTATAAGGGAAGCGGGGATACAGCCGCCGGAGGGACCGCCCGTCTGAGCCGCCTTGAACTTCTTGCCGTTCGGGATACCGCCGCCGATATCTTCGATGATTTCGCGGAGCGTCGTGCCCATCGGAATTTCAACAAGACCCGTGTTTGTAATCTTGCCGCCGAGAGCGAACACCTTTGTACCCTTGGACTTTTCCGTACCCATTGAAGCAAACCAGTCTGCGCCCTTGTTTATAATCTGAGCGATGTTTGCAAGCGTTTCAACGTTGTTTATGATTGTGGGCTTGCCGAACAGACCTTTGACAGCGGGGAACGGAGGACGCGGATGAGGCTCGCCGCGCTTTCCTTCGATGGAAGCGAGGAGGGCTGTTTCTTCACCGCATACGAACGCGCCCGCGCCGAGACGGAGAGTGATATCGAAGTTGAAGCCCGTGCCGAAAATATCCTTGCCGAGAAGTCCGTATTCGCGAGCCTGATTTATTGCGATTGTAAGACGCTGAACCGCGATGGGGTACTCGGCTCTTACATAGATATAGCCTTCGTCTGCGCCGATAGCGTAGCCTGCGATAGCCATAGCTTCAAGAACTGCGTGCGGGTCGCCTTCGAGAACGGAACGGTCCATGAATGCACCGGGGTCGCCCTCGTCTGCATTACATACAACGTATTTCTTGCCTGCGGGCTGGTCGGCGGCGAACTGCCACTTTCTTCCCGTCGGGAAGCCTGCGCCGCCACGACCGCGGAGACCGGACGCGAGGATTGTATCGATAACCTCCTGAGGCTTCATTTCCGTAAGAACCTTGCCGAGCGCCTGATAGCCGTCCGTGCCGATATATTCGTCAATGCTTTCGGGGTTGATTACGCCGCAGTTGCGGAGAGCAACACGGTGCTGCTTTTTATAGAACTTCGTATCGGAGAGGGAGTGAACCGTTTCGGTTACGCCTTCGTCGGTTTCCTTATGAAGAAGTCTTTCGACAAGTCTTCCCTTGAGGAGGTGCTCCTCAACGATTTCTTTGACATCGTCAACCTTGACGTGAGAATAGAATGTGCCTTCGGGATAGATAATCATGATAGGACCGTTTGCGCAGAGTCCGAAACAACCCGTCTGAACTATCTTGACCTCATCCGAAAGACCTGCGAGCTCAAGCTCTTTTGCCATCGCCTCGCGTACCGCGACGCTGCCGGACGATGTACAGCCCGTACCGCCGCAGATAAGTACGTGTGAACGTATCATTTGTCAGTCCTCCTTATTTTTCGATATTTCCTATTGTGTATTCAACGACGGGCTTTCCGCCTTTGATGTGTTTTTCCATAACCTCAAGTGCCTTTTCGGGGGTCATTTTGATGTAAGTGACCTTTTCCTCTCCCGCGCGAAGCACTTCGACTATCGGCTCGTAACGGCAAAGACCGATGCAGCCTGTCTGTGTTACGGCGACGCTGCCGTTGAGACCTGCCTTGTCGACTTCCTCAACGAATGTGCTGAGAACGGGACGTGCGCCTGCCGCGATACCGCAGGTTGCCATGCCGACAACGATCCTTGTTTCGCCCGATTCTTCGCGGAGAGCAACCTTGTTTTTCATTTTGTCTCTGATTGCTGCAAGTTCTGCAAGTGATTTCATAAGTTTATCCTTTCTTTATATTATTTCTTTTTCAGTCAACCGCGCATGCCGCAGAGTACGCCTCCGAAAGATATTCGCGCACCCAGCTTATCACTTCGGGTGAGCTGAGCGGGACGTCTCCGAGAAGCTCCCGCATTTCCTTTGTGGAAAGGGAAACCTCGCCGCAGGGCATTTTATGGTTGAAGATGAAGTCTGTATTTTCGGCACCCTGCACCAGAGTGCACAGCGTGTCGATAATGTCCCCGAGGGGAATATAGTCTATGCTTTTTTTGTTGAATGATGCAAAAACCTCCGTGCCGTGATTTTCATATTCCGTTTCGCTCCTCGAGCTTATCGAAAAGCTGCCGCCCGTCATCTCCGCCTCCATTTTGAGGAGCGGGAGCCCGAGCCCGACCTTTCTTGTCGTCCTCGTCGTTGTGAACGGGTCTGTGACGCGGGAAAGAAAATCTGCCGTCATGCCTTTGCCGTTGTCGGTTATCTTAAACGAGAGGACATCGTCCGTTTCGTCTATCGATATGCCGATGAGGCTTGCATTCGCCTTGACGGAGTTCTGCGCTATGTCGAGTATATTCAGTGAAAGTTCCTTCATTTGCCGGAAAGAGCCTCTATCAGTTTTCTCCGAACGAGGTCGGAGCTGTACGGCTCATCCTCCAATTCAATGTAGTTTTCAGCCTCGCTTATGTCCCAGAGATAATGGGCGTCGGAATCGGTGAGTATCAACTTATCCGAAAGACCGTATTTTTCCGAATATTCGCCGATGCTTTCTCTGTCACGGAATTCAACCGCATGAAAATGCGGCGTTTCCGGAACGCAACCGAGCGCGGCGATTATGCCGTTTTCGTCCCTGTCTATATGGGCGGGAAACACGGCTGCGCCGTATTTTTTCGCAAGACGCTCCGCATCCTCTATGGAGAGAGTCGACGCATTGAGAAGGAGGTGTTCCTCCTCGCCTATGACGTTGTCCTCCTCGTCGAGAATGAGCTGGTCTCCGAAAATATCCTTTCTGTTTTTATAAAGGATACGGAAAGAGCGGTATTCGTCATCGAATTTCTCTGCCGATTCAAGCGTCGGAAACAGGCAGACAATGTGCACGTCCTCCGCCGTTGTCAGCTCCATTCCGGCAATCGGAACGATACCGTGCCGCTTTGCCGCCGCAAAAAACGCACGACAGTTTTTTGTGCTGTTGTGATCGGTCAGCGCGACTATGCCGAGCCCCTTTATCGCCGCCATGCCCGCAATGTTGCATGGGGTCATGTCGTTATCTGCGCAGGGGGAAAGGCAGGAATGGATATGGAGGTCGTAATAATATCTGCTCATTTTATCACCTGTGACAGTGCGACACAGAATTCATATATCGGAAGCTCCGATGAAAAGAGGTTTATTCCTTTTTCCTTTGCTACGGAGATTATGTCGTCCGGCACCGCGCTGTCCTCGCAGATGACGACAGCCGCCGTATCCGCAAGCGTTGCCACCGCTATAACGTTCACATTTGTCATAACCGTCGCCCAGACGGAGCCTTCAGCGGCTCTGCCCATGACCCAGCTGAGAAGGTCACCGGCGTAACCGCAGGTTGCCTCCCTTTCGGGATCCGGCATCGAGAGAACGCGGAGACCGAGCCTTTCGGCAATAGCTTTTACCGTCATTTGCTTCCTCTTTCATCATTTCGGATGTTGTCAAGCTCTCTGCGCATAAAGACTATACATTCTTCAATCGAAGCGTCGCCGCGGACAATGTCCGATGCAAACGCGCTGCACGTCGGCGCACCGCACGACCCGCAGTCGATACCCGGCAGGAGCTTGCGTATTCTTTCTCTTTCGCTCATCATTTTTATGGACGTGTTCATGTCCTCTCCGAGCGAAACTGGGTTATACTCGATTTTGTCTTTAACGGAAAGTTCGTCCGGAATTTCGTCCGTGCCGTCCGGAGCCCTGTTCTGAGAAACTGGCAGGTAACGGCGCAGAGAGCCGAGACGGGCTTTGGCGATGAACGGGTTTGCAACCGTCATCACCCCGCCGACGCACCCTCCGGGGCACGCGTCAAGCTCGACGAATTCAAGCTTGGGAAACGCTCCGTTGTCCATTTCCTCAAGCACGCGCATTACGTTTTCAATGCCGTCGGCAGCGAGGTATTTATCGTTGAATACCGCCGTTGCCTCTCCGCCTGTGCTTGCCCAGCCCAGACCGATCATCCCCGTGCGCGATACGGGAACGGGTGTTGTTTGTTTTTTCATTATACCGATGAGCTCAAAATAAATATCCGATATCGAAACAACGAAATCGATATTTGTTTTGCCGCTTTCGGTTCGGTTTTTTACATAACTTGCCTTTGCGGGGCAGGGAGAGATGAACACCGCGACGATGTCCTCCTCTTTGAGTAAAGGGTTTTTTGCCATGGCGTTTCTTTTTGCTTCCATCGCCGCTATCTCCATCGGAGGAAGTATCGGCAGAAGGTTGCCTGCGAGATAAGGATAACGAAGCGATATCAGCCTTTCTATCACCGGGCAAGCCGATGATATGACAGGCAACGCAATATCCTTCCGTTTCATATATCTGCGCGTGTAATCGGAAACGATTTCCGCTGATCGGGCGACCTCATAAATGTCGTCAAAACCGTAATCCAGAAGTCCGGAAAGCACATAATCCATATCGTCGAGATTGTCGAACTGACCGAAAAGTGCCGGAGCGGGAACGGCTATCTTCCATTTATCCTTCGGAATGTCCGAGAGCTTGTCGCACGAAGCCTTTTTGGCATTGTGGGGACAGACGCGGATGCACTCTCCGCAGTCAATACAGCGTGACGCATTTATCACGGCGTGACCGCCGCGTATTCTTATCGCCTCGGTGGGGCAGTGCTTTAAGCAATGCGTGCAGCCGCGGCATTTGTCAACGTTAAGTGACACGGAATGCTTATAAGGCATGGGGACGTTCCTTTCTTTGCGAAAGCAAAATTCAGGTGTTGACCGTCATCGTTATTTTTGTTCCTTTTCCAAGCTCGGATTCGATCTTCATCGAGTCCGTATTGCGCTTCATGTTCGGAAGACCCATTCCCGCGCCGAAGCCGAGGTTACGGATGTTTTCCGGGGCTGTTGAAAAGCCTTCTCTCATCGCAAGCTCTATATCGGCAATGCCGGGGCCGTGGTCGTCCAATACCATTTCAATCCTGTCCGGAAAAACGGTTACGGTTGCAATTCCGCCGCCTGCATGAATGACCATGTTTATTTCGCCTTCATACATGGCAATGGCGACTCTGCGTATAATGTCCGGCGGAAAACCGAGCATACGCAGATTCTTCTTGACCGTCACCGAAGCTTCACCCGCGGAGGTGAAGTTTTCTCCGCTCACATCAAAAACGAACTGAAGCGGCTCGCTCATACGCTTTCTGTCCTTCCGAGACCGCCGGAATAAAGAATTCCGCAAGCCTCAAACATACGAAGGGGAGTCGTCATCACAACGATACCCGCTTCCTCCGCAAGAGAGAGCATTTCGTCCGTCGGGAGTTTACTGCGGACAAAAACAATACAGCGCATATCCATCATTTCGGCGGTTCTGACAACCTGCGGGTTGACAAGACCCGTGAGCAGCACCGCCTGATCCTTCACAAAGGCGAGAACATCGCTCATCATGTCGCTTCCGCAAGCGGAGCAGACTTCGGATGACGCTTTGTCTGCGCAGGATCGTATATGTGCGCCGAGAAGCTCGGCTACTCTTGAAATTTTCATGTAAAACTACCTTTCGGAAAAACGATCATTCGTATTCTTTGAGTATCTTCGGAATATCGGCGACTGTGAGTCTGCCGTAAACCTCTCCGTTGATTGTAAGTACGGGAGCGAGACCGCACGCGCCTATGCAACGTGTCGCCTCAAAGCTGTACTTGCCGTCCGGAGTCGTTTCACCGGGACCGATACCGATGATTTCGGTGATCTTGTCCGCAATCTGACCGGAGCCCTTTACGTAGCAAGCCGTGCCGAGACATACCGCGATTGCGACCTTGCCTTCGGGATTGAGCTTGAACTGCGAATAGAACGTTGCGACTCCGTAGACTTCGGCAAGCGAAACGCCGAGTCCCTCTGCGATGATCGTCTGGACTTCTATCGGCAGATAGCCGTAGATTTCCTGCGCACCCTGAAGAACGGGAAGCATATTGCCTTGCATGTTTTTGTACTTTTCGATTACTTCGAGAAGTCTTGCTTTCTGCTCTTCCGTGCCGCTGAATGTGACTGTCGTCATTTTCTTTTTCATAACTGAGAATTGAGCCCTCCTGTGTTTTAGTTGCACGCGCAACGCAGACCCGGAAAATCCGCGTCGCGCACGCGCTTGATATCATTATACTATATATCGATATAAATATCTATACCTTTTTGAAAAAAAGTACCGAAAAAATGCGTTTTTCTTTCGCAAATCGGACATAAATTTATTCCGCCGGAGACGCAAACCGGCATTTCGCGGATTTAATCCCCGCAAAAGCAAATTATACAAATGAATAAAACTGAAACAAAAGAAAAGGTGCGACCGGAAAGTCGCGCCTTTTGAATTATACAAGCGTATTATTTGCCGACTATGTGGAACGCAAAGCCGCCGATTTCGTCCTTGAAATACACGAATTTCAGCTTGCCCTTGTCATCGTATGTCGCTGTCGACATGTCCGCGGCAAAGCCCTGATTTTCAAGGAAAGCAAGCGCGCGGAAGGGAAAGTTGCAGCCGACGGCAATGTGACCGTTTGTGCCGCGATAGGGACTTTTCATAACCTCGAAGATTGTCCCCGCAAAGATACCGCCGGTTCTTTCGTCCGGAGTGAGCATTGCGAAGCGGCAGAGCTTATCGACAGTCGCACGGCAGTCGTCCTCGTTCTTTGCGTTTATGCCGATGTGCTTGAGGAAGAAGCCGTGCATTTTCGCAACAGCCTGATATGTCAGACGGGTGATTTCTTCGTAATTTTCGCTCTTTATCAGCGACTCCTTGACCATAAAGCTGCCTCCGCACGCAACAACGCAGGGCAGGGAGAGATAATCCATCATATTGTCAAGGCTGACGCCTCCCGTCGGCATAAAGTGCAGACCCTTATAGGGAGCGGACATAGCTTTGATTGCCGCCGCTCCGCCGTTTGCCTCTGCGGGGAAAAACTTGACGGTGTCAAGTCCGAGAGCCATAGCCTGCTCCATTTCGCCGCACGTTGCGCAGCCGGGGACGACCGTCACTCCCTTTGAAAGACAGTACCTGACGTTTTCGGGATTGAAGCCGGGGGAGACGATGAACTTCGCACCGGCGTCGACAGCGGCGTCAGCCTGCTCGCGCGTAAGAACCGTTCCCGCGCCGACAAGCATTTCGGGAAGCTCCGCCGTAATTCTTCTGATAGCTTCTGCCGCTGCTTCAGTGCGGAAGGTGATCTCCGCGCACATAATGCCGCCCTTCATGAGCGCTTTGCAAAGCGGAACTGCCTTTTCCGCATCCTCGATCTTGACGACGGGCACAATTCCGCAAAGCTCTATTTGCTTTAATACGTCATTCATTGTATTATAAAACCTCCGTTTTCGGCGGACATTCCGTCCGCAAATATTTTGCGACTAAATTATATAATATTTTATTGCATTTGTAAAGATTTTATTGTATAATTTATTCGGAAACCGCTTGCGCCGCCGATTTCGGGCGGTTTGCGGCGGAAAAAAGTATAATTTTTGAGGAGACGGCTATGAATAAATTTATGGACGACGATTTTTTGCTCGACTCCGAGGTTGCGCAAATGCTCTATCACACATATGCGGCGAACCTGCCGATAATCGATTATCATTGCCATATCGACGCGGCGGACATAGCGAATGACAAACGTTATGAAAACATAACGGAGCTCTGGCTCGGCGCGGATCATTACAAATGGAGAGCTATGCGGTCGTGCGGGATAAGCGAACGTCTTATCACGGGCGACGCATCGGACTATGATAAATTTGAAGCGTACTGCTCGGCAATGCCGTCACTCATCGGCAATCCGCTTTATCACTGGTCGCATCTTGAGCTTCGCCGCTATTTCGGTTTTGACGGAATCCTCTGCCCCGATACCTGTCGCTACGTATGGGAGCTGACGAAAGAAAAGCTCGCAGAGCCGGAAATGAGCGCAAGGGGAATAATGAGACAGTCAAACGTCAAGCTCATATGCACGACAAACGACCCGACTGAAAATCTTGAATATCATCTGGCGATAAGAGAGGACAGAGATTTTGATATTCCCGTTCTCCCCGCATTCCGTCCGGACAAGGCGATGTATGTCGAAAGAGCGGAATTCGCTCATTATATAAAGAAGCTCTCCGAATGCTCCGGCACGGAGATAAAAGATTTTGCAACCCTTTGCGACGTTCTCGGAAAGAGAATCGAATATTTTGATATTCTCGGTTGCCGCACGGCGGATCACGGTATGGACGACACAATCCTATTTGACGGCTCCGTTACGGCTTCGCAGGCGGAAGCGGCGGCGGACGTTATTTTCCGCAGAGCGGCGGCAGGCGAAAAAGTCGACCCCGAAACGGCAAGAATATACCGAAGCGCGCTTATCCGTAAGCTCGCAAAGCAGTACGCGAAGCGCGGATGGGTTATGCAGATACATTTCGGTGCGCTGAGAAACGTCAGCCCCGCAATGTTCGGCAAGCTCGGTCCCGACGCAGGCTACGACACGATCCACGGCGGCAGCGGCAGGATAGCTTCGCTTGCGGCAATGCTCGGCGCGCTTGAAAACGAGGCGATTCTCCCGAAGACGATAGCATATTCACTCAACCCCGCAGAAAACACGGCTGTTGCGGCACTCATCGGCTGCTTCCAGCGCACGGGCGACGAGATGGAGGGGCTTCAGTGTATGCCCAAAATGCAACAGGGCAGCGCGTGGTGGTTCAATGATCATATCGACGGTATGAAGTCTCAACTCACAACGCTTGCGGCGCAGTCTGCTCTCGGAAAGTTTGTCGGTATGACGACGGACTCCCGCAGTTTTCTTTCGTACACACGCCACGAATATTTCCGCCGCGTGCTTTGCTCCGTGCTGGGAGGCTATGTCGAAAGAGGCGAATATCCTCTTGACATCGACGCGCTCGCGCAGATGGTCTGCGATATCTGCTATAACAACACAAAGGATTTCTTTGAATTCAGAGTCCTGTGAAAAAAGTCACAAACGCCCGACTTTATACGAAAGTATAAAACCAAAAGCCGAGGCGTTGTCAATAAAAATCAAAAAAGAAGGTAAATTGAAATGTCAGAAGGCTGCACACACGATTGCTCCACCTGCTCCGAAAACTGTTCGTCAAAGCAGGGCGGGGCACCCACATTTGAAAAAACAAACGATCTCTCAAGAATAAAGAAAACGATTGCCGTTGTCAGCGGCAAGGGCGGCGTCGGCAAGACGCTTGTTTCCTCAATGCTCGCGGTCGAGCTTCACAGAAGAGAGCTTAAAACCGCAATCATCGACGCGGACGTAACAGGTCCTTCGATACCGAAGGCGTTTGGACTGAAAGGCCTCTGCGAGGCGGCTCCGCTCGGCGGGATTATGCCCGTAAAAACGACGACGGGAATCGAGACGGTCAGCGTAAATCTTCTCCTTGAAGATACCTCCTCCCCCGTTCTCTGGAGAGGTCCCGTCATTGCCGGAATGGTCAAGCAGTTCTGGACGGACGTCATCTGGGGGGATGTTGATGTTATGGTCATCGACTGCCCGCCCGGCACGGGAGACGTTCCGCTGACGGTGTTCCAGTCGATCCCCGTTGACGGAATCATAATCGTTACAAGCCCGCAGGATCTCGTTTCGCTGATCGTTTCAAAGGCTGTCAATATGGCAAAGCTGATGAACATTCCGATAATCGGTATCGTTGAAAATATGAGCTATGTCGAATGTCCCGATTGCGGAAAGAAGATTGAAATATTCGGCAAGAGCCACACGGAAGAAACCGCAAAGCAGTTCGGAATACCCGTTCTTGCGAGAATACCCGTAAATCCCGAGCTTGCGTCGCAGTGCGACAAGGGCGTCATCGAGCTTTTCGAGGGCGACTGGATGGGCGCCGTTGCGGACGCCGTCGAAGCACAGCCTACAAGAGAAAGATGACCATAAACACCGTCATAACCGATATGGACGCGATTGGCGCGAGAAAAGCGGCGGAGCTTGAAAAACGCTGCTTTTCAAGCCCATGGGAATTTGAAGAATACGAAAAATCGAGACAGCGAGAGGATTTTTCCTGTCTCTGCGCCTATACGGACGGTGAGTTTTCCGGCTTTCTCATGGCGTTTCACGTCCTTGACGAGTGTCACCTCCTTGACATTGCAACGGAGGAAAAATTCCGCAGGCGCGGCATTGGGGCGGCGCTTATCCGCGAGCTTATGAAAAGGGCGGGGGAGAAGGACGGTAGCGTAATTTATCTGGAAGTCAGAGAGAAAAATCAAGCCGCAAGAGGACTTTACGAAAAGCTCGGCTTTGTCCCCGTCGGCAAGAGAAAAGATTATTACAAATATCCGACCGATGATGCCGTTCTTTATACGCTCACGCTCGGAGAGGAGAAGCATTGAAAATACTCGGAATTGAAAGCTCGTGCGACGAGACCGCTGCCGCCGTGCTTGAATGTGAGGACGGGAAATTCACCGTCCTTTCGGATAAAGTCGCATCACAGATTGAAATGCATGCGCGCTACGGCGGAGTCGTGCCCGAAATCGCAAGCAGGGCGCATTGCGAAATAATATCGAAAATAACATATGACGCGCTAAGCGACGCTGGCGTAACGCTTGGCGACATAGACGCGGTCGCCGTCACGGCTTATCCCGGTCTTATCGGGGCGCTCCTCGTCGGCGTGAATTTTGCAAAGGGACTTGCATATGCAAACGGAAAGCCGCTTGTCGCGGTCGACCATATAAAAGGGCATATCGCGGCGAATTATATTTCAAAAAAACGTCCGGAGCCGCCGTATATCGCATTTGTTGCGTCCGGCGGACATACGTCGATTGTAAGGGTCGACGGGTATGACAGTCACACCGTTATCGGCGGGACGAGAGATGACGCAATGGGCGAGGCGTTTGACAAGGTCGCGAGGGTTATGGGCATGCCGTATCCCGGCGGCGCGGCGATGGACAGGCTCGCCTATGAGGGAAGGGCAATTCTGCCGTTTCCGTCCGCGGCGATACGCGACGATTCGCTTGACTTCTCGTTTTCGGGTATTAAAACGGCGGTGCTGAATTACATAAATTCGACGTCGCAGAAGGGCGAAGCGCTCAACCGCGCAGACGTTGCGGCGAGCTTCTGCCGCGCGGCAGTTTCTTCGGTATCGACGAAGCTCTCGCTTGCGGCGGAGCGCAATCCCGATATAACAGCAATCGCACTTGCGGGCGGCGTTGCGGCGAATTCTCACCTGAGGGATGAAATTGAAAAGCTCTGCAAATCAAGGGGACTTGAATTTTTCTGCCCGGACAAAAAATATTGCGGCGACAACGCCGTGATGATTGCCGTTGCGGGTTACTTTGAGTATATCAAAGGTAACATCGCGCCCCTTTCGTTAAACGCCGAAGCGGCGCGTTTTGAGGACGTGTGACAGATATATTTACCTTTTCCCCGCGTCCTTAGGTTTTCCACAGAGTGTTGATAAAAATCGGATAAGGATTATTGCGAAGATCAGAAAAAGCAAAATAATCAGGAAAACGCTGTAAATTGCTGTGGAAAAGCTTGTGGATAATGTGGAAAAACAATTGTATAAAATGAGAAAATTCGTGTTGAAAACCCGAAAAAACGATATGTCTTTTTTCGGAAGGTAAACACGGTTTACAAAAATATGCGAAAGGCGCAAATGCAAACATGAGGATCGAATTCAATTTCGGCACGTCCGTTCTGGCGTTGCCTGCGGACGTGAAAAAGTACATAAACGGCGCGGGGAAAAGCGAGCTTGCCGTGCTTCTGGCAGTCTCCGGCGGTGGTGACGTCGATGTTCCGGCGGTCGCCTCTCTCTGCAAACTGACGGAGGCGGAAGTCTCGGAGGCACTTGCCTTCTGGCGCGGCACGGGAATAATAAGCACGGACACAGCCCCCTCCGAAAAGAAGGAGAGCGTTACCGCAAAGGCACCGACTCCGAAGTCATATTCAATGACCGGCGCCGAGATTGAGAGGGTGTGCGGGGAAAATCCGACTCTCAAGACAACAATTGAAAAATGTCAGACAATTTTCGGAAAGGTTTTCGGTACATCGGAGAGCGGCGTTTTTGTCTATCTTTATGACCACCTCCGCCTTGACTGCGAATACATACTTCTTCTTTCTTCATACTGCAAGCGTACGGGGCACGACTCCGTCCGCTATTTTGAAAAGACCGCCCTCGGGCTATTTGACGACGGAATTGATACCGTCGGCAAACTGGAAAAATACTTCATGGACGAAAGCCGCCGCGGCGAGCTTGAAATGTTTGTCCGTAAGCTCTACGGCATGGGCGCGCGGGCGCTTACGTCGACGGAAAAGGAATATCTGCGTGTGTGGAGCTCGGAATGGGACATGAGCGAGGAGCTCATTGAGGCGGCATATGAGGGGATGATGAAAAACCTCCCGTCGCCCAAAATGTCATATGAAAACAAGATACTGAAAAACTGGTACGACGCCGGCGTGAAAACCGTTGCGGAGGCGAAGGAAAAGGGACTTATCGGCGCTGCAAAATCCGGCAAAAAGGACAGCGCGCCGAGCTTTGACCTCGGAGAATTTTTCGAGCTTGCCGTGCAAAGGGGCAAAGCCGAAAGCGAAAATAAATGAATGGGAAGGTAATTATGACTTACGAAGAAGCCTGCCGAAATATAATACGCGAGTATCGGACGAAAAATCTTGTCGCAAAGCAGCGCGCCGAGGAAAGGCGCAGAGAGCTTGACGAAAAATATCCCGATATTGCAAAGATTGACGAAGCCCTTTCCGAAACCGGACTTAAAATTCTCCGTGCCGCGCTTGATGGGCAGAATGGGCTTGAAAGTCGGCTTAAAAAGCTGAAAAAAGACAATGAAGGCTTGCTTTCCGTCCGTGCCGGGTTACTTATCTCGAAGGGTTATCCCGCGGATTACGACGATGTTCATTACGATTGCCCGATCTGCTCAGACACCGGATATACTGACGACGGAAAAATGTGCCGCTGTATGAAAAAAGCCCTCGCCGAGGCGGGACTTGAATGCTCCGGCGTGAAAAAGCTCGTCGAAAAGCAGAATTTCGGCACGTTTGATTTGCGATATTATACAGGCTCTGCACACGAGTCGATGGAGGGCGTGCTGCGCATTTGTCGCGCCTATGCCGACGGCTTTGACGGGAGAATGCATAATCTGCTTTTCATCGGCAAGACGGGACTCGGCAAAACTCATCTTTCGTCGGCAATCGCAAAGGAAGTTATCGAAAAAGGGTATGAGGTTGTCTACGAAAGCGCGCAGAACATTTTCTCCGATTTTGAAAAAGAAAAATTTGCCCGCTACGATGTTACTCCCCCTGATACTTCAAGATACTATAATTGCGACCTGCTCATAATCGATGACCTCGGGACGGAAATGCCGAACCAGCTGACAGTCGCCTGCCTTTATAACCTTCTCAACGCAAGACTTGTAAATGAAAAGAGTATGATAATCAGCACAAACGTCGGCAAAAAGGAGCTGCTCGAAAGATATTCCGAGCGCATAACCTCGCGCCTGCTCGGCGAGTTCGGCATATGCGTTTTTGAGGGCAGCGACGTCAGAAGTCAGAAACTTAGACGCTGAATAACACAAAAGTATAAAACCAAAAACCCGCCTGACAGGCGGGTTTTTGGTTTTAACCGAAACTTGTCAGATGGAAAAAGGCGAAGAACGGAGGGAGCCGAGAGGTGACCAGAACAGAGCTAAAATTGATATTTAAGCTCATCGCCGATTTGATAGAGGCGAAAGCCAAAAATAAAAAAGAAGCCGCGGACATCGTCCGCGACCTCCTCAAAGACTTGAACAAGTCTTAACAGCCAAACCGCGCCGAGGGTTGCCGCCCTATGATAGTACGGTTCACAAAAGAAAACAAACAAACAGCCAAGCAAAAATATTTGTTTTGAAATACTCGCTTTGCCCGTTGTTTTCTTTTGTATTCTAACACAACAACCCGAAAAAGTCAATAGCAAATTTAAAAGGAAAAATACAAATAATGCTTTAATATGCAAAAAACAGAGATGAAAATCACCTCTGCTTTATTTTTGCAAGCCTCTGTCTGTGCAGAGACTTAAAAATCTGTATATCGTCCCCGATAACCAAAGTTTCTTTTGCCTGCTTTTCTTTTCAAAGAAAAGTACGGTGCATACTTTTATTTTCCAAAGAAAAGTATGGTCAGTTAAAATATTTTCGGTCGAGACTGCGGAACTGGATTGCTTCGGCAATGTGCGGCGCGCGGATGATATCGCTTTCCGCGAGGTCGGCGATTGTTCGGGCGACGCGGAGAATACGGTCATAGCCTCTTGCCGAAAGACCGAGACGGTCAAAGGCTTTTTTGAGAAGGTCCTTTGCGGGCGCATCCATCACGCAGAATTTTCTTATCTGTGCGGGGGTGAGCTGAGCGTTGCAGAAAAGGTTCTTTTCGCCCTCGGTGCGCTTCGCCGCAAACGCGCGTGCGCGGTTGACTCTTTCCGCAATGACGGCGGAAGTTTCGGCGGGGGAGGCTGTCTGCGATACCTCGTCATAAGAAAGCGACGGCATTTCCACCTGAATATCAATTCTGTCAAGCAGGGGGCCGCTTATCTTTGAAACATACTTTTTTATATCCGACTGAGAGCATGTGCAGGGCTTTGTCGGGTGACCGTAATAGCCGCATTTGCAGGGGTTCATAGCGCAGACGAGCATAAAATCCGAAGGGAACGTCAGCTTGCCGCTGACTCGCGTAATAGTCACCTTTCTGTCTTCGAGCGGCTGACGGAGCACCTCCATTGAGTCGCGGGAGAATTCGGGGAGCTCGTCGAGGAACAGAACGCCGTTGTGCGCAAGGGAAATTTCGCCGGGCATAGGTATTCTGCCGCCGCCTGCGAGTCCCGCGCTTGACATTGTGTGGTGCGGCGAACGGAAGGGGCGTTCCGTCATGAGAGAGACGCCGGCAGGCAGAGTTCCCGCGGCGGAATGTATTTTTGTCGTTTCAATCGACTCTTCAAACGTCATTTCCGGAAGAATGGTTGGTATTCTTTTTGCCAGCATGCTTTTTCCCGTTCCGGGAGGGCCTATCAGCAGGACGTTATGACCGCCGGCGCACGCGATTTCAAGCGCGCGCTTTGCCTGCTCCTGACCCTTTACGTCCGCAAAGTCAAGCCCCGCATATGCGACAGACGAATGAAGTGTTCTGCCGTCATAGCGAATCGGCTCTATAAGGCTTTCGCCTGCCAGATGAGAAAAGAGCGAGCGCACGTCACGGACGGGATAGACTTCTATTCCGTCGACGACTGCCGCCTCGCCGGCATTTTCCGCAGCAACGAAAAAGCGCTTCATTTTTGCGTCACGCGCGGCTATGCACATCGAAAGCGCGCCGCAAACGGGACGGACATCGCCGGAGAGCGAAAGTTCTCCCGCAAAGCAGGCGTCCGAAAGGTCGATACCGGCGAGCTCGCCGGAGCATGTCATGATTGAAAGGAGCATGGCAAGGTCATATCCCGAGCCTTCTTTCTTTTTGTCCGCGGGGGCGAGATTGAGGGTTATCTCGGCATCCGGAAAGAAAAATCCGCTGTTGATGAACGCCGCGCGGATGCGTTGCTTCGCTTCTTTTATCGCCGCGTCCGGCAGACCGACTATCTGAAAATCCGGCAGACGGTTCTGCGCGTCACATTCGACTGTGACAATATATCCGTCGATTCCCGTCAGTCCTGCGCTGAAAACTTTTGAAAGCATTGAAAAAGCTCCTTTACATATTTTTACAGTATTCTACATCAAAAATCGTTTTGTGACAAGACGTTTGCGGAAAAAAGCGGAAAAAGATTTTGTTATACACAAGTATAAATGATAAAAACAAGCAGTCGACAAAAGGATTTTTCCGGTTTTCGGGTAAAAGTGCGATGGCGGGAATATAATCATTAAGAAACGAATAAACGAGGTGACTTTTATGCAGAGAGGACTTACCGACGCGGCGGAGACCGCGCTTGCGAGAGCTGAAGAGGAAGCGGCGGAGCTTTGTAGGGCATACGTCGGGACGGAGCACCTGCTTTTAGGGCTTCTTTATGACGAGAGCTGTGTTGCGGCAAATATTCTCCGCGTCCATGACATAACCTACGCGCAGACAAAAGCCCTTTCCGGAGAGGGCGGCGCACGGGATATTTCTCCGTCGGCAAGAGAAATGACGCCCGGACTGCGCACCGTTATAGAGACGGCGGCGGACGAGGCGGCAAAGAGCGGCGGGGGCAAGGTCGGGACGGAACACCTTCTGCTGGCGCTTCTGGGTGAAAGAGAGTCTGCGGCGGTGCGACTGATAATCGCGCAGAGCGCCGGAGTCGGCGAGATAAAAAATGATATAATGACGTTTCTTTCCGAAACGGGTACCGAGGCAAAGCCCCAGAACACGAAAGGAAAATACGGGCAGGAGCAGGAAAACGTCTCGCCTGTTTTCGGTTGCGACCTGACGGACGCGGCGCGGAAGGGAAAGCTGCCAGCCGTCGTCGGCAGAGACGCGGAGACGGAGCGCGTCATAGGAATACTCGGCAGGAAAACAAAGAACAATCCGTGCCTTATCGGAGAGCCGGGCGTCGGCAAGACAGCGGTTGTTGAGGGACTTTGCGAGAGGATAGTTTCCGGAAACGTGCCCGAGGCTTTAATCGGGAAGACTGTCATTTCCGTTGACATCGGCGCGATGATAGCGGGAGCAAAATACAGGGGCGAATTTGAGGAAAGACTGAAAAAGCTTACGGATGAGGTCATCAGAAATCGCAACACCATTCTTTTTATCGACGAACTTCATACGATAGTCGGAGCGGGAGCGGCGGAAGGCGCTGTCGACGCGGCGAATATACTAAAACCCATGCTTGCAAGAGGCGAGCTGCGGGTCATAGGCGCAACGACGTTGCGCGAGTACAGACGGCATATCGAAAAGGACCCCGCGCTCGAAAGACGCTTTCAACCTGTGACCGTAGACGAGCCGGACGAGGAAAAAACAGAGGAGATACTTCGCTCGCTCCGCCCGCAGTATCAGTCGCACCACAGGGTGACGATAACGGATGGGGCGATAAAAGCGGCGATAAGGCTGTCGAAAAGGTATCTGCCGGACAGATTCCTTCCCGACAAGGCAATAGACCTCATTGACGAGGCGTCATCAAAAAAGAGCATGGCGTCATCGGAGCCGCCGCAGAGACAAAGGGAGCTTGAAAGCGAGCTGCGCGGGCTCTGCATGCGCCGTGAATGTGCCGTTATGGACAGAAATTTTCAGTTTGCGGCGGAGCTGCGCGGGGAGATAGTTTCAAAGCGGGAGGAGCTTTCACTTTTGCGGAGAGAGACCGAGGCGCGACGGCTGACGTCGCCTCCGAAGGTCGCGGCGGAGGACATTGCCGAGGTGCTGACTGCGTGGACAAATATCCCCGTCGAGCGTATCGCGGAGGACGAAAGCAAGCGGCTTTCACGTCTTGAAGAGGAACTCTCCGAGCGGGTGATAGGTCAGAGAGAGGCGATAGAGGTGCTGTGCCGCGCGGTTCGTCGCGGAAGGACTGGGCTTTCAAATCCGGACAGACCGATTTGCTCGCTTATATTCACAGGTCCGACGGGCGTTGGCAAAACGGAACTTGCAAAGGCGCTTGCGCAGTCGCTTTTCGGTTCGGAAAAAGCGCTTCTGCGGTTTGACATGTCCGAGTATATGGAAAAGCACAGTGTCGCAAAGCTTGTCGGTTCGCCCCCGGGATATGTCGGTTATGATGACGGCGGCGCGCTTACGGAGAGCGTCCGCAAAAAGCCATACAGCATCGTTCTTTTCGATGAAATAGAAAAAGCCCATCCCGACGTTTTTGATCTGCTCCTGCAGATACTTGAGGACGGGCGGCTTACGGATTCCCACGGCAGGCAGTCCGACTTTCGCAATACGGTTATTATAATGACGTCCAATCTCGGCTCGGGCGGGTCGAAAAGGGCGGGGTTCGGGTCGAATGAGAGTGACGAAAATCGGCAGAAGAACGCCGCAACCGAAGCCCTTCGCGCCGTGTTCAGAGCGGAATTTCTCAACCGTGTGGACGAGATAATCGTTTTTTCGCGACTGACTGAGCGTGATACAGAGCAGATCGCGCGGAAAATGCTGTCGGACGCGGCGAAAAGAGCGGGCGGAATCGGAATTGAGCTGTCGTTTGACGATAGCGTTATAAAGCTGATAGCGGGGGAGGGAATGAGCGATATTTACGGCGCGCGCCCTCTCCGTCGCGCGGTGACAAGGCTCATTGAGGACGCTCTTTCGGAAGAGATTGTTGAAGGAAAGATAACGTCCCCCGCTTCGGTCTGTGCGCGGTCGGAGGACGGAAAAGTCAAGTTTGTAAAGAAGTGATGGGAAAAGGGAAGAGACATTGCGCCGTATTGATCGCGCAGTTCTTCGATTGCGTTACGCTTGATTATAATTCGCCTCTGCTTAATAAAAAAGCACGCCGCGGCGTGCTTTTTGTGCTCAGTTGGTTGCCCCGGCAAGTACCCTGCGGAAATCGATCTGATCTATGGAAAGCTGACCGAGAATATATTCGAGCAGTTCCTTCAGCTGATCGTGGTTATCCGCAAGCTCGAAAACGGTTCCGTAATAATACACGCCGCCGAAAAGCATTATTTTGTAGACAAGCGGCAGTGCGGCAAGCTCTTCTTCGCTGAAATTATATTCCTTTCCGATTACACGGAACGAATGAATCAGGCTGTCAAGGCGTTTTTGGCGAACGTCGGGATCGTTTACTTCAAGCCAGACGTAATCTTCGGGAAGCTCTTCAGTCGTTATCATCGCAACGTGGAGAAAATGTGCTATGCAGGTGTCGAGTCCGCCGTTATTGAAATCGCAGAGCCCGATGAGGTGACCGTCGCCCGAAAGCAGTTGATTGTTGCGCTGCTCCTCGCCGTGAAAGAGTGATTTCGGGAGCTTTCCGTAGATCGGGCGCAGGCGGCTGCGGATATTTTTCACCTCTTTGCGGATTTTGTCAAGCAGTGGAAGCAGGTCGGGCTGTTTTTCACCGATCTCGCTCGGAAGGTCACATTCAAGATATTCGTCTATCCAGTCTTCATAAATTTTCAGAGCGCACGAGTCGTTGTCAAAGAGAACCGTATAGTTCGGCTCGCTTCCGTCGAGGTGCATTCCTCCGACCTTTGCCATAAGCGCAAGCATCTCGTCGGAGTAAATGTATCTTGAACCTTCGCCTGCGATTCTCGGCGATTTTTCCGAAGAAGGAATTGCGCCGTCGATCGTTTCCTCTGCCCAGACAACGCAGTCATAGCCTTCAAAGGGCACCGTCCGTGACAGCTCGCCGTATTTGTTCGGAACGACGCTGCAACAGTCGCAGCCCGCTTTGCGGTAGGCTTCGATGATTTTTGTCATCTGCTGCACGCGCTTTTCCGTTGTATAGCAGTATTTGTGGATATGAAGCGTAATTGCTCCGGACGGATAAGTTATAAGATAGTCGCGGAGCATATAAACCGCCCATGATTCCTGTCTGTCGAGCTTGTTTTTCAGTTCGCAGGAAATCGGGGCTTCGTCGCTGTAAAGTTTGCAGATTTCTTCAAACGTCATAGATTGCATCTCCTTTTTTTCATAAATAATGTTTCGTATTGTTTCAGGGGTGAGAAAATATTCGGCTGACAATGTGTCAGCGCTTGCGCCAGACGCGAATTTTTCGCGGATCTCGCGGTTTCTCATTTTTACGCGAAAACGGTTTCCGTTCTTTTCTCCCCATAACTTTTTGTCGCCGGCGATCGGAATATAAAGAAGTCGCCCTCCGGCTATTTTCTGAACCTGTTCCAGAAGATCTTTGGGTAAAACATCGTTTGCGTTTTCGTATTTCATTTGCGGTTTTCCTCCTTTCTTTGTTTGTGTTTTCAGAATACCATTCCGGAAACGGAGATACAATCATTGCTTTGGTTATAACTGTTATTGTGATTTTGCGCCAAAGCAAAAAGGACACCTTGCGGTGTTTTGGCGCAGAGTTTGGGGGGATTCGAATTCTCGCGTCTCGACGCCGCTCGGTCAGGCTCGGCTCTGACAGTCTCGCTGCGGCTCGGTCACACTCGGGTTCTGACAGCCGTCCAAGGCTGTCATTCACTACCCTCGTGCCGCTTCGCTACGTCCAAGGCTGTCATTCACTACCGAGCCCGTTCGAATCCCTGTTTGCCAAAAAGGAAAAGAGCGCTGAAAGCGCTCTTTTCCTTTTTGGCCTGCCCTGGGGGATTCGAACCCCCAACCGTCAGAATCGGAATCTGATACTCTATCCAATTGCGCTAAGGGCAGATGAAATCCCTTGCGGGATTTTATCTTTTTTCTGAAAGCTCTATGAGCTTTTCGGCGTTTTTACAAAACAGCTTTTCCTTCTGTTCTGCGGAAAGTTCCAGTTTATCTATAAACGCCATTGTGTCCGCGGGCGTTTCCCAAGGGGAATCGGTTGCAAACATTATCCTGTCATTATCAAACGCGGCAAAGACCTTTTTCGCGCCTTCGACGTCATTGACATGAGAGGAATACGCCGTATCTATCCAGATGTTCTTCTTTGACAGAAGCTCTGCCGACTTTTCGTACATGAAGTTTGCTCCGAAGTGTGCGCAAACAAGTCGAAGAGAAGGGAACTTATCGCAAACGGCGGCGATCATTTCCGGCGTTGCGTGGACATGGTCAAGCGAGACAAAGTCGAGCCCCGCGTGGATGACGACTGTCAGGTCATATTCCGCACAGGCGGAAAGAACTTCTGAAAATGCGTCGTCGGAAAAATCGTGACCCATAAAGTCCGGATGGAGTTTTATGCCGTAGAGCCCGGATTCCTTTATCTGCTTTGCGGCAGCTTTTTTGTCCGGACAGTCAGGATTTATCGAGCCGAAAGAAACAATTCTTCCATTATAATTATTTATAGCGACGGCAAATTTGTTGACGTTATCCTGCTGGCGCGGATTTGTTGCGATGTTGAGTACGAAGCTCTTGTCAACGCCGTATTCATCCATGGACGAAATCAGCCCGGAAAGGGTGCCGTCCGTATGCGCAAGCTGCTTACTTTCTCCCGAAAGGGAATCTATCGCTCTCGGCGCAAGCGCGTCGGGAAAGCAATGTGTGTGCGTGTCGATAAGCATTATTTGCTCATCGCCTCCTCAATTGCCTTTGCGAGCTGATCTGGGCACGATGTGCCTCTGCCGCCGCAATCCGTTCCTTTGAGAAGTGAAACGACCTCGTCTGCCTTTCTGCCGATGACGAGCTTTGCGACGCCCTGCGTGTTTCCGTTGCAACCGCCCGTGAATTTTACGTCGCGGACGATACCATCCTCAATTTCAACGTGAATCATGCGGGAGCAGGTGCCGTGAGTTTTATAATCAACAGTCTTTGTCATATAAAAACCTTCTTTTTAATTATATTACCAGTAAATTATACCATACGGAGAGCAAAAATCCACAGTAATTTTGAAAAAAGACGCTTTTTGTGCAAAGTGCACAAAAGACGCGTTAAAAATTCTACGAATTTCTACGAAAAATTTTTTAGCAATTTTTCAAAAAAGTATTGCAAAAAATGATAGTATAATGTACAATAAAAAAGCTTGATGTGCGATGAAGCGGGAGGTTGCCGTGGTTTCACGGGGAATTTCCGCAGAGTATGTCCGACATTGAACCGGGCGAGAGCTTTTTGGAATCTCATTGGTGTTGTGGATATTGCGCCGCGTGCGGCGTCAATCCGATTGAAAACACAAATGCCACCGGAATTTTTCCGGTTTTTATTTAGAAAGGGTGGAAACGCCCGGCAGAGTGTTCCGGCAAGCTGAGACGCGGACGGCGAAAGCCGAAAACGTCGCCGCCTACTTAAAAATCTTAAACAGGAGGCAAAAGAACAGTGGCAACAAGCGAAAAAATCCGAATCAGACTCAAAAGCTACGATCACACTCTGATCGATGCCGCAGCGAAGAAGATCGTCGAAACCGCAAAGAGAAACGGCTCCGAAGTTTCCGGACCCATTCCGCTCCCCACGGAGAAGGAAATCGTCACGATCCTGCGCGCAGTCCACAAGTACAAGGACAGCAGAGAGCAGTTCGAAATCAGAACCCACAAGAGACTGATCGACGTAATCAAGCCGTCGCAGAAGACAATTGAAGCTCTTACGGGTCTTGAACTTCCGGCCGGCGTTGAAATTGAAATTAAGCTCTGATCCACAAAACAAGGCTGAAACAATTTCATTTGGCATAAATGCGGGAACAATCTTCCTTATATATTATATGCCGCGGTCACGTTGACCCGCTCAACTTGCGTGATGGTCAACCAATAACCAAAACAGGAGGAAAAAACAATGAAAAAAGGTATCATCGGTAAGAAAATCGGCATGACGCAGATTTTCGACGAGGCCGGAAATGTGGTTCCGGTCACGGTAATCGAGGCAGGCCCCTGCGTTGTCGTTCAGAAGAAGACAACCGAAACCGACGGCTATGACAGCGTTCAGCTCGGTTTTGAGGACATTGCCGACAAAAAGCTCACAAAGCCTGTTGCAGGTCACTTTGCAAAAGCAGGCGTTGCGGCTAAGAGACATCTCAAGGAATTCCGCCTTGATGACGCAAAGACAATGAACGTAGGCGACGTCGTTGCAGCCGATACGTTCGCAGCCGGAGACAGAGTTGATGTCACGGGCATCACAAAGGGTCACGGTTATTCAGGCGTTATAAAGAGATGGAATTGCCACAAACTCAGAATGACGCACGGCGTAGGCCCTGTTCACCGTCAACCCGGTTCCATGGGCGCTAACTCTTCTCCGTCGCGTATATTCAAAAACAAAAAGATGGCTGGTCAGTATGGTAACGAACAGGTTACTGTACAGAACCTTAACGTAGTACGTGTTGACGCTGAAAAGAACCTCATCGCGGTCAAGGGCGCAATCCCCGGCGCGAAGGGCGGAATCGTATTCATCCGCAACACGGTTAAAGGCTGAGAAGGAGGAACGACACAATGGCTGAAATGAAAGTTTTGGACATGTCCGGTGCTCAGGTTAGCACGATTGACCTCTGCGACGCTATATTCGCAGTCGAGGTCAACGAAGCTATTCTTCATGCAGCGGTCAGAATGTACCTTCTCAATCAAAGACAGGGTACACAGTCTGCTCTTACAAGAACAGAAGTTTCCGGCGGCGGTAAGAAACCGTGGCGCCAGAAGGGTACAGGCAGAGCGAGACAGGGCAGCACACGTGCTCCTCAGTGGACGCACGGCGGCGTTGTATTTGCTCCGAAGCCCAGATCCTACCGCACAGCAATGAACAAGAAGACAAGACAGCTCGCTATGAAGAGCGCTCTCTCTTCCAAGGTTGCAGGCGGCGAATTCGTTTGCGTTGACGCTATCACGGCAAGCGAATACAAGACAAAGACAATGGTGAATATGCTCAAGGCTATCGGCGCTGAAGGAAAGGCACTCGTTGTTCTTTCCGAAAAGAATGATATGGTTGTCCGCAGCCTTGCAAACATTCCCGGCGTTAAGACAGCGTATGCGAACACAATCAATGTGTACGACATTCTTAACTGCGACAAACTCGTCATGGCTAAGGGCGCGGTCGAACAGATCACGGAGGTGTATGCATAATGAAAACGGCTCATGATATCATAATCAGACCGATCATTTCGGAAGCAAGCCTTGACGGAACGAAGACAAAGAAGTATACCTTCGAGGTTCTTCGCACAGCAACAAAACCCGAAATCGCAAGTGCGGTTGAAGCGGTTTTTGATGGTGTTAAGGTTGAATCCGTAAACACGGTCAGTGTAAAGAGCAAACCGAAGTCACTCGGCGGTCGCAAGCCCGGTGCAACAAGAACATGGAAGAAAGCAATCGTTACTCTTACAAAGGATTCCAAGACGATCGCCTTCTTCGACGGAATGATTTAATGAGGAGGAGCAGCGAATATGGCAACAGTAAAATATAATCCTACGACTCCCGGCAGAAGAGGAATGACAGTTCCGGATTTTGCGGAAATCACGAAGTTCTCTCCCGAAAAGAGCCTTCTTGCGGTTAAGAAGAAACATGCCGGCAGAAACAGCTACGGCAAAATTACAGTCCGTCATCACGGTGGCGGCAACAAGCAGAAGTACAGAATAGTCGACTTCAAGCGCGATTATTTTGACGGCGCAGCAAAGGTCATCGGTGTCGAATACGACCCCAACCGCACTGCTTACATCGCCCTCATTCAGTATGAAAACGGCGAAAAGAAGTATATCATCGCTCCCGTAGGTCTTACGGACGGCGATATGGTATATTCCGGAGCAGAAGCCGACATCAAACCCGGCAACACGCTCCCCATAGAGAAAATACCCGTTGGTACTTTCATCTACAACATTGAACTTTACGCAGGCAAGGGTGGTCAGCTCGTTCGCAGCGCAGGAAGCGCAGCTCAGCTCATGGCGAAAGAAAACGGCATGGCTCAGGTAAGACTTCCTTCCGGCGAAGTAAGACTTATCCGTCTTGACTGCAAAGCTACAATCGGTCAGGTTTCCAACATCGACCACGAAAACGTCAAGGTCGGTAAAGCAGGTAAGACACGTCACAGAGGTGTCCGTCCTACGGTACGCGGTTCTGTCATGAACCCCTGCGATCACCCTCACGGCGGTGGTGAAGGTAAGTCACCTATCGGTCGTCCCACTCCCGTTACTCCTTGGGGTAAGCCTACAATGGGTTATAAGACGAGAGACAAGAAGGCAAGAACAGAAAAGTTCATTGTAAGACACAGAAACGGTAAATAAGGAGGCATAAGAAATGAGCAGAAGCTTGAAAAAAGGACCTTTCGTTGAAGAAAAGCTTTATTCCAGAGTTGAAGCCATGAATAAAGCCGGAGAGAAAAAGGTCGTCAAAACCTGGTCGCGTGCTTCCGTTATCTTCCCTGAATTCGTTGGACACACAATCGCTGTTCACGACGGAAGAAAACACGTTCCGGTTTATGTGACGGAGGACATGGTCGGACATCGCCTCGGCGAGTTCGCTCCCACACGTACCTTCCGCGGACATTCCGGTTCGAAAACATCAAACACCTAATGTACCGAGCTAAGGAGGAATAAGTTATTATGGAAGCAAGAGCATATCTTAAATATGCCAGAATTTCCCCGCGCAAAGTACAGATCGTGCTTGACCTTATCAGAGGTAAGGATGCGGGAACCGCAATGGCAATACTCAAAAACACTCCCAAGTCGGCAAGCGAATACCTTATAAAGCTGCTTAAGAGCGCAGTTGCAAATGCTGAAAACAATTTCGGCATGGACGTAAGCAAGCTTTACGTATCCGAATGCTTCGTTTGCCCCGGCCCCACGCTCAAGAGACTTCTTCCGCGTGCTAAGGGCAGCGCAGACAGACTCCTCAAGAGATCGTCTCACGTTACGATCGCTTTGAAGGAAAGAGCTTAAGAGAGGGAGGACGAAAAATGGGTCAGAAAGTTAATCCGCACGGTCTCCGTGTCGGCGTAATCAAAGATTGGGACTCGAGATGGTTCGCAGATGACAAAACATTCGGCGATACACTCGTTTCCGATTACAAACTGAGAAAGTATCTCAAAGAGAAACTTTACTCCGCAGGTGTTCCGAAGATCGAAATCGAACGTACACCCCAGAACGTAAAGGTTCTCATCCACTGCGCTAAACCCGGTGTTGTTATCGGTCGCGGCGGTGCTGAAATCGAAAAGCTCCGCGTTGAGATCGAGAAACTCGTAGGCAAGCCTGCACTCGTCAACGTTGCGGAGGTTAAATCTCCCGACCTCGACGCTCAGCTTGTTGCAGAGAGCATCGCGGCACAGCTCGAAAAGAGAATTGCGTTCCGCCGCGCTATGAAACAGGCTATCGGCAGAACGATGAGACTCGGTGCAAAGGGAATCAAGATTTCCTGCGGCGGTCGTCTTAACGGCGCTGAAATTGCAAGAACCGAGCACTACCACGAAGGTACGATTCCGCTTCAGACGATTCGTGCTGACATCGACTACGGCTTTGCAGAAGCAAACACAACCTACGGCAAGATAGGCATTAAGTGCTGGATCTACAAGGGCGAAATCCTTGCAGACAAGATGGCTAAGGGTTATGTTCCTTCGGACAGACCTCGCGATGGCAGAAGAAACGACAGAGGCGACCGCAAGGGCGGAGACCGCAGAGGCGGCGACCGCAGACAGAACTTCGCGGGCAGCAATCGTGCTCCCAGACAGCAGCACAGAGACGGAGGCGATAAAAATGTTAATGCCTAAAAGAGTTAAATACAGACGTGTGCAGCGCGGACGTCTGAAGGGCAAGGCTACAAGAGGCAACACCGTAACATACGGAACGTTCGGTCTTGCGGCGCTTGAACCCGCTTGGATCACAAGCAACCAGATAGAAGCAGCCCGTATCGCTATGACGCGTTACATCAAACGTGGCGGTCAGGTATGGATCAAGATCTTCCCGGATAAGCCGATCACGGAAAAACCCGCTGAAACCCGAATGGGTTCCGGTAAAGGTTCTCCCGAATACTGGGTTGCAGTTGTTAAGCCGGGCAGAGTTATGTTTGAAATGGACGGCGTTAGCGAAACGGACGCAAAGGAAGCTATGCGTCTCGCAGCCAACAAGCTCCCGATCAAATGTAAGTTTGTAAAGAAAGAAGAAGCAGAGGAGGAATAATACAGTGAAAGCAGCAGAACTTAAAACAATGACTTCCGCTGAACTCGATGCGAAGCTCAAGGAGCTTAAAGCTGAGTTGTTCAACCTTCGCTTCCAGCACGCGATAAACCAGCTTGACAATCCCCACAAGATTACGGAAACCAAGAGGGACATCGCGAGAGTTATGACAGTCCTTCGCGAGAAGAACGAACAGTAATCTGAGAGAGGAGAAATGTCATGAGTGAAGTAACAGAGAGAAATCTCAGAAAAACGAGAGTCGGCAAGGTCGTAAGTGACAAAATGGACAAAACGATCGTTGTTGCTATCGAAGACAACGTTAAGCACCCCAAGTATGGCAAGGTCGTCAAGAGAACGGTTAAGCTCAAAGCTCACGATGAGAACAATGAGTGTGCCATCGGCGACAAGGTCAGCGTAATGGAAACAAGACCCCTTTCTAAAGACAAGAGATGGCGTTTGGTTTCCATAATCGAAAAAGCAAAATAAAATTCACAGTGCAGGGCTGGAGCGGCTATTTTGTCGCAGCCTGTGAGATGTGAATGCTAAGGAGGAAAGCACAGTGATACAACAGCAATCGCTTATGAAAGTCGCCGACAATACCGGCGCAAAAGAACTTATGTGTATTCGTGTGCTCGGCGGTACCGGAAGAAGATATGCCGGTGTCGGAGATGTTGTGGTCGCAGCCGTTAAAAAGGCAGCTCCCGGCGGTCAGGTAAAGAAGGGCGAGGTCGTTAAGGCTGTTATCGTCCGTACCGTTAAGGGTATTAAACGCCCCGACGGCTCTACTCTCAGATTCGACGAGAATGCGGCAGTAATCATCAAGGATGACAAGACGCCGAGAGGCACACGTATATTTGGACCTGTAGCAAGAGAGCTCAGAGACAAGGATTATCTTAAAATTCTTTCTCTCGCCCCCGAAGTACTTTAATGGAGGAATCTTGAAATGAAGATGCATGTTAAAAAAGACGATACCGTTATTGTTATCTCCGGTGAAGACAAGGGCGTAAAGGGCAAAGTCCTTGCGGTATCCCCCGAAGAGGGCAAGGTCATCGTTGAAAAAGTAAACGTACAGACAAAGCACGTTAAAGCAAGAAAGCAGAACGATCCCAGCGGCATTATGAAGGTCGAGGGTGCGATTTACGCAGACAAGGTTATGCTTTATTGCGACAAGTGCAAAGCCGGTCGCCGTGTGAAGACGCTCGTCGAAACAAAGACGGACAAAAGCGGCAAGACCAAAACGGTAAAGACCCGCGTTTGTGCAAAATGCGGCAGCAAGTTTTAATGGAGGTAAGATGAAATGGCAGCAAGATTGAAAGAATTCTATAAAGCCGAAGTCGCTCCGGAACTTGCAAAGAAGTTTTCGTACAAGAGCTCGATGCAGATACCGAGATTTGATAAGATCGTTATCAATATGGGCTGCGGCGAAGGCAAAGACAACCCGAAGGTCATCGACCTCGCTATCGGTTATCTCACCGATATCACAGGTCAGAAGGCTGTACCCACATTCGCAAAGAAGTCGGTAGCAAACTTCAAGGTAAGAGCCGGAATGAAAATCGGCGCAAAGGTTACGCTCCGCGGTGACAGAATGTTCGAATTCATGGACAGACTGTTCAACCTCGCGCTCCCTCGCGTTCGTGACTTCCGCGGTATCAACCCCAACGCTTTTGACGGCCGTGGCAACTATTCGCTCGGTCTCAAAGAGCAGCTCATCTTCCCCGAAATCGAATATGACAAGGTTGAGAAGATCATGGGTATGGATATTACCTTTGTTACGACTGCAACAACAGACGAAGAAGCAAAGACGCTCCTCACTCTGATGGGCGCTCCCTTTGCTAAATAATGGGGGTAAGATAAATGGCAAGAACAGCATTAAAACTCAAACAGCAGAAGCCTCAGAAGTATTCTACAAGAGAATATACGAGATGCAAAATCTGCGGCAGACCTCACGCATATCTCCGTAAATACGGCATTTGCAGAATCTGCTTCCGTGAGCTTGCTTACAAGGGTCAGATACCCGGCGTAAAGAAATCAAGCTGGTAATAACACGGTAAACGCTCCATCTTGTCGGAAGGAAAGTGAAGAGCTTTAACCGCCGACACGCCGCCGGAGAAAATCCGGCAGGCAAGGCGAAGCGCACACACGCTTCGCGAAAACTTGCATTAAGGAGGAAATAACAATGCAAATCTCAGACGTAATTGCCGATATGCTCACACGTATCAGAAATGCGAATGACGCAAAGCATGAAACGGTTGACGTTCCCGCTTCCAACATGAAGAAAGCTATCGCTGACATTCTTGTTGCAGAGGGTTACATCAAGAGCTATCAGATCATTGAAGACGGCAGACAGGGAATCATCAGAATTACTCTTAAATACGGTAAGGGTAAGACAAAGACCATCCAGGGACTCCGCAGAGTTTCCAAGCCCGGTCTTCGTATTTATTCAAACTGCGAAGACATGCCCAAAGTCCTCGGCGGACTCGGCATTGCCATCGTAACAACATCAAAGGGCATAATGACCGACAAAAAAGCTCGTGAGCTCGGCGTCGGCGGCGAAGTAATCGCCTTTGTCTGGTAATCGGAGGGAGGAGAGAATATGTCAAGAATCGGTAGAAAACATATCGCTGTTCCCGCAGGCGTTGAAGTTACAATCAACGGCGGCACGGTTACGGTAAAGGGGCCCAAGGGCACTCTTACAGAGACATTCCACTCCGGAATCTCTATAAAGAATGAAGGTGGCTTCATCATAGTTGAACGCCCCAATGATGATAAGGAATACAGAGCGCTTCACGGCCTCACACGTACACTCATTGCCAACATGGTTGATGGTGTTACAAAAGGCTTCTCAAAGACACTTGAGATTGTCGGCGTAGGTTACAAGGCAGCTCTCGCAAACAAAACCCTTACTCTTTCACTCGGTTATTCACATCCCATCATCTTCAAGGAAGAGAACGGGATCACATTTGAAGTACCGAACTCAAACGTAGTCATCGTTCACGGTATCGACAAGCAGGCTGTCGGGCAGATCGCCGCTCAGATCCGTGAAAAGAGACCGCCTGAACCGTATCTCGGCAAGGGTGTTAAGTATACGGGCGAAAAGATTCGCCGTAAAGCCGGCAAGACCGGTAAGTAATGAAAGGAGCGGACGATCATGGTATCAAGAAAAGATAGCAATAAAGCTCGCTTGACTCGCCATAAGAGAGTCAGAGCGAAGATTTCAGGAACTCCCGAAAGACCGCGCCTTTGTGTTTACCGTTCTCTCGCAAACATCAGTGCTCAGATCATTGATGACGTAAACGGCGTAACACTCGTTTCGGCGTCCTCTCTCGAGAAGGATTTTGAAAACTACGGCGGCAACAAGGATGCCGCAAAGCTCGTCGGTAAGAAGATTGCCGAAAGAGCCCTTGAAAAAGGAATTAAGGATGTAGTATTTGACCGTGGCGGCTATGTTTACCACGGAAGAGTTGCATCACTCGCAGACGGAGCCCGTGAGGGCGGTCTCGCATTCTGATAGGAGGAATAACATGGCTAAAATAATCGATCCTGCAACTCTCGAACTCACAGAGAGAACAGTTGCTACAAACCGTGTTTCCAAAACCGTCAAGGGCGGCCGCATCGCTCGTCAGACTGCTATTATGGTAGTCGGTGACTACAACGGTCACGTTGGCTACGGTCTTGGAAAAGCAAGCGAATATCCCGAAGCAATCCGCAAGGGTATTGAAGACGCTAAGAAAAACATCATCGAAGTTTCCCTTAAGGGAACGACGATCCCCCACGAAGTTATCGGTCGCTACGGCGCAGCTCAGGTGCTTCTTAAGCCCGCTGCTCCCGGTACAGGCGTCCTTGCCGGCGGCACAGTCCGTGCGGTGGTTGAAATGGCGGGAATCAAGGACATCAGAGCTAAATGCCTGCGCTCCAGCAACCCCACAAACGTAGTTAAGGCTACATTTGAAGGTCTTCGTGCTCTCCGCACAAGAGAACAGGTTGCAGCTGCTCGCGGACTCACAAGCGAAGATGTCAAGGGCTGAGGAGGTAAATGAAGATGGAAAAAATCAAAATTACTCTCACAGGCAGCCTTATCGGTGCGAAGCCCAACCAAAAAGCAACGGCTAAGTCTCTTGGTCTCAACAAGATCGGCGATGTAACCGTTCAGAATAATGACGCTTCCGTTTTGGGTAAAGCAAGAGTACTCGCTCACCTTATCAAGGTGGAAAACGTTTAAGCATTGTCAAAAATCAATGTATCGAAAAAATTCACAGTATAAGGAGGAAAACCCAAATGAAGCTTAATGAACTCAGACCTGCTGAGGGCTCTGTCACACCCGCTTGGCGGAAGGGCAGAGGCACAGGCTCCGGAAACGGAAAAACAGCAGGCAAAGGACATAAAGGTCAGAATGCAAGATCCGGCGGCGGTGTTCGTCCGGGATTCGAAGGCGGTCAGATCCCGCTTTACAGAAGACTTCCGAAGAGAGGCTTCCACAACAAATTCGCGACCGAATATGCCATAGTAAATGTTAAAGCTCTCAACGCATTTGAAGACGGAGCAACGGTTACAGAGGCTGATCTTGTTGAAAAGAAGATCGTTCGCAAGGCTCTTGACGGAGTCAAGGTTCTTGGTCAGGGCGAGCTTACAAAGAAGCTCACCGTTAAAGTAAGCGCTGTTTCCGAGTCTGCAAAAGCAAAAATCGAGCAGGCAGGCGGAAAGTGCGAGGTGGTATAAGTGCTTAAAACACTGAGAAACGCTTGGGCAATACCTGAGCTCCGCCAGAAGATGCTCTTTACGCTCTTCATTCTCCTGCTGTACCGTGTAGGTGCAGCAATCCCCGTTCCGTTTATCACGGCGACAGCCCTCAAGGTTGCCGACCTCGGCGGTTCGGGCTCAATATTCAGTTATCTGAACATTCTTTCAGGTGACGCTTTCTCAAAGGGAACGCTTTTTGCTCTTGCGGTTTCGCCTTACATCACGGCGCAGATCGTTGTTCAGCTTCTTGCTGTTGCCATTCCTGCTCTTGAAAAGCTTTCAAAGCAGGGCGAAGAAGGCAGAAAGAAACTTGAAAGAATTACACGTTATCTCACAGTAGGTCTTGCGCTTGTAACAGCATTCGGTTATTACAAGCTTCTCAGCTCTTCGCAGATGACAATAGCCTATGGTGGCGATATCATAACAAAAGGCTCAAACAAGTTTGAGACAGTCTTTATTGCAGTCACAATAATCCTCTGCTACACGGCGGGCGCATCGCTCATCATGTGGCTGGCTGAGAAGATTGACGAGCAGGGAATCGGCAACGGTATCTCCATGATACTCTTTGCAAACATCCTCTGCGGAATTCCTTCCACAATTGCAAGCTTCTCCGCTCAGATAACAGAGTACCTCAAGAAAGACAACTCTTATGTTGCTGTAGCCGTTGTACTTTCCGTACTTGCGATTCTCGTTGTTCTTGCTTCCATAATATTCATGGTTTATATGACGGACGCAGAAAGACGTATACCCGTTCAGTACGCAAAGCGCGTAGTTGGCAGAAAGATGTATGGCGGTCAGAACTCCAACCTTCCGATAAAGCTGAACATGTCCGGCGTTATGCCGATCATCTTCGCTTCGACGATCGTTTCTCTCCCCGTAACAATCATTTATCTCTGTCAGCCCAAGTCGGGTAGCTTCTGGGCTAAGGTTCAGAACGCCCTTTCATCCGACAACTGGATTTACGCAGTCGTTTTATTCGTTCTGATTATTGCGTTCGCGTATTTCTACATTTCGATTTCTTTCAACCCTGTTGAGGTTGCAAACAACCTTATGCAGCAGGGCGGATCGATTCCCGGTATCCGTCCCGGAAAGCCCACGGCTCAGTACATTCAGAAGGTGCTGAACAAAGTGGTGCTTATGGGCGCATTCTTCCTCGGAATAATCGCGTGCGTACCGCTGATCATAAACATCATATCGACAGAGCTCTTCTCGGTCGGTATCGGCGTTGTTTCGTTCTCCGGTTCTTCGCTCCTCATCGTTGTGGGCGTTGCGCTTGAAACGATCAGAGATATGGAATCCCAGATGGCTATGCGCCATTACAAAGGATTCCTTCAGTAAAGAAGATTTTCGTGTTTCCCCGCCGCGAAAGCGGTGGGGGAGCGCGGGATTACAAACGTGATTTAAGGGAGGAAATGCTATGAAACTTATGTTTTTGGGAGCTCCCGGCGCAGGCAAAGGCACGCAGGCGGAGATAGTTTCGGAAAAGTACAACATTCCGACGATTTCCACAGGTGCATTGCTCCGTGAGGCTATGGCAAAGGGAACAGAGCTTGGCAAGTCCGCAAAGAGTTATATCGACGCGGGCGACCTTGTTCCGGACAACGTCGTTATAGGTATAATCGAGCATCGTCTGAAAGATGACGATTGCAAAAACGGTTTTATCCTCGACGGTTTTCCGAGGACAGTACCCCAGGCGGAAGCGCTTGATGCCATGGGCGTTAATATGGATCTCGTAATAAGCATTGAAGTTCCGGACGAGAAGATTGTGGCACGCATGGGCGGCAGACGCCTTTGCAAAAAGTGTGGTAGCACATATCACATTCTTTATAACCCGTCGGAATCCGAAGGAAAATGTGACAAGTGTGATGGTGAACTTTACACCCGCGCGGACGATGTCCCCGAGGTTGTAAAGGAAAGACTCCACGTTTACCATGAGCAGACAGAGCCTTTGAAGGAATATTATGCTTCGAAGGGCAAGCTGGTCACGGTTGAAGGTCAGGAGCAGGTTGCCGATACAACGGCACTCACGCTTGCCGCGATTGAAAAATTCAGAGGTTAATTACCTATGATATCAATCAAAAACAGCGAACAGCTGGCATTGATGCGAAAAGCCGGCAGAATAACGGGAGAGGCGATCCTCACAGCGAGGGATCATATCAGGGAAGGCGTTACAACCGCTTATCTTGATACGGTCATAAGAGAATTTATCGAACGCTGTGGGGCAAGACCCACGTTTCTCGGTTACGGCGGCTTTCCGGGCAGCGCGTGCATCAGCATAAACGATGAAGTCATTCACGGAATACCGAGCAAGCATCGCGTACTTCATGAAGGCGACATTGTCAAGATAGATGTCGGCGCTTGCTACCGAGGCTTCAATGGCGACAGCGCAAATACTTTTGCGGTGGGAAAGATATCGGATGAGGCGCAAGCCCTGATAGACGGAACCCGCGAGAGCTTTTTCCGCGGTGTCGCAATGGCAAGAAACGGCGCGAGAATAGGTGATATCGGCGCCGAAATCTGCGGCTACGCAACGTCGCTCGGATACGGAGTTATCCGTCAATACGTTGGTCACGGCGTTGGCAGAGAGCTTCACGAGGACCCCGAAGTTCCGAATTTCGGAACACGCGGCAGGGGACCGAGGCTCTTCTCCGGTATGACGATTGCGATAGAGCCGATGATAACAGCAGGCAGCTATGAGGTAAGAGTGCTTGATAATGACTGGACGGTCGTAACCGTTGACGGTTCGCTCTCCGCTCATTATGAACACACCGTTGCAATAACCGACGGCGAGCCTGAGCTTCTTACAAAAGTTGAATGAGAGACATTCAGGAGGGAAATCAATGCCAAAAGACGATGTTATAGAATTTGAGGGTACTGTTGTTGAGGCAATGCCGAACGCAACCTTCAAAGTCAAGCTCCCGAACGGTCATATAGTGACCGCGCAGCTTTCGGGAAAACTCAGAATGAACTATATCAGAATCGTGCCGGGTGACCGTGTCACGATAGAGGTTTCCATTTACGATCTTACAAAGGGTCGCATCACATGGAGACTTCCAAGCGAAAATAATCAAAGCTGAAAGGAAAGGTAATATACAATGAAAGTAAAACCTTCCGTTAAGAAAATTTGCTCAAAATGCAAAATAATCAAAAGAAACGGCAACGTAATGGTAATCTGCGAAAACCCCAAGCACAAGCAGAGACAGGGTTAAGCAGGAAAGGGAGGTACAATTAAATGGCTCGTATAGCTGGCGTTGAACTTCCGAACCAGAAGAGAGTTGAGATCGGTCTCACTTATATTTACGGTATCGGCAGAACAACATCAAATCAGATCCTCGCCAAAACAGGAATCGACCCCGATATCCGCTGCAAGGATCTTTCAGAAGATGACGTTTCAAAACTCCGCGACGAAATCGAAAATTCGCACAAGGTTGAGGGTGCTCTCCGCAGCGAGGTTGCTCTTGACATAAAGAGAATGATCGAAATCGGTTGCTATCGTGGTGTCAGACACAGAAAAGGCTTGCCTGTCCGTGGTCAGAGAACAAAGACCAACGCGAGAACAAGAAAAGGTAAAGCTAAGACGATCGCGAATAAGAAGAAATAAGGAGTGACGAACAGATGGCTAAAACAGTAGCAAAAAAGGCAGTCAAAAAGCGCCGCGAACGTAAGAACGTCGAAAAAGGCGCAGTTCACGTCCGTGCAACTTACAACAACACAATCGTTACTATCACAGATATGAACGGAAACGCAGTATCGTGGGCATCCGCCGGCGAGCTCGGTTTCAGAGGTTCAAAGAAGTCCACTGCTTTCGCAGCTCAGATGGCTGCCGAAACAGCAGGCAAGATCGCTGTTGATAACGGAATGAAGAGTGTTGAGGTTTACGTTAAGGGTCCCGGTCAGGGCAGAGAGTCTGCAATCAGAGCTCTTTCAACTGTCGGTCTCGAAGTAACGCTTATCCGCGACGTAACACCTGTTCCGCACAACGGATGCAGACCGCCCAAGATCAGACGTGTCTGAAATAATTATTGGAGGTACTATACACTATGGCAAGATATACAGGTCCTGTGTGCAGAATGTGCCGCAGAGAGGGCACAAAGCTCTTCCTCAAGGGTGAGCGTTGCCTGACTGATAAGTGCCCCGTAACTCGCCGCGGAACAGCTCCCGGTCAGCACGGCGCAGCACAGGTTAAAAAAGGCAAAGAGTACTATATGCAGCTTCGTGAGAAGCAGAAGGCTAAAAGATACTATGGCGTTCTTGAAAAACAGTTCAGATCATACTATGAGATGGCTGCTAAAAAAGAAGGTCAGACAGGTGAAAATCTTCTTTGCCTCCTTGAAAGACGTTTTGATAACGTTGTTTACAGAATGGGACTTGCTGAAAGCCGCAAGGAAGCAAGACAGCTCGTTCTTCATTCACACTTCACAATCAACGGAAAGAAAGCGGACATTCCTTCTATCATTGTAAAGAAGGGTGACGTTATCGCTCTTTGCGATTCCTCCCGCGATTCCGAAAAGATCAAATCCCTGCTTGAGCTCATGGATAACAAGGTTTTCCCGAGCTGGCTTGACGTCGATAAAGCAAATGCCAAGGCAACGGTTGTAAATCTTCCCGCAAGAGAAGATATCGACTTCCCGTTCCAGGAGCATCTCATCGTCGAGTTGTACTCCAAGTAATAATTTGCCTCCGACGCCGCCCTGCGGAACGGTTTATCGGGAACGCAGGCGGTGCCGCAACAGAATGCACTGTGAGTGCATAAAAAATTTACAGGAGGGTTAATCAATGATCGAGATAGAAAAGCCGAATATTACAGCAATTGACACAAGCGATGACGGAAGAAGCGGAACTTTTGTGGTCGAGCCTCTCAAGAGAGGTTACGGCACAACGCTCGGCAACTCTCTCCGCAGAGTGCTTCTCAGCTCGCTTCCGGGCGTAGCTGTCGTAAGCATACGCATGAGCGGCGGCGGCAAGGATGTTCTTCATGAAATATCCACAGTCCCCGGCGTTAAGGAGGACGTTTGCGAAATCGTTCTCAATGTCAAGGGTATAACGGCAAAGCTCTTTTCAAATTCGGCAAAGACAGTTTCCATTGACGTAACGGGCGCATGCGACGTTACTGCAGGAGACATCATTTGCGACGACGAATTGCAGATTCTTAATCCCGAGCATCACATAGCAACAGTCAGCGAAGGCGTTCGTTTCCATATGGATCTCACCTTCGATCACGGCTCAGGCTATGTATCTCAGGAGAAAAACAAGCAGGATTATTCATCAGGTCAGCTTGGCGTGATTTTCGTCGATTCGATTTTCACCCCGGTCTATAACGTAAACTACAACGTTGAAAACACGCGTGTAGGTAACAGCATAGACTTTGACAAACTCACAATTAACGTGCTGACGAACGGTACGATCTCCGCAAGAGAGGCTGTATCGCTCGGAGCCAAGATACTCAACGAACATCTCAATCTCTTTGTTGATCTTTCCGAAGAAGCAAAGAGAGCAGAGATAATGGTTGAAAGAGAAGAAACCAAGAAAGAAAAAGTACTTGAGATGACCATTGAGGAGCTTGACCTGTCCGTTCGTAGCTTCAACTGCTTGAAGCGCGCGGGCATCGATACGGTCGAGGATCTGACCAGCAAGACCGAAGAGGACATGATAAAGGTCAGAAACCTCGGCAAGAAATCGCTCGAAGAAGTCATCCAGAAGCTCCATTCGCTCGGACTTACCCTGCGGAAGGAAGAGGACTGATTTCTTTTGTGAATTAAAAAAGCTGCACATGCTGAAATCCTTATGAAAAATAGGGAAAAGGAGGAAAAACAACATGCCCGGAACCAGAAAACTCGGCAGAGTGACCGCGCATAGAAATGCTATGCTTCGCGGAATGGTCACTTATCTTTTGGAAAACGGTTCGATAGAAACAACTCTTACAAGAGCAAAGGAAGTAAGATGCATGGCTGAGAAGATGATCACTCTCGGCAAGACAAACACTCTCGCTTCTCGCCGTCAGGCTCTTTCATACATCACAAAGGAAGATGTTGTAAAGAAGCTCTTTGATGAAATCGCTCCCACGTATTCCGACAGAAACGGCGGTTACACAGCTATCTATAAGCTCGGCCCCCGTCGTGGTGACGCTGCCGAAATGGCACTTATAAAGCTTGTATAATTAAAATATAAGTTAAAAAAATGAAGCTCTCGGACGGGAGCTTCATTTTTGTTTTCACGGATATTCGTTTTTGCTTTATGTACCTGATTTTATTTTCCGCGTTTCTTTCTGCCGAATATCTTTTTCAATAGCGGAGAAAGAAACTTCGGCGATTTGAGGACGATGATTTTCATTCGGAAGCTCCTTTTGTCGGTTATAATGCGTTCAATCTATAATATGCCGCAAAAATCGCACTTGCCACCGGAAAAATATCAAAAAAGTATTGCAATCTTGAATTGGTTATGATATAATAACGGCAGAATAAAGAAAGGACATTGAGACTGGGCTTCGCCCGGTCTCAATTCTTTGTAAAGAATACTTTTGAAAGGTGGAAAAACCGTGGCAAAAACAGCAAATATCGCGTCGGTGGCGGAAAAGATAATCACGCCTTGCGTTGAAGAGCTCGGATATCGCGTATGGGATGTTGAGTTTGTAAAGGAAGGTGCCGGTTGGTATCTCCGCATTACAATCGACTCGGATGACGGTATTGACATTGACGATTGTGAAAAAGTCAGCAGGGCGATAAGCCCATTGCTCGACGAGGCAGACCCGATTGAACAGAACTATACGCTTGAGGTCAGCTCTCCGGGACTCGAAAGGACACTCCGTACTCCGCAGCACTTTGCGGCGTGCATAGGCGAGGAGATTGAGGTCAGACTTTATTCTCCCGATGAGTCCGGTCGCAAGGCATATAAGGGGACGCTCGTCTCCTCCGATGACGAGAGGTTTACAATTGAAACAGACGGCACGGAAAAAACGTTTGAAATATCAAAAACGGCAAAGGCAAACGTATTTTTCGATTTCACCGATATAGAATAAATAACGGAAGGAAGGTTTTTAGCAAAAATGAACACAGAATTTTTCACGGCGCTTGATATTTTCGTAAAGGAAAAGGGAATCCCGCAGGAATACATCATTGAAAAAATAGAGGCGGGACTTGCAAATGCGCTCAAAAGAGAGATAGGCGAGAACTGCAATATAAAAGTAATTCTCGACCCCGCAAAGAAGGACGTAAAGGTTGTTAGAGTCAAGAACATAGTTGAAGAGGTCACAGACCCCGAGCTTGAAATTTCGCTTGCAGACGCAAAGGCGATAAGCAAGAAATACGCCCTCGGCGGCACGGTTGAAACCGAAGTCAAAACAAAGGCGTTCGGCAGACTCAGCGCGCAGAGCGGAAAGCAGATTATCGTTCAGGGCATAAGAGAAGCCGAGAGAACGATGGTCATAAAAGAATACGAAAGCAAGAAGGAAGAGGTCATCTCCGCAACGGTGCTCCGTATCGATCCCGTCAACGGAAACGCTATCGTTGATACCGGCACAAGCGAGGCAGTTCTTCTCAAGGGAGAGCAGATACCCGGCGAACAGTTTTTCGTCGGCGACCATATCAAGGTTTTCGTTATGGAGGTCAAAAACGAGGTTAAGGGGCCGATTGTAACCCTTTCCCGCACTCATCCCGGACTTGTCAAGAGACTTTTCGAGCTTGAAGTACCCGAAATTCAGGACGGAACGGTTGTTATCCGCGGAGTTGCGAGAGAGGCGGGCTCAAGAACGAAGATCGCAGTTGAATCACGCGACGCTTCCGTTGATCCTGTCGGCTCGTGCATAGGCAACAGAGGCAGCCGTATCGGAGAGATTATAAGAGAGCTGAACGGCGAAAAGATTGACGTTGTACGATTCAGTGAAAAGCCCGAAGAATATATCAGCGCGGCGCTTTCTCCCGCGGAAGTCAAGAGCGTTGAGATGGACAGCGAGCGCAGTTGCAAGGTGCTTGTTGCGCCCGATCAGCTTTCGCTTTCCATAGGCAAGGAAGGTCAGAACGCGCGTCTCGCGGCAAGACTTACGGGATACAAGATAGATATCAAATCGGTTTGATAAGGCAGGCGCGGCGAATGGAAAACACAAAGAAAATTCCCGAGCGCCAGTGCGTCGGTTGCAGGGTAAAACGACCGAAAAGCGAGCTTATACGAATAGTCAAGCCGGCTGACAGCGAAACCGCCGAACTTGACAGAACGGGGAAAAAGTCCGGTCGCGGGGCATATATCTGTCCCAGTGCCGACTGTCTTAAAAAGGCGAGAAAAAAGCTTCCCGCGTCGCTCGGTTGCCCGATAACCGATGAGGTTTACGAAAGGCTTGAAAAAGAAATAGAAAAATGATTGACGGAGAAAAAAGAAAAACGGCGAAGCTGCTTTCGCTCATCGGACTTGCGAGAAAAGCCGGAAAAGTCACCATCGGGACGGAAATGGTCTGCGACGCGGTGATAGGTGGGAGCGTGAAGCTTGTGATTGCAAGTGAAAAATCGTCCGATAACACGAAAAAACGCATATCGAACTGCGCGCAGTATTACGGTGCCCGTCTTGAATATACGGACGCGACGCCCGATGAGATCGGCAGAGCGATTGGCAAAAGAGCGACGGCATGCGTCGGTATCGGGGACGAAAACTTTATAAAGCTTATTACCGGCAATCTCTGACAGTACTCATAAGGGAGGTACAATGAATGGTTTCAACACAGAAGATAAGAATAAACAATCTTGCAAAAGACCTTAACATGAAAAGCAAAGACCTGCTTGACGCGCTCACGGCGAGCGGTGTAGCGGGGAAGACATCGACGGGGACGCTTGACGCAACGGAATTTTCCGTGCTTTTCGACAGTCTCACATCGACAAATCAGATAACCAATATGGCAGATTATCTCGCCGGAAAGGCGGATATCGACCGTCCGAAGGAGGAAATTAAAGAGGAGAAGCCCGTGGCGAAGGCAGAGCCTGCGGAGAAGAAGGCGGAAGTGCCCAAGGCTACGGCAGAAGAGAAAAAGCCCCAGCCGCAGGCGCCTCAGCAGAAGCCGCAGGGCGCTCAGTCCGCACAGCCCGCAAAACCGCAGGCACAGGCACCTCAGCATGGCGGACAGAAGTCGGCACAGCAGACGGAAAACCGTCCCGCGCGCCAACAGCAGAATCAGCCGAAAGTGAATTTCCCGCAGCAGGCGGAAAGAGGCGCGAGTCGCTCGGCAGACAGATTTGCACGTCCTTCGCAGGCACAGAACCAGCCAAAAAAGCCCGAGCCGAGAAGGGAAGCTCCGTCACAGCCGACTCCTCAGCCCAAGAAAGCGGAGATGAGAGGCGGCGGAGAGAGCGTCGAAGCGGGAAGAAAGACAAGAGTCATCGATACGAGAGCAAGCTCTGTCGACCTTTCCAAATATGACGAAAGACTTGAGAGCTTTGTTCCGGAGTCTGCGAGAAGATCAAACGTTCCGGATAAGCAGAAGGTCGGAAAGAAGCCCCAGAACGGCAAAAATCCTTATGCCGGCAGACGTGGGGACAAGGACGCTGCGGCTCTTGCAAAACTCAGAAAAGCGGAGCTTGAAAAAATCAAAAAACAGCCGCTCAAGGTTACGGTGCCCGATGAGATTACGGTCTCCGAGCTTGCCGCAAAGTTCAAGGTCACTGTCGGCGAGCTTATAAAGAAGCTGATCGGACTCGGCGTCATGGCAACGGCAAATCAGAGCGTCGATTATGATACGGCGTTCCTCGTCGGCGAAGAAATGAATATAATCGTTTCAAAGGAAGTCGTTGTAACGATTGAAGAAAAACTCTTCTCCGAGGACGCGGAGGATTCAAGCGAAACTCTCGAAGAACGTCCTCCCGTTGTATGCGTTATGGGTCACGTTGACCACGGCAAGACGTCGCTTCTCGATGCCATCCGTAACACACACGTCACGGCAGGCGAAGCAGGCGGCATCACGCAGTCTATCGGTGCTTACAGAGTAAAAATCGGCGATAAATATATCACCTTCCTTGATACCCCCGGTCACGAAGCGTTCACCGCTATGAGAGCGAGAGGCGCAAAGTCGACTGATATCGCAATCCTCGTCGTTGCGGCGGATGACGGTATCATGCCGCAGACGGTTGAAGCAATCAATCACGCAAAAGCGGCAGGTATTTCGATAATAGTTGCGATAAACAAAATGGATAAGCCCGGCGCAAATCCCGAAGGGATCAAGCAGGAGCTGACAAAATACGACCTTGTTCCCGAGGAATGGGGCGGCGACGTTATGTGCGTTCCCGTTTCCGCTCTTAAAAAGACCGGCATAGACGATCTTCTTGAAGACGTTCTTCTCATTGCCGAGATGAAAGAGCTGAAAGCAAACCCGAACCGCAGAGCGAAGGGTATCGTCATTGAGGCGAGCCTGAAAAAGGGTCTCGGTCCCGTTGCGACGGTACTCGTTCAGAACGGTACGCTCCATCAGGGAGATACGGTTATCGTCGGCACGGCTGTCGGCAGGGTGCGTATGATGAGAGACGAAAACGGCAAGGTTATGAAGAGCGCAGAGCCCTCCGTTCCTTGCGAAATCGTCGGTCTTGACTCCGTTCCGTCCGCAGGCGACGAAATGAACGCTGTTGAAGACGAAAGAATGGCAAGAGAGCTTGCCGAACAGCGCAGAACGAAAGAAAAAGAAGCGGAGTTTTCCGCATCGGCAAAGGTCAATCTCGACGACCTCTTTGCGCAGATCAAAGACGGCGTAAAGGATCTCAATATCGTCGTCAAGGCGGACGTCAGAGGCTCGGCGGAGGCTGTCAAGGCTTCGCTTGTCAAGCTCTCAAACGATGAAGTCAAGGTCAACGTTATTCATACGGGCGTCGGCGGTATAACGGAAAACGACGTTATGCTCGCAAATGCGTCAAATGCGATCATCGTCGGCTTCAATGTCCGTCCCGATAAGGCGGCGCTCGACTCTGCACAGGCGCAGGGCGTTGACGTTCGCACATACAGAATTATTTATGAGTGCATTGAGGAAATCGAAGCGGCTATCAAGGGAATGCTTAAACCCGTTTACCGCGAGAACGTTCTCGGTCATGCACAGGTCAGACAGACAATTCACGTTCCGAACGTCGGCACGATTGCCGGCTCATACGTTCAGGACGGCAAAATCACGCGCGCTTCGCTTATCCGCGTGGTACGTGACGGCGTTGTGATATTTGAGGACAAAATTTCCTCGCTCCGCCGTTTCAAGGACGACGTAAAAGAAGTTGCGTCGGGCTATGAATGCGGCGTCGGACTTGAAAAATTCAATGATATAAAAGAGGGCGACATTCTCGAAGCTTATATAATGGAAGAGATTGCAAGATAAGGAGAAACCGATATGAATTTCAGACAGGTACACCTTGATTTTCACACGAGCGGGGAGATAGAGGGAATAGGCTCCCGATTTTCAAAGGAGCAGTTCCAGAGGGCACTCCGCGAGGGACACGTAAATTCGATAACCCTTTTTGCGAAATGTCATCATGGCTGGGCATATTTCCCCTCGGAAACGTGCGAAATGCACCCGCATCTGGATTTTGACCTTCTCGGAGAACAGATCGCTGCGGCGCACGAAATCGGCGTCAGGACTCCGGTTTATATCTCTGCCGGACTTGATGAGAAAATGGCGCGTCCGCATACGGAATGGCTTATGCGCAATCCCGATGAAACCTTCTACTGGACGGAAAACTTCACAAAGCCGGGCTATCACCGCATGTGCATGAACACGCCGTATCTTGACTATCTTATCGCGCAGGTGGAGGAGGTTGTTCAAAAGTATGACTGTGACGGCATCTTCCTTGACATAGTCGGCGCTTTGCCGTGCTATTGTCAGCACTGCGTAAAGAAAATGCTGGACAGAGGGGAAGACCCCTATAACGAGGAAAACGCTTACAGAATGGGCGTTGAAACCTATCTCAATTACACAAAGCGCGTGAGAGAGGCAATTGACAAATACAAGCCGGGACTGCCCGTTTTCCACAACGCCGGACACATTCAGTGCGGTCACAGAGACTTCACCTTTGCAAACTCGCATCTTGAGCTTGAAAGTCTGCCGACAGGCGGCTGGGGCTATGACCATTTCCCGATGTCTGCGGCTTATGCCAGAACGCTCGGACTTGACTTCCTCGGCATGACGGGAAAATTCCATCTTTCATGGGGCGAATTCGGCGGGTTCAAGCATCCGAACGCTCTCCGCTATGAAACGGCGCTTTCCGCCGCAAACGGTGCGAAAATGTCGATAGGCGACCAGCTTCATCCGCTCGGAGCAATGGATATGGCAACATATAAGCTCATAGGCGAGGCATATTCCGAGATAGAGAGAAAGGAGCCGTGGCTTGACAATGTTGAGTCGGTTGCCGATATAGCGGTGCTTTCTCAGGAGGCTCTTTTCTATCATATGAATCCCGGAAAGCCTTCTCCCGGTCGACTTTCATGGATGGGAACAACGGGCGCAAGCAGAATTCTGCTTGAAGGAAAATATCTGTTTGACGTTGTGGATACCGAAGGTGATTTCGGCAAATACAAGCTCATCATACTTACAGATGATTCTATGCTTGATGGCGAAACAGCCGAAAAGCTGAAAGCGTTTACAGAAGGCGGAGGCAAAATTCTTGCGTCCGGAACGTCCGGTCTCTATGCCGACGGAAGCGGCTTTGCTTTCGACCTCGGCGCGGAATTCAACGGCGAATGCGAATATAATCCCGCATATATCCGTCCGGAATTTGAGATGGAGGGGCTTTATAATTCCGCATATGTCATTTATCAGCCCTGCTACGATATAGATGCTGCGGGCGAGGTGCTTGCGGTCAGAGAAAATCCGTATTTCAATCGCACGACCTTCCATTTTTCTTCGCACGCACAGACGCCGAACGACCCGACGAAAACATATCCGGCGGTCACTCTCGGAGAGGACGGCGCATATATTTCGTTTAAGTTATTTACGGAATATGCGCTGAAGGGTTCGCTCATCGCAAAGAGGGTTGTCGAGCATGTTATTGACGTTCTCCTCGGCGACGAAAAAACGCTGACGACGAATCTCGGATCGCTCGGAGTTGTGACTCTTATGGATCAATACGACGAGCACAGATATGTAAACCATCTTCTCTATGCCACTCCGGTCAAGCGCGGACAGAAGGTTGAAATAATTGAAGACATCGTACCCGTTTACGGTACGGAGGTGACTTTGAGGCTCTATACAAAGCCGAAGAGAGTGTACCTTGCACCGCAGATGCGGGACATAGACTTTGATTATTCGGACGGCGTTCTTACTTACACGGTTGACAGGCTTGAGTGTCATCAGATGGTCGTCATTGACTACTGACCATACTTTTCTTTGAAAAGAAAAGTAGGCAAAAGAAACTTTAGTTATTGTTTTGTGCAAACTTTATATTTTCATCAAAGGGAGCGGGCTTCCGCTCCTTTTTGATTTGCGATAACGTCATTTGATGTTGACTTTTTGTTTCTGATATGATATATTTACTTAAACACCAAATGGGAAACGAGGTATTGAAAAATGCTTGCAAGCAGAGCGCCCATGGGCTGGAACTCATGGAACACATTCACAAAGGATATAAACGAGCAGCTTATAAAAGAAATGGCTGACGCAATGGTCGACGGCGGATATCTTGCCGCAGGATATGAGTATCTTGTAATTGACGATTGCTGGAGCAAAAAAGAGCGTGACGAAAACGGCATGCTTGTTGCGGATGAGGAAAAATTCCCGAACGGAATGAAAGCCGTTGCGGACTATATTCATTCCAAGGGACTGAAATTCGGCATGTATTCCTGCTGCGGCGTCAAGACTTGCGCGGGATATCCCGGCAGCTTCGGTCACGAATTTGATGATGCAAATTACTTTGCAAGCGTCGGTATAGACCTTCTCAAATATGACAACTGCTATCACCCCGGCAGCCCGAGCTATCAGTCATACAACAGAATGGCACTTGCTCTTCGCTCAACCGGCAGGGAAATACTTTTCTCCGCCTGCAACTGGGGCAATCAGAACGTCCATGAATGGGCTCGCTCCGTCGGCGCTCATATGTACAGAACAACAGGCGATATAACGGATACGTTTGAGTCGATAAAGGGCATAGTGACAAAGGAAAAAGATAAATTCTGCTATTCCGCTCCCGGGTGCTTTAACGACCTTGACATGCTTGTCACAGGGCTTTACGGCAAGGGAAACATTGGCTTCGGGCAGGGTTGCACTGCGGCAAATTACCGTTATCACTTTGCTATATGGTGCATGCTTTCCTCGCCTCTCATGCTCGGTTGTGACATAAGAAACATTGATGAAGAGACGAAAAAACTCATCACAAATCACACGCTTATTTCAATCTGCCGTGACGAAGATGCGCGTCCTCCGATAATAGTCGGAGATAACAGAGGTCAGAAGGAAAACTTCTCACTCTTCAAGCACCTTTCGGATGGCACGTATGCCATCGGCTTCTTCAACGCATATGATGTTGACAAGGACATAATGATGCCGTACAGCGATCTCGGTCTTGATCCTCTCTGCGGCTACGGCTTTGACGCGACAGACGCTTTCACGGGCGAACACCTCGGTATATTCAAGGACTTCATCGACATGCACGTTGAGGCGGGCGGATGCAGAGTCGTAACTGCGAAACTCGTGAAGGTTAAATGAGCAACTGCAAGGGCTGCGGCGAAAAGCTAACGTGTGATGAGACCGCGCTTTACCGTCGACTGATATACAGGGAAACGCCGGAGGAGGAGTGTCTCTGCATAAAATGCCTTGCAAAAAAGCTGAAAGTTGACGAAAAGCAACTTTATGAGAAGATAAAATTCTTCAAAGAAATAGGTTGCACACTATTTTGATACAAACATACAAGCGCTCTTTTCGGCAAATTGCCCAAAGGAGCGTTTTGCTTTTAGTGCAAGTTGACGTGTTGGCTTAAAAAGCCAAAAAAATAAGAAAAAAGTATGAATATTTTATTGATTTTTTACAAATGACGTGATACAATATACAAGGTTAATAACTAACCGAAAACAAACAAAAAACGGAGGCTTCATTCAAATGAAAAAGTTTATTTCAATCATTTTGGCAGTTTCAATGGCTCTCTGCTGCTTTGTTTTGGTCGGCTGCGGAAAAGACGACACCAAGACAGGTACAAAAGTTGCGATGATAACTGACTACGGCGACATCACAGACGAGTCCTTCAACCAGACAACATGGGAAGCTGTTGTAGCTTTCTGTGACGAAAACAAAATTGAAAAGAAATACTTCAAACCCACAGGTGACAACACAGAATCCCGTGTTGCCATGATCGAAAAGGCTATCAGCGAAGGCTTTGACGTAATCGTTATGCCCGGATATGCTTTTGCAGGCGCTATCGTTGAGACAGCCCCCAAGAACAAGGACGTTAAGTTCTTCGCTCTTGACGTTGCAAAGGGCGACCTTCTCGAAGCAGGCGTTACAGCTAAGGGCGAGAAGTATGACTATAACCCCGACAACTGGGATCTTTCCAAGTATGTTGATATGTCCAACGTTTACTGCGCTATCTATCAGGAAGAGCTCTGCGGCTATATGGCAGGCTACGCAGCAGTTAAGCTAGGCTATACAAAGCTCGGCTTCCTCGGCGGTATGGCGGTTCCCGCAGTTGTTCGTTACGGTTACGGTTTTGTTCAGGGCGCTGACGCAGCTGCAAAAGAACTGAACACAACAGTTGCCATCAACTATGTTTACGGCGGTAAGTTCAGCGGCGACGCGGACATCACGGCAAAGATGGAAACATGGTATCAGGGCGGAACGGAAATCGTATTCGCTTGCGGCGGCGGTATCTATACATCCGCAGCAGAAGCAGCAAAGAAGTTCAGCGGCAAGGTTATCGGCGTTGACGTTGACCAGAAAGCTATCATCGACGGCAAATACGGCGAAGGCATAACAGTTACTTCCGCTATGAAGGGTCTTGCTCCCACAACGAAGGACACTCTTAAGGACATCATCCTCAACGACAACTGGAAGAACTACGCAGGCAAGATTTCGACTCTCGGACTTGTAAGCGGCGAAGATCCCACAGCAAACTACGTTCAGATCCCGATGGATTCCACGCAGTGGGCAGAAGGCAAGTTCACACAGAACGATTATAAGGCTCTTGTTAAGGCTATGTTCGACGGCACAGTCAAGGTATCCAACTCCAGCGATACAAAGGTTATGCCCACAACAACAAACGCTACAGTTGACAATCAGGGTCAGATAAAGTAATATACTGAACAGCATAAAGCATTGACTACCTTTATGTGCGCAGGTACATGAAAAAAGACACGGGGGTGTCAAAAAACACCCCCGTTTGTTTATTATATGAAGCCTTTTTGATAAAATAAAAATCTGCTTAAAAGGAGCTGATTCAATGGATACAAAGCAACCATATGCGATTGAAATGCGGAACATAACCAAGCGTTTCCCCGGCATAATCGCAAATGACAACATAACGCTCGGGCTCAGAAGGGGAGAGATTCATGCGCTCCTCGGCGAAAACGGCGCGGGAAAATCGACTCTGATGAGCGTCCTTTTCGGACTTTATCAGCCCGAGGAAGGAGAAATCTTAAAGGACGGAGTGCCCGTTAAAATAAACGACCCGAACGACGCAAATGCTCTCGGTATAGGAATGGTACACCAGCATTTCAAGCTTGTTGAATGTTTTTCCGTTCTTGATAACATAATTTTGGGCGTTGAACCGAATAAATTCGGGTTTATAAAAAAGAAAGAGGCGAGGGAAAAAGTGCTCGCGCTTTCGGAAAAGTACGGTCTTGCGGTTGATCCGGACGCAAAAATAGAGGATATAACCGTCGGCATGCAGCAGAGGACGGAAATCCTCAAAATGCTTTATCGTGATAACGAAATACTTATTTTCGATGAGCCGACTGCCGTTCTCACTCCGCAGGAAATCGAAGAGCTCATGCAGATAATGCGCGGACTCGCAAAAGAGGGAAAATCAATCCTCTTTATCTCTCATAAGCTCAACGAAATCATGGAGGTCGCAGACAGGTGCACTGTTCTGCGCAGGGGAAAATATATCGGCACGGTCGACATAAAGGACACGACAAAGGAACTGCTTTCGCGAATGATGGTCGGACGCGACGTCGAGCTTACCGTCCACAAAGAGGACATGAAACCGGGAGACGTTGTCCTTTCCGTTGAAAACCTGACAGTAGCGAGCAGGCTCCACAAGAAGGACGCCGTGAAGAATGTTTCGTTTGACGTCCGCGGCGGTGAAATTGTCTGCATTGCGGGAATTGACGGAAACGGTCAGACAGAGCTTGTATATGGTATAACGGGACTTGAACACGTAAAGAGTGGAAAGGTTACGCTTTGCGGCGAGGACATAACCCATTCGTCGATAAGAAAACGCAATACGTCCGGAATGAGCCATATTCCCGAGGACAGACACAAGCACGGGCTTGTGCTTGACTATTCGCTTGAAGAAAACATGGTTCTTCAGAGATATTTCGAGCCGGAGTTCACAAGTAAATTCGGCTTTTTGAAGAAAGACAACATCAGAAAATATTCGGAATCGCTGATAGAACAGTTTGACATACGTTCGGGGCAGGGCTCTGTGACCGCGGCAAGAAGTATGTCTGGCGGTAACCAGCAGAAGGCAATCGTCGCGCGAGAGATAGACAAAAATCCCGAGCTTCTTGTTGCCGTTCAGCCGACAAGAGGTCTTGACGTCGGCGCGATAGAGTTCATACACAAAAAGCTCGTTGAAATACGCAATCAGGGAAAAGCGGTGCTTCTGGTATCGCTTGAGCTTGAAGAGGTCATGAGCGTTCCGGACAGAATTCTCGTCATGTATGAAGGGGAAATCGTCGGCGAGCTTGACCCGAAAACCACAACGACGGAAGAGCTCGGTCTTTATATGGCGGGTGCGAAGAGAGGAGGTCACAAGGCATGAATAAAAAGAAATCTTTTCTTAAAAGCGAAGGCGGTCAGGCTATAATAGCGTCGCTTATTTGCGTCGTACTCGGACTTCTCATCGGATTTATCGTGCTTTTGTGCATAAATCCTGCCGGCGCGGGAAAAGCGATACTTGACATGGTCAAGAACTTCCTGACATATAAATCGCACTCAATGAGACTTAAATATTTCGGAAGTACGCTTGTCAAAACGGCTCCGCTCGTTCTTTGCTCGCTTTCGATACTGTTTTGCTATAAGGTCGGACTTTTCAACATCGGCGCGGCGGGACAGTATGCAATCGGCGCCGGAATGGCACTTTATGCGGCACTTGCATGGAACCTGCCTTGGTGGGCCTGCATAATAATTGCCGCTCTCGGAGGTGCAGTTCTCGGGACGATAAGTGGCGTGCTCAAAGCATATTGCAACGTAAACGAGGTTATCAGCGGAATAATGCTGAACTGGATCTCTCTTTACTGTATGAACATGCTTCTCACAAGAGTAAAAGAGGATACGAGCCCTTATACGAAAAATCTTGCTTCTGTGAACAGAAACGCGATAATTCCTTCGCTCGGGCTTGATAAACTCTTCAGCGAAAACAAATATGTCACAATTGCAATACCGATTTCAATTCTTGTTGCGATTGTTGTCTGGGTTGTGCTTGAAAAAACAAAATTCGGCTATGAGCTGAAGGCAACGGGTTACAACAAGCATGCTGCGAAATATTGCGGTATGGCGGAGAAGAGAAACATGATAATCACCCTTTCGATAGGCGGCGCAATCGCCGGTCTCGGCGCGGCAATGTTCTATCTGACGGGAATTGAGCAGTGGAACTGCAGTCAGTCATCTGTGCCTGCAATGGGCTTCAGCGGTATCGCGGCGGCGTTCCTCGGAGGACTCAGCCCGATAGGCGCGATATTCTCCTCATACTTCATTCAGCACATAACCGAGGGCGGCGGCATGGTTGACCTCACGGTTTACAGCGCACAGATAGCCGACCTTGTTTCGGCAATAATCATTTACCTCTGTGGCTTTGTATTCTTCATGAAGCACGTTATGAAGAGGATTATTGCAAAGAGAGAAGAGGCGGCGGAAAGAGCGGAGGCTGAAAAAGCCTCGGGCGAAGTCACCTCGGAAAATGTGACAACCGAAGACCGCGAGAAAGGGGGCGACGATAAATGACATTACTTTTGCAATACACTTTGTTTTTTGCGTCGGTACTGATACTCGTTGCTCTCGGTGGGTGCTTTTCGGAACATTCGGGCGTTATCAACCTCGGCCTTGAAGGCATAATGGTCGTCGGCGGAATGGGCGGCGCGCTTTCCATGAGATATATTGCTGAGCACTTCCCGAATTCCTCCGCATTTATGATAATCCTTGTTTCTATACTCATGGCGGTCATATTCGGTATGGTTTATTCGCTTTTGCTTGCCGTTGCATGTATCAATTTCAATGCCGACCAGACAATCGTCGGCACGGCGATGAACATGCTCGCAACAGCGGCGGCAACCGTAATAATCAAGGCGATAAACACATCGAAAAGTGCCGGAAACGTTTCTTCTGTTATTGAGTATATCAAGCCGAAGGAAGCGTTTATGATAAGGATCGGCAAATATTTTGAGCTCAGCTGGTTTGCGATTATAACAGTCATTTTGCTTGTGGCGGCGTATGTAACGCTTTATAAAACCAAGTTCGGACTTCGACTCATGGCTTGCGGAGAATATCCGCAGGCGGCGGCGAGCGTCGGTATAAATGTTTACGCAATGAGATACGCCGGCGTGCTTATTTCCGGTGCTCTCGGCGGCATAGGCGGACTTTCATATATCACAGCGGGCGCCAGCGAATGGAAGTTTGAAGAGGGCGTTGCCGGCTTCGGCTTCCTTGCGCTTGCCGTTATGATTTTCGGTCAATGGAAGCCGACGAGAATTGCGCTTGCGGCGTTGCTTTTCGGTGTTTTCAGAGCACTTTCAAACGTAAAAGAAGCAATACCGGTGCTTGCGTCGCTCAAAATACCGGGTCAGATATACACAATGATGCCTTACATCATTTCGCTTATCGTCCTCGCGTTTACATCCAAGAAGTCACGCGCGCCGAAGGCGGAAGGCATACCTTACGACAAGGGTCAGAGATAAGGGGCTGATTTGGCACAAAAAATTCCTGCCTGCGATACAGCAGGCAGGAATTTCTTTTGAAAAGGGAAAAACCTCTTGCAAAAGTCGACAAAATATATTAAAATACCAAATGCCGCATGGCACAGTTTTTTTAAGAGGAAATCATAATGAAAAATGTAAAGGGAAGTCTTATATTGCTCATAACCGCCCTCATCTGGGGCACGGCTTTCGTTGCGCAAACATCGGCGTCAGAAACGGTAAGCGCATTTACTTTCAACATGGGAAGGTCTGTTGTCGCGGCGCTGTTTTTGCTCATTGTCATCGGAATAAGAAAGCTGATATACATAAAAAAGAAACCGGCAAATCCCATTGAGTATTCGCGCAGACAGACGATTGTCGGCGGAATTATATGCGGAATTGTTCTCTTCAGCGCAACGAATTTTCAGCAGTTTGGCATAGAGCTGTATCCTGAGGGAGTTGCGGCGTCGAGCAGAGCGGGATTTTTAACGTCCACTTATGTCATAATGGTTGCTGTCGTGGCGGTGTTCCTCGGGAAAAAGTCTCATCCGCTTGTGTGGGTCTCCGTTGTCGGGTGTATAGGCGGAATGTATATGCTTTGCCTTTCGGGCGGCATTTCGGGAATATATAAGGCGGATATTTTCCTCCTCATCTGCGCCATTTGTTATACGGCTCATATAATCGCTGTTTCGTGTTTCCCGCGCGCGGATGGGGTTATCCTTTCATTTATTCAGTTTGTCGTATGCGGTGCGCTTTCGTGTATTGCAATGATAATTTCCGGCAGCGGCGATGCTTCGGCTTTGCTTTCTGTCAAGTTTGAACTCTTCTTTGCGGGAATTATGTCAAGCGGAGTTGGATATACGCTCCAGATAATCGGTCAGAAATACGCAGAACCCGCTGTTGCTTCGATTGTTCTCAGCCTTGAATCTGTATTTTCTGCGCTTGCAGGCTGGATAATTCTTGACGAAAGACTGAGTGTCAGAGAGCTTATTGGCTGCGCATTGGTCTTTGTATCGGTTCTTCTCGCGCAGATTCCGAGTTTCTTTGCCAAAAAGCCGGCGACAGAAGAAAATAAATCTGAAAAAACGGCATAAAAAACAGGGAAATCCGATTTCCCTGTTTTAAGTTCAGACCTTTATCTTTTCTCCGAGATACTTCATCACAAGCTCCCGTTCGTCGAATGGGAGCTTTTTTCTGTCTATAAGCTGATAGTTTTCGTGACCCTTTCCCGCAAGAAGAACGATATCGCCGGGTTCCGAAATTTCGACGGCATAGCGGATTGCATCCTCTCTGCCAGTAAATTTTGTGTATGGTGCGGTGACATTTTCGGCAATTTCGTCGATTATCTTTTCAGGATTTTCGGTGTCGGGATTGTCGCTGGTTATTATGCAGAAATCGGCTTGCGACGCCGCCTTCCCGAGGCTTCGACGGCGGAGTTGAGTCCGACAGCCGACTGAGCCGAACAGGCATATGAGCCGCAGAGGGGAACATTCTTTCAGAGCGTCAATCGCTTTTTCAAGACTTTCGCCGTTGTGCGCATAGTCAATGACAAATGTTGCGCTTCCGGGAATAGACACTGTTTCGAATCTGCCGGGAACGGAGACGGTCGGCAGGGCGTCGGCGCAGGCTTTTACGGCGACCCCGAGAAGGGAACACGTCGCGATTGCCGCGAGTGAATTATAAACCGAAAAGTCGCCCGGAAACGGCACGCATGCGGGAGTGGTTAATCCGCTATGAATCACGGTAAACCCTTTGCCCAACGTGTTTTCAAGCGACGAAAGCTCGGTGGCACGGAAATTGCTTTCGGAGTTTATTGAGTATGTGACGACATTTCTTGCCGCGACGGAAAATTCGCCGAAGTAACTGTCATCGGCGTTCAGGACGGCATTTTCCGCAAGAGAGAAAAGCGCTTTTTTGCAGTTCTTGTAGTTTTCAAAATCCGGGTGCTCGCCGGGACCGATGTGGTCGGGGGAGAGATTTGTCATCACGGCGGCGAAAAACGGTATCCCGCGCACCCTGCCCATGAGCATTGCCTGCGATGAGACTTCGATTGCGGCGCATTTGCAATCGTTATCAACCATTTCACGAAGCGCACGGAAAAGCTCATAGCTTTCCGGCGTTGTGTTTTCGGTCGGATAGTGCCTGTCGCCGACGGTTATTCCACATGTGCCGATGAGTCCCGTTTTTATGCCGGATGACTCAAGAATGTGGCGCACCATATGGGCGACGGTCGACTTTCCCTTTGTTCCCGTTATGCCGATTACCTTTATTTCTTTTTCCGGATGGGAGAAAAATTCCGCCGAAACATCTGCAAGGGCGGCGCGACAGTCATCTGTTATTATCTGGACGGCGTCAGGCGGGAGGGGGAGTTTTCTTTCGCAGAGAAATGCCCGCGAGCCTCTGTCATATGCGCTCTGCGCATAGTCATGGCCGTCTGCCCTTGTGCCTCTTATGCAGACAAAAAGCGAGCCGGAAGCAGCGTTTTTTGAATTATAACACACGGAGGAAATCTCAATTTCGGGGATGACGTCCGCTTTGTGCGGGATATTTTTCAGAAGCGAGGAAAGACTTTTCATTTGCACATCCTTTTATGTATTGTATATTCCGTCAAACCCGAAGGGGACTGCACCGCAAATGGTGATCGCGTTTTTCGCAAGCACGAAAAGCGAATCGACGGTTATATTTTTTTCCGTCATCTGTTCTTTCGGAAGAAGGGAAAGCTCTGTGCAACCGAGAATGAGACAATCGCAACCGCGGGCGACGAGTCCTTCCGCAATTTTATTGAATTTGTTCATGTCGGGCTTGGCTGACGCTTTTATGCTTCCGTAAATTATCTCCGTAAGCCACCGCTGACCGTCATCGTCCGGCACGATGTATTCCATTCCGAGCCGCTCACATTCGCGCCTGTAAGAGCCGGAAAGAATTGTGCCGTCCGTTGCCATAATTCCGACCTTTTTTGCGCCCTTCGCCTTTGCATGCTCCGCCGTCTCGCGGACAATGTTCAGAACGGGTACAGGGGAAGATGCGTCAAGCTCGTCGAAAAAGAAATGCGCGGTGTTGCACGGAACGGCGATTATTTCCGCCCCCGCCGAGGCGAGCTTTCTGACGTCTTCCTTCATTTTCGGAAGCGGGGAGACGTTGCTTTTTCCCGTTATAAAATCGGTTCTGTCCGGCGTTGACGCTCCGCTTATGACGATCACGTCGATATGATCCTGGTCGCAAAGGGCTTTTGTGTGCTTTGTTATAAGCTCATAAAAATACACGCCCGCAAGCGGCCCGAGCCCGCCGAGAATTCCGAGAACTTTCTTCGGATGTGACATTTATATATCTCCGTTTTTTCTGTATTTTCCGTAATAACGGAAGTTGTGCACGGCGACAAAAAACAGCCTCTTCGGATTTTTCAAATCCTTTCCATACCAGAGCGAAGAGAATGATTTTCCGCTCCGCACAAGGCTTTTCAGCTTTTTCACCGTTTCTTTGTCTGCATATTTATATACGATTGGCTTCGGAACCGTATGCCAGAAAACTTCGGTTTGGCAGATTTCGCAGTCGCCCGAAAGCAGACCGTGACGGTCATAGATTACGGTCTTTGCGATGTTTTGTCCTGCCGAGGTAACATAATAATTGCTTCTGCCCTGACGCAGGTTGATCTCAAACACCTTGAACTTTCCGTCGCGCGAGTCGTATTTTATATCGAAATTCGAAAAGCCCATATAGCCGATCTCATCAAGAAATTTTATAAGAATATCGGTAATTTCCGGATGATTTTCAGTTATGACGGCTGTGTGATTGCCGAGCCCCTTCGGCGTGTGGTCTTCAAGAAGCACGTGACCGAGACACGCTTTTTTAACTTTTCCGTCCGTGCCGGAATAGCAGGTGAGAACGTACATCATGTCATCTCCGCCGGGTATCATATCCTGAATTATGAGCGATTCTTCATAGCCTGCGCCGAAGATTTTTCCTGCAATCGCCTTTGCCTCATCTTCGTTTTTTGCACAGTAGACCTTTTTTATTCCGTCAAACGGGTGTTTCCAGTATGACGAGGAATGAGACGGCTTGATTATCACCGGGTATGAAAAGCCGAGAATCTCTTCGGAGAGAGAATCCGCTTTGTTATCGGGGCGGAGGATGAACGTTTTCGGATAAGGAATACCGTATTTTTCGCACATCGAATAAAACGATTCCTTTGTTCCGAGCGTCTCCGCCATGCCGGCTGTGACGCATGGGCAGAAATAATATTTTGAAAGCACGTCTCTGTTGCGGATGATCATTTCGGCATATTCGTCCGTACAGCCGAAGAGATAAAGCTCCTCGCCTGCGTGATTTTCGGCAAATGAGACGAGAAGGGAAACGGTTACGCTGTCATCCGAGAGCCCTTTTTCGACCGCGAATTTTACTATATCGCTGTGATTCGTCGCTCCGAGGGGGTATTTCCCGAACGCATACGAAATTGCACCGCAATATTCGGAAAATGCGCGCGCAACGCTATATGAATTAAGATCCGCGCCGAGGAGCACGGGCGTAATTTTTGCGGAATTCAAAACAAAAACCTCTTATAAAATCTTTGATAGAGATAGTATATCACAAAATACGGAAAAATAAATAGCAAAATAATAAAAACGGAGTGAATTTTCACTCCGTTTTTGTAACTGACTTTTTGTAAACCGGCTTATTGTGTGTTATTTTTTATCTTGAGAGCTCTTGTTGCATTGAGCACGGCGATCACCATTACGCCGACATCGGCGAAAATCGCAATCCACATATTTGCTATGCCGATTGCTCCGAGCACGAGGCACACGAACTTGACAGCGAGCGCAAAGACAATGTTTTCCTTGACTATTCTCAGCGTTTTTCTGGATATCTTCATCGCAAGAGCGATCTTTGAGGGCTTATCGTCCATAAGGACAACGTCCGCCGCTTCGATTGCCGCGTCACTGCCGAGCGCGCCCATCGCAATTCCGATATCCGCACGGGAGAGAACGGGTGCATCGTTTATTCCGTCGCCGACGAACGCCAGCGTTTCGCCCTTCTGCTTTCCGGCAAGGAGCTTTTCAACTTCGCTGACCTTGTCGGCGGGGAGGAGCTCACTTCTGACGGTGTCTATTCCGAGGTTGCCGGCAACCTTCTCGGCTGTGGCTTTTGAGTCGCCCGTCAGCATGACGGTTTTTATTCCTGCTGCTTTAAGCTCTGTCATCGCCTGCTCTGAATCGGGCTTGACAACGTCCGAAATCGTGATACAGCCGATATATTTTCCGTCCTTTGCAACGTAGACAACTGTTCCGTCATTATGCTCGGATGTGATACTTGCTCCGCAGAGCGTCATGAGCTTTTTGTTGCCCGCGCAAATCGTGCTTCCGTCGACCGTAGCGCTGACGCCGTGTCCTGCGATCTCCTTGATGTCGCTTGCGTCTTCCTGCGAGATATCTTTTCCGTAAGCCGACCTGATGCTCTGGCTTATCGGATGACTTGACGCACTTTCGGCAAGCGCGGCAAGACGGAGAAGATCATCGACCGATACGCCGTCTTCGGGGTAAATGCCCGTGACCTCAAACACGCCCTTTGTAAGCGTGCCGGTCTTATCAAACACGGTATATTTCGTGTTTGAAAGCGCTTCGAGATAGTTCGACCCTTTTACAAGAATACCGTTTTTGGAGGCGCAACCGATACCGCTGAAAAAGCTCATCGGAATCGAAATGACGAGGGCACACGGGCAACTGATTACAAGGAACGTAAACGCTCTTGTCAGCCAATCCTGCCATTGGGACGGATTTCCCGCAATTACGTTGAATATCGGCGGAACGGCAGCCAGAATGAGTGCGCCTGCGCAGACAATCGGGGTATAATAGCGGGCAAACTTTGTTATGAAGTTCTCCGAGCGTGACTTTTTCATGCTTGAATTCTCAACAAGGTCGAGAATTTTGGAGGCCGTCGACTCGCCGAAGCTCTTTGTCGTTTTCACGCGGATAACGCCCGTCATATTGACGGAGCCGCTGATGACTTCATCACCGGTTTTTGCGTCACGCGGAAGGCTTTCGCCCGTCAGAGCGCTTGTGTTGAGAGTCGTGCTTCCTTCTTCGATTATGCCGTCTATCGGCACTTTTTCGCCGGGATTAACGGTTATAACCGTGCCGATCTCAACCTCCGAAGGGTCAACACGGACGAGCTTTCCGTCCTTTTCGACGTTCGCATAGTCCGGTCTGATATCCATAAGAGCGGAGATACTCTTTCTGCTCTTGCCGACGGCAATGCTCTGGAAGAGCTCGCCGACCTGATAAAAGAGCATAACGGCAACGCCTTCTTTGAAGTCGCCGAGACCGACCGCACCGACCGTTGCAACTGCCATAAGGAAGTTTTCGTCAAAGACCTGCCCATGGAAAATCCCGAGGACGGCTTTTCTCAGAATGTCATAGCCTATGACAAAATAGGGAACAAGATAAATTGCAATCCTCAGATACTTGCTCGGTTCAAGAAATTTGTCGAGAACAATCGCAGCGGCGAGAAGCACGGCAGACGCAATTATTCTGATAAGTACCCGTTTTTGTTTTCTTGTCATTTGAAATCGCCTCTCTTAAATATATATGTCGCAGTCGCTCTCAACTTTTTTGCAATTCTTTCTGACCTGCTTCATGACGGATTTTTCATCTGCGCCGTCTGCAAAATCGACCTTCATTTTGAGAGTCATAAAGCTGACCTGAGCATCCTTTACGCCGTCCGTGTTCTTTGCGGCATCTTCCATTTTGAGCGCACAAGCCGCGCAGTCTACGTCGATATCATAAGTTTTCATAATTTTTTCTCCTTTGATTATTTTTTATTCTTCAACGTGTTCCATGCCCATGCTGAGCATTGTTCTGACGTGGTCGTCATCGAGCATATAGAAAATGATTTTTCCGTCTCTGCGGAAGCGGACGAGCTTTGCGTCCTTCAAAATTTTCAGCTGGTGGCTGACAGCCGACTGGCTTATTCCGAGCAGCTGCGCCATATCGCCGACGCACAGTTCACTTTCAAAGAGGGCATATAGTATTCTGATTCTTGTCGAATCGCCGAATACCTTGAAAAGCTCCGCGAGGTCATAAAGATATTCTTCCGCCGGCTGACTGTCCAGCACTTTTTTCACAACGTCCTCCCTTGCCGCGAGATATTCGCTGTCCTGCGGGTTTTTTATTTCCTGTGCCATTTTGGTTCCTTTCCGATGATTTAATCATCTTCTCGTTTGTACATATGTAATTATATTCATATGTTCATGTTTGTCAATAGGTTTTTGAAAAAAAGTCTGAAAAAATTATAAAAAATATATGGTGGGGAGGTTTGCGGTTTTTTGCTTCGGAAATCCGACAAAAAATAATGCGAAAAAGCTCAATATAAGCATATTTCGGAGAGCAAAAGCAAAAAATACCCACCCTTTCGCGGGTGGATATTTTCGTATATTTGATTTTATCAGAATGCCCAGTTGCCGTCGCGGAAGATGGGATAAATTTTGCCATCCGCGCCGACAGCGTCGATTGAAAGATCGGGCGAGCCTATCATAAAGTCAACGTGAATCATAGAGTCATTTACGCCGAGCTTATGACATTCTTCAAGAGTTTTTGTTTCGAAGCCTTCGATACAGTTTTCAAATCCCGCGCCGAGAGCGAGGTGACAGCAAGCATTTTCATCAAAAAGCGTATTGAAGAAGGTAACCTCCGAGTTTCTTATCGGCGAATCATATGGAACAAGGGCACATTCGCCGAGATATGACGCACCTTCGTCCATAGATATCATAGAGCGCAAAAGTGCTTCGTTTTTTTCCGCCTTTACGTCTGCGACTTTTCCGTCCTTGAAGGTGACGGAGAAATTTTCAATAAGTTCGCCTCTGTATGAAAGGGGACGCGTTGCAACGACAGTTCCTTCTGCCTTGCCTCTCATCGGGGAGGTATAGACTTCTTCTGAGGGGATGTTCGGGTTATAGAGCGTGCCGCCGATTGTTCCTTCCTCGCCACCCGCAAAGACAGCTTCGGGGATAAGTCCGACCTTGAAATCAGTACCGTTTGAGGAGTGATAGCGGAGCTCGGTTGCGTGAATACCGTTGAGATATTTGCAACGGGAGGAGAGATCTGCGTTGTGCTCGTCCCAAGCGGCGACGGGGTCTGCGCCGTCTGCGCGGGAGGTATAAAGAATCATTTCCCAGAGCTTTTCAATTGCTGCGCTCTTGCGGAGATTCGGGAATACCTTCTTTGCCCATTTTTCGCCCGGAACTGCGGCAATGCACCATTGATACTTGTTTTCCATTCTGTCACGAATAGGCTTTATAATCGGATATTGCTTCTGCTGAACCTCCGCAACCTTCTTCTGGTTAATGCCCTTGAGACCGTCCGGATCTTCGCTTTCGAGATATATCATAGCGGGGAGGGTGTCCGCGCGGTGTTCGAGCTTTTTCAGCGACCATTCCTCAACCTTTGAAAGAACGGAGGTCTTGCAGTGACGGTATGTCACCTTTGCCATCGGCTGATATGACCAGTCGACAGAGACAAGGCGTGCGCCCGCTTTATAACATTCCTCTGCCACCATTTTTACAAATTCGGGCTGATCGAGGTCAGCGCGGATGACAACATCCTGACCTTTCTGAACGTTCACGCCCTTTCTTGCGATAAGACGCGCATAATTCTGTAAAACTGTTTTTTTCATAATTTATCCTTCCTTTATTATAATGTAATGACTATTTTGTGCTCGCCTTTTATGCCGCGGGGCAGGGTGAGCGATGAGGGGGCGCCGTCGAGTGTACACAGCGTTTTTCCGCCGATCCTCGCAAAGCCGAGCGGCTTTCTGACGGTTACGTCAAGCGTCGCTCCGCCCGTCTTGATCTTATAGCTCATTTCCGTTTTGCCGGGGAAAATGACCGGCGAAAGGGAAATGCCGTCCTTTGTATATTCAATGCCGAGCATTTCAAAGAGCGTCAGCGCAAGCCAACTCGCCGTACCGGAGAGCATAGGACCGATGTTTTCTCCGGATTGACTGTTGTTGTACTGCGTGCAGTAGCGCGGGTTGCCCTTCAGAACGAACGGATTTTCAAGAGTTTTATAAGGCAAAATGAAGCCGATTGTCTCAAATGCGAGGGAAGCAAGCGCAGCGGCGAGAGTTTCGTCTTTTACCTGCTTTGCGGCTTTCAGCATTGCGGCGGTCGCCATCATATTTGCGTGCTTGAAAACGCCGCCGTTTTCTCTGTCTCCCGGAAAATAGTTGACGGCGGAATTGCCCGCCTTCAGCCTTTCGAGCGCCGCCGGCGTGCAGAGCTTCAGTCCCGCGCCGGTGCGAAGATATTTATTGACCTTTCCGAGCATTTCGGAAATCTGATTTTCCGTCGCAACGCCCGAAAGTATCGACCATGAAAAGGAATTGAGATAGTACGTGCCGTCGATGCTGTCGTCTGCGCCGAGTCCGTCGCCCGCGGAGCCGAGATAGCCGGCTCCTCTGTCGCCTCCTATCATCGCGCGGACGAAAAATCCGTTTTTCCAGCAGCTCTGCTGAATTTTCGCTGTAAGCTCCTCTGAATTCTTTCTTATTCCTTCCTCTACCCTCGCTTTTCCGAGCATATCTGCAAGCTCCGAAATTTCGTCATATGCGATTTTCAGAAGGAACGCGTTCATAACGCTTTCCGAGAGGTTGTTTTCAAACGGTACGCCGTATTTTTGTCCGTTTTTTCTTAGCTGCTCCGCGTATTTTGCCTGCTTTTCGGGGCCGGAGAGAAAATCGGCGTCAAGACGCAGACAGTCGTTCCAGTCGCCCCGGTCCATAAGAGGCAGGCCGTGAGCACCGACGGAAATCTTTCCGCTGTATTCGACGGTTTTCAGCAGCGTTTCAAAAACGGTTCTGCGGCTCGTGCCCTCGGCGGTGACCTCTTCCGTCAGAAGAAAATCCGTGTCCCCCGTAAGGATGACGTATCTGTAAACCGCCTGCGCAAGCCAGAGCCCGTCATCGGAGCAGATACCGGGTTCTTTGCCGGTTTCATAGAAATTATGGTTTGTATATCCCATTTCATATACGTTGCGAACCCACGAAAGAAGCATTTCGCGCACGAGACCGCTTTTGCCCATCGAAACGAAATAATAAAGTGCGGCTTCAACATCCTGAATTTCGCGGAAACCTATCTCGCGGAAAGCCTTCTGCGCCCACGCAAACGATCGTGACACAAACGACTGATAACAGACCTGAAATGGCAGATTTTCGCCTGTGTAGGTGTCAAAGAGTCTATTGCCGGATGATATTTTGATATATGACGCAAAGTCCGATTGGAATTTTATCTGTCTTTCGAGCGCCTCCTCTGCCGCGCCGTCTGCTCTGTATTTTTCAAGCAACTTTTCAAGAGCGGAGAGGAACGGCGCGTCGTCTCCGTCGGCGACGGTCATCATTCCGACGAGCGACAGAAGCTCCGCTTTTTCGCCCGATTTTACGGTGACCGACTTTTCCATAGCAAAGAAGGACACGGTTTTTCTCGCTTTCTTTGACGAAAGCCTTGCCCCGCCTGCGGGGTGCTCAAGCGAGCCGTTTCCGATGAACTCGGAATAGCTCGTGCAGTAGTCATCAAAGCATTTGCCGCCCGAAATAAGAGTTGCAAATCGCTTCTGCGGAGAAAGATATTTCGGGTTCGGGTGAGGCGTTATGAAAACGGGCTTGCCGTTCTCGCAGGTGACGCCGCCCTCCCAGGTGACGCTTGCATAGATGATGTCGTTCATCATTGACTCGGGCGAGCAAAGCCCGAAGCAGCCGCTTGCGACAATCCGGAGTGTTCTGTCTTTTCCGGATGTGTTTTCAATATTCATAATCTGTGCTTCCGTAGCCTCCGGCATACCTTCGTCCTGCGGAAGGATGAATATTGTTCTCTTTATTTTCAGCCCGCATTCCGTTTCGTATTCGATGACGGTTCTGTTTCTCATATGACGGCAAACCGCGGTTCTGACGTTTTCCCCGATGTTTGCAGAATAGAATATCTGTCTGCCGCCTTCATATATATAAAACTGGCGGTTTGCTGGGTCGCCGTTTTCCTCGGGGTTGAGAGTGTATCTTGTCGCAAGCACCTGTTTTGCCGCACCTGCGCGGAAAGACCCTCTGCCGAGCGAATCGACCGCGCTTTTCGGCGTTGTCATCATAGGCGAGGGGAACCCCGTTCTGTTACCAAGGAGGAGGTTTATATCGTAATGACAGCCGATTTTCGGCGTTTTGAGGTCTATTATATGCTCGCCTTCATCGCCTATCCTGCCCCTTGCGCAAACAACGGCAGAGGCAAGCCCGATAAGTCTTTCCGATATTTCTTTCGGGAGAGAAATTTCGTTCCTGCCCGAAAAATGACGGACTGAGTCTTTTGAAAACGAGAAAAGATTATCACATCCGCGGTATTCCGAAAGATAGCGGGAGATGACCTCGTCATTTTCAAGTGCCAAGCATATAGGCGCATAAAAGGGAAGCCCGCAGACGCAGAGAAGCCCACCGTCTGTCTCGGTGACGTCGGTTATATTTTCGGCTTTATCTCCGAAAACGACCTTCGGATCTTTATGCAGGGACTGTATTTCGTCCCGCGCGTTTTCTCTTGTAAGAGCCATTGCAATTCCACCTTAATTTATTACTACGAATAATATATCATTCCGGCGGGATTTTTTCAATATTATTTGAAAAAAATGCGTTTTTGCGGGGAAAATCAAAGATTTTTTCGCAAAAAACCATTGACAAATGCCCCACGATGCGCTATTATAATACCAACCTACCCGATAGGTAGGGATTGAGACGACAAACCAACAAAAAGGAGAAAAGAATTATGTCAAAGATATACAGATCTGCAGATGAGCTCATCGGCGGCACGCCGCTTATGGAGCTGACTCACATAGAAAAAGAGCTCGGACTGAAAGCGAAAATCCTCGCAAAGCTGGAGTATTTCAATCCGGCGGGCTCCGTCAAGGACAGAATTGCAAAGGCGATGATAGATGACGCGGAGGAGAAGGGACTTCTCAAAAAGGGCTCTGTTATAATCGAGCCGACCTCCGGAAATACAGGGATAGGGCTTGCATCCGTTGCGGCTGCAAGGGGTTACAGAATTATAATCGTAATGCCGGAAACGATGTCCGTCGAGCGCAGACAGATAATGAAGGCATACGGCGCAGAACTTGTTCTGACAGACGGCACAAAAGGAATGAAGGGCGCGATTGAAAAAGCGGACGAACTTGCAAAAGAAATACCGAACAGCTTTATCCCCGGGCAGTTTGTAAATCCCGCAAACCCTAAGGCGCATTTTGAGCATACAGGTCCCGAAATTTACGAAGATACGGACGGAAAAGTTGACTTTTTCGTTGCGGGCGTCGGCACGGGCGGAACGATAACGGGCGTCGGCGAATATCTCAAATCCAGAAAGCCCGACGTAAAAATCGTGGCGGTTGAGCCTGCAACCTCTGCTGTACTTTCAACGGGTGTTGCAGGAGCGCATAAGATTCAGGGAATCGGCGCGGGCTTTGTTCCCGACGTGCTTGACACGAAGGTTTATGACGAGATAATCCCCGTTTCAAACGAGGACGCTTTCGCAACCGGTAAGCTGATCGGCAAAAAAGAGGGCGTGCTTGTCGGAATTTCGTCCGGTGCGGCACTTTCCGCGGCGATTGAGCTTGCAAAACGCCCCGAAAACGCAGGGAAGAACATAGTTGTTCTTTTCCCGGACACCGGCGACAGATACCTCTCCACACCGCTCTTTGCGGACTGACGCGGTCGTCGGCAGAAAGAAGTAAGCTATGATAACGACACGCGGAAGATATGCGCTGAGGGTTATGGTTGATCTCGCAGAGCATCGCGGAGCGGGATATATCCCGATGAAGGAAATTGCGGACAGGCAGGGGCTTTCCGTAAAATATATGGAAAGAATTATGCCCGCGCTGACAAAATGCGGGCTTGTCGAAGGGTCGCACGGGAAGGGCGGAGGCTATCGTCTTTCTGTCGATCCCGATGACTGCACCGTGCTCGACGTGCTCCTTGCTGCCGGAGAGGAGATTGCGCCCGTCGCCTGTCTTGAAGGCGGGGAGAGCGGTTGCGCAAGAGCCGCCGAATGTCGGACGCTTGCCGTTTGGAAGGAATATTACAGGCTGACGCTTGAATATTTCCGCGGAATAACACTTTCATCGCTTGCGCAGGGCGACGCGGCGGATAATTACGTTATATAAAGCAAAAACCGTCGCTGAGCCGCGACGGTTTTTAACTATTGTTTTTCAATCAGTCCTGAGCGGGAGCCTCAACAGGGCAAACGCCTGCGCAGGTTCCGCAATCGATGCACTCATCGGCATTGATAACATATTTTCCGTCTTTTTCGGAAATGCAGGATACGGGGCAGTTGTCTGCGCAGGATCCGCAGCCGATGCACTTTTCGGGATCAATTACATAAGGCATAGTATATTCTCCGTTCCGACGGCGCAAGCCGTCTTTTTTTTATTTGTCAATTCATTGTATCACAAAACTGTGAAAAGTCAAATGTTTTTTTGAAAATTTATAAAAAACTTAAGGAAAAAGCGGCATTTTTTCAAAGTTTGGGACAGAATTGATAAAACCTTAGCGTCAAAATGTATTTTTCGTGAATAAAAAGCACGAAAATATTTAATTTCGGAATAAATATGCAAAAAGTCTTGACAAATATTCAGAAGTGTGGTATCATTTGTGCATAAAAATTCAGAAATTACTTTGCGGAGGCAAATATGAAAAAAGAAAATATAAAAAAAGTTGTTTTGGCGTATTCGGGCGGACTTGACACGTCAATCATAATTCCGTGGCTCAAGGAAAATTACAATAATTGCGAGGTCATCGCCGTTTCGGGAAATGTCGGTCAGGCGGACGAGCTTGAAGGACTTGAGGAAAAAGCCATCAAAACAGGCGCCTCAAAGCTCTATGTTCTCGATCTTACGGACGACTATGTCGACAATTACATAATCCCGACGATGAAGGCGGGCGCTGTATATGAGGAATACCTGCTCGGTACCTCGCACGCGCGCCCCTGCATTGCAAAGGGACTTGTTGAGATTGCAAAGAAGGAAGGCGCCGATGCGATCTGTCACGGTTGCACCGGAAAGGGCAACGATCAGGTGCGTTTTGAGCTTGCAATAAAGCATTTTGCGCCGAATATGCCGATAATCGCGCCGTGGCGTGAGTGGAGCATAAAATCGCGTGAGGAAGAGATCGAATATGCGGAGGCGCACAATATTCCTCTCAAAATAAACCGCGAAACGAACTATTCAAAAGATAAAAACCTTTGGCACCTTTCTCATGAAGGGCTTGACCTTGAGGATACGGGCAACGAGCCTCAATACGAAAAGAAAGGCTTTCTTGAAATGGGAGTTTCTCCGATCGACGCTCCCGACAAGCCCACATATATAGAGCTTGATTTTGAAAAAGGCGTTCCCACCGCTCTCAACGGCGAAAAAATGAGCGCGAAGAACATTATCCTGAAGCTCAACGAGATCGGCGGCAAAAACGGAATAGGAATTCTGGACATAGTCGAGAACCGTCTTGTCGGAATGAAGTGCCGCGGCGTTTATGAAACGCCGGGAGGCACGATACTTTACAAGGCTCATTCCGTGCTTGAACAGATTTGTCTTGACAAGATGACAATGCATGAAAAGCAGAAGCTCTCGATAACCTTTGCGGAGCTTGTCTATAACGGTCAGTGGTTTACGCCGCTCCGCGAGGCGCTTTCCGCCTTTGTCGACAAGACGCAGGAGAAGGTGACGGGCAAGGTGAAGCTCAAGCTCTATAAGGGCAACATGATAAATGCGGGCGTATGGAGCGATTATTCGCTTTACAGCGAGGAGATTGCAACCTTCGGCGAAAGCGATTACAATCAGAAGGATGCCGAAGGCTTTATAAACCTTTTCGGACTGCCGATAAAGGTGCAGGCAATGGTTGACGAAAAGAACGAAAAATAAAAATACGGAAAGCGTCGGCTGCGGCGGGCGCTTTTCTTTGCGGAGATATATATGGGAAAAATGTGGGAAGGAAGAACGTCCGCTGTGACAGACAAGGCGGCTGACAGCTTCAATTCTTCAATCGGGTTTGACAAGAGGATGTTCCGTCAGGACATAGCGGGCAGCATAGCGCATGCTTCAATGCTGGCGTCGAAGGGGATAATACCGGCAACTGATGCAGATCTTATAACAGAGGGACTTTGCGGAATTCTTTCCGATATCGAAAGCGGCGCGCTCGAAATCGACCTTTCATGCGAGGATATACATATGTTTGTCGAACAGGAGCTGACAGCCCGCATAGGCGAGGCGGGGAAAAAGCTCCACACGGCGAGAAGTCGTAACGATCAGGTCGCACTTGATATGAGAATGTACCTGCGGGACGAGACGGACGGGATAAAGGCGATGCTTATCGACATTATATCCGTCCTTTGCGGTCGCGCGGCGGAGGAGAAGGAAACAATAATGCCGGGGTATACGCATATGCAGAGGGCGCAGCCCGTGACGCTCGGTCATCACCTGATGGCGTATGCCAATATGTTTTCGCGCGATGTTGACCGTTTTTCTGATTGTCGGCGCAGGATAAACGTCTCGCCGATAGGCTCTTGTGCTCTGGCGGGCACAACGTATGACACCGACCGCAAAGGCGAGGCGACGCTTCTCGGCTTTGACTCCGTTTGCGAAAACAGTCTGGACGGCGTTTCGGACAGGGATTTCTGCATAGAGTTTCTGTCATGCGCGGCAACGCTTATGATGCACCTTTCCCGCCTTTCCGAGGAGCTTGTGCTCTGGTCAGGATGGGAGTTCGGTTTTGTTGAGATCGCGGACGCTTACACGACCGGCTCATCGATTATGCCGCAGAAGAAAAATCCCGATATGGCGGAGCTTATCCGAGGAAAAACGGGCAGGGTATACGGAGCGCTTGTGTCAATGCTCACCGTAATGAAGGGACTTCCGCTTGCGTATAACAAGGACATGCAGGAGGATAAGGAAGGACTTTTCGACGCCGTCGATACGGCGAAAGCCTGCCTTTCGCTCATGACAAAAATGCTTTCCGGCTGTAAATTCAAGCGGGAAAACATGAAAAACGCGGCGGCAAAAGGCTTTATCAACGCAACCGACCTTGCCGACTATCTTGTGAAGAAGGGTATGCCGTTCCGTTCGGCATATAAGGTGTCGGGGCAGATAGTTTCGGAATGCATAAGCTGCGGGTGTGTGCTCGAAACGCTTCCGCTTGACGACTACCGGAAGCACAGCGAGCTTTTTGACGCGGACGTTTATGACGATATAGATCTTTCCGTGTGCGTGAAAAAACGTATATCATACGGTGGAACGTCACCGCTTTCGGTTGAGACGCAAATTAAACACATGAAAGAAAAATTCAATATAGAATAAGAAAGCCGGAGGCAGTTGCCTCCGGCTTTCTGTATATTTTTTGATTTAATTTTCGCTGTATGTGAACGTTTCCCAGGGAATATTCACGGGCTTTTTCTCCGTGAGTATCTCGTCTATATGCATAAGGAGAGGGAAGTCCGCAAGGTCAAGCGCGCCTTTTTCGGCGCTGATCTTGACGGCTCTTGCAACTCTTTTTGCAACGACGAGCGATTCAAGCGTTACGCCTGCAAGTTCCTTCTGCGCTTCATCTATATCAAGTCCTCTGCCGAGCAGTATGCCGACGAGTCTTGTTCTGCCGCCGTAAACGGTTACATACAGGTCGCCTATGCCGACGCCGAGGTTATTGAGCGTGAGCGCTTTCTGGAATTCGAGAAGGCGATACATTTCCTTCATGCTCTGACCAAATACCGCTGCCTGAGAGTTGAAATGAAGAACGCTGTCAATTCCGAATGCCTTCTGGTTGAGGCCGATCGTCAGCGCAATGCCGAGAGCATAGCCGTTTTTAAGGGCAACAGCACTTTCGATACCGACGACGTCGGTCGTTGTGCTGATATGATAATACTCTGTTGTCATAACCTTTTTCAGGGTTGCGAGAGCGGCTGTGTCCTTGCCGCAGAACGAGACCTCTGTCTGGTCGTGAGCGACAAGCTCATAGCTTGTGCATGGACCGCCGACAGCGCAAAGCGAAACCTTTTTGCCGATCTCGTCAAGTTTTTTCTGCCAGAACTCGGGGTATGTCATAAGCTTGCCGTCGGGCATGTCGATAAGACCTTTTGTGACGGTGAGTACGATTATGTTTTCCGGAAGGACGGGAAGAACCTTTTCCGCAAACCAGTCAACGCCGAAGCTGCTGACACCGCCGATTACGATATCCGTGCCGACGAGAGCTTCTCCAACCTCTTCAAACTGATAATATTTTAAGCCTGCGGGAAAATCCTTTTCAAACTTCGGGTGGCGACCCGTTTTTCTGCAAGCGTCTATAATGTCTCTGTCGAGATGAGTTCCGACGAGGCGGACTTCGTTTCCGTTCTCTCTTGCGGGGAAGGCGAGAGCCGAACCCATCATTCCCGAGCCGATGATTGTGATAACTGCCATAGATAGTTCTCCTTGATTTACAATTTATACGGGCGGCTTTCGCCGCCCGCATGATTTTTATTACATGAGTGAGAGGTAAAGTGCCTTTATCTCTTCAACGCTTGTGTCTCTGGGGTTGCCGGGACGGCAAGCGTCCGCATAAGCGGATTCTGCAAGGAACTGAACGTCCTCGGGTTTAACGATTTCTTTGAGGTCTGCGGGAATGCCGACATCCTTTGAAAGCTGCTTGACAGCATCAACAGCCGCCTTGCGGTATTCGTCCTGTGTCATATTTTCCGTGCCCTTGACGCCCATAGCCTGCGCAATGTATTTGTATTTATCGCCTGTGCAGGGAGCGTTGTACTCCATAACCGTCGGAAGGATGATAGCGTTTGCAACGCCGTGAGGAGTGTCATAAAGTGCGCCGAGAGGATGAGCCATTGAGTGAACGATGCCGAGGCCTACGTTCGAGAAGCCCATTCCTGCAACGTACTGACCGAGAGCCATATCCGTTCTGCCTTCGGGAGTGTTGTCAACTGCGCCGCGGAGAGAACGTGAAATGATTTCGATAGCTTTGAGATGGAACATATCGGAAAGCTCCCACGCGCCCTTTGTGATATAGCCTTCAATAGCGTGTGTAAGCGCGTCCATACCTGTTGCGGCTGTGAGACCCTTGGGCATGCTTGACATCATATCGGGGTCAACAACTGCTACTACGGGAATGTCGTGAACGTCAACGCAAACCATCTTGCGGTTCTTCTGAACGTCAGTGATAACGTAGTTGATGGTAACTTCGGCTGCCGTGCCTGCCGTTGTCGGAACTGCGATTATCGGAACAGCCTTGTTCTTTGTCGGAGCAACGCCTTCAAGAGAACGAACGTCCGCAAAGTCGGGATTGTTTATGATTATACCGATAGCCTTTGCCGTATCCATGGAAGAACCGCCGCCGATGGCGATGAGGTAGTCCGCGCCTGCTTTTTTAAAAGCTTCAACGCCTGCCTGAACGTTTTCTATTGTGGGGTTCGGCTTGATTTCGGTGAACATGGCATAAGCAAGACCTGCTTTGTCAAGAAGATCGGTTACTTTCTGCGATACGCCGAATTTTACAAGGGAAGGGTCGGAGCAGACGAGAGCCTTCTTGAAGCCTCTTGCCTGTGCTTCCGTCACGATGTTGGCGATAGCGCCGCTTCCGTGATAAGATGTTTCATTGAGTACAAATCTCTGTGACATAATAAAATATCCTCCGTTTTTGTATTTGTTTGCGGGAAGCCCGCACTCTGGACACTATTTTATCACCAAAAGAAAATAAATTCAATCGTGTTCATAAAAAATTCCCCAAACTTGACAAAAAAATTCGCATATGATATAATATTTGCACCAAAATTTATCACATGGGAGGTTTTTCTTGATGGAAGAGAACAAAGTAAACGTTAAAAAATTGACACTTATTGCCGTTTCCGCGCTGTTGTTCTGCGTTATCGTGGGTGCGCTCGTTTTCATTTTCGGAAAAACCGACGACACGTTTTCCCTTGAAGGAAAGTCATATGTTCTTGAAGATCCTGACGGGAAAAATCCGACTTATATCAGCTTCAAGGACGGGAAGTTCGGTCTTGAATTCTCGCCAATAAGCAGTTATTTCGGAGCGGGAGATTACAAGATTGAGGGCGACGTTCTGACCCTGCCGACTTATGACGAAAGATACGTTTACAGGTTCTTTATAAAGGACGGCGGCGACAGGCTCGTTTTTGACGGAGAAAATTCTTCCGATATGGTGTGGTTCTCCTTCATGAAGGACGGCTCGGAATTTATAATTTCCGAAAACCGCGTTCCCGAGCTTTCGGAAAAGGTGTTCACGTGCAAATACGGTGACCCTACAAGACTTACGACAATTGACCTTTCAATATTTTCAAGCAACGCGTTCCATCTGAAAATCACGCCGACCGTTCTCGATACGGTTTACGGCATGGTTGGCAAAGAGGGCGATAATGTGCTCGTGCTTTCGACAAGCGAAGGCATTATTGCGAGATTCCGCATTGAGGACGGCGGCGAAAAGCTCGTTTTCATTGAGGGCAGCTTCAATTCCGCTACATCTGATGGAAGTATGCTTATGACGGGCGCCGAACTTACTGTTTCAAAGGTTTACTGAGAATAATTAAAAGGGAAACGAAAATTTCGTTTCTCTTTTTTTGCATTTGGGGTTGAATATTGTACGCTCGTACTGTATAATATAAAAACATAAAGAAAAAATCACCCGAAAGGCAGAAGAATTATTATGAGAGCAGACGGAAAAATCGTAAAAAACGTAGACCCCATGTACACTCTGGCACCGTATTTTATGCGTCATCGCTACGATGCGCAGAATATGATAACGGTCAACGTGCCGTATGACAATATACACGATTACGTTATCGACGCAAGAAAAAGAGGGATAAAGCTCAGCCATATGACAGTTGTTATGGCGGCGATTGTGCGCGGATTTTCACAGTTTCCGCAGCTCAACAGATTTGTTGTCAACAGTAAAATATACGCTCATAACGAGCTGACGGCGGGAATGGTTGTACTTCGTCCGGGCGAAGGAGATCCTTCGATGAGCAAGATGAAGTTCGATATTTACGATACGATATTTGATGTAAACGATACGATAAACGAATATGTTGAGGCAAACAACAAGGAGGACAGCTCAAACTCGTCCGATAAGCTCTTCAAGGTGCTCCTGAAGATGCCGTTCCTCGTCAGAATAGGCATGGCGATTCTCCGCGGACTTGACAACCTCGGTTGGCTTCCGAAGGCGATTACGGACGCAAGCCCCTTCCATAATTCCATTGTAATAACCAACCTCGCAAGCATAAGAACAAACCATATTTATCACCATGTTTACGGCTTCGGCACGACGAGCATGATAATTTCCATAGGCAACAATATAAACGTTCCCGTCATGGAGAAGGGTGAGATTAAGCTGAAGAAGATGATGCCGCTGGGAATCGTCATGGACGAGCGAATTGCAACCGGGTGCTATTTTGCGCAGGCGTTTGCCGAGATGGAAAAATACATGAAAAACCCCGTTTTGCTCGAAACTCCGCCGGAAAAGGTGAATGTCGACTATGAATTTGAGGGACTTTCCGAGCGTTTCAAAACAGAAAAAACAAAGCAGAAAGAGGCAAAAAAAGCCGAGAAGGCAAAGAGAAAAGCCGAAAAAGCCGCTGAAAAGGCAAAGCGCAAGGCTGAAAAGGCATACGGCAGATCGTCGAAAAAGAATATCTGAAAACAAAAAATCCGTCCGGATGGACGGATTTTTGTTTTCAGATACGATTCAATAAAATTTCAGCTTGCTTTGATACTTTTTCATGAAGAATACCAGGATTTCTCCGAGCACACCGCAGCAGATTATCTCTCCGAGACCGACCGTGAGGATAAATACGGGCACCGTCGCTCCGCCATAGACCTTTGCGAGGACCGGCGGAAGTATCAACGTGTTTGCAAGTATCGGCGGGATGGGCGCAAGCCCCTTGTTTTTGCGGAAGGCAAACGTCCCGAGTGCTCCGAGAAGGGTTGCGAGCGTTCCGAAGACTATGTCCCAGACGGCACCGCCTGTCAGGATGTTTGTCAGAAGGCAACCGATAGTAAGCCCCGGAATTGCCGCAGGCATAAATGCAGGCAGGACTGTCAGCACTTCGGAAAGCCTCATCTGAACGACGGCATTCCCCGAAAGCCCGAAGGAATAGGCGACGAAGCTGAGCGCCACGTATACGGCGGCGATAAGCGCGCCCTGCGTCATGAAAAGGATTTTGCTGTTTTTCATAAATTTTCATCTCCATAGTTTTGTTTTAAGTGAGGATGGTTACGAACTCACCGCGGATATGTTATCACAAAAACCGCGCCGTTTCAACATTTATATTGACAAAGCCGATGAGATGATATATTATTTACCTATACATTTTACTACGGAGGTAGAATAATGAAAAGAATACTTACAATTCAGGATATATCGTGCGTCGGCAAATGCTCGTTGACCGTTGCACTTCCCATAATATCGGCGATGGGTGTTGAAGCCGCGGTTATGCCGACGGCAGTCCTGTCAACGCATACACAGTTCAGCGGGTTTACTTTCAGAGACCTTACGGATGATATGCTTCCGATAGCGGAGCACTGGAAAAAGGAAAACATCGGTTTTGACGCAATTTATACGGGCTATCTCGGCTCGTTTCGTCAGCTTGAGATCGTCGGAAGTATATTTGACGAATTCGGCACGACGGAAAACAAGATAATCGTCGACCCCGTTATGGCGGACGGCGGAAAACTGTATAAGGGCTTTACGGAGGAATTCGCCCGCAGTATGGCGTCACTCTGCGCAAAGGCGGACGTTATCCTGCCGAATCTGACGGAGGTTTCGTTTATGCTCGGCGTGCCTTATGTCGGAGATGACTATGACGAGGCTTATATAAAAAACATGCTGGAAAAGCTCTGCAATCTCGGCGCAAAAACCGCCGCAATAACGGGCGTTTCGCTTGAAAAGGGAAGGCTCGGCGTTATGTCGCTGAATTCCGAAACGGGCAACTATTTCTATTACGACCGCGAGCATCTGCCCGTTGCATATCACGGTACCGGCGACATATTCGCTTCCGCTTTCACAGGCGCCGTTGCCCTCGGAAAGGGCACGGAGGAGGCGCTGAAAATCGCCGCGGACTATACCGTCGAATGTATCGCGCTCACTTTGAAGGACGAAAACAGAAGAACGTACGGAGTGAATTTTGAAGAAGCAATGCCGTATCTCATAAACAGAATAAAATAAAGAAAAAGCGACCCGGAGAGGGTCGCTTTTTTTAATGTTATTTTGTCAGAATTCTGGGCGATGTCATAATTCCGAAACGCTTTGTCACGTATTCGGGACACCAGAATCTGCCGCCGGGGAGCCACGCGGGCGCGCTGCAATACGGAACGTCCTCATCCGCATTATGCAGAGTGCCGAAGGTGTTTGCACGGTTGCCGTAGACAGTCAGCTCAAGGATGTGCTTTCCTTTGGAAACGTTTCCGAGGCAGAGGCGTGCGGGCGGATAGATCATCGCGCCGAGCTCGTTTCCGTCAAGGCGGACCGTTATGAGAGAACCGCAATAGCGGGTGATCTCAAGCGTTTTCTCGCCGCCGTCGGAATCAAATCCGGTTTTGTATGTTATGTTCCCGCCGTAGAAGGGCATACCCTGATCGACAACATCCCCATAGTGCAGGGATTTCGGCATAGCCGTTATTTTTGCCGTCGCGCCGACGAGAGCAACGCCGAAATTGCCGAGTATAAACACGCTTTCAAGCTGGGTTGCGTCGCCGAAGCGATAATTTATTTCAAGTGTATTTCTGCCCTTTCTTATCGCGGGAAGGGCGATTTTTGTAAGCGCGTCCTCGTCGACATAATACCCGACGGGGATTTTTTCGACTTTTTCTCCGTTGAAGATGATGTCATCCGTAAATTCAAGACATTCGAGCGCAAGCTCCGCACCGACATAGTCAATGTCGCTTTCAAATTCATAGAAAAGTGTGAGCTTTTCCCTCGGATTTTTATCAATAGGGTCTACCCACGGTTGCTTCATCTTGCCGCCGCGCCTGCGGATACCGAGCTCGTCCCTTACGGCGATATCCGTATAAAGAATATCTTTTTCCCGCTTGATTTCTCCGCCGTTCAGACTGTAAGACGGTTTGTCGAGGAGGAGAACGTTCGGCTCTTCAAGGGAGAAACGGGCTTCTCCGGAGAGAAATTCCTCTTTTGAATAAGTCTCCTCGCTTATCTCACCCTCTTCGCCTCTGCCGGCAGTAAGCTCCAGAAGAAGCGACGTGCACGCCCCTCCGATCCATTTTATTACGGTGTCCCCGTCTTTATATTTTGCGGGGAGGGGAGAGATTCTGCCTGTTTCTGTATTCATTTCTCGGACAGCCCATTCACCGGCAATCGTTACGATTGCGGTGTCGACAGAAGAGATGTTATAGTCGCGGGGCTTGAATACGTGAGAAATGAAAAGATATTTCTTTTCTCCGTCCGAGCGGAGCTGATATGCCGCATTTGAATACGGCTCGCCGCCGGAGGTCGATATGCGGATGGTTCTGAAGTCTTCAAGGCTTTTCAGAAGCTCGTCAGAGAAGGGGTTTATTTTCTTGCAGTAGGCGGCAAATTCCTTTGCGCTGTCGCTCTTTTCGGCGTCGACGTATTCTGGAATACTGCCCATAAATATGACCTCGCCGCCCGATTTTCTGAAGTTTTTCAGCGCGTCGAGTGTTGTTTTGCGGATGGTTGTAAGGCTCGGAACGACAACGGCGTCATATTTCATCTCACCTATGGCAAACCCGTTTTCGGTCTTTTTGTATTGCGACGGAAGCAGCGCTTCGCAGACGAAATCAAAATCAATTCCGCCGCAGATGAGCGTCCTTGCGGTGTCACAGAAAAGGTTATCTTTTTCGCGCAGGGTCATTGACGAGCGGTCGTTCGGACCGTAATAGAGCCAGAAGCTCTCAATCGGGTGGATGACGGCGACTCTTACGTCCGCCTTGCCGCGCGTCATTGCGGTGTTGACTCTTGCAAAGTGGTTTTCTATATATTTATATTGCTTATACCAAGGCGATTGATGACCGATTGAGGCGGGGTAATCCCTCTTTGCCTGACCTTTCATAGAAGCCCAATAGAGGTGCGGGACGCGGACGGTCACTCCGAGTGCCGCCTGCCAGTCGCCCTGCATTTTGTGACCGCGGAAATCAAAATCCCATCTTGTAACGCCGTAAAGCTCGGAGAGCACGCCGGGCGCCCCCATCTGACGGCTGACGCTCTGTGCCTGCTTTGCCGTTGTCAGCTCGCGCTTGTCGCAGAGCATATCGATTCCCGGCAGACCGAACCCGCGATACTGGCGCATACAGTCGCCGACGGCGCCCGTCTGTGTGCGGAGGAGCCATTCGTCCATAACGTGTCCGGACATAAGAATGTTGTTTTCTCGGCACCATTTGCCGATATTGTCCGAATAAGCCGAGGCAAAACGCTCGGAGACGTGGTCAAAAAACAGGTATCTGATTTTTGAAAGTCTGCCGCCCGAAAGATTCCAGACAACCTCCGGAATATTATCGATTATGCTGACGCCGTAAGCATTTTTGAAGGTTTCTTCAAAATCGTTTGTGAAGGGAAGTGACGCTCCGCCGTTTTCCTGCTTTGCAAAGCCGAGCGGAGTTGCATGGCTGAACTGCGGCTCGTCCGTAAAGATTGCGGGGACGGCTTTTCCGAATTCATCGCCTACGCAAGACTTGTATTTTTCGTGCGTTATCTCAATAAACTTGTCTATTGCTTCTTTTTTGAGAACATCAACATATGCCTGCCCGTTGAAGCCGGGGTCATCGGCGTCGTATTCAAGATAGGCAAAATATTTTCTGCCTTCGGCTTTGTCGCCTATGCCTATGCGACTGTGCGAAACAAGGTCGCCTTCTTCGTCAAGGATAACGTCATAAGCGGCAACGAAAACATATTTTCCCTTCGGCAGGACCGCCGTTGCTTTGGTTTTGTCATCGTCGAGCGTAAGCGAGCCGTCGTCATACGGAATCGGCGTGACAAACAGCTTCTTGCGACGCATTTCAACATCGCTCGTGACAAATCCTCCCGCATAGCCGGACGGCCATTTGTCCTCGTCATACAGCCATGAAAACATCCCGTTTTCCTTGCCTTTTTCCGTGCAGAAGCGGACGATATCCATAAATTCATCGGAAAGATAGGGCGTTTCAAGCCCGACGCGCGGGTGCATATTATAGCCGCCGAAGCCCATTTCCTTCATATAATCGATCTCTTTTCCGAGCAGATCTTTTCGCAATTTGCAGTTCCACGACCAGAACGGAACGCCTCTGTATTCGCTTGTCGGGTTTTCAAAAAGCTCTTCGGAAAAATTCTCTTTGTTTTTTGGATACAGCATAAAATCTCCTTGATACCTTATAAAACTCCGCCGGTTGGCGGAGTTTTTGTTTGCCTTTATCTTACGATCCCGTAGACTTCGGGATCCTTCTTTGCCGAATTACCGTATGATATTGCGGAGAGATACATTCTTTCCGCCTCCGGCAGTTTTTCTTTTCTGTTTGTATGAAGAATTGCGATGACATCGCCTTTTTTCACGCTGTCGCCTGTCTTTTTCAGGACTTCAAGACCTGCGGCAAAGTCGATTGAGTCGCCCTTCTTTTCACGTCCCGCGCCGAGAATGACGCTTGCCGTGCCGATTTCCGCCGTCTGCATTTTTGTGATGAAGCCGTCTTCTTCGGCTCTGACCTCCGCAGAATATGCGGCTTTCGGGAATTTATCCGTATTTTCGATATAGGAAACGTCGCCGCCCTGCGCCCTGACCATATCAAGGAATTTTGCATAAGCGGAGCCGTCGTCAAGGGCTTTTTCGCAAAGCGCGTGACAGTCGTCTGCGCCCTTGCCGGAGAACAGCGCAACCATTTCGCCCGCAAGCGCAACGCAGACCTCCCGCAGATCGGCGGGACCTTTGCCGCGGAGAATTTCAACGGCTTCGATGACTTCGAGAGAATTGCCGACGTTCTTTCCGAGCGGAGCGTTCATATTCGTCATAACGGCGGCTATGTTTCTGCCAGCCGCCTTGCCGATCGAGACCATCTTTTCGGCAAGAATTTTCGCTTCGGCGGGGTCGGAAATGAAGGCTCCGGAGCCGACTGTAACGTCGAGAACGATATTATGCGCTCCCGCAGCGAGCTTTTTGCTCATAATGCTGGAGGTTATAAGCGGAATGGATTTGACCGTCGCCGTTACGTCGCGCAGGGCATAGAGCTTTTTGTCTGCCGGGTTGAAATCACCGGACTGACCTATGACGCAAATGCCGTATTTCTTTGCGTTTTCCATAAAGACTTCCGGTTCGAGCTCCGTGCAGAAGCCGGGGATCGATTCGAGCTTATCGACCGTGCCTCCCGTGTGTCCGAGCCCTCTGCCGGACATTTTTGCAACCGTGCCGCCGAGTGCCGCCGCTATCGGCGCAACGATGAGAGTTGCCTTGTCGCCGACACCGCCGGTGCTGTGCTTGTCAACGGTATTTTCCAGCGACGAAAGGTCAAGCGTATCGCCGGAGGCTGCCATTGCCTGCGTGAGATCGAGAATCTCACGGTCTGTCATACCGTTGCAACAGATTGCCATAAGCAGAGCGGACGCCTGATAATCCGGTATTTCACCCTTTGCAAAGCCCGAAAGAAAGAAACGTATCTCCTCCTTTGTAAGCTCGCCTTTCTCGCGTTTTTTATCGATTATATCATACATTCTCATATGCAGATCACTCCGTCAGATAAGATTTTGTTCCTTTACAATTTTAACTATTCTGCTCGTTCCGAGTCTGGTTGCGCCGAGTTCGATCATCGCTTCCGCGTCTTCAATTGTTTTAATTCCGCCGGCTGCTTTGATTTTTACGTTCTTACCGACGTGCTTTGCAAAGAGGGCAATATCCTCTCTTGTCGCACCGCCGGTCGAAAAGCCGGTGCTTGTCTTGATGAAGTCGGCGCCGGACTCTGTAACTATCTCGCACATTTTGATCTTTTCATCGTCTGTAAGAAGGCAGGTTTCGATTATGACTTTGAGAATTCTGCCGCCGCATACGGCTTTGAGAGCTCTCAACTCGTCGAGTATCTCGCCGTATTTTCTGTCCTTGAGCCAGCCGATGTTTATAACCGTGTCAATCTCATCTGCGCCGTGAACAAGGGCTTCGCCCGCTTCAAAGCATTTTGCGGCTGTTGTCGAATAGCCGTTCGGAAAGCCGACGACTGTGCATATGGCAAGTCTGTCGCCGACGTATTCTTTAGCCTGCTTTACATAGCTTGCGGGAATACAGACGGACGCCGTGTGATATTTCATTCCGTCATCGCAAACGGCTTTTATCTGCTCCCAGGTAGCTGTCTGGGCGAGAAGGGTATGATCGCAATAACCGAGTATTTTTGAAATTTCCATAAGCAAATTCTCTTTTCTGTATATTATTTGATAGGTATCTGCCGTAATTATATATCATATTTCACAAAAAGTCAATCGATTATATGGATTATCTCTGTGCCGTAAAAAAAGAAAGAAAACATTTGAAAAACTTCTTGACAAAAGCCGATATTGATGATAAAATAGTTAGGCGCTAAAACAAACGGGCCTTTAGCTCAGTTGGTTAGAGCAACCGGCTCATAACCGGTTGGTCTGGGGTTCGAGTCCCTAAAGGCCCACCAGAAAAAGCGAAACCTCAGGGCTTCGCTTTTGTATAGGGGCATAGCTCAGCTGGTAGAGCAGCGGTCTCCAAAACCGCGTGTCGTGAGTTCGATTCTTACTACCCCTGCCAAGTTGTGTGGTCAAAATCGATCCGCACGAGAAAACAAGAGAAAACGGGAGATTTCGAGAGATTTCTCCCGTTTTTTCGTCCCTGCTTTTTTTCGAAAAAATACCGATCCATTTTGCGATTTTTTCCGACCACAAGGATCTGAACCCGCGAAAACGGGATTTTCAAAAAAAAGCGAAACCGAATTGAACAGCCGAAAGGACTTGAACCCACGACACGGTTCCAACCCTTTCGGCTTTTTTGTTGCCTTCACGGATTGTTTACAAATCAGCGACTACAAAATAAATCCCTCGGAGTTGGGTGAAGATTTGAACCCGCGATGCACGCAAAGACAAAAACCACAAAACAACTCCATTTCTCTCTTGGTAGGATTCGAACCCACGAAAGCGCAAAATCTGTTTGTTATCAGTTTGTTTTCTGGACTTTCCGGTATTGGTGTGGTATTGTGTGTGGTTACAGGAGGCGATGAAAATGAAAAAGATGATCGATGAATTATGGGACGGCGAGATCAGCCCACAGGACACCCTGATTTCAGATAATCAGGAATACCGTGAACTGCAACATAGGCAATCCCAAAATAAAGCCGAATTGCTTGAAGCCCTTTCGGATGAGCAGAAAGAACTGCTTGAAAAGTTTTGTGCAACAGAAATCGAGCTGAACGGCATCTCCGAACGCGAAGCCTTTACTGCCGGATTCAAGATCGCCATGCGATTGGCGGAAGAGGCATTCTATGAACCAGAGAACGAGTGAAGAACGACCGCCAAAATCGTTGCCGCAAACGTTTGCACGATATTTTTATAAAAAGTCAATTTCATAGCGATTGAAGGCGAGTCGCTTTAGAATTAACAAGTTTTGTCTATAAGTAGTGACAAAACACCTTGACAACCAAGGCATGATAGGATATAATAATGCGATTTGGTGAATAGGTACCAAATGGGCGGATTGGGATAATTAATTTGGAGGTAGATAGTATGCATGATTTTTGTTATATATCAAAAAAAGATGCTGCCAAAGTAAAAGCGGAGTTGTTAGACATTATCCACGAAGTACAGAATATTGTTAGAGACAAATTCACTTTTCAATTCACCTTTATAGGTAGTTCAAGTAGGAATATGATTACATATGATAGGAAATCAAACATCGGTTTTGATTTCGATGTCAACATTGAAGTTAATAATGCTGCTGAAAACAACAAGCCAAAGGAAATCCGAACAATTATCCGAAAGGCATTGAATAGGGTTGCAAGGCAGCATGGCTATGATTATTGCGAAGACTCCACTCGTGTACTCACAATAAAAAAGAAGGATAGACCAAACTCAAGGATTATTCACAGTTGCGATTTCGCAATCATCAATAATTGCGATGGTGGAAGACAGCAGTATATCCGATACAATAAGGATCATCAAACATATACTTGGGAATACCAAGGTAGTAGTTTTGAAACTTTGCCAGACAAGATTAATTGGTTGAACAAAAACGGGTACTGGGGAGATCTACGGGACTATTACATAGAAAAGAAAAATGGAAATAGCAACCCGCAAAAGCACTCTCGGTCGATATATGCCGAAGCGATAACTGAAATGTGTCAAAAGCATGGATATTTCAAAGAATAAACTGCAAAAAATCAAACCGTACTCAAATTGAGTGCAGTTTTTTCGTGCAAAATACATAGCCAAACGCTACTCAGCCAAGTGCTGACTTTGTTTTACGATACATAAGCTCGTTTACAAGCATAGCTCTGTAAGCCTGAAAGATTGCGGTTGTTTGCCAGCTCCTGCTTCGCCAAGGGGGAAGTGCGCTCTCACTATGCATCTGAATTGGCTAACACAGATTAATCATATAAATTGAACTGCCAAGCCATGATGACAAGTCAATTTAGGCTCGAGCGTGAAAAAAAGAGAGATTCTGAGAGATTTCTCCCTTTTTTTCGATCCTGGATTTTTTCGAAGTTTCATAGATTCATTTTGCCTTTTCTTGATGCACACATTTGATCACTCATCAAATTGTTTGGATGCGAACTCACAAAAGCAGAAAGTAATGTTATCAGAAAATAAACAGATGAATTATAAAATACAATCAGCAATGCCGCTGCTATTACACAGCGGCATTGCCTTTTTATTCACAAATTTTAGTTTGTAAACATCCGTTTGCGCTCCAAGCATTTGAATTATGTAATCTACTGTACAATGATTCAAGCATTGTTTGGCGCAACTGTAGAGTAAAACATGAACATGGTTCCGCTCACGTCTCTCACTGATCTATTCAGCATTTTTACAATTATACACATGAGAATGCCATTGGTAGTGTCTAGATTAAGCTTGTTGTTATGCTCACAATAGTCCCACTTTCATCATACTCAATAGTGATTAGGTATCCGTCTTTTGTATAATGATTAGAAGCTCTTGAAGCATTATTGCTACCAGTGTATAAGAATAGGTAATCTCCATGCGGATCAATAGCTTGCACTTCCTCTATAGACTGACCTATTGCCAACTTATTATAATCAGCTCTTGTCAGATATAGGTAATAAAGTTTTCCAAACATCTGTTTGCCGTTATCATTAAAATAAATGATTGCAACACTATCTCTCCCTAAATATGATGCTCGGTATGAAACCCCAACTTTCCTTAGACATTCAATCGGATACTGCTTATTAAGTTCGTTCATGGTCAACTTCAATTGAATTATGTCTAACAATTGTGAGTCTGTATATTTTTTTGACACAAGCTCAGTTATGTTTTTATCTGGCGAACTAATTATTGTTTTCAATTCGCTACCTCCTCTGCTACATGAAGACAACACACACAATAATAACATTGCCACGATGAATAAATATTTGTTAATATGCCTCATATCACACCTCAATTTCCAACCGCGTAGTAAATAATTTTACTATCATAATATGGAACACCGTTTAATGTCCATGGAATTGTGTCTGGTGTCATTCCAGGATCCCACAAAATCGCTGATCCGCCGATGCCATGCTTCTCGGCCCATTGGCCTGTGCTTGTCTGTCGCATAAAATGATAGTCGTATAAAACTTCACGTGTATACAAATTATAATAATATGGTTGCGTCCCCACTCTTAATGCAATCTTAAATTCATTGTCATAGACCTTTGCGTCTGGACCATCAATTTTTCTAACGGTTTTTCCCATCGCCTTCAAATCCGCTTCAACGGATTTCCCGACATCATTCACATCATTCCATCTTTTTGGCGTTCTTCCGCTTTTTCCTCCGGGCTGTTCATTAACAGATGATCCAATTGCATATGCATAGCAATTCGGAGAGTTCCGATCCGAACTTCCGGGCATGTTAACAAATGGCTGAGCCGCGCCATAATTTGAGGTTGGTGCCGGCTTTGACGAACACCCTGATAGCGCAACAGTACAAACAACAATTGCAGTAACTATTAGTGCTGAAATCCAAAACCGTCCTGAGTGATCCATTCTATTCACAGGGTTATTTCCGCAATAGGCAAACATGTTAAAACCAATGATATCACCGTTCGCATTGACATAACCGTCTGCATTAATAAATCTGCCCACATTAGAATCATAATAACGGCTATTGAGATAATAGAGACTCGTCTCTGAATCGTAGTAATACCCTCTGTAAGCAAACGGATTATACAGCGCACTGCGGTTTGTACCGGAAATGTTGTTTATTGTTCTGGTGAAGTTCCCCCAAGCATCGTACTTGTATGTTATCAGCTTGACACCACTGTCGTTATAAACAGCTACAATGTCTCCCTGAAGGTTCTTTTCAAACCAAAAAGTATAGAATACATCTTTTGCCATGGAAGATGTTCGATACTGCATTCCTATTGGACTACCGCTCTCATCGTAAAGATAAATACAAAAATGTATGCCCCAACTTTCCGATATTATCTTAGAACCCGAAAGAATGTATGTGTGTTTTACACCATTTACCGTCTTGCTTGTTCGAATACCATCATCATTGTAAGTAAAAGTGATCTCGTCCTCGGTGTCGGTATTCGTATAGCTTATCAGCTGTCTTCCGCGCCAGGTAAGTTCTCCGTAATCACCCCATGTAAGCGGATTTCCTATATTGTCATATTCTATAGTGTTACCACTGTAGGAAGTAAGCAGATCTCCCCAAGATGCATCATTGTAACCATATGCAATATTGCTATACAATGTCGTCGGTGTTATTCCTTCAGCTGTAAGTGCATATGTTTTCTTGGAGGTTATGTTTCCTGCGTTGTCATACGAGTAAACATATGTCCTGTTCATAGCGGAATTGTCTTCTCGCAGCAGTTGCCCAAGTTTGTCATACACATATCGGGTTTCGGTACCGCTACTGGATACGATTTTAGTAATATTTCCGTTTCTATCGTATGTAAATGTATCGGTAGTTGCGGTATTGCTATTGACTTTGCTTGTAAAGGATTCCACCAGTGCAGAGGTATTGTTTGCATTATTGACCAAGGTATAGCTTACGGTATTGGTATACTTGCTACTAGTGTTTTTTGACAGATAGAAATTATATACCTTCGTTGTAAGACGATTATATGTATCATATGTATAATCAATCTTACCACTGGTAATATCGGTGGTAATATTATTATACCGAATTCTACCGTCGTCATAGTACGTATAACTGTAGTTGTGTGACCAATCTTGAACCGTTCCTTCACTGCTCGCATAGTCGGCGCTGTAAAACGCATTTTGCAATCTTCCGTTATCTCTATAAAAGAACAGTTGACCAAGCTCTATCACTTCCGAGCTGGTATCAAATTCTATTTGACCTACCAGGCGTCCTGACGTATCATATTTATACAATGTACTCTTGCCTAATAGCAAATTGTCAAATCGCGCAAGCTGACCAAACGCAGTATATGAGTAAGCATACGCCTTGACTTCAGCTGAAGAACCGTTTTTATGCCATATTTCTTTTACGTTGTCAAGTTCATCGTATACATACCTGACTACCAGACCATTACCGTAGGTTATTTTATTCAGCTTGCCATTGTACGAATTGTAGCTATAATCGGCAAGATAATATGTTCCGACCGAAATTGTATCAGTGTTTCCGTACTCGTCATATGTAAAGGTATATGTTGTGGAAGCAGTCGTTATACTTGAAAGCAAATTATGAGCATTATACTGATATGTCACATTCTCGCTTCCAGTAATCGCACTATACGAAGTTGACGATATATAATTGCACGGCTTAACATTTGTTATATTGCCTATTGCATCATATGTGAAGCATGTACCCGTGCTTGTTCCAGCATCATTAATATTAATAGTTGCAAGAAGCCGACCATTGGTTGTGTCATAATAATGCCTTGTTCTGCGGCTAAGACTATCTGTTTCCTGTAGTATCGCACCAAATATCTTTGATCCAGCTGTTGTCTCATACTGATTTGTGGAAACAATGTGTTTCGTTCCGGTTTTTGCTACAACAACAGATCCGCTGAATGTTATCTCGTAAGTATCAGTACTTATTAACTGACCGTATGAGTTGTACAAGTATTCAGCCTTGGTTTTGGGCGTTTTAGTAATGATTGAATCAGGATCATCTGCAAGGTACGGATAATAGCTTGGACTAATAGTATAATATGTTTCAGAGGATATGTCAACCCCATTGGAAGCGTACACATAATCGCAAAGTTCACCATGACTGTTGGCAATTCTTTTAATCTGACGGTTATTGGTATATTCATACACCTCGGTATAGTATCCACTATCTTTTACCCATAGTAATCCATCCAAGTTGCCATGTTCCGCTGTGTAATACTTGTATTTCACAACGCTGTCATCAACACTTTCAACAAGAGCAATTTCGTCAAATAAAGCATATCCGCTTGGCTGGAAAGAATATTCGCACACAATGTCTATATAATGAATGCATTTGCTCGCATCCGCCTCAACTTCGCCCGACACAAACTGCCAATTGTAGCAATCGGTTTGGAACGGATAATACTTTTTCTCAACAATATCCGCCTTTCCTTCACCCTGATAGTAGTATATGTCAACTCTGAGTGCAAAAATTCCATGTGATCCGGATATCTGCCCGTTACCCTTGGCAAAACCTGAAATGAGATATTCACTTGGCTGTTGGGATACAGGCCCGCCATAATCATATTCAGCCAATACTGAATTAGGAGCAATGTAAACTCTTTGCTTTAAGTATTTTTCACTGTTAATAGAACCACTGACATATCCCGTGTAACCAAAAGGAGCTGATTCGGAATAACGCGAGAAACCTCCGCTTTCATTCTGCCAGTGTGAGTTTCCGTTTTCAACATAAGTACCGGAAGAATTGATGGTGAACATTTCAAAGTTACCCATCTCAACTACACTGTAATGACTATTCCCGATGTTTTCTTCAAGCATAACATTATCTATGTCAATGGAGGCTTCCTGGCTATTATCTATATCTCCGCCGGATACAATTATTTGTATTTTGAAAGATTCGTACCCAGTGGAATTATAATTAGAAGCGTCGAATGTCATGCTGAAAATCGAATCTGTTCCTGCTGCATAGTACTTATTTACAGGTATTTCCTCAATAAAGACATTGGAAGTATTGTTCAGGGATTGAACTTTGATGTATGCCGTCACATTTTCACAACTGAAAGCATTAACGCTCATTGACAAAGTATACTTGCCGGTACGGAGTTTTGTGTACTGAGTCAACGTGTCTGTAACACCATTCTTTATATCAAAAGAGGCACCCTTTTGTCCTCCGTAAGTGGCAAATGTGAAGTAATAGCCAATGTTTGAAGAGGATTTTATCCAATACTTCGCATTACCGCTTGCATCCTGAAGCTCAAATCCTCCGTTCATGATGTAATTTGATGTGCTTCCTCCGATTGTGGTAGCACTTTTTATATTGTTTTTGACTTTGTCTGCTGTTTCATACTCGCCTGATGTTGCACCATAAATCGTTGTTCTACCGGCATCAGTCGAATATGCATTAACTACGCGTCCCTCGCTGTCAAATACTTTTCTCGTAATAATATCATCCGTATTACCGAATATATCGTCGGAGCCACTGTTTCTGACTTCGGTATATCCAGAAAAATAGTTTAAACCGATTTTCTGTCCTGCAATAGAGTTCTTTCCGTATTCCTGAATATAAGTAACTTTTCCACTTGAATAAGTGTATATAACTTCGTATTCGGAAAGCTCGTCCTTGCATCTTGTTATATATCCGTTACTACCCCATATTGTAAAAATGTGATAATGTCTATTCAAGGATTCGACAATGACGAGCAGTTAAAAGAGCATTTATCTCATGTGATAGAAAATGACAACTTATATGTTTTCTTTGGAATAGTAGAAAAAGAATTTAATCAGTTCTTAAACTGCGATTTAAAGTTTGTTTTTTCCACATGGTATAATAAAAATCATCTTGAGTTTAGACAACATGAAAATCAGATTTTCATGAGTTCATCGTCATATATTTCCATGCTTTGCTACTACGCATTTATATTGTACCAATCTGATCATTTAAATGATGAGAAAATCAAAAGAATGTGTTTTCAAAATATATTGGGCGTTATTAAAGATAGCTGTCTATGGAATTGTGAGCCGGTTGCACTTGATGTATTTGATATAGTACTAAACATGATTGGAACCAAGGGAACATATTTGTCAACAGCTTGTGTATTAGTTAATACATCAATTTGTTTTGCATTGCTTCACGAAATGTCACACTATTACTTAAAACACGAGATAACAGCCCCAAATGAATCGAAGTCTTTACAGATGGAATTGGATGCAGACAAGTTGGCTTACAATATTTTTCTTTCAATTATTGAGAAGCAAAGAAAAGGTCAGTTTGATGGCGGTGATTTTACTCAATCATTTCAAGAATACGCGTATCTTGCGCCAGCGATGTTTATTGGCTTTTTACATATAGTCAGATTGGTGGATAAAATCCTATATAATTGGGAAATTGAGAGTTCTGATTTTGAAAACTTTATCCAGCGCAAAGAAGCTATTATTGATCATATCGAAGATTGTGATGTTGATATTGATACCGAAATCGGTAATCAATTATATGGAGGATATGAAGAATCCTTGGATTCCTTTGCAAGAGCGCTTGTAGCAACGGAAAAATCACAACTGCTTGACAAATATAAAAACGGCGGCTGGGAAGTGGCAATTTCCCAAAAAAGATTAAAGAGAAAATACCCCAAAAAAGAAGAACAGCTATTTATCGATAAATTGTCAGATATACTTACTGTTGAATGTGCACCCATTTCACAAAGTATTACAGGAATAGTCGTCAAGCCCTCAGACTCTCTTTCAGGAACGACCATAAAGGTATCCAATATTAAATTTAGTTTGCCAGAACTGTTGAAAGAAGCTCTTGTTTTAGCAATACATTTTCAAGTCGAAGAAAAGGCACTATCTTTATTATTAATTGCCATAGACTTTATTTCCACGATCTATGGAAAAGCAAAAAGATATCTGTCTGAAAGCGAATGTAAAGTTCTTTTGTCCTTAAAGAAAATAACCGAAAAAACTAAATTGCCCATAAAAGAAGAAATGCTGAAACAACAAACCGTAGACGATTACCCGAATACCTGCGATGAAGAATTCAGCAAGGCTGTTTCAAAGTTGCTTCATTTGGATTGCATTGAGATAATCGATGGAAATATTATTTTAAAAGAAATCGTTCGCGTGAAATATGACTTCTAATAAGAAATTCAGCAAGATGAATGGCAAAACTATTTTTGAGACTAAAATCTAAGACCGCACGGTACATGAAGCAAGCAAGACGTCTGTATACTTTATTCTCGACCAATGATGATTCTTGTTTTGAAAATCAAAATACATAAGCTCGTTTACAAGCATGGTTCTGCAAGCCCGGAAGATAGCGGTCTCTTGCAAGCCCCTGTTTCACCAAGGGAGAGGTCTATCCAAAAACAAAACAGCCCGGCTCGATTTTGAAAAAAAGTGCGGTGTGCATCGGTTTTGTAGTGATACCCCAAAAACCACTTGCTTTTGCAGGTGGTTTTTTCTTTTCGCTTTATATCTATCTGTGCATTGCGGCGCCGTTTTCTGCGCCAAATGCGTGATTGAGATTGAAAAACGGGAAGATTTATGGTATAATAAGACATCAACAAATTGGAATTTGAGGAGGTAAATAACGATGGACGTATACCGTTTTATTAAGGCTGTGTTGGCTCAAGATGAGAGCACAATCAGAACCTTCTTTCACAAAGATGCGTATGTGAATTGGCATTGTTCCAACGAGCACTTTACGGTCGATGAGTTCATTATTGCAAACTGTGAATATCCAGGCGATTGGGATGGAACAGTTGAACGAGTTGAAGTGATAGGCGATTTATTCATCACGGTAACAAAAGTTTATCCCCAAGACAGAAGTGTATATTTCCATGTGGTGTCATTCATAAGAACCGCAAATGATAAAATTGTATCAATAGATGAATACTGGGCTGATGATGGAAATCCTCCGCAATGGAGAATAGATAAGCACATAGGCAAACCAATTATATAACTTCCTGTTTGCCTAACCGAACCACATACATAGCCAAACGCTATTCAGCCAAGCGTTTAGCTTATTTTTATGGAAAGGAAGGATGAACGCTATTGTTTCATGACTGTTTTTTTCGGAGCCAAGCTGAGCGCTCAATCTTCAAAAATCATTGTACATGTGTAAATTCGTTTTTGAATAAAGGGAACTGTCTTTTTAATTAGCCACCCAATGTCTGAGTGACCTTAACGACATTGGCGGTGTATATAGTGACAAAGTTTTGAGGTTTTTGAAAATGGTCGAAAATGTAGAATTGTCGTAATTTCATATTTTATGACGAACTGTTTTTTTAAAAATTTTGCTCTCGGCGACCAGAAACGACATTTTTCTCGAATTAAAGGTGCTAAAATTTAAGTGCAAACAAAGTTTTGAGCTTTTGCAAAATCGGAATTTGATTTTCAATATGAGCAGGGGAGGTGTGAATCAAAAAATGTAAAAAGTATTTTAATAGGCAAGTTACACGAAGCGGACATTTTAAAAAAGTTGAAATTTTAATTCAACATTTTTTGCACAGTATTTGGAAGAAAAAGAAAAATAATCACTGCATTATTGACTTTGTTGGATAGTTATGATATTATCGTGTCTGTAAGTAAAATTTCACCTTGATTTATAAAAACATAGAAATATTTATTGTAAGCAATAAAAATGCACGCAAAAACAAATTTGTAATGAAACGTTCTTTTTATACTTTTGTTACAAAATCTTTTCAGGAAAATAGAGCCGTGATGAAAATGTTTTTATGCTTGCTGAATGTTGCATTTGCTGATAATTGATATGATGGAAACCACGTTGCCTGTGTTAAAAAATCCTTTGATAAGAGGATATAGAATTCATGCTTATCTTTTCTGTATCATGATGCATGATCATCCGGATTTTTATAAATATGCGATTTCAAATTATCTCTGCCTTCATAATAAGCGAGCCGGCGTGGACTACTTGGACTTTCATGCCGAGAATTATTTTCAGAGGCTTGCTACACTATTTTATGACAATAGTTGGTTTGACCATTATAGTGTTGATATAACTTCCGGTGCCGAAAGAGAATATATAATACGGGTTATTGTTGAAGGACTGAATAACGGGTATTATATAATTCACGGCATTAACGAGTCACAACTGAAACATACAGTGTATTATGGCGGCGATGTGTGCAATAATATTGAGATGACTTATGGTTTTTCTGAACTCAAAGATTCGTTTTTTGTTCTTGACTATGATCGCCATGGCAGGTTTGGTGGAAACGCTGTAAAGGCTGGCGACTACATAAAAGCCGTTTCAACGGCTACGGTGCAGAAAAAATATCTGAATTTTGTTAAAGCAAAAAAAGATCTGAAGTTTGAATTTGAACCCGAAAAAGCGATTGGTTTACTTAAATGCCATGTTTGCTCGGAACCCGCGTATCCAGATTATTCTGCCTATGCGGGAAATTTAATAGGGTATAAGGCGATAGAACGTACGCTTGATTTGTCCAAAAAGAATGGTATAGATTTTATAAAGATGAGGATAATCAAAGAGCATAAGGAGATGGTGTTTCGCTATTTTAAGTATGCTTGCAACAGCGGAGTCGCCCCAAAGTGCTTCCTCGAAAGATATGCGAAAATAAAGGAAGAGATGAATAATATTTTTTGGTGCATGCTTAAAGATTCAATAACCAACGCGCCCATGGCGACTGTTGCCAAAAGAGTTAATTCGATTTCGAGACTTAATGAAGCGGAGTTTATTTGTATTACTGATTATCTGAAGTATACAAATCGGTAGGACAAAAAATGCATAGCATGAGTTGCTATATGTTGAAAACATTAAAATGAACGGAGGCAGAAAAATGAACAAGCAGGAAATCAAGAATGAAGTCGTCAGGATCATGAACGAGGCCGGAATAGACATAGACGATAGCGGCATGGCTGAAAAAATGTACATGGACAATATCAGCTCTTTGACGGCGATGAGTGTTTTTGTCAGATTGGAAAATGCGTTCAAAATATCGCTGCCTGATAAGTTTATAAAAATAGACACGTTGCAAAATGCAGAAGTCCTTTCCGATTTGATATTTACCTTGAAAAATGACAGCGGAAATTGAATCGAAGACAGTCTATGATGTTATTGTCATAGACAGCGGGTACTTTGAATCATCGAAAGATAACATAATTGTAGATGGTGTCAATTTGTCCGGAAATGGCTGTGCAACTGACATTGAAGACAAAATAGGGCATGGGACTGAAATTGTTAATATTATTTCGAGAAACAGCAACAAAAAACAGCTCAAGGTATTTGTTATAAAGACGTGCGACAGTTATGATGGCTTTGGATGTGATGTTCTGCTTGAAGCTGTCAATTATATTATCGCCCATAACATAAAGTCCAGGGTTGTGAACATAAGTATGGGACTTGTTACAGTCGATAACTATAATTATATGCTATCGCTATTTGACGTCTTGAAAGCAAAAAACATGGTCGTCATATCTGCATTTGATAATTTAGGTGCAATATCTTATCCTGCGGCGTTACCAAATGTTATAGGAATCGACTGTATGTCTTGCGGCGAAGGCAACGGAAAAATATTTTTTGTTGAAAACGGAATTGTTAACGTGATATGCATGGATACATATTATCGTACGGTTGACCACATGAAAAAGGAGATTCTTGTAAAGGGTGCCAGCTTTGCAACCGCTTATATATCGTCTTTGGTGATAAGCTGTCTGACACAGAATGATTGTTCGGACAATTATAAGCGAGCTCTGGATTTTCTGAGATCTGTCTCAAATCAGGTTGTCTGTTTTAAAGACGGAAGGACCTCCCGCTCTGTTAAAGAGGATTACGCGTCTTTTTTGGAAGGAGTACAAAAGGCAATAGTCTTCCCATTTAACAAGGAAGTAATGTCAATTGCCAAATTTGAAAAAATGCTTCCTTTTGAAATTGTTGGCTATTATGACTTTGACCTGTCGTTCAATAAAAATTGCAGAATAAGCGATTTATATCCGCACATTGAAAATGACAGGATATTGCACGGATATTCGGATATTGACTGGACGTCCGATTTTGATCTCCTTATATGTGGGCATTGCAAGGAATATTCCGATATGGCAAAGGTCGACATTTTGGACGAGACGATCAAAAAGTGTTTGACTCACGGCAAAAAAATGTATGCTTTCGATGATATAAGCGGATATTTGGGCAATTATCCTCACGAGACCATTTTTTATCCGTATTCCGAGGATTGTTGCAAGGGCAATAATTATTTCGGCAAACTGAGAGTCTTATCTACGCCGGTTCTAGGCGTTTTCGGAACGAGCTCAAAGCAGGGAAAATATACTCTTCAGCTTGGCATCAAGTCATTGATGGAAGAGGAGGAATATCGAATCGGAGGAATCGCCACAGAGCCTTCGGGATATCTTTTCGGGTATGATTATGTGCATGCAATGGGTTATGGCGGGACAATAAAAACAACGACAATTGAGTCAGTTCGTCTTTTGAACGAAGCACTGTGGAATGCCGAAAAGGACGGATGTGACTTGCTTATGGTCGGAAGCCAGGCGGGAACTGTTCCGTACGACATTATAAACATAAATAACCTTTTGTTCAATCAATACGATTTTCTTGTCGCAACACATCCTGACGCGGTGATATTGTGCGTTAACTTGTTTGATACCGAAGAGTACATTGTTCACACGATCAATTTCATAGAGAGCATAGGTTATTCAAAGGTAATAGCGGTTGTCGTGTTTCCGGTCCTTAATAAAAACAATTTCTCAAAAGACCAAAATCTTTCCTCGTCAAGTGAAACCGAGGAATTTATAAAAATGCTCAAAGCAGATCTGAAGCTGCCGGTAATTATCAACGATTGTTGTAATTACGGGCTATTAGTATCTATAATTAAAGAGTATTTCGGTAGTGACTGATTTACAAGGAGGATAAAATGCATTCGATAGCAAACAATGTGGTTGAATATGAAAAGTTTGATGGGACATTGATACTTTTTAACACCGCCAATGCAAAATACATATGTGTAAGTCCGGACATGCGTGGTATATTCAACACGGTTTATCATGAACTATCCGCAAACTCGGATATTGAGAAAAAAATAATGAAAAGATTGATTGATGACCAATTTGTCGTTTGTGACAAAGAGGCTTCGGATAATTCTACCAAAGACATCGGCAACGGCAAGGTGCTTCATCTTACAATTATGCCAACTGAGAACTGTAATTTCAGATGCATATACTGTTTTGAACACCACAAAACCAACTTTATGTCTCAAACAACCCAAGACGCGCTGGTTGAATCTGTGGACAAAATAATTGATGGTTATGAATCACTGTTTGTAAATTGGTATGGTGGAGAGCCACTGCTATACATACCAACGATAGAATATTTAAGCAAAAAATTGATGGGCATATGTAGCAAAAAGAAAAAATCGTATATGGCATCAATGACCACAAACGGGTATAACCTGACCTATCCTACCTATCTGAAGATGCGGCTCTGTAATATAGTCAGTTTCACAGTCACTATAGACGGAGTTAAAGAGGATCATAACCATTATAGAATAAGCGAGCTCAACGGCGGCGATACATACAGCGTTATAATGAACAACTTGAAGGAGATAAAAGAGCGCGAGAAAAGTCACCTTGTTCACTTTACCATAAGAACAAATTTTACAAAAAGAACCGTAGCCAACAAGTCAGAATGGGAGGAAATATTGAAGAAGACCTTCCTTGATGACGACAGATATAGCTATTTGCCAAGAATTGCATGGAACGGAACAGACGAGGAGTGCCTGAAAGATGATATTTTGGATGTTGCCTTCAGTGACAACCTGTCGCCTCTTGATAAATTGCCGTTGTCGGTAACCAAAGAGAACGAAACCATTGTCGATGATATCATTCCGCAATCAATTCGCAAAGATGAGCGTTTGAAAAAGAACATAGAGTCTGAACTTGAAGCGCTTGTCAATGGGTCTTTTATCTGCGGCGCTGGGTATAAATCTACAATGACTATCAATCCGGAAGGGGAAATATTAAAGTGCCAGGTTAATCTGGATGCGGACTATAATGTGATCGGGCGCGTTAACATCGAGACCGGGCGGTTTGATATTGATGCCGATAAGAGCAGGCTATGGGACTTCGGAAACATTGAACAGAAATGCAAATCGTGCAATCTTTTCCCGTGTTGCAAAGGTATAGGTTGTCCAATGAAAGTAAGAAGTCAGTCCTGGTGTAGCGATTTATATGGACATATAGTAAGACGTCTTATAGCTTTGACATATTGCCACGGTAATTATACAAGATTTTGAGGTGATGTAAAGATAATCAGACAAATCATCTTTGCTTCTCCAAAAGGAAAGGAATCGGATTTATAAGGTGAGAAACGGTCAAAGAAAACCATGGAATGATGTTAGTTTACTCAACGATGTGGTTGGGATGGATTCCTATTACATAAATAAGCCACAAAAGCTTATCATTACAACGCTCTTTAGGTTTTATGGGTGGTTTTTCATATGCACTTTATTGTCTTTCCACCTATTGATAATTCCGATGGTTCCGGTATGGGCATATTGCCTGTACAGGTTTTATATCGGACTTAAATGCATGGAAAAATACAATGTTTCAAAATGTAAAGTTGTTTTATATTCTTGTTTTGTAATTGTTGTGGAATCAATAATTTCCATATATATCAGAAAAGCAATATGGTTTGTAGTCACTCAGATACTTTAGTTTGCCAATTGCAACATATATAACATCTAAAAGGAGGAATACGATGGAAAAAAATAAGAAACTTATGAAACCGCGCAAAAATTTTGATCCCAGAGTAAAACTTTATGGCGACGAACTTGGCCGTGGGGTATGTATGCTTTATGGCGAAGGATGTTATTTGATTGCAAATTCTTGTTCGCCCGGCGACACCTATGTTCCCATTCCGGTTCCGAAACCGTAAGGTAAAAAAACCGACAAAACACAAAAATAATTAAGAAATAAACTCAATATGTTGCAATTGGCAAACTGAAGCAGATAAGGAGACATTGACATGCTAAGCATCTTAAACCGCGAATGTGGTTCTCGCGTGAAAATAGGCAGATCATTTTTATCGGACGTTGGAATTGGATTTTTTGTCGATTCCAATGAATGCCGCTTGGTTGAAAAATTTATAACTAATGACCGTAATACAATTGAGGAGCGTCAGTTGTTGTTTGATGCAATTTCCCAAGACAGCACCCTTGTTTCTTTTTTCAGTTCTCTTCGGGAAAATATTAAGAACATGAACGAATGTAAAAATAATGCCTTGAAAATTACGTCGGATATGAGTAGCGGAGAAACATTGTTTTATTCTTTCCGGGAATTTTGCTTCTTTACAGAAAGCATAGATCTGATATGTGATAGATTGTCAGAAACAAAAAATCCAAAATTGCGCGAATTGTTTAAAAAAGCAGATTCGGTTCAGCAAAGCGAATGGTATAAAAATGCAAAAAAGTATATGGGCGAGATGGATGAGAAGCTGCGTGATATAAGAAGTGTGACGATTGGAATGAACCTTAATGCGCAGCTTGCTCCGATTGAAGCGGGTATAATTTCGGTCGATACTGAACCGTGCGTAACGAATACGCTGTTTGATAAATTGTTCTCATCAAAAAGCAACAATAAAAATCTCATATGTATTGCTCCTTTGGAAATAAAGGAATCCAAAGCTGCAGACCCATCACTTCTTGCGCTGAATGTTCATCTTTATCATGCGCTCAACGAAATATTAAAAGGAAGTCTAAAAAAAATAAGGAAGATACTGTATAAACAGTTTATTGAGTCCTCGGAGTTTTTGTTTGAGCTTTCTGACGAGATAGAATTTATTGATATATGCAACAACTATATTTTGAGTATGAAGGCAAAAGGATTACCGCTTTGCACTCCGACGATAAGCGAACAACAGTATATTTCAAATCTTTATAATCCTGAGCTAACCTCTTATAAACGCAAAAACGAAATCGTTTCAAACGATGTGTTTTTTGACAATAACGGCAAATTGTTTATTTTGGCAGGCGCAAATAGCGGTGGTAAGAGTGTCTATTTGCGCTCTGTCGGTATTGCACAGGTATTGTTTCAGCTTGGATTACCGATTACGGCAATTAAGGCCGAAATGATTGTTTTTAACGAAATATATTCCTGCTTCCGCAATAATATAAAAGATAAGACCAGGGGCAGCTTTGAAAGTGAGTGCAGAGTAATTTCTGACATATGCAGAGTTGTCTCGGAAAAGAGCCTGGTTTTGTTTGATGAGGTTTTTTCGACGACAAGCTCTTATGATGCTTTTGTGGTCGCGCAAAAAATTATTGAATATTTTTCAAAAAAGGGATGTTGCTTGATATATGCCACACACATTCACGAGTTGGTTGAAAGTGCGCCGTCTGTGAACACTGACAAAAACGCCAAAAGCAAGGTTGACTTTTTGAGCGTTGAATATTACGGTGGTCGCAGAAGCTACAAAATAGCAAGGAGCAAATGTGATTATGGCAGTGCCGCTATGGATATTTTCGAAAAGTATAGTATGGAATTTTTACTTTGAGATTTGTGAGAGTGTGTGCGCGGTTAAAAGGTTCATCTGTCGGGAACAAAGGACGTGTGAATGATGAGAGAAAAAAGTAAAATTTCTGTTTTTAAAAATTTTACATATTCTTTGAAGATAATCTTTTCCGCTGATAAGAGAATTCTTATCATGCGGGTTTTATTGCTATTTACTTCTTTGGCGTCGTCTTTATATATAGCATATGAAAACAAACTCTTTCTCGACACTTTTGAAAGCAAAGAGGGGATTGATGTAATCGTCCTTATCATATTGGGAATCGTGATCCTTGGCTTATTAATCAGTTCGATAAACCTTATTGTTGGTCATATTTGCAGTTATCTGCTGAATATTAAACTGTGCTATAAGCTATATCTTAAATCATTTGCCCCTCTTTTTTCGGCGGATTACGATAAAATGGAATCTCCTGAATACAAGAATGCATATTTACAGTACAGAAAGTTTGCTTCGAGCTCAGTAGTTGGTGAATTTGGGGCTGTTTCAAAGATGTTGGAAAGCGTACTTTCAATGGCTGTTTTTGGAACGATGATTTCATTGCTTCACCCACTTATTGTATTCGGACTTATAATAATATCGGTTATTCATTTTGTGGCAAAGAAACCGCTGATTTTATTGCAACATAAGATGAATATAAAATTATTGGACAATGACAGAAAATTCAATTATGTAACGAACGTATCAACCGATTTCTCAAATGCCAAAGAAGTACGCCTGTATGATATGTCTCCCTGGCTTAATTCGATTACCGATGAATGTATGCTCAGACATAAAAAATTACACGGGAAGCTACAATGGCGTACTTTTATGGTCGGGGTTTGTCATCAGCTTCTTCGTTTTATCAGAGATGGCTTCGCTTACATATACCTTATAGTGTTATTTGCAGACGGAGCTTTGACGGTTGGCGATTTTGTGCTTTATTTTACCGCCATTACTGGGTTTTCCGATACATTGAACGGATTTGCCGAGCATTTCAATGAGATAAACAAATATAGTTTTCAGATTGATGAAATTCGCAAAATAGAAAAAATAAAAAGTAGCAGAAACCGTGAAATGGGCTTGCCAATTCCCCGAAACGGTATTGAAATAGAATTTCGAAATGTGTCATTCCGTTATCCGAATGCAACAAAATACGCCATAAAAAATCTGAACCTGACAATAGGGCCAAACGAAAAAGTCGCATTGGTCGGAATTAACGGCGCAGGAAAAACAACTTTTGTTAAATTGATGTGTGGACTTTATGTTCCGACCGAGGGAGAAATCTATCTGAACGGACATCCTGTGAATGAATATAACATAAATGAGTATTATTCTGTTTTTGCTGCCGTTTTTCAGGAAATAAACATAATGCCGCTGACCATCGCCCAGAACATAGCTTGTACAACTGATGATAAAAAAATCGATCGTGATAAAGTGTGGATGGCTGTCCGTAGTGCAGGACTTTATGAAAAGATATCTTCTTTGAACGATGGAATAGATGCTTATTTTGATAAAGAAATCCACAAAGCGGCAGTGGATTTTTCCGGAGGAGAAAAGCAGAAACTTGCCCTTGCGCGTGCGATTTATATGGAACGTCCGTTTTTAGTGTTGGACGAGCCGACGAGCGCTTTGGATCCGATTGCAGAACGTGAGATGTATTTGTGCTTTAATAAAATAACGCATGATGGATCCGCCTTGTTTATTTCTCATCGGCTGGCGTCAACGCGATTTTGCGATAAAATCATTCACATGGAAAACGGAGAAATTATTGAGATCGGAACGCACAATGACCTTATGAAAAGCAACGGAAAGTATGCTGACATGTTCAAAGTTCAAAGTCGGTACTACAGCGAGGAATCGGAGCATGGCGATGAGTAAGAAATTAAAAAAATGTTCACATGGCCTTTGGGATGATATGAAGGTTTTCTTCAGAGCGGTAAAAATAAACTATAGTCTTGACCCGCGATTTTTCTGGATGCAGGTTATAAATGTTGTGAGCGATCGGGTACGTCCTTTTGTGAACTCATTTTTCACCGCATTGGTTATTGACGGCATTTATCGTGGCGAAAGCATAAAAAACCTTATCATATACGCGATAATCGTCGTTGTGTCAAACATGATTATAAATCTTTTGGTTCTTTTTACAGCTAATCGGAGATATATTCGAAAAAGCATGTGGGACAAAGTGATGGCAATTTTTTTCAATAAAAGTGCCGAAAAGATGGATTATCATTATTTTGAAGACATCAGGGTAAAGGACGCCAGACGAAAAATCGACTGGGATATTCACCAAGGTGTCGGTATAAGTAATTATTCAACATGGCAAAATCTGGTCGGGGCTGTTACGACGTTGTTGACATCCATCGTTATATTATTTACGTTCTTTTCGTCCCAGACGAAGGAAAGTCATTCCGGAATATTATATTTTGTTAACACCGTTTGGGCGCCTTTAATGTTTATGTTCATATTGATTGTAGCTTTTGTATATTCAGACTGGTATGAAAAAAGCAGAAATAAAATCTATAGAGAGGTGAATTCGTTTTGGGCAGAAACATGGAGGTTAGCAAGCAAGGTCGGAGGCTATCCCACCGATACAAAGCTTTCGATGGAAATGAATATATATAATCTTGACAGTATAATACACGACAGCATTGAAGCTGCCGTGAGTAAGAGCACGATATTTCAGAAAAAAATCAACTATCGAATGGCAAAAAGAGAATTCTGCAATATCTTATTCAATTTCGCAATAAAATTTATTGCCTGCTGTTTTGTCGGGCTAAAAGCACTTTCGGGTGCATTTGGATTGGGAACTTTTGTTTTTTATTTAACGACAGTGCTTCAACTTTCCAATGCGGTATCCTCTTTCGGATGGGCTTTTGGCACCGTTAGGGGAGTTAGAAAAATATTGGATGAAGAGTTTGAATATTTGGATATTAAGAATAATATGCTAAGTGGGAAGTGTATGCCTGATCTTTATGATGAACGACATACAATTGAATTCCGCAATGTGAGTTTTAGATATCCTGAATGTCAAAACTATGCACTCAAAAATGTCAATTTGAAAATTGAATTTGGCGAAAAAATTGCAATAGTCGGTATGAATGGAAGCGGAAAAACGACATTTATCAAACTGCTTTGTCGCTTATACGATCCACAGTGCGGAGAAATATTATTGGATGGTAAAAACATTCGCGAATATGATTATAAAGAGTACATGAAACTTTTTTCGGTCGTATTTCAGGACTTTAAACTTTTTGCTTTTCCTCTTGCCGAAAACGTGGCAATCGGGAAAAAATTTGACAGACAAAAAGTTGAAAAGTGCCTTGAAACCGCCGGTTTTGCTGAACGACTTCATACAATGCCCGAAGGCATAGATACTTGCCTTTACAAAAATTTTGATGCCAACGGTGTTGAGATTTCTGGCGGAGAAGCACAAAAAATTGTGTTTGCCAGAGCTTTATATAAAGACGCCGCATTTATTGTTTTGGATGAGCCTACAGCTGCGTTGGATCCATTTTCTGAAGCGGAAGTTTACTCTTGCTTCGACGGAGTGGCTAAAGGGAAAACCGCTGTATATATAAGCCATCGTCTTTCTTCCTGTAAGTTTTGCACGAAAATTATTGTTTTTGATAATGGTTCAATAATCCAAACCGGAACTCACAGTGAGTTATTGAAAAACGAAAGAGGAAAATATAGCGAGCTTTGGCGGGTTCAGGCGCAATATTATAAAATGAATGATGAAAATATATTGGCAGGGTCGTGACAGAAAACTTGGCTCCGGAATTTTACAAAAAATAAAAAATCCCCATATAATAGAGTTTACAAGTTGCAGAACGCCAATTTTTCAAAAGTTTTGTCCGGTCTTGAAGAAGCGAATCTTGACGGAAAATATATTCTCCAGGGGCTTATCAACCTGCATGTCCATCTTGCTGGCTCGGGAAAACTGAAGAAGAAACAGTCAGACCCGGTCAAGCTTGTTAAGCTTATCACGTCAAACGCATTGATGAGGAGCTTTGGCAGAAAGCTGGTTGCGGGATTTGCAAAAACACAGTTGATGAGTGGCGTCACAACGATACGCACCGTCGGCGGAATTGACGACTTTGATACTTCTATAAGAGACGAAATAAACTCTGGAAAGAGGATCTGCCCGAGAATACTAGCGTCGAACATGGTGATTTCCGTGCATGGCGGGCTCGCTTGCTTATGAGGCGTCATCTCCCGAGAAAGTAGCAAACTATGACTGGTTATCCAAATACCCAACTGCAAGGCTGCCCTCTCAAAATTACATCATTTGGATTGAATCCAGGTAATCGATACAAATATTGTTACAAGAGAAATCGTTCGCGTGAAATATGAATTCTAATAAGAAATTCAACAAGATGAATGGCAAAACAATTTTTGAGACTAAAATCTAAGACCGTACGGGTACATGAAGCACGTAAGACGTCTGTATACTTTATTCTCGACCAATGATTATTCATATTTTGAGAATCAAAATACATAAGCTCGTTTACAAGCATGGTTCTGCAAGCCCGGAAGATAGCGGTCTCTTGCAAGCCCCTGTTTCACCAAGGGAGAGGTCTATCCAAAAACAAAACAGCCCGGCTCGATTTTGAAAAAAAGTGCGGTGTGCATCGGTTTTGTAGTGATACCCCAAAAACCACTTGCTTTTGCAGGTGGTTTTTTCTTTTCGCTTTATATCTATCTGTGCATTGCGGCATCGCTCTTTGCACAAAATGCGCGATTGAGATTGAAAAACGGGAAGATTTATGGTATAATAAGACATCAACAAATCGAAATTTGTGGAGGTGCTCTACATGGCAAAACACGAGTTTGGAATTATGATGGATGCTCCTCAGCAGGGCAAACGATATGACGAGTATGAGCCGTGGAAATATGCCTGTATTTCTGTTGATGACGCCTATTTGGAAGGCGTTGTCGAAAGGCTTACGTCCATTGACTTCTATTGGCATACACTTTCCGTCAAAGGCAAAGGGCTTGCATACTGTGGTGTTACACTTGTTCCACCTTGTTCGCTAAAGGCCTTTATTGATGTCATTGCAGATAATTCTGAACTATCCGAACTGAAAAAGCTGTTAGAAAAGGCATTAAGCAATAACAAGTGGGTAATTCATTACGGACTCTGATAGAGACAAATTCCAGTTTACCTAACTGAATAAACTACATAGCCAAACGCTACTCAGCCGAGCGTTTGGCTTATTTTTGTTATCGCTCATGCGGAGCTATATTCAACGGCTCCGCATAATTTTCGTGATGAATGCCGGAAATACAGTCGGTTTTGTTGGAGGGATCGCGTTCCAAAGATCAAGATAAGCGTCACTTTAACGTTCCTCACAGTCCTGATGTTTATGCCGAATATTATAAGCGTGTGCGTAACTTTGTCAATGTTGATTTTAGCCATCCTTTCGGCAGGTAGGAAACAATAAAAACGAAAGCGGGAAAGTTAATTACGGACTTTAAAATTTTAATATCAAATTCTGTGGACACCCGGTTTCCGTGGACGCCCGGCGCTATAAGGCGAACATCGAGGTACATCCGATTGTCTTTGTTGCGAACGATGCGCTTGTCTCGCTTTTGGCATTGTTTTTGTTTTCCCGTTATCGACGAGATATTTTTGCAAGCAAGCTAACAAATTTAGCGTATGATAGGAAATTACCGGCGGATTTATGAATTAAAATTTAATTGGACTTATATTTAATGTGTTGACAAATTGGGAAAAACATGATATAATGTATGCGCGCAGAGATATTATCACTAATAGGAGGGACAGTCGTGGAAAGATTTGTTTTATCAACACTGAAACAGAGATACATGCGTTCTACCGTTTCTGGGGCAAAAGGTATTTATATTCATTACAGGAGACTTGCTTTTCTGATGTTTTGCGTGTGAACCGCTTTATTGAAGGGGTTCATGCGCTTTTTTGATTAAAAAGGATAAACAACAAAGAAGCCACATATATAAATCAGAATATTGAAGCTACGAAAGGAAAAAATCTATGAAAAAAATATCGAAAACGAGTAAAACAATGCTGTGTTTGATACTCTCTTTGGTCATAATCTGCGGCGCGGCTCAGATAAACATTTTTGCTTTGGATAATTTATCAACCGATTTTATTTCAGCGCAAGATATATCTGCTTATCAAAGTGTTCTGGATAAACTGAATAGTGAATATAATTATTCAATGACTTTTGATCCTGCACTGTTTTCCCGAAACAGCACATCTAAGTCGCTAACCGGCATGTCTTTGGAAGAATTTGAGGCAACGTTGCGTGCAGAAATTGAAGCGGACATAGCTGTAAACAATGAAACTGCTGCTTCCGTTGCAGCGTTGGGCGACGTTGAGTGGACACCGATTCCTTATCTCGGGAAATCTTACGAACTGCCGGTCGATTATGTCGAATGATATCGTCAATTATTGCTTTAGCGTTGACATTACAGACAGTGACAGAAGAGCCGTTAAATGAAACAGCGAGTCGTTTTATACAATCGGCGGAGCAATTGCCGGATTTGAAGAATGACATTGCAAGCGGGCAAAGGTTGCATATGATCATCAAAGCGAGAAGGCTGCTGTCTGCCGCGCCTTATAAGGCATAGCCCGAAATGCCTGTTTTCAAAAGAATTCTTCATGGACAACTGACAAAATCTCCGCGATGACTGTTGAAAAATCCGCAGACGCGTGATACAATGACACCGACAGATTAAGACATTGACGGAATACCGAAAGAAAGAAGAAAAAGAAAATGAAAACAGCATTTATCGGCGGTATTATTCTGGACGGAACGGAAAACATGGTTCCGCAGAGCGGAAAGGCTATCCTTACGGAAAACGGCGTAATTTCCGATATTGTTCCGGAGGATAAGGCTCCGTCCGGTTTTGAGAAAGTGAATCTTGACGGAAAATATATTCTCCCGGGGCTTATCAACCTACATGTTCATCTTGCGGGCTCGGGAAAGCCGAAGAAGAAACAGTCAGACCCTGTCAAGCTTGTTAAGCTTATCACGTCAAATGCATTGATGAGGAGCTTTGGCAGGAAACTGGTTGCGGGCTTTGCGAAAACTCAGCTGCTCAGCGGCGTCACGACGATCCGCACCGTCGGCGGAATTGCCGACTTTGATACTTCGATAAGAGATGAAATAAACTCTGGGAAGAGAATCGGACCGAGAATACTGGCGTCGAACATGGCAATTTCCGTGCACGGCGGTCACATGGCGGGCTCGCTTGCTTATGAGGCGTCATCTCCCGAGAAAGCGGCAAACTATGTTGACATAATCGCAAAGGAAAAGCCGGACATAATAAAGCTGATGATAACGGGCGGTGTGCTTGACGCGGAAAAGGTTGGTGAGCCGGGCGTTCTCAGAATGTCGCCGGAGATTGTCAGAGCCGCATGCAAGCGTGCTCATGAGCTTGGCTTCAAGGTTGCGGCGCATGTGGAAAGCCCCGAAGGGGTGAAGGTTGCGCTTGAAAACGGCGTTGACTCCATCGAACACGGCGCAAAGCCGACAGAGGAGATAATGAAGCTGTTCCGTGAGCGTAAGGCTTTCCAGGTGTCGACAATTTCTCCCGCGCTTCCGTTTGCCCTGTTTGACCGCGAAATTTCTCACGCGACATATGAGCAGCAGGAGAACGGAAAAATCGTCTTTGACGGAATAGTTTCTCTTGCAAAGGAATGTCTGAAGGAGGGAATCCCTGTCGGACTCGGAACAGACACCGCGTGCCCGTACGTCACGCAGTACGATATGTGGAGAGAGCTTTATTATTACTCAAAGTTCTGCGGCGTCAGTGAAAACTTTGCAATCTATTCCGCGACGTTGCTAAACGCAACTCTTGCCGGAATCGGCGATATAACGGGGTCAATCGAAAAGGGAAAAATGGCGGAAATGATTGTTGTCGAGAAAAATCCTCTGGAAGATCTTCGTGCGCTCCGCAATCCCGACATGGTCGTCATGCGCGATAAAATCATCCGTTTGCCGAAGGTGAAGAAGATTCCGGAGGTCGAGACGGAACTTGACAAATGGCTTTGATGAAGCCTTCCGAACATAAAATAAAAAACCGTTTCTCCGGAAGCGGTCTTATTTTTTGTAATTTACATTTTTATAGGGCAGAGAACGGACGCACGAAACATTCCGTTTGCAGATTCGAAACGGCAGACGCCGCAGTATTTTTCCGCAATGATTTTCACGGATCTTGCCCAGAGCCCATCGCCGCTGTACTTTGTTGAAAGAATTCCGTCGTCGGGCGAGCGTTTTATGGTGGTATTGCACCGACATTGACTGTGAAGAGAAAGAGGGTATTTCTCGGGCGAAGTGCAATGAATGGTCGGGCAACGATAGCAGTCACCGGCACGAATGCCCACTCTGCGGAGAAAAGAAGAGAGCATAAACTGCTGAAACCATGCAAACATAAATATGGCGGCTGCACATCCCGAATGGGGCGTACAGCCGTTTTTTGCCGAAACGGCGATGTCACAAAATCACTTAATAACGAAAAAATGTCTTGAAAAATCGGGAAGAATGGTATAAAATTATAACATATTTACAAAATAAATCAATTTAAGCGAGAGGTGGAAACAGCATGAAGAGCTCATACGCATTTATATCGTATTCGCACAAGAACGAAGATGTCGTGAAAAAGATCGTAAAAGAGTTTGAAGAAGAAGGGCAGAAGGTGTTCATAGATTACAGGGACATCCCGCCGGGGAGTGTTTTTGCGGCGGAGATCGTGAAGGCGATAGAAGATGCGACATGTTGCGTGCTCATGCTGTCGGACGAGTCAAACAATTCCAATATGGTTCTGAACGAGGTGAACTCTGCGACAAATCACGATAAGGTGATAATTCCTCTCAAGCTGAATTCCGACGTGACTCCATCAAAGGCAATGGAATTCTATATCGGAAAGAACAACTGGATCGACTATGTCGACCGTGATTCTCTCAAACATCTGATCTCTATAATAAACTCGCTTGAAGGCGAAGAGAAAGAAAAAAGCGACGTGTATAAAGGACCGGTTGTCCTTCCGACGGAGAAAATGAAGGAGATCGGATATGACACCAGGCGCAGGGTCGTTGAAACGATAGAAATCGACTACCTGACGCTCGGTAATGCGCCGATGGGGTTTGTCATCGATTCGGAGATTGAAGGCGACCCCGACCAATGGATGGATTATGCAAACAACTATCCCGAGACGGCGTCATTTCTTGTTTCTGAAGATAAGGTTGTCGGTTATTCGCAGATAGAACTTATAAACAGGGAGGATTATGACGAAATAATCGCCGGAAAGAAAATGATAGACGCCGACATGCAGGAATTTTACGCTTTCGGCGGCAACTTCTGCTGTTACATAGCGATAATGCCCATTCTCTATGAATACGAAAATCAGGGAAACTACAAAATGCTTGTGGATGACCTTTTCGCAAAATTGGTCAGGCTGAACAGAGAGAGCTTTGTGACAATCGAGTCGCTCGGAATTTCGGTATATTCAAAATTTCTTGAGAAAATACTCGTGCAGCTCGGATTTGCATACGTCGGAAACAATCCCGCAAACGGCAGGATATATGAGCTTGATCTTTCACGCGTGCACGATAATAACATCATAAAAAGAGTTTATCCCGACTTTTATGAAATTTATGGGGTGTGACCATGCTGAAATATGTTGAGATAGACAAAAGTCTTTTTGAGACGGCAAAAAGAATTCAGAATGAAATCTTTCCGGAGCATGACGCAACGAAAAATTATGAGGAGGCAATCCTACGGATTACGGATAACAAATATTATCTGATATCGGATGAAAATACGGGAGAATACGTCGGAATATCGGGACTTTATTCGCTCCCGTCCGACCCAAGCTCCGCCTGGCTCGGTTGGTTCGGGATACTCTATGAGCACAGGAGAAAGCATTACGGAAGCGAGGCTCTGCGTTTATTCGAGGAGGAGGCGCGAAAGCTCGGCTATCTTTATTGTCGACTCTATGCCGATCGGTTTGACAATGACGCGACTCTTCTGTTCTATGAAAAAAACGGTTATATTTTTGAGGAATACAGTAACCGCTCGGATCCGGGCGGGTGTGATTTTCCGATACTGATCGGCGGAAAGAGCGTTTCGCAGTTGCCGCTTGAGCCATGGAACAGCAGAAATATAGGGCTGACGCTCCAGCTCTTCAAGCAAACGGGATTTGTTCCGCGCAGGCTTGCGCCAAAAGACCTTGATGCCGTCACCGCGCTTTATAAGGATTGCTTTATGACGAATGAATATTTCGCCGAGCAATTCGGTGAGACGAAGCTTGAGCATATTATGGATACATCTTTTCGGGATATGTTCCGTTATTGTATCGGCAGCGGGTATTCCTTCGGCATTTTCCGCGGCGACGATCTTATTGCGTTTTCGCTCTGTTTCGACTTTTATGAGTTGAAGGAAACTGATCCGCGACAGTTCAACAATGTTTTCACAAGCGACTACGACAATACGGATTATCCGTATCAAACAGAGTTCCACGGCGAAGTTGACAAGTTGAAAAAGCCTGTTATGTATGTGCTGGCGGTTGCTGTCAGAAATTCTGAGCGAGGAGAGGGAATCGCGAGCAGACTTGTCGACAATGTTATCCTTGAATACGGCGACCGCACAATCATGAGCGACGTAACAAGCCCGTCACTGCTCGGAATTTTCAGAAAAAGAGGCTTCGATATATCGCGTATAGACGACGGTTACAGTCTTGTTTACAGGGAAACCTAAGACGGGCGCGGCAATCCGGAAAATGATACATTGATGAAAAGCTCCGACGTCGGAAGCGGATGTCGGGGCTTTTTGCTTTCCCCCATTGACAATCCGACAAGGATGTGGTATGATATATCAAGTGATATATATTCCCTGATATTTAATGGAAAGAAAGGCTTATGGAAAATATTATTTCGGGCGGTGCGCCAGCCGTTGTCCATGGGAAAAAGTCCGATTCCGTGTTTATATTCGTGCACGGGCAGGGCGGAAGCAAGGATGAGGCGCAGAGGTTTGCGGATATTGCGAATCCGCTCGGTTTTCAGGTGCTTGCGGTCGACCTCCCCGGTCACGGAGAACGGACTGACGCGGAAAAATTTGTTCCATGGGAGGCGGTCCCGGAGCTTTGCGCGGTTATGCGTTATGCAAAAAGCCGATGGAAACATATATCCGTCCGCGCGATAAGTATCGGTGCGTGGTTTTCGCTTCTTGCCTTTGCCGACGAAACAATCGAAAAGTGCCTGTTTTCATCGCCTCTGCTCGATATGGAAAATATGATTCTGTCGATGATGGCATTTGACGGTGTGACGGAGGAACGGTTGAGAAATGAAAAAGAGATAGTCGGATCTTTCGGTCGGACGCTTTCATGGAATTATCTCGAATGGGCGAGAAGTCATCCCGTGCATGCGATAAGCCGCCGGACGGACATTCTTTATGCCGCAGGTGATGAGATGATACCGAGGGAGACAGTCGATCGCTTTGCGGCGGAAAACAACTGCAGGCTCACGCTTTATCCCGGCGGTCAGCATTGGCTTCACACGGATAAAGAGCTTGACTTTATGAAAAACTGGGAGACTGCCGCTATTGCGGAAAGCCGTTAACCAAAAGACGTAAATTACCTGTTTTCGGGTCAGTATAAGGAGAAAAATATGAAGACACTCAATATTATTCAGACGCTTTCAAAAATCGGCAGAATACTGAGCAAGATAGTGTTCGTTTGCTGCGTCGTCGCATTTTCCGTGTGTGCAGTCAGCCTTGCATTACTGCCGTTCGGATTTGAAATGATCGAGATTGGCGACGTCACAATCAAGGGACTTCTGAACCGGTTCGGAGATTCCGAAGTCAGCATTTCGCTTATTTACGCTACCGTTTCGTCCGCAATGATAGTCTGCGCGGGCGAGGCTGTTGTCTCAAAGTTTGCGGAATGTTATTTCAAAAGGGAACTGAATGACGGCACGCCTTTCAACCTTGAAGGCGCAGGACAGCTCATGCGTCTCGGCATAATTTCAATATGCGTTTCGATCGGTGCGGAGGTGCTCGCCGCGATTGTTTCGGATGTAATTTTCAAATACGGCGGTGATACGCTTGTCGCGGATTACGGTGACATCAGCTTCGGCGGTAACATATCCATCGGAATTATGCTTATCGTCATGTCGCTTTTGTGCAGGTACGGGGCGGAAAGAGAGCTTGCAGCGCACGATAAAAATGACGGAGAAAACGCCTGAAAAATGATTCGGCTTATACGCTTTTTGCTTGACATCCGCGTGCTTGCGGAAATAATGTAATATCAAAAATCGCTTTGCATCTGCAAGGTGATTTCTTGTTTCCAAACAAGGAAAAACATGACCGAAATAGCATTGAAATGCGCGAATATTGGCTGCGTTGTCACGAAGATACAATAAAAGGCGAATTTATGAAAAAACAGTTGAAATATGTACTACAAATTCTTGACAAAAGACGAAAAGTGTAGTACAATAAAAACGTCAGTGGAGCGGTTGGTACAGAAAAAGCATTTTTGTGCCGCAAGGAAGTCAAGGAATTTCCGTCAATATCATCTGCAAAATTGACAAAATCAATCAATTTGCCAAAATAACAATTTAACGGAGGAACAGAAAAATGGCAGAAGCAAACATGATTAAAGCAAAACAGATGTACGCAAGAGTCGTTGAAGCGTTTGGCGGGAAGGGGTGGGTTATCAGGAACACGAGGACGATCTCCGAGTTGATATCAGCTTTGGTACAGATGATCTTCCGGTTGAAATGCGTGTCCGTATTTATCCAAAGATCGAAGCAATCTGCGTCACCGCACCCATGTCATTCAAAATGCCGGAGGACAAAAGACTTGACGGCGCAATCGCCGTTTGCGTCGCAAATTACGGTTTAATCTGCGGCGGATTTGATTACGACATAAACGACGGAGAAATCAGCTATAGACTCTCGCTTCTTTATACGGATACGGACGTTTCCTGCGAAGCCATCACGGATATGATAGGACTTACGGTTTCAACGTCCGACAATTATAACGACAAATTTTTCATGCTTGCAAAGGGCATGATGACCATTGAAGATTTTGTCGCAAAGGAAAACGAATAAAAATATATTTGCCTGCGCGGGGTGACGGGAAAACGTCATCCCGCGTGAGCGGAAAAATGAACACAGAAAGGAGTCATCGAAAAAGTATAATCGAAAAAGTTTGAAATGAGCAATACGGATGATAGAAAATTTATTATTGACGACGTTATTGAGGAGGAAAAATCCAGAAATCGCGAATTGCGTGACGCGCTCAGCCGAGAGTTTGATGAACTGCCGAAGGGCTCGCTTGTCATCCGCGAGGTGGACGGAAGAAAGTATTGCTATCTGAGATACAGAGAAGGGAAAAAAGTAATAACGAAATATGCCGGAACATGGCGGAAGATAGATGAGATAAAGGATATGATAGACCGCCGGAGAGTGCTTGCGGACGAAATAAAAAATCTTGACGATGAGTTTGAGAAAATAGAAAAGGTCGAATCCGTTCTGGGCAAGTCGGAGGAAGAAGCAAGACAACATTGAAAGAAAAGACAGGAGAACGGCAAGCGCCTGAAAAAGTATGCGGCGGCGATTGCCTTGCTTGAAGGCGACCCTCTGCAATAACGTAATTTCCAACACCATGGGAGGTGACAGCTGTGTTTGAAGTAATCGGAAGATACAACCGCGCGACGGTCTATGCGGAAACGATGGACAGCGACTCGTATGCGCAGGTTCTGCGTATGTGTAATACGGAAAGGCTGAAGGGCAGCAGGATAAGAATGATGCCCGACACGCACGCTTCGGCAGGGTGTACCGTCGGCACTTCACTTACTTATGATGACTTTGTAAACCCTTCGTTTGTTGGCGACGATATCGGTTGCGGGATGCAGGTCTATGAGCTTGCGGAAAAAGAAATCGATTTTGCGGAGCTTGATTCCGTAATAAGAGAAAAAATTCCGTCCGGCCCGAAAGTTTTTGAGCATGTCGGGGGCGGGATAAAGAAAATCCCGCTGAAAAGTCTGCATTGCTTTGACTTTATCCGTTATGACACGGTCAAAAAGTCATTCGGGACGCTTGGCGGAGGAAATCATTTTATAGAAGTCGGCAAAGCGTCCGACGGAAGACTTTATCTTGTCATCCATTCCGGAAGCCGAAGGCTCGGGCGTGACGTTGCGACCTATCATAAGGTTGCCGCATTCTTTGCCGCCTGCGGCATCGATCCGAAAGAGGCGGCGAAGAAAAATCTCCGCCCGTGCGAGATAAAACCGGGATTTTCCATTGAAGACTGCTTTCTCTCCGGAAGGCTGCTTTCCGAATATCTCCACGATATGAAGATCGCCGTTGACTATGCGGCGGAAAGCCGCAGAAATATGGGCGAGACGATAATTTCTGCTATGGGACTTCACTCCGTATCGTCGTTTACGACAATACATAACTATATAGACCCGGAAAACAGGATTCTCCGCAAGGGCGCGGTGTCGGCACAGGCGGGCGAGACGCTTATCATTCCGATAAACATGAAGGACGGCGCGCTTATCTGTCGCGGAAAGGGAAATCCCGAATGGAATTTTACGGCGCCGCACGGCTCGGGGCGCGTTCTCAAAAGGTCGGACGCGAAAAGCGTTATTTCGGTTGACCAATTCAGAGCCGAAATGGAAGGCGTTTTCACAACGTCGGTAAATGAGTCGACGGTGGACGAATCGCCCATGGCATATCGCAGGGCGGGCGAGATTATCGGTGCAATCGGCCCTACGGCTGAAATCATCGAAAGACTTTCCTCCGTTTATAATTTCAAGGCGAGCAAGCCCGTCACGGATGACACGGCGGACGGGGAGGACTGAAAAAATTACGGCGGAGATTTTCCGCTGCGTGAGTCAGGATACGAAAAGGCAAATCCGGATACAGATGAAAAGAAGACTCGGTAAGAAAGCAGGAAAATGAAAATATGAATATTGAGGAGATTTTTAATGGGAGATTTTCTTGAACGTTTTGCGTCATCGCTTGAATTATTTTTGAATGTCTTGGAACTTCTGGCTCTCTTTGCTTCGGCATTTACCTTCTTCTTTCTGATGTTTAACGAATATTCGAAAGCCTTGCGAAAAATCCTTGCTCCTTGCGGATTGGGATTCTGGGCGAGACTGCGGGTTCTGTTTATTTGCAGAAAGTCTGTTGTAAAAAAGCGTGCGTTTATTGAATATGCAATTCTGAAATCACAGGGACACGGGACGGTTGCATCATCGTGGCATACCATAATAAATGAATTTAAAGCGTTTTATTATGAGGATCAATCCAACCTGGTGTATTCGATTCCCAACTGTACCTTGCTGATCGGAGCGGATTTTTCCGACGCGGTCAGCCGATACTTTGACTTCATAAAAACAAAGAAAGCAAGAAAGGCTTTTGGAATTCAGGAGGATCGCCTGCAATGGGTCATTAAAATCCATATTGAAGAAGCCTATGCAACTCCGACGTGCCTGCTTACCGGATTGCTTTCAAAATATGAAGAGAACTGGGAAGAATTCATAAAAAGATATGTGTCGACGGCATATATAACCGAAGCGGCGGAAAATACGTCGGACAGCATTTTGGCAAGCGAGCTTTATCTGACGTTTGCCTGGCTTCTCTGGGGGCCGAGCTACGAGCTTAATTATCGCAGGTACTGGGCGGGGCTCTGCCAGATTTCCTATGGTGACGAGAGCAATTCCATTCCCGCTGTTGCGGATAAAGATTCGGATGTGGTTGAGCGCCTGAAGGACAAGTTCACGGAAAACGAAGAACACCGCTACGGCGCCCTGATATCGGCTGATGTTTCGCTGTTTGAAAAAAAGGAATACTATCGTTCCGTAAAGGATTTTGCAAATCCGGATAATTCATATTTTTATGATAAGATCATGAACGGCGAGCTTTCTTTCGCCGCGCAGATAAATCAATTTGTTCCCTGCACAAATTATAAAAGCAAAAAATATTATTGTACCGCATATGTGTGGTTACTTTTTGAAGTTGAAAGCGATGATTATGCCTTTAAGCCCGAAAAGAGCTTAGCCTTCTTTGAGCATGCAAATCTGGCCGATAGGAACACATATAGTTTTTTGATCAGCACCCTGATTGATAAAAGCTTAAAGCATTTCCAAGGTATTTTCGGCAATCCAAAACTGGATGGACGCAAATATCGGTTTGTTTGCGCACTGAACCATAAAATAGAGAATGCCTGTATTGCCCGTTACAATGAGATATCAAGTCAGGACAGCGAATTCGGAAGGGCATTGAGAGATCGCGTGATAATGACACCGAAGCGCACGGCTACATCGGCATTTTCGGCTTTTGATGACTTCTTCACGAGAAACAACGTAATCACATATGAAGAAATCGAATATGCGGACAGAAAGAAAATAACGGATCTCGGAAGATTCTATACAGATATTTACATGGAATGTTTTCCAGATGATAACGAGCGCGAATCATTTGACCATCTGCTGTCTTATCTTAAACAAAGCGAATCGTCAAGTGACTACAAATATCATATCGTTCTGGCCAAGGATGAAAGCGAGAATATTGTCGGCGGATGTATTTTCAATTATTATAAGGACAGTAATTCCGGCGTCATAGAGTTTCTTGCGGTCAAAAGTGATCTGCAGTCCGGCGGCATTGGCTCTGAGATATACAAGCATGTCATTTCGGTAATGGAAGCGGATGCATATAAAAACCGAAAATCCTTCCTGTCATGCGTTTTCTGCGAAATAGATTCGCCGGAATACAGTAAATCTGGAATCAAAAAATATCTCTATTTTTGGGACAAAAACGGCTATAAACATTTGGATTTTCAATATGTACAGCCGCCTCTGTCCGCTACTCAATCGCCGGTTTACGGCTTGTGGCTGACGGTAATGCCGTTGAGAGTGCAAGGGAAAACCATACCCGGCGAGACTGTTCTGAGCGTATTACATGACTATCTGAAATACGGAATGGAAATAGATGATCCGGAAAAGAACAGGGAATACATACAGATGAAAAACGAAATACTCAAGAAAGAGCGAATAGCCTTGCTTAATATTTTGTGAGATCTGCCGTCACGGCGATTAGCTTGTGATTTGAAATTTCGGCAGGGAAGCACGGCTGTTTTCAAAAAGCGGTGAAGATTGCCATTGATTTTGGCTTTGCCAAAGGTCAACAGGTGAAAATCACCCCAAAGGAGCCGAAATGAACACATATAGGGGCAAGGCCTTTTCCGTGCTCGGTGATTCGATAAGCACGCTTTTCGGTTACAGTACGCCCGAGGACGCTGTGTATTACAGCGCGTCAAGGCGGTATGAAACCGGAGTGTATTATCTGCGGGACACCTGGTGGGGACGGGTCATTGAAGCCCTCGGAGGAAGGCTTCTTATAAACAATTCGTTTTCCAGAAGCACGGTTTGCCGATATTCCGAAAGCGAATACTATTCATATGCTTGCAGTGACGGACGAACTTCTGCGCTCAGTGAGGGGGGCTGTGCACCCGATGTCATTATGATTTTCATGGGCATAAATGACAGAGGGTGCGGCGCGATGGTTTATCCGTTGTGTAAGGGCGGGGAAAGTGACCTTTCCGTATTTTCCTCCGCCTATGATACAATGCTCGGAAAGGTGAGAAAAAACTATCCTTCGGCAGAGGTATGGTGTCTGACGTTGCCGCTCGGACTTTGCGACGGATATCCTCCGTCAGACGCCGCAAGGCGGTCAACGGAAGAATATTCCGCTTTCATTTCTGAATGTGCATTGAAGCACGGCTGTCGACTGATAGACATTTGCGCAATGAAGCCGTATGACAGCGCGGACGGAGTTCATCCTTCGTCTGACGGAATGAAAGCAATCGCCGACGCGGTTTTAAGCAATATTTGAAAGGAGGAAACACAGGGGGTAATAAACAGTCAATTATAAGGATACCAACAACGGGCGGTCTTAGCGCCTTCGGGCGCATTTGCAGAAGCTTAGGACGGCTTAGAACTCACCTTTTCAGCAAAACGGCATAAAACACAATCGCAAAATTGACCAAAAGACTTTTGATTTCAGGAGGGACAAACTAATGATATACATAACAGGCGACACACACGGAGAACAGACAAGATTTTCTCCTTTCGGAATGCCGAGAGAAGAAAGCTTTAGGGCTAACGACACTGTCATTGTCTGCGGCGATTTCGGATACATTTTTTCGGGCAGCTACGAGGAAAACAAATTTCTTGACGAGCTTTCCGAAAAACCGTATACTATATGCTTCTGCGACGGGAACCATGATAATCTTCCCGCAATATATGCTTATCCTGAGGAAGAATGGAACGGGGGTCGTGTTCACAGGATAAGAAAAAATATCTTTCATCTCATGAGAGGACAGATATTTGAAATAGAAGGAAAGAAATTCTTCACAATGGGGGGTGCTTTCAGCATTGATAAGGAATATAGAACGGAGGGGCTTTCGTGGTGGAAAGAAGAGCTTCCGAATGGTGATGAATATGCTGAGGCAACAAAAAACCTGCGCGAAGCAGGGAACAAGGTTGACTATATAATAACTCATACAGCTCCGAGAAGCATCATTTCCCGCATGGGCGAGCATTCCGACCCGCGTGATTCAGAGCTTACCGGATTTCTGGATTGGGTCGTGGATGAAATCAGATTCAAGAGATGGTTCTTCGGCCATTGGCACCAGGAGGGCGAAATCGGGACAAAGTTCCGCGCACTTTGGTTTGACGTTGAAAAGATCTGAAAAAGTGTATAAAAACGCATGGGCTGCCGCCGTCTGCAAAAAGATTTACTGACCGGCAGAAAGCCCCTGCGTTCGACATTTGACTATTGAAAGACACATTGTAAATACAGAATGGAGATTGAAAATGGACTACATTGAATATATTGATGACTTTGACGATGACGATTTTGATGATGACGATATCGATGTGGGAACAAGAGAAGTGACGGTTGAAGGCGTCGACGACGATCTGCATTGCACAGTGGGTTACGGTTGGGCAATTCTGGACGCGGCAGTTGATCTTGCAAAAAAAGTCGGTGCGATATATGGGTCAAGCAGTCTTGTTATATCCTGTGTCATATCCGGAAAAGAGCTGATCGAGTTTATACAGGCGAACGAAATAAGATGTTGGCACGCCGATGAGTTGCTTGGAAAGATAGACGAAAATCATAAATACGAGTTGACCGCATGGGATGTCTGATGATGCATAACGTTTGGGAAAGAGGGGGATTCGATGGAGCTTGATTTTCTTTCGGAAATGATTGAAAATGCAGAAAACATAGTGTTTTTCGGCGGAGCGGGCGTGTCCACGGGTAGCGGAATCCCCGATTTCCGCGGCAGCACCGGACTTTATGGCGGAAATTATAACGGAGAACGTCCCGAAACAATCCTTTCGGGAGAATATCTGCATCGCAAGCCGGAAAAATTCTTTGAATATTACAAGTCGCATATGGTCTATCCGGACGCGCGCCCCAATGAGGCTCATTATGCTCTTGCCGAGCTTGAACGTCGCGGGAAGCTATCCGCCGTCATAACTCAGAATATTGACGGACTTCATCAGCTTGCGGGAAGCAAAAATGTAATCGAGCTGCACGGTTCCGTAATGCGCAACTACTGCGTTCGGTGCGGCGAAAGTTATCCGCTGTCATATGTGATTGACAGTGTCGGCGTGCCGAAATGCGAGAAATGCGGTGCAATCGTCCGTCCGGATGTCGTTCTTTACGGAGAGGGTCTTGACGGTGAGTCGATCGACAGGGCGGAGGAAGCAATCTCGGAAGCGGACGTGCTCATCGTGGGCGGTACATCGCTTACGGTTCAGCCCGCCGCGTCTCTTGTCGGTCTTTTTGAGGGCGAACATCTTGTGATTATAAATATGGCGCCGACCCCATATGACGGTTGCGCGGAATATATAATAAGGAAGCCGATCGAAGATGTGCTCGGAAATCTGACAATATGAAAAAAATCTCAAAAAACTTGAAAAAAGATTAAAAAAGCACTTGACAATCGAGAAGTGATGTGATAGAATAACAAAGCTGTCGCCGAGGGGCGGTAGCAAAGCGGTCCTTGAAAATTGAACAACAGAAGCAAAGAGAAAACAAAGAATCTCGTTGAAAAACTTTGAAAAACTCAAAAAGTAAGAAGAAGCTAAGAAATAGCGCTCTGATGACGATTTGATGCAGTTCCCGAAAGGGAGCGATTAAATACGAAAATTAGAGAGTTTGATCCTGGCTCAGGATGAACGCTGGCGGCGTGCTTAACACATTCAAGTCGAACGGGACTCATTTGATTAATCCTTCGGGAAGCGTTGAATGAGTTTAGTGGCGGACGGGTGAGTAACGCGTGAGCAATTTACCTTTGTGAGTGGAATAACACCCGGAAACAGGTGCTAATACCGCATAACGTATCGATGTCGCATGGCAATGATACCAAAGAGAAATCGCACAAAGATGAGCTCGCGTCCGATTAGATAGTTGGTGAGGTAACGGCCCACCAAGTCGACGATCGGTAGCCGGACTGAGAGGTTGAACGGCCACATTGGAACTGAGAAACGGTCCAGACTCCTACGGGAGGCAGCAGTGGGGAATATTGGGCAATGGGCGAAAGCCTGACCCAGCGACGCCGCGTGAGGGAAGAAGGTCTTCGGATTGTAAACCTTAGTTAGCAGGGAAGAAGAAAGTGACGGTACCTGCAGAGAAAGCCACGGCTAACTACGTGCCAGCAGCCGCGGTAATACGTAGGTGGCGAGCGTTATCC
>ENA-ORSL01000017-ORSL01000017.1-human-gut-metagenome-genome-assembly--contig:-NODE-17-length-177995-cov-57.049084_pt1 | contig 177995 bp, 154 predicted proteins | sample MGYA00242190_ERZ509157 | MGnify/ENA primary metagenome ERZ509157 (study PRJEB26280, sample SAMEA2338664) | human gut metagenome | biome: human gut; feature: human-associated habitat; material... | reverse complement strand
GAACCCTCCGGCTGGCGCTTCACTTTCGATGCAAGCATCTTCGTTACGCTATTTCGTCGCTTTGCTCCTTCCTACTCCCCCCGGGTACACCAAAAAACAACCGCAACCGCGGTTGTTTTTGTTTACGGGGGAGTCCGTGCGTTTTAATAAAAACGCACACTGCTTTGCAGTCGAACCCTCCGGCTGGCGCTTCACTTTCGATGCAAGCATCTTCGTTACGCTATTTCGTCGCTTTGCTCCTTCCTACTCCCCCCGGGTACACCAAAAAACAACCGCTTTTGCGGTTGTTTTTGTATATGGGGGGGGCGAACCCTTAGGATGACCGCAAGTGAAGAGAGAAGCAAGCGCTTGCATTTGCGAAAATCGAGCGCAGCGGACATAGCCAACAACCGGACACGAAGTGTCAAATGCAAGGCATTAGCGCAAAAGCGCGGTTGTTGAGCGTAGACGCTTCACTTTCGATGCAAGCATCTTCGCTTCGCTATTGCGTCACGACGTTCCTTTCGACTCCCCCCGGGTACACCATCAAGACACACGCAAAAGGAGCGTATAAAACTCCGTTGCGTGTGTTTTTTTCTATGCAAAATAGGGGTGAATTGCCGTTTTCGTGGCAGTTTACCCTTTTTGTTGTTTCTTCGAGTATCGCCGTAGGGATTTGTTCTTCACTCGCTTTGGAAAATCGTAAACCTTTGACGATTGCACAAAAAGGATTTTTGCACGATAAGGAGCGTATGATTTCTTCTGTCTTAATCAACGAAAAAATGACCGACCGCGTTCGTAAGAACGCAGTCGGTCGTTTGACCTTTATTTCTCTGTACTCTCTTTTTCCGATCGAAGCAGACCGGTTTTACTTTTTCGCTTTTTAAGCTGACCATACCGGAGAATCACATATTCACGTCCATGACGACTGCGCACAGCATACTGTCCGGGGACGGGTCGCCTCTGACGGCGCCGATGTAGTCATTGCCGAGGAAGTCGCTGAAATCACCTCCGATATTCAGCTCCGGAAGTCGTCCGACCAATCTGCCGTTTTCCATCAGATAAGACATCTGTACTGGAGAGGCAAAATGACCGCCGGGTGTGATATCGCCGCCTGAAGTCATGACGATATAGATCGCTTTGCCCGGTACAAGCGCACTAAGTGTCGGTGCGGTCGGCTCTGCATAAAAACGGTTGAAGCCAAGGGTCGGCACGCCGTCATAAGAGGCTGCCGCCGTGCCGGTGTTTGGCAGGTTCAGCTTTTCTGCTGATTTTTTCGTTGTCAGAAGACCGACAAGCGTTCCCCTGTCGATCAGCGTGGGGCGCAGATCAGGTGCTACGCATCCCTCGGTATCAAAGAAGCATACGCCGGGGTTTGTTGCGGGATTCATATCGTTTTTAAGTGAAAGCCTGTCCGAGAAAACCTTTTTGCCGAGTTTTCCGCTGAGCAACGAAGCACCGGAAGCGTACATTTCGGCAATAAAATGCTGAAGAGTGCCACCGAACAGATCGCTGATATCCATAACTACGGGATAGCGTCCGGGAGTAATGTCGGCAGACGTGTAAAACGCATCATATTCTTTTCCGAACTGTGAAAGCAGTGCATCCGGGTCAAAGTCAGCGCCTTTATAGCCGAAAGAGGTATCAAACAGATTTCCCGATCCACGATTCTGTGCAAGCAACTGAATGTCCACATTGCTGCCGGAACTTGTCAGGTGACGTCCGAGGGAGTTCCGGTATTCAGTCTTTCTGTAATTCAGGCTGATCTTATTTGAAAAGGCGAAACGAGGACAGGCATCGCCGAGACGGTCAAGGAAACTCTGCATTGTGGGTATCAGCTTGGAGACTGGGATAATCTCTTTTTCATTGAGGTTTTCCTGTTCCAGTGCGCCGTCGAGTTTGCAGGGATAAGGAATGCCGAGTGCCAGAGCCTCTCTGGCTTTGTCTGTCAGTGCGTTCTCGTCAGGCGTTCCGAGACACCCGGCAACACCGATGCATCCGTTTTCATATACGCGGACAGTGCCTGTCGTTTCTTCTTTCTCACGGAAGCTGTCGATTTTTCCTCCGGTGACATTGAGCGTAACGGAGCGATGTGTTTCGGTCAAAAACTCTTTTTCCATGATTCTCACCTCACTGTACATTCATAGACGAAACGCGGACGTACGGACCGCCGAAACCGACGGGCAGATTCATCTGTTCCATCTTGCCGCAGCCGCCTGTCACAAATGAAAGCAAGTGTACGTCATGTGTCAGACCGTCTATCAGACCGAGCGTTTCAAACACGGAACCTGTCAGCACGCTGATCTGTACCGGGCGTCCCAGCTTGCCGTCAACAATCTCGTAAGCAAGGCTGGGGGCTATGGTGAAGATGCTCATGCCGCTTCCGTGGTTGATGGTTTTGATAAAATACCCATTTTTGATCGGGGCGATCAACTGATCAAAATCAAGATCACCACCCTCAATATATGTGGTCGTCATGCGCACGATCGGCTCGAATGTACAGTCGGTCGCACGTGCATTGCCGGTAAGAGACTCACCAAGTGCGGTGGCAGTCTGTACACTGTGCAGCCGTCCTGCCAGTACGCCGTTTTTGATAAGATAATTCTTGCGTGCGCGGGTTCCCTCGTCGTCATACGGGACATATCCGCAGCCAGAGACGGAGCCACTGTCAACAATAGATAAAATGGGCGAGCCGACGGTTTTGCCGAGCTGCCACTCATCGCGCATTGATTGGTCCGAGAGCATGAAGTCGGATTCGGACTTGTGCCCGAATGATTCATGCGCAAAGACCCCGGCTGCTTCTGGCGAAAGGACGACCGGATATTTTCCGGGTGTGACCGGTACGGAATTGCGCATAAAATACGCCTGCTCCGCAACGGCGGCACGAAGCTCGTCATTCAGTCCTTTCAGCTCGTCAAAGCGGGTCGCACCCTTCTGCCATGAGTCCGTGAACTTCTTTTCACCTTCCGTCATGCTACAGGTGAAGGACAGCCCACAAGTCTGATAATCATACGTGACATCCGCTCCGAAACTGGACTGAAAGCGAAACAGGCTGTTGCGGTCAAGGTATAAGCCTTTGTGTGTGGTAACACAGGAATCCTCCGAGAGCAGTGGCAGATATGACAGCAGAAGCGCCTGTTTTTCCCCGGCGGGAATGTCACGCACGGAGCAGTCGGCAAAGCGGATCGCCGTGTCCCGATTGCGTTCAAAGCGACGGACAACAGGGTCATCGAGGATCTGCGCGTTGGGTGTGGCAGCCGCATAAAGACCGTCAAGCGTATTTTGCAGATGCTCAAGGTCGGTCACGGATGCATAATACCACATCCTGCCGTCATATACCCGCAGAAATGCGCGGCATTCGACGCTGGTCTTCATTTCCTGCAAAATACCGTCTGTATAAGAAATAATGGTCCGGCTGCGGTCCTCGGTGCGGACGTCAGCATAAAAACCTTTTTTGAATTCAATCATAAAAGAAAGCCTCTCCTTCTCTTTGATCAACTATTATATCACGTGAATATTAATAAGTAAACACGTTTTTGTACAGAAACATATGAACAATATTTTATCTTTGAAAACCGTAGGGTTATCCTACGCCTCAACAAACTTGTCCTTTGCCTTCGCTCTATATTTCAATATTTCAATGTTTTTATTATACCATAATCCTCCACTTTTTCAATAACATGCCGCACTTGTCCAAATGTTTTTTTGTTTGGGGTTCAAATCCCCGTGGACGCCTGCCCCCTTTTCGGCTTAAAAAGACGCTCCTTTTTGTTCGTCATGGACAAAAAACAACCGCAACCGCGGTTGTTTTTGTATACGGGGGAGGCGGACCCTCCCGGCTATCCGCAACGCGCCGAAGGCACTTCTCTTTTGCGTGCAAGATTCTTTTGTTTTTTCGCCAAGAAAAAACCGTCCGAAATACGGACGGTTTTTTGTTGTTTGGATTTATTGTTTTTTGTTGAACAATGCTTTGTTGATATTAGTTGTTTTTACCGAACAATGCCTTGTTGATATTATTGTTTTTTGTTGAACAGTGCTTTGATTGCGGAAATTAACTCGGCAAACGATTTCTTCTTCACAACAAACCAGAATATTGCAAACCCGACAATTCCGACGCCTGCAATGCTTCCGATCACGATGCCCGCAATCTGTCCGCCGGACAGTCCGTTTTTATCGGGAGCGGGCGCGATTTCGCCGTCAATCGTGCCACCGCCCGGTGCTTTGTCCTGATATACGGCGGTAAGGACCATTCCGTCTTTTACCACAAAGGTATATTCCTTTTTGGTGCTGACGATATTTTCGCTTTCGTCCTTCCAGCCAACGAACTCTTTGCCTTCTTTATCTTCTGCCGTTACGGTTACGCTTTCGCCGTGTGCATAGAATTTGCTTTCGCCGTTGACTATTACGTTATGCGTGCCGATTCTGGCAATTCTAAGTTCGGTGATTTCGTTCCCGTCTTTATCAAAGTGCTTTCCGCAAACCGTACAATCTTTGTGTTCTTTCACGCCAAATTCTGTGGTTGTTGCAGGCACTTCGGGAATCAACTCACCGTAGGTATGGTTGTTTGTGGTGGGAATAGTCAAGTCAGCAATCTCTTTTCGGGTTATCGGGTCGCAATGTTTTCCGCACAAATTGCAATCTCTGTGCGCCTTTACACCGGTATCTTTGCAAGTTGCAGGAACTTCTGCAACCAAATCACCCAATACGTGACCGTCCGGATTGACAGGGATAACAAAATCGGTAATTTCCGTATTGCTTGCGTCGTAATTCTTGTCGCAAATGCTGCAATGTTTGTATCCTTTTCTGCCCGGGGTTTGACAAGTTGCGTATTCTTCTTCTACCCAAAAACCAAAGTGATGCCCGTAGTATGGGCTGATGGGAGTTTTCAACGCTTCTTCGGTTGTTTCTTTTTTGCTTTCGTCAAAGTATTTTCTGCAATCCGAGCAATAATAATGCGCTTTCATACCGTCAGCAATACAAGTTGCGGGGGTTTCTTCAATAAGCGCGCCAAAATTATGGCTTATGGCAATGGTAACGGTTACGTCAGCACTTGCCAGATAGTTGTCGTTTTCCGCGTATCTTATTTGGTATTCGCCTGCCGCAAGCCCTGTAATCTTACTTGACGTGCACTTTGTATAATCCGCGTCGCCGACTTTTCTGTATTCCATCGCGTCGGTTACGCCGTCGATTGTGCCGCTGCCGTCCCTGCACGAAATCGGGTTGGCGATAAGTCCGACGGGAACGTTTGTTTGCTCTGCCTTGTTAATCACGAATTTTTTGGTGAAACTGCCCACGTACGCGCCCTTACCCGTGACGGTAACAACGTAAGTGCCGGCGTCAACGGGTTTGCCGCTAAAATCGAGCCCGCCGGTCGAGCCCGCTTTTACCGCATAACTTACTTCGAAGTCGGTACCCCTGCCAAGCGTTCCGCCAAAGGTCGGCTCTTGCGCCGCGTCGTTGAACACTTTTACAAGGTCGGTAACAGGCACAAGTTCGTCGGTTATTGCCACCGTGGTCGTTTTTTCAACTTCATAGTTAGAGGTTGCGGTAATCGTGCTGACCGGGATGTGCAGGTCTGTCTCTTCTGCGCGCGCAGTGTTCGCAGGGCTTGCAATCGCTATTCCAAGCATAAGGACAAGGCACATTGTAAGACCAAGTACAAGCATAAGTATCTTAGATTTATTCGCCTTTGTGTGTGTCATAATATTATCTCCTTGTTTGGATTTTTGGGGGATATTTTGCATAAAACGCGACTTTACGTCGCAAATTGTTGCATTAAGTTGTCAATTTACGATAAAGCGATCCGCGTCGGCGTCAGTCCCGAACATGAAATACTTTGCCCCGATTGCTTTCATGGAATAGGCAAGCCGGGCTGAAAGAACTCACAAAAACGGAAAGAACGGTTTTCGACCTGTGTCTTGACGGCAAGTCCGCAAACGAAATCGCCGACGTCCTTAATATCCGCGAAAGCACGCTCAAATTCCACAACCACAACATTCTGGAAAAACTCGGAGCATCCTCTCGCAAACATATGCTGCGCTACGCAACCCTGCTCAGGCAGGAAACGCAGGAACAGTAATTCGAAACAAACTCGCTAAAACATCTCGTTTTATTGCATAAAAAAGACAGTCTGCGGGTTGTCTTTTTTGTTTTTATTATTTGTCCATTTCTCGCAATAGTCTGTTTTATCGCGCGGTTTTGACCGATAAACTGCACGTTTCGCCGTTTAAGATTTTCATAAAACTATTGTGTTTTTTATCGTACGGCAACACTTTGCATGCTGTTTTTCGGGCTTTATTACAGCAGCAGCGTTTTATCTTCGCCCATGCCGAGCATTCCGTCAAGGACGTATTTCTTGCCGTCTTCGTCACGGATATACCCTTCGAGTTCGCCGTATGCGACGTAATAATCTATGTTTACGACAAGCGCGTGCATAATCATCGGATTCATATTGTATACCTTGAATTTAAGGTTTACCATATCGTGCTCGTCCTTGACAATCCATTCCGAATAATCCTTAAAGTCCTTGCTTTCGGGGTTTCTCGTGAACGTTATCGGCGGAAGAATGCTTGTTTTCCCTTCAAGCCAGAGTATGTTTTCGTTATACTTTTCCTGATCGACGGATTGATTTCTGGTGAGATTGAACGCAAGCCATTTTTCTTCGCCGTCGACGTTGCATTTTCCCATCGTCGTTACCCAGTCGTAATGGGCGTGGCGGGGATAATAGCCCCTGTGATCGTCGACGATTGCCGCTGAATCTTCGTCCGTCAGCATTTCTTCGCCGTTAATGACAAGCCTGCCTTCCGCCTTAAAAAAGTCTTTCTGGCTGTACAGCGGGCGGTTTTTGCCAAAAGGAATGCTTGCTACGCAAGGTTTTGACAAACGTGTCAGCGTGAAGTCGTACTCGATTGTCGCTTCGCCGTAGTTTTCTTTGATTGCCGCGACGATCGTTTTGTCTTTTTGAGGAACGGTGATCAGACATTTGCCCGTATGTTGTCCTTTAAGATGGCATTTGCCGTCCTGGAAGTCGTTGACATATCTGACGTGCGACACGGGTGTTTTCCCTTCTGCAACGGCACCGTTAATAAGGTTCGGCGCGATAACGGTGTCCTTTGATTTTAAGTTGGTATCCCAGCAATAAACCTTTTTCGTACGCTTGTCATAAAACACGTTCAGCGTTTTTCCGAATATGCCCATATCGCAAACCACCGCAAGCAGCACACCGTTTTTCAGATGGACTTCCGTCGCTTCCCACAGCGTGAGTTTAAGCCTGTTGAAGCAATTTGGCAAACTTGTGGGGTTTTTGAGTTTCACAAGGTCCATTTTTTCAAATTCCTTGTCGAAAGTTCCAAACGCGCAAATGCCGTTTTCGTCAACCATGCTTTCGGGCGTCGGTACGGCGCGTCTTTTTTCGTCGATAAATTTTGAATAATCTCCCATAATTTTCTCCTTAATCTGTGTTTTGCAAACCGCGGACACTCCCGCGGGTTTTGCCTATATTATTATATCATTGAAAAAGCGACAATTCAACGAATATGAAAAAATTTTTCGACGAATATCGGGTTTTGTATGGTTTTTTCCGTCGTATTTTCAGGATAAGACAAGGCACACGAGCGGCTTAATACTTTTCCGTATACGCCGTGAGCGTAACGCAGTATTAGTCAAAAACACGGCGTAAAACCTCAGTTCGTATTATTATCTGTTGGCATATAATCTCTTTTCGTCACAAAAAAAGGACTTGCTTTTGCAAGTCCCCTTTTTACTTTTTATTACAGTTTGTTGCCGCAGTTATTGCAGTATGCGCTGTCGGCGGAATTATTTTCGCCGCAGTTGTCGCAGGTTTTTGCAAGCGGCTTTCCGCACGCCTTGCAGAACTTCGCGTCAGCGTCGTTCAACGCGCCGCATTCGCACCTGACGCCGCTTTCGGTTTTTGCCGCTTTCACGACGTTTTGTATTGCCGGCGCGATTTCCGAACTTGCCTCGTTAATGACGGGCACACTTTCGTTTTTGGAATACGTGGCGATTTCGCGGCGGAACGCAAAGGCGAGAAGCCCTGCCCCGATACCCAGCATGGGAAGCCCTATAAACGCCAGGAAGAAGAGTTTGGGCATTCCTTTGTCGGGATTACCGACCGTTATGAAAAAGTCGATAAACGCCGCCAGCGTCAGCACCGCCCCGACAATCACCAGGACAAATCCCGCGATCTTCAACTTTTTTTTCAGTTTTTCGTGTTTTTCAAAATTGTTTTCGTTTTGCATAATGACTCCGAAAGTTGTTTTATTGATTATATAATATCATAAGTTTCTTTGTTTTACAATACTAATTTTTGAGATTTTCCTGCGGTTGTTTTTTCTTTCAAAAAAAACCGATAAAAAAACCTTCGGTTGCCCGAAGGTTTTTGATTGTTTTGTCTTAGTCTTTTACGCCAAGCGATTTTTTGAGTTCTTTCACTGTCTTTTCCCAGACTTTCTTATTCCTTGAAATCGAGTTGTCTTTGTTTGCTGCGATTGCGTTCTGAGCGGCAATCTGATAACGTGCCTCGGTATTTTTGGATTTAAGATCTTGGACAATGACGTCACGGAGCGTTTTATTTTTGTCGTTTTCGTCGTCTTCGCGGCCGTAGTAAACGATATAGTCAAGGGGAATAAGGTCGTCCGCTACGCCCGAAACGGTCGTGTCGTAAGGAATGTAACTTACGAACATAAAGTGAATGCCGTAGTCGGTGACGCACCAGCCGTACGAACCGAGACCGTTATTAACAAGTTCTCTGCCCTTTTTCGAAAATTCTTCGACGTAAGTTTTATCGTCTTCGTGGGGCGAGATAAGGTATCCGTTGCCGTTTCCGGTGATGGCGTTATTGCTGCTCGTATTATACATACCGTTGTCGTCGTTTACCATATAAACGTACTGCGCCGCGATTTCGCGTTTTGCCTCAAACGAAGTTGCCGCGTCGAGTTTCGCCGTGAGTTCGTTGATTACGTCCATTACTTTGTACTTCTTGATATTGCCTTCGCTATCGACCTCGTAAGGACGGGCGTTGCATTTTTCTTTCGTGCAGTACTTGTTGGGGTCCTTGTTGTCTTTTTGTGCTTTTTCGCACTCTTCGCATACTTCGTCGGGATCGTAATCGGGATTCGACTTCATAACCTCGATTTTGTTTGCAAGTTGTGCGCGATACTTTTCGACGATTGTTTTGTCGGGTTGTCCCGCCGTGAAGTTTTTAAGTTCGGTCGACTGGTCGTTGCTGAACTTAAAGAGAATATTGAAAACGTAGCCGTAGCCGTGTTCCGACGTCGGATGATAAACGGTGTTTGTCAAGGACGACGAGATTGCGTTTTTGTAATTCGCTTTCGTTTCGATGCTGAATTTTTCCTTGTTGAGAGAAACGTATCTGTCGTATTCGCTCTTAATTGCGGCGTCGTCGGGGTTGAAATCCTTGCCGAGTTCTCTCTTATACTTCGAGATAAGCTGGGTTTCGTACGCGCTGTTAAGGTAATAATCGTAGGACTTGTAGTTGTCTGCAAGTTGTTTTTTGAGTTCGTTCAACGCCTTGTCGACGTAATCGACCTTACCTTCGACCTTGTTGAGTTCTTCCCATTCTTTTGCGGTGAACAAATCTTTTTTCGCCTTTTCAAAGAATTTGATTTCGGCGTCTTCGGGCTTTAACTCCGCATTGTAATCGACTTCCGCTTCCGCCTTGTCGGGACGTGTGGGACGCGCGGCGATTTTGTCGGTTTCGTCGACCTTATCGTCGTCTTTCGTATCGTCTGTCGTGTCGTCGGTGGAGTTTGCCTCTTTCCAGAGTTCCTCAAAAACCTGTTTGTACCACTTTGCCATGGATTCGTTCGCGCTCTTTACCGCTTCGTTTTTCTCAACGGCGTTCAAAAGGTCTGCAACCGCGGTGGTGTTTGCGACGCCCTGACTTTTTGCGATTTCGTCACGGACGTAAAGGATAAGCAACTTGCGCTGAGCAAGCGAATCCAATATGGATGACGCCGCTTCGTCGACGGTGTATCCGTAATAGTAAACGTAATAGTAGGCAAGTGAGTTGAACGACTCGTTAAACTCGCCCTTCGTGACGGTGGACGTAAGCCCTGCGTATTTCACGGTGGCAAGCGATTGGTTGTAGTCGCGCTCCTCATTCTTCGTGATAACGTCGCAACCCGCAAACACGGTAATCGCGATAATCGTCACAAGTATAACTGCCAAGAATTTCTTAATATTCATCATAGACTCCTTGCGGAATTATATATAATAATAAAAACCGTACACCATATTATATAAGATTACCTTAAATTAGGCAAACGTTTTTATATATTTTCCTTTTTATCGTTTTTTTTGTTTTTCACGCGGGAAATTTCACGATTTTTGCGTAATCAGCAAAAAGTTTATCATCTTTCCGACAACCTGTTCGACCGTCAGCCCTTTTGTGTTGAACAACAGTTGCGGGGGTACGGTCGCCGTCAGCACGACGTCTTCGGTAAGTTTCGCCACGGCGGAAAGCAGGTTTTGCTCCTTAAAAACGTTCGCGTCGCGGAACACGAATGCCGCGCCCTTTTTCGTCGCGACGATTTTTTCGACGTCGTATTCTCCCGCAAGGCTTTTCAAAAGCGCGATGTCGATAAGGTTTTTAAGCGGCGCGGACACAGGGCCGTATACGTCGGACAGCGCCGCGATAAGTTCGTCCCTTTCTTTCACGCTCGTAACTTCCGAAATGCGCTTGTATACCCTGATTTTGTCGCCGTCGCCCACGTAGTCTTCGGGGACGTATGCGTCCACGTCGATTTTGATAAGCACGTTGTTTTCTTTCTTTACGCCGCCGTTTTTGATTTCTTCCACGGTTTCTTTCAGCATCTTGCTGTACAGTTCATAGCCGACCTTTTCGATATGTCCGTGCTGTTCCGCCCCGAGGAAAGTCCCCGCGCCCCTTATTTCAAGGTCGCGCAGCGATATTTTGAATCCGCTGCCGAAGTCGCTGTATTCGGTAAGCGCGGTAAGGCGTTTTACGGCGTCGTCGGTCAGGACTTTGTTAAGCCGCGTCGTGAAATATGCGTGGGCAAGCGCGCCGCTTCTGCCGACTCTGCCCCTTAACTGATACAAAGTCGAAAGCCCGAATCTGTCGGCGTCGATGACGAAAAGAGTGTTCGCGTCGGGAAGGTCGATGCCGTTTTCGATAATCGTCGTTGCGATAAGCACGTCCGCTTCCCTTTGATAAAACGACGTCATTCGTTTGTCAAGTTCGCCCGCGCCCATCTGACCGTGCGCTACCATTACCCTTGCTTTGCCGTCAACGAGTTTCCTGACCTTTTCGGCAAACGCCTCGATGGTTTCGACGTAGTTGTAAAGGATAAATACCTGTCCGCCGCGGCTCACTTCGCGCATGACGGCGTCTTTCAACAGCCCGTCGCTGTATTCGACGACGTAGTTTTGCACGGGCAAACGGTTTTTCGGCGGGGTTTCCAGAAGACTTATGTCCCGGACTCCACTCAACGCAAGATTCAGCGTTCTCGGGATCGGCGTTGCGGTAAGCGTTAAAACGTTGACGTCCTTTTTCACCGTTTTCAGTTTTTCCTTGTGCTCCACGCCAAAACGCTGCTCTTCGTCAAGGATTAAAAGCCCGAGATCGTGGAACGCGACGTCTTTCGACAGTATGCGGTGCGTGCCGACGACGATACTTACCACGCCGTCTTCGATTTCTTTGAGCGAGCGGTCGATTTCCTTGTCCGATTGAAGCCTTGATAAAAGTACCGTCTTTATCCCGAATCCCTGCAACCTTGCGTTTAAGGTGTTGAAATGCTGTTTTGCAAGGATTGTCGTCGGGGCGAGAATCGCAACCTGCTTGTTGTCCATTACCGTTTTGAACGCCGCGCGGAACGACACTTCCGTTTTGCCGTAGCCGACGTCGCCGCAGACAAGCCTGTCCATCACGCGCCCTTTTTCCATATCGTCCTTGATTTCGCGGACGGCGCGATCCTGGTCATCGGTCAGGTCGTATTCGAAATTCTCCTCGAACTCGCGCTGCCACGGCGTATCGGGGGAATATTTATATCCTTTTTGCTTTTCGCGTTCCTGATAAAGTTTCAGCAGATCGAAGGCAAGTTTACGTATCGACGCCTTCGCTTTTTCTTTGGTTTTTTTGAATTCGTCGCCGCCGAGTTTATTGAGTTTCGGCGTCTCTCCGCCCGAAAACTTCGTCAGCATATCCATCTGGTCGATGGGCACGAAAAGTTTTCCGCCGTCGCGGTAACGAAGCACGACGTAATCGCGCGTTATCCCGTTGACGGTGATGCGGTCGGAGCCTTCGCAAACGCCGATTCCGTATTGCTCGTGAACAACGTAATCTCCCGTTTTTAACTGGATAAACCCCGTTTTTGGTTTGCTTAACTCCGTTTTCTGTCCGATTTTGCCAAAAAGTTCGTCCATTCCGAGGACGACGAGTTTTGCCTGATGATATATAAATCCGACGCGTATCGGGGCTTTTGTCGCAATGATTTTACTGCGTGAAAAATCTTCGTCGCACTCTGCGTAAATATCGTTTTCTTTGAGCGATTTCGACACGTTTTTCGCGCGGTTTTCGTCGCCGCAGCAAAGCATGACTTTGTAGCCCGTCGCATTGAAATTTTTGACGTCGGTGTAAAGCACGTTGCGGTCAAGATAATACTTTGCGGGCTGCTGCGATTTGAGCGTATATACGGCGCTTGACTCGAACACGGGATTGAGCGCGGTCAACTGCTGGAACGCAAGCCGCTTCATCACTCTTATATACGTCAGCGCGTATGCGCGCGTTAAAATAGACTCCTTATGAATCGGCAGTACTTCGCCGCTTTCGACAAGGCTTTTTACCCTTGACGAGTGTTCCTTTTCGATAAGTTCCAACTTGTCGTACAAAAGTTTCGGCTCGTCCACGATAATCGTCGCGTCACGCGGAAGATAATCGAAAATCACGCTTCTTTCGTCGATAAACGGCGTTATCCACACAAGGTTTCTGTCGGTCGGATTAAGTTCGAGCCTGCCGATGACGTCGTCGATTACGTCGTTCGCTCCGCCGTTCGTCGTGCGGTGTTTTTTGATTTTTTCGATGATTTTGTCGGCTTCGTCGCGGGTGATGAGTACGTCGGTTGCCGGCGACAGCGTGACGTGTCCGATTTCTTTCACGCTTTCCATCGTCTCCGGGCGGAAAAATTTTATGCTTTCGACAAGGTCGTCAAAATAACTTATCCTTATCGGGTATTCGCTTGCAAGGGGATATACGTCCAGAACGTCGCCGCGCAATGAAAACTCGCCGCGGTCGGACATGCTTTCGACGCGGGTATAACCCATCGACACAAGTTTGTTCGCGACTTTTTCGGGCGCGTACTCTTCTTCTTTCATAAGGGTAACGTGCGCCGCCCTGAACGCATCGACGTTGGGATAATACTGCAAAAGCGCCTCGGCGGGAATAACCGCGATTTCCGCTTTGTTTTGTATGAGGCGCGTCAACGCCTCGATTCTTCTTCCCGTGAGTCCGACCGAGCCCGCTTTTCTGTTCAAGAGTACGTCGTCCTTGTCGGGGATAAACACGACGCGGTCGTTCACGTACGCTTTCAGACGAGTGTATGCGGTTTCGGCGGCAAGTCTATCCGGCACAATCAGCAGTTTAACGCCCGGAATTGCGCTTGTAACGTGGTTTTTTGCTCCTTGGACAAGCGAAAACGCCGTGGTGGCTTTGCCACCCCGTACTGCGTCGAGAAGGTTTTTGAAGTCGCCTTTTAAGTTTTCGAGTCTCAAAAAGTCGTACATTTCGTTTTTATATTTTTCGTCATTCGGGCTTAAATCCGTTGACGTTTCTCATAAGTTTGTCAAAGTCGCCGTCTTTCAAAAACGACAAAAGTTCGTTTGCGACAAAGTCGGTCGATGCGTCGACAAGCGTTTTGTTTTCGCCCTTGACTTTCGACAACACAACGTTGTAAAGGGGCACGTTGCCGTGGTCGAATCCCGTGCCGATGCGGATACGCTTGAAAGCAGTGTTGCCGTTTAAGCATTCCACGATATTCCGCATTCCGTTGTGAGTGCCCGCGCTTCCCGCGTTCCTTGCGCGGATCGTGCCGATTGCGATGTCGATATCGTCGTAAATCACGATTATGCCGTCCGCCGTTTCCTTATATTTCCCCATAAGTTCCCTGACCGACTCGCCGGAAAGGTTCATATACGTTTCGGGTTTTGCAAGGACGACGCGTTTCCCGTTCACGTTCGTAACGGCGGTTTTTGCCTTGCACTCGGTATGCGAAAACCTGACGCCCAGCTCTTTCGCGAGTTTGCTCACGACGTCGAAACCCATGTTGTGATATGTGTTTTTATAGGAAAGTCCTTTGTTGCCAAGACCGATAATAATCATTTTTCACCTTGTATGTCGCTGTCTTTTTTGCGTTTTTTTCTGAAATATTCCGAAAGGAGCGCGGCGCATTCGTCTTTCAAGATGCCGCCTTCGACGTGGAGTCTGTGATTGAACCGCTTGTCCGTCGGAAGGTCGTAAAGAGTGCCGCAGCAGCCGGCTTTTTGGTCGTACGCGCCGAAGTAAACCGCTTTCAGCCTGCTGTTTATAAGCGCGCCCGCGCACATCGCGCACGGTTCGAGCGTCACGTACATTTCGCAGTCCGAAAGATACCAGCCGAGTTTTTCGTTGGCGTTTTTAAGCGCGACGATTTCCGCGTGCGAAATTGCCGAATTGTCCCGTTCTTTTCTGTTGTTGCCTTCCGCGACGATCTCGCCGTTCAGGACGATGACCGCGCCGATGGGGACTTCGTCGAAAGTTTCCGCCTGTTTTGCGAGCTCGATTGCGCGGCGCATAAACTTTTCATCCATATTTCTTCACCGATTTTTGCAAGTATTTTCGGCGTGTTTTCAAGGATTTTCGTAAATTCCGCCGTGTAATCGCGTGAAATCGGGTGAAAAAGACAATCGTCGCCGAGTTCCGCCGTTATCGAAAATCCAAAGCCGTTTTTCAAAAACCAGTCCTTGTAGCCACCCGCGCTACCGTCGCTTGTCACGGCGGGAAGTCCGGTTGCGGCTGCAATCATTTTAACATAATTTTTATAACATTTCAATTTTTTATAGCCATAATAGATAAGATTTCCCTTCGTATGCAGACACATCGCCGCTTTGAAGCCGAATTTTAAGGTCAATTTTTTCATTGCAAGCGTTTCGGGCTCGGAAAACGGACGCTCACCGACGTAGTTTTCGGGCGCGGGATAAAACACGTTGCTTTCGCCTTTTTTAAAGTCCGCGTCGAAGTTGACGTTGAGGTCTACCGCCCGCCCGTTTGCTTTCCATTTTGAAAAATCCGTTGAATTATTATTCACTCGTTTCAAAAATTCGCGCGACGAAAACTCCGCCGCGTCAAGCGAATATTTCACAAGCATCGCGCCGTCCGGGTTTACAAGCGGCACGAAACATATTGCCGGCAAACTTTCGTCGTAATTATCGTAAAGCCGCATCACTACGTCGGCGGTAACGCACTCTCTTGCGTGAATCCCGCCGAATATCAGCGAGTGCGGATTCCCCCGTCCTTTAACAAATGCGAAAATTTCGCGCGAAAACACGCTTTGTCCGATTGAAAAATAATTTTTTCTTGTTTTAAGGTCGTTCAATAAATCGTCGTACGCGTAAATCATACGACATAATATGAAAAAACTTTTTCGTTTGACCTGATTTGAAGTAATAATAAAAGTTATTTATGGTACGGAAGATTGTTCATTATCGAAAACGCGCGGTAAATCTGCTCCGACAAAATCACGCGCATAAGCTGATGGGGATAAGTTACTTTCCCGAAAGAAATTTTGAAATCGGCGCGGTTTTTCACTTTGTCGCTCACGCCGTTGCTGCCGCCGATGACGAAAGTTATCTCGGAAACGCCCTCTGTCATTTTGACACTCATTAAGCGCGAAAACTCCACGGAATCCAGCATTTTCTCGTCAATCGCTGTCAATATGACATACCCTTTGACACGTTCGAGTATTTTCTCGCCTTCCTTTTCGACAGACTGTAATACTTCCGCCGCGCTTTGGTTTTTCACGGGGAATTCCGCGCACTCGATAACCTTGAACTCCGCAAACCTTGAAATTCTTTTTGCGTATTCGTTTATCGCGTCCGTAAAATACTTTTCTTTTATCTTGCCCACGCACACGACGTTGACTTTCATCTTATAACCCCCCATACAAAGGTAAATATCGTAATAAGCGTATTCAGCGTTATCGCAAAATACAGTGGCGCGTTGTCAAGCCGTGCGGCCTCTTCCTTGCAAAACGCGACTTCCTTGCCTTTTTCGATCCTGTTGTCGCTCTCGATAACCGACGTCTTCAAAAACAGTACGAACATCAAAAACGCAACGAGTATGAAAAGTATCGTGGCGATTATTCCGCCTTTGGTCGTGCCAAGCAGAAAACCGTACGCCTTGTTCAGAAAATCGAAGCCTTTTCCCGTTTGCCGTCCGTAATCGCGCATCACCGCAACGAAGTTATTGACGAAATGGCAAAACATCGCGGGATATATACTTTTCGTGACGTAAACGAGCGCGCCCGTGATAAGCCCGAAGAAGAACGTGTAAAACACCTGCGTGACGTTCGTATGCATAAGCGCGAACATCAATGCCGAAATAATTATCGCAAAAGTCGGAAACCGCGCGTTTTCGTTTGCGCCGTAACAAAGTCCGCGGTTTGTGAACTCTTCAAACGTCGCGGGAAGAATCGCCGTGAGCGCGATATCCGCAAACAGTACGCCGATGTTGTCGTAAACAAGCGGTTTTGAAACCGAGGGAGTGTAGCCGATAACCAAAATAAGATTGTACCAGACGTTTGACAAACACGTCACCATAAAGGTTGCGAAAATCGAAATCAGGAAAATATAAACCCAACTTTTTCCGGCGGGTAAAGAGTCGTACTTGAACTCCGCCGCGATTGTTTTTAAGGCGTGCTTGTCCCGGGATATTTTAAGATATATTACGTATAGTAAAAGCGGCACGACGCCCATAAATCCGACTTGCACGACGACGCTCCACACGGCGTCGGAACCGAGCACGGAAAACCCCGACAAAACCCCATCAGACACCATGATACGGAAGATTGCGATAAGGAGCATCGAGAACGCGTATATGCCGTTTTTTGCGAAACGTTTTGTCATCAATTCAAAAATCCGCTGACCAGCGAGATAATCCAGATTACTGCAAGAATGACGTAAACAAGCTTGATATTCGACGGGAAAAAGTCCTCGCGCGACATCTCGGTCATTTCGTCGTCTTCGGGCGTAATATCGCGGATTATGGTGTTTATCTTATTATAAGCAGCCTTTAATCCGCCTTTTTTGAAAATTCCGCACAAATCCCTAAATGCCGCTGCAAAGTCGTTTTTGCTTTCTTTTGCTTTAACGGACAAGGTCTTTTCGGCGGAATAAACGCCGTCCTTATTTTCGTAAACGTCGATTACTTCGGCGTTATCCGGCAAAATTTCAACGCGTTTCGGCGCGCTTACTTTCGTGAACTTTTTCAGAAGATATACGACAAGCGTGCCGCCTAAAAGTATCGCCACAATCCAGATGAGATACCAATATCCGACGTGCATCGAGCCCAAGCTCGTATTTTTCATAATCGCTTCGTACGGGTATTCCAGCGTCAGGCTTAAAAAGTTGTTGAAGAAATGCAGGAAAATCCCGGCCCACAGCGACTTCGACACAAGCACGACGTAGGCAAGCACCGCGCCCAGCAAAAACTGATGCACCGTCTGTATCGGGTTGCCGTGCATGAGCGAGAACATACCCGCGGTGATAAGTATCGCATAGGAATAATCGCGCTTTCTCGACGCCGCGTTCAGGACGACGCCGCGCATCAGAAACTCTTCGGCAAACGCAGGAAGCACCGCAAGCAGTAACAGTCCCAAAAAGTATGCGCCGACCGATGCCGTCGTATCGACGATATTAAGGCTCATATCGAACCCGAGCCTTGAAAGTATGTCCAAAAATATGTTCGACACGGGCAAAAACGCCATAATACAGCATACCGACAACAGCGAAAGTATGCCGATTTGTTTCAGCCCGATTTTTTTGTCGAGTTTCGTCGCGGACACGACGTCGACGTTTTTACGCTTTGCGTAAACGAGCATCGAGCCTATGAACGCAACGGGGTTGATAAGATACTGACACCACGCCGCCGCTCCGCTCATTCCGCTTGTGAAACGGAAAGAAAATTCGTAAATAAGACTCAGGACGTAAAAGGTCGCAAACGCAACGAGAAACGCGTTGCCCGTATTTGAAAACTTGAAATTCTTATTTTTCATCGGCTTCGATAAGTTCTCCGCATTTATTCTGATATGCAAGTTCGACGCGGACTTTGTCCGAAAACCCGTTTGCGTCAAGGGCGGACAATACCGTCGAAAAAGCAAGTTCCGGGCAGTTGTTTTCCTCGGACATATGCCCGAGAATCACTGTTTTCAGCCCGCTGTGTGCAAGGACGGTCGCGACGTTTGCGGCGCAATCGTTGGAAATATGCCCGTTTGCGCCCGAAATACGCGTTTTGAGCCGTTGCGCGTACGAGCCTTTCATCAGCATTTCCACGTCGTGATTCGCTTCCAGCAATACTACCTGACTACCCTTCAAATTACTTAAAATTCCTTCGGTTATATGACCGATATCGGTTGCGACGGAAACCCTTGCGCCGCCGGACACGAACGTATACGCAAGCGGATATACCGTGTCGTGCGGTATTCTGAACGGATAAACCGCAATATCGCCGATTTCAAATCCCGCGTCGAAAAAATCTACGTTTTCAAACGGAATCGGCCCTATTCGGCGCGCGATATGCGGCATAACCCGCTCGTGCGCGTACACCTTGACGCCGGCGTTTGAAAGTGCGGAAAGTCCCGAAATATGGTCGTCGTGCTCGTGCGTGACGACAACTCCCGACAAATCCGTAATCCCCACGCCGATTGTCTTCAACGCGTCTGAAATTCTTTTCAAGTTTACCCCTGCGTCCACAAGGATATGCGTCGTTTCCGACGAGATATAAGTGCAGTTCCCGTGACTGCCGCTGGCGATCGACATTATTCTCAGTGACATATTAACCTCGTTTAATATTGTATCACGGTTTTTTTTGCTTTACAAGCGATATTATGTTATACTATATCGGTAAAAAGGTGAAGTATGATAATCGACACGATAAAAATCGAAAACGCGGTCAGGGAAATTTTTGAAAACATCGGAACGCACCTTGACGAAAAGGTATATTGCCGTCTGAAAGCGGCAAAAGGCGCAAACAAACGCGAAAGTTTCGCGCTGAAAGTCCTGACCGAAAACGCCGAAATCGCGCGGGATACAAACTCGCCGGTATGTCAGGATACGGGGCTTGCCGTCGTATTCCTGGAAATCGGGCAGGACGTCGCGCTTTCTGGGAAATACGTCGAAGACGCCGTAAACGACGGCGTAAGACAAGCGTATGAAAACTTCCGCAAATCGTCCGTGCATCCGCTTTCCCGCAAAAACTCGGGCGACAACACCCCCGCGATTATCCACACGCGCGTCGTGAAAGGCGACAAAGTGAAAGTTTCCTGCATGATGAAAGGATTCGGCAGCGAGAATATGTCGCGGCTTTTTATGCTAACTCCCGCGGACGGCGTCGAAGGCGTGGTCGAAAAGGTTGTGGAAACGGTGAAAGACGCAGGCAGTTGCCCGTGTCCGCCCGTAATTTTGGGCGTCGGCGTCGGCGGCACGATGGAAAAGGCGGCGATTATGAGCAAGCACGCCCTTTTGAACGACTTGGACAAGGAAAACCCCGACGAATATCTTTCTTCCCTTGAAAAGGAAATGCTTGAAAAAATCAACGCTCTGGGCATCGGCGCGGAAGGCTTCCGCGGCGACGTTACCGCCCTTCGCGTGTTTATCGAAACGGAAAACACCCACATTGCTGGACTGCCCGTCGCGGTCACCGTACAATGCCATTGCTCGCGCCACGGCGAAAGAATAATCGAGGGATAAATGATTAAGGTCGAAACAAGCGATATTGAAATACTAAAAACGCTGAATGCGGGCGATATCGTGTCGATAAGCGGCACGATTTACACGGCGCGCGACGCCGCTCACAAAAAGATTTTCGCCCTTATGAAAGACAATGAGCCTTTGCCTTTCCCCCTTCGGAATTCGTTTGTCTATTACACGGGCGCGACTCCCGCAAAAGACGGCGAGCCATACGGCAGTTGCGGCCCCACGACGTCGAAACGCATGGACGTTTATACGCCCGATATGCTGGACGCGGGACTTAAAGGTATAATAGGTAAAGGCGCGCGCACGCGCGCGGTAATCGACGCGATAAAACGAAACGGCGCGGTTTACTTCGTCGCAATCGGCGGAGCGGGCGCGTTTTATAAATCGGCAATTAAGTCGGCGGAAGTCATCGCTTTTCCGGAACTTTTGTCGGAAGCGGTAACGAAACTCGAAGTCGAAGGGTTCGAATGCGTCGTCGGCGTGGACTCAAAAGGAAACGATATTTTTTAATAAATAATTGTTCCGACAGATAATAATACGAAGGAGATAAAAGAATGAACGGAATTGAGAAAGAATATAAGGAAAAAACAGGGGGCGACCTAATCCCATTATATATGGTAATGGGCAATTCGATTTTCGCTGAAAAATTCGGACAAAGTACGATTGCGTTGTATTCTTATTGCATCGAACACAATAAGACGTGGGAAGAAGTCCTTGAATGGGAAGAAATCCCCGGCGTAGAATATTAAACGAACAAAACGAAAAAGCGCAAACAAAAATCCCGCGGAATCCGCGGGACTTTTCTTTGTCTTTTGTTAAATCAGATCGCTTAAATCGTCGTCGTTATCGAACTTGGGCTTCCTTGGAATGAAGCAAAGCGCGAAAATCAAAAATACCACCGACACCATCGCAAGACGCCATACGAAGCTGCCCTTCGCAATCGGGTTCAAAGGAACGTTAAGCGCTTTGAATGCGGGAACGGTTGCACAGATAACTGCGCCCGCCACCGTCAATACGAACAGAATAAGCGCGGAAATCCAAATATGGTATCCCCTACCGTTGCAAAGCCCCACGAATTCCACGATAAGCGTCGCAAGAGCAATCGCGCATACCGCGGTGTAAAGGAACAGCGGAACTTGTGCGATAAGGTTGCTTGTATTGAAGTTCATCCAGCCGGCAATGATATCGGGCTCGCCGGGGGCAAGCGCAAGGCTTGTGATTTTAAGTTGTGCCGCGAAGTGGTTGAGAATGACAAACGCAAAGAATCCAAGGGTGATAACGAAAAGGATTGCCGCAAACGCGCGGTTTTTGGCTTTCGTTTTCTTGATTTCTTTTTCTGCGGAAAGGTCATCCCCGACAAACTCGGGCTTTTTATCGCGGCGTTTCGCCGCGCGCGCCGCTTTTTTATCAAGGGGTTGATCCTTGACTTCGGGCAGCGGTTGTTGCTGTTTGGGTTTATTGTCGATTTGCAAAACGGGTTGGTTTTGCGTTGCGTACGGCACGAACGCCACAGGCACTACGACGGGGTTAAGCTGAACCTGACCGCGGGGTGCGATTATGGGTTGAAGACCGCCTGCCACGGGACGCATCACCGCATATTCGACGGGATTTGCAACCTCGGGCGGGACTTTTTGCGCGTTTTGCGGAGCGGGAGCAGCCGCCGCGGGTTTCCCTTGCGGAATGGGCGTTGCTTCGGACTTTTGAATTCTGAGTTCCGAAAAATCTTCGTCCTTCATTTCCGCGCGGGCGTTTTTAATGGTTTCTTCCGCGTTCACGGGCAAAGATTCGGCAACTACTTTTTTGTTTTTTCTTTTCATTATATAACCTCCGCTTAAAACTCGACAGTTTCCTGAATTCTGTGTTTAGGACAAATTATGTTGCAGACGAATGCGAACACAAGGTTTGCGCCGCCGATAATAATCAGCATTATCGAGGGCCAACCGCAATCGCGCGAAAGCAGATTGCCCAGATTTTTGATCTGAGAGAAGAATTTCATCTCATAAAACGCCGCGACGACAAAGCACAGGAACGCTATGACCGCGCAAAGGGTAAATCCCATTCTCTTTCCCGTGGAAATCGCGATTATCGACAAAATGAAATTGACGATTATCGCAACGTAGGCGACGGCGATAAGATACGGCGCGAAAACAACGTCGAACTTTGCAAATTCGTGCGTTTTGAGCATCACGTCGAACATATCGGCAAAGTATTTAAGGCTGATGTACTTTTCCGCCCCTGCAATGGGATATTTCGCCGCGAACGACAACCCGAACAGGATTATCGAAAGCGTGGCGATGATGAGCATAAGAACGCCCGACACACGTGCCGACGCGCGTTTTTCCGTCTTTCTTGCGGCAACGGTCTGTTGTTCCGCCGCGGACTGCGCGACGGTTTCTTCTTCCTCGCCCGCGGACAGGTAAGGAACGATCGCAACGGGATTTACCGTGGGTTGAAGTTGGATTTTTTCGCTGGGCCTTATGATAGGATACGGTTTGTTGACCGGCAACGGAGCGTAAAATACGACTTTTTCGTTTTTAACGTTTTCTGCTTTTTTATCCATAATTCCCCCGTTATTTTTTTGCGTTATTACGACGCATTCTTTCATAATCCGCCTTGGACGCATACTGCCACAAGGGCTGTTCCTGCGTGACGTACGGAACGATTGCAAGGGGCTGTACTATGGGCGAATTTTGCATAAATCCGTCGCCCGAATAAGCATAGCCACCTGCGTAACCGGCTTGTCCGCCGCCCCTTACGGGTTTGCTGTCGGCAGACTTTTTACCGTTTATAAACTCAGGCTTTTTGTCCGCTTTCACCGGGAATACGGGCTCGACCACGGGAGTGTGAGGTACGTCGGGCACCTCGACGGCGTCTTCGAACGAAGGAATACGTTGCTTGCTTGCAAGGTACAGACTTCTGTTCTTATCTCTGCCGCAACGACGGCACTTTTCGTCGGAAATGCTGTTGCGCTTGCCGCATACCGGGCAAACGTACGTGGAATTTTTCAATTCTTCTTCGGAAAGTTTGTCAAATTCGCCGTTGAACTTTTCGGCATAAGAGTGGATGAGAGGCAAAACCGCTTGCAGTCTTTCGATGCTTTCCACCTCGAACTCTTTTTCGAAATCGCCGGGCATTTCGCTGCCGCAAGCCGTGCAATATAAGGCGTCTTCGGCGTTTTCGCTGCCGCATACGGGACATTGAACCGTCTTGGGCTTTCTCAGAAGCACCGCACCGCAATGTTTGCAAAAGCGCGTCCCGGGCGCATTCGGCGTTTCGCAAGCCGAACAGATAAGCGCGTCTTCGGGGTTGAACAGGCCTTGTCCGCAAACGGGGCAGAACGAGTCGCCCTGATGGACTACTGAACCGCAAGTTTTACATACTGCCATAATTTATCTCCTTAAACAATGGTCGAAATCACGAAAAAACCATCGTGGTTTCAAGACACTTCTTAACTATTATAAACTAAAATAGTTTACATATCAACGCTTTTCGTAAAAAAGTTGACGGCGTTTTTCTTTTTTTGTCTTATTTGTTGAAGCTGTCTTTCAGCCCCACGACTTCGTTGAACACGGGCGCGGATTTGTCGAAATTGCTTACCGCCATATAATAGCCCTGTCTCATAAACTGGAAGCGGTCGTACGCCTTTGCGTTTTCGACGATGAATTTTTCGGCTTTCGCGCGGACAACCGTCTTCGAGTTCTTGTTGACGCGTTCCATAAGGTCGCCTTCGACGTCGTTGATAAGATAATCGAAACGATTTACCGTTACGTCGACGCAGTCGTTTGCGTTCACCCAGTGTATTACGCCCTTGACCTTGATGCCCGCGTTCGCGCCGCCCGATTTGCTGTCTTCGATATACTTGCAGCGCACTTCTTTGACGTTGCCGTTTTCGTCGACGTCGCAACCGGTGTATTCGACGATGTACGAGCCTTTGAGCCTTACCATTCCACCGGGTTTTAAGCGGAAATATTTTGCGGGGGGATTCAGCGAAAAGTCGCTTTCTTCGATGAAAAGTTCGCGACTGAAAGTCGCGGTGTGAGTACCCGCGCCTTCTTTGTTGGGATTGTTTTCGATTTCGACGGTTTCCGTCGCCCCTTCGGGATAGTTTTCGATAATAAGTTTCAACGGTTTCAGAACCGCCATTGCGCGCGTTGCGTTTTCGTTAAGGTTTTCGCGGACGCAGTGTTCCAGAAGCGCGATATCGACGACGCTGTTTGCCTTTGCCACGCCGATGCGGGAGCAGAAATCACGGATGGCTTCCGCGGGATATCCCCTTTCGCGCATACCGCTTAACGTCGGCATACGGGGATCGTTCCACCCTTCGACCACGCCGTCTTCGACAAGCTGACGAAGATAACGCTTGCTCATAATCGTGTGGGTAAGGTTGAGCCTTGCAAACTCGATTTGCCTCGGGCGGGGGTTGAATCCGCAATTTTCGACAACCCAGTCGTACAAGGGACGGTGATCTTCAAATTCAAGACTGCAACAGCTGTGCGTGATACCCTCGATCGCGTCTTCCAAAGGATGCGCGAAGTCGTACATGGGATAAATCACCCATTTTGTGCCTTGTCTGTGGTGCGGCGCTTTCACGATACGGTAAATGACGGGATCGCGCATATTGATATTGTTCGCCGCCATGTCGATTTTCGCGCGGAGAACCTTTTCGCCGTCGTCGTATTTTCCCGCGCGCATTTCCCTGAAAAGTCGCAGGTTTTCTTCCACGCTTCTGTCGCGGTACGGGCTGTTTACGCCGGGCTCGGTAAGCGTGCCGCGGGTTTTGCTGATTTCTTCCGCGGACAAATCGCAGACGTACGCAAGCCCTTTTTCGATAAGCCCTTCCGCAAGCGAATACATTTTTTCAAAGTAATCGGACGCATAATAAAGCGCGTCCCATTCAAAACCCAGCCACTTTATGTCTTCCTGAATGCTGTTGACGTATTCGACGTCTTCTTTCGACGGGTTGGTGTCGTCGAAACGCAGATTGCAAGTGCCGTGATATTTTTCCTTAATGCCGAAATTTATGCAGACGGCTTTTGCGTGGCCGATATGCAGATACCCGTTCGGTTCGGGCGGGAAACGCGTCGCTATGAACGTATGCTTGCCGCTTTTAAGGTCGGCGTCAATGATGTCTTCAATAAAGTTGGTTGGTTTTGCAAATTCTTCCATATATGCTCCTTAATGGAAAAATCGACGCTTTATACGCCGATTTTATTCGGTTAATTATCGATTTGGTGATTTCCGCCGCAAGACGACGGGAAAACTACGTCCCGCGCGGCAACAACCATCAAATCTCCTTGTTTTTTGAATCCGAATTTTTCAAGCCTGTCGTCGGGCGCAATAAGAATATTGACTTCGCTCATCGACAGTTTGAAAAGAATCGTCCTGAAAAAGAAGTCGGAAACCGACGGATCTTCCGCCTTGTCCTTTGCGACGTCGAAAGATACAATCAGGATTCCTTCGTCGCGAAGCACCATTTTGCATACGCCAACGCCCTCGTCGTCGTCGAAGAGCACCGCGTTGATACCGCTCGTGTTTGCGCCCGTCACCCCCGCGCGGTCGTAAATTTTCATCAATTCATCGTCGTCGTCAACGTAATTTACGGTCAGCATATCGTCTTTTCTTCTCCCTTTTCCGATTTTTATTTATTATATAAATATTTTATATCAAAGTCAAACAATCTTGCGGGAAATTAACGCCCCGCGGCAATTTCGTTTTTCAAAACGCTTTTCATTTTTTCGGCGTTGTGCTATTATGTTGTTATTAAAATAATACGGAGCAAAATTATGATTACCGGTAAAAAAATCGTTCTGACCGGCGCAAACAGCGGTATCGGTCTCGAAACACTGAAACTTCTTGTGCAAGGCAACAACAAAATCCTTGCCGTCGACCTTAAAACGGACGTCATTTCCACGTTCGACCAAAGCAAGGTCTTCCCCATGCAATGCGACGTCGGCAACAAGGAAGGCGTCGACAAAATCTTTGAAGTCGCAAAAGAAAAACTCGGCACAATCGACATTTTTTATGCAAACGCCGGTTTCCCTTATTACGAACAGTACAACTACGCCGACTGGGATCGCGTCAACAGAATGTTTCAGGTCAATACGATTTCGCCGATGTATACCTATGGCAAATACCTTGATTTCTTAAAAGGCCGCGACGGACACTTCTGCATCACCGTTTCCGCAATCGGTCAGATGGCTATGCCCGGCTACTGCGTGTATTCGGCGTCGAAGTTCGGCACGCAAGGCTTCCAGCAAGGTCTTCGTCTGGAACTTCCCGAAAACGTGACGCTGACCTGCCTGTATCCCGTCGCAACGAATACGAACTTCTTCAAAACCGCAAATCCCAAGGAGTTCAAGAAACCCTTCCCCGTACAAAGCCCCGCTCACGTGGCAAAGAAAATGGTAAAGGGTATCGAACGCAAGAAGAAATCCGTTTACCCCTGCGGACTGTTCACCTTCGCAAGATTCCTGTTTGCAATCTGCCCGCCGATTAAGACGATTTACTGGAAGATGGAAACCAAAAAACTTAAAGATTTCATCAAAAACAACAAGTAATAAAAGAAATAATCCGTTAAAAACGCCCCGCTTTTGCGGGGCTTTTTTGTGCCTTTCGGCGCGATGTGCCTATCGGCGTGATGTGCCTTCGGCGTGGTGTGCCTGCGGCGTGATGTGCCTTCGGCATTACGGTTTTTTATAAACCCTTTTCACCCTTTCCGAAACGCCCGTCAGAATCTCGTACGGCAGAGTATCCGCGCGGTTTGCGACGTCCGTGACCGTTATCTCGTCGCCGAAAACGACAACTTCGTCCATAATTTTCACGTCTGCGTCGCCCGCGTCAACGGCAACGCTGTCCATCGAAACTTTTCCGACGATTTTCAGAAATTGCCCGTTGCAGAAAATCATTCCCTTGTTCGACAACGCCCGAGGGAGTCCGTCGGCGTAACCTGTCGATATTATCGCGACGCGCATATCTTTTTTCGCCCGATACCCGCGCGAGTACCCGATAAAGTCGCCCTTTTTCACCGTGTTTATCGCAATTACCGCCGCGCGAAAAGTCATCACGGGCAAAAGCGGCGTTTTGTCGCCCGATACGGGGTTTACGCCGTACAGCGCGATTCCGATTCTCGCGCCGTCGAAAAATCTGCCGTACTTTATGAGTGCCGCACTGTTTTCGGCATAAAACGGGACGTCCTTTTCGTTTTTGACGACTAGTTCCGCTTCCATAAAGTTTTTTATCTGCGCTTCGGTAATGCGGCGGTCGGTTGCGTCGTCGCCGTCTGCCGACGAAAGATGGGTGAACACCCCGAGAACCCGCAGGTTTTTCACGGCGGACGCCGTTTCTCCGATTGTCGAAAACCAGAGCCTGTTCATTCCCGTATTGATTTTTACGAAAACTTCCGCGTCGTACTTTTTCGCAAGACAAAGGGTGTGTTCGTCGTACACGAGCGGACGGGCGGCAATTTCGCGGGCAAGCCCGAAATCCTCGCAAAAGCCGAGTATCGCGATTTCGCCGTTTATCCCGTTTTTCCTTAAACTTTCCGCCTCGTACACCGACGCCACGGCAAATTTTTTGCAACCGCACTCTTCAAGGGTTTTCGCGACTTCCGTCGCGCCGTGTCCGTACGCGTTCGCTTTCACGACGGCAAACACGTCGTCGCATTTTCCTTTTATCGTTTCAAAATTTTTTTTCAGCCGAGATAAATCGACTTCCGCACGGCATCTGTCCACCCTTTTCCCCCGACGATTTTTTTCAATATATGACGAGACTCGTTCAAACGTGATTTCGCGCCTTGACTACCGCCCCCAAAAAGGGTAAAATATCGGTATGATTAAAATCGTTGACAGCGGATACGGCGTCAGGCTTTCTTTTGACGAAACGGAAGTTTTCAATCATACGTCGCTCGTTCCGTTTATAAAATCGGTAAAGGCCGAAAAAAAGTTCGGCGTGAAAAACGGGAAACTGACCGCGCGGTTCGACGTCGACGGGGAGTACGCGCTTTCGGACGTGAAAACCAAGTCGTGTTCGGTAAAGTCCGCGCATATCGACTTTTCGGGATACGACGGGTATTTTGTGAAAATATCCGTCGTCGAAGAAGAAAACCGTCTTGCGCTGCATTTTTCAAACGCGACGTTTTCCACCGCAAAACTCACCCTTCTCGTGCCGCCGACTTTCCCGGTGAAATTTTTAGGTAAAGAGATTTCAAAAGGTACAGCAGACAACCTTGTCGAAAAAAAGACGGGCGTTTTTTCGGCAATTTTTAAGAAACCGAAAGACACCTTGGAATACGAAAAATCGTGCGCGCTTTCCCTTTCGGACGGCAGAAGATACGAGTTTGAAACAACCTCTCTCGTGACGCTCGATTTCAACAAAAAAGCCGCTGTTTCGCTGTATTTCGAGCAACTGCCCGAAACGATATATTTTTACAAATTATGACAAAAAACGGGGTTTATTATGGAAATTAAAAACGTAAAGTTCATTTATGGCGGGAAAGTCTCCGATAACGCCGTCGATATAACCGTTGAAAACGGAAATATTTCAAAGGTTTTTGAGACGCGCGAAAAATCTGCGCCGCGATACGTTACGCTGCCCTACGTCGATATTCACACGCACGGCGCGGTGACTCACGACGTCACGGAACTTAGCGAAAACGCATTGTCTGAAATCGGAAATTACCTTCTTTCAAACGGTATCGGGGCATACCTTCCGACCTTTGTCGCAACCCCGCTTACCGCGCTTGACAAAGCCTTTGAAAAACTGAGAAAATTGTCGCCGTCGGGCGCGGAAATTCTGGGCGCGCATATCGAAGGTCCGTACATCAGCATTGCGAAAAAAGGCGCGCAGCCCGTTGAAAACATAATGACTTCCTTTGACGAAAAGGACGCGGATTTTTTCAGCCGGAACGCGGACGTTCTTAAAATCGTAACGCTGTGTCCGGCAACGAAAAACGCGGTCGCGCTCGTAAAAGCAATCGTCGGAAACGGCATAAAGGCGCAGGCGGGACACGACGACAGTATCGACGACCAGATTATCGCCTGCAAAAACGCCGGGCTTGACGGAGCGACTCATATTTACTGCGCGTCAAGCGGATTCCGCCGCGTCGACGGCAAAATCACGAAACATCTCGGGCTGAACGAGTGCGCGATGTACTTTGACGATATTTATACGGAAGTCATCGCCGACGACGTGCATATCGGCGAAAACCTTTTCAAATTCATTTATAAGTGCAAAGGATATGAAAAAATCATACTTGTGTCCGACGCCCTTGCCCCGTGCGGCGCGCCTGTCGGCGAATATATCCTTGGCGAAAACACGCCCGTAATTGCCGACGGCACCGCGGCGTATCTCAAAGACAAATCCGCCCTTGCGGGAAGCACGACGAACGTCGCGAAAATGGTTGAAATCATCGTTCGCTACGGCGTGCCGCTTGAAAAGGCGGTTTATTGCGCGACCGAATCGCCGAGAAAGTATTTGGGGCTTGAAATCCCCGCCCTTTCCGTTGGATATGACGCGTCTTTCAACGTCGTCGACGAGCGCGGAAAAGTCACGGAAGTTTATTCAAAAGGCAAAAAAGTCCTGTAACAGGACAATTTTTTCCGATAATTTTGCAAAAAAATCGTCCGTTTTTGCCGTTTTCTTGAAAAAGAGTATTTACACCGCCCGCTTTTTAATGTACAATTAAAATGCAATAATATTTTTGCAAATTCCGGCACTTTATGCACTTTTTCAGGGAGGAACTTATGAAAATCGTTATTCTGGACGGTTTTACCGAAAACCCCGGCGACCTTTCGTGGGACGGGTTCAGAAACCTCGGCGAGCTTACCGTGTACGACAGAACGCCCGACGACTTCGACACCGTTGTCAAACGCATCGGCAATAATCAGGCGGTCATCGTGAACAAGGTGAAAATCACAAAGGAAATTCTGGACGCCTGCCCGAATATCGAATATATCGGGGTGCTTGCAACCGGCTTCAACGTCGTCGATACCGTCGCCGCAGCCGAGCGCGGTATTCCCGTCTGCAACGTTCCTACCTATGGCACGGCGGCAGTCGCGCAGTTCACTTTCGCGCTTATTCTGGAATGCTGCCACCACGTCGGACACCACAGCGACGCCGTAAAACAAGGCCGCTGGACAAATTCAAAAGACTTTTGTTTCTGGGACTATCCGCTTACCGAGCTGAAAGGAAAGACTCTGGGGCTTGTCGGATACGGCAGAATCGGGCGCACCGTCGGCACGATCGCAAACGCGTTCGGCATGCACGTCATCGTTTACGACAAAATAATGTCGTTGGACAGCGAAATCGCCGAATACGCCGACCTTGCGGAATTGTACTCCCGCGCGGATATCGTGTCGCTGCACTGCCCGCTCACGAAAGACAACGAAAAAATGCTTGACAAAAACGCCTTCGATATGATGAAAGACGGCGTAATCGTCATCAATACTTCGCGCGGCGGACTCATCGACGAACAAGCGCTTAAAGACGCGCTCGACTCGGGCAAAGTTTCGTTTGCAGCGGTCGACGTCGTGTCGGAAGAACCGATAAAACCCGACAACCCGCTTCTTCGCGCGGACAACTGCATCATCACACCGCATATCGCCTGGGCGTCGAAGGAATCCCGAAAACGCCTTATGGACACCGCGGTTATGAACCTTTTGTCCTATCTTGACGGAGAGCCGATAAACGTCGTGAATTTCAGATAACAAAAAATTCGGATAATAAAAATCCTTTTTACCCCGCGTAAGCGGGGTTTTTATTTTTTTATTGACAATTTTTAATGCGCAGCGTAAAATAAGTTATACAAATCATACTTTTCATACTTTTGAGGTAATTATGAAATCGCAAAAAGACGGCAAATTCGCCTGGACGGTAAAAGTCGGCGAGAAAGGACAAATCGTCATTCCAAAGGAAGCACGCGACGTTTTCGGCATTGTGCCCGGCGACACGCTTATTCTTTTCGGAGATCCCGCGCGCGGTATCGCCATTCCGCCGAAACAATACGTTTCGGGTTACGTCGACAAGGTGTTTAATAACGACAATGAAAACTCTTGAAATTGAACACCTTACGAAGGTTTATCCCGCATTTACCCTTGACGACGTGAGTTTTTCAGTCGAGAGCGGCCGCATTATGGGATTTATCGGCAGAAACGGCGCGGGAAAATCCACCACTCTTAAATGCCTTTTGGGATTCGTCCATAAAGACGGCGGCACTGTAAAATTTTTCGGAAAGGACTTTTCGGAAAACGAAAAGGAAATCAAAAGCCGCATCGGCTACGTTTCGGGCGGCGCGGATTATTACGTCACGAAAAAACTGAAAACGATAACCGCCGTCACGAAAAGGTTTTACGAAAACTTTGACGACACGGCATATCGCGGCTATCTTGAAAAATTCAACCTGGACGAAAACAAAACCGTAAAGGCGTTGTCGCAAGGAATGAAAGTCAAGTATTCGCTGGCGCTTGCCCTGTCGCACAACGCCGACCTTTTGATTCTGGACGAGCCGACGTCGGGGCTCGATCCCGTCTCGCGCGAGGACCTTCTGGACGTGTTTTTGTCGCTTAAAGACGACGGGAAAACCATACTCTTTTCAACGCACGTAACGTCCGATCTCGACAAGTGCGCCGACGACATTACATACATCAGAAACGGCAAGATTTTCGCAAGCGAACCCACCGATACGTTCAAGGAAAAATACAAACTCGCATTCGTTAAAAAGGACGCTTTCACAAAGGATATCGCAGCGTGCTCGCACGGCGTGAGACGGCTGAAAGACGGGTTAAGCGTGTTGATTCCTGCCGATAAATCCGATGTTTTGAACATTGAAACAACCGACGCATCACTTGAAGACATTATGGTGCATCTTGAAAAGGAGGAATTATGAAAAATCTTGTTTACAAGGAATTCCGCCTTGCGGCGCATCCGACGAACTACATTTTTTTGTCGTTTGCCTTCATGCTGCTTATCCCGAATTATCCTTATCTCGTGTCGTTTTTTTACACCACGCTCGGCATATTCTTTATGTGTCTTTCGTCGCGTGAAAATCACGACCTGGAATACAGCCTTAATCTGCCCGTAAGAAAGCGCGATTTGGTGGGCGCAAGGATACTCACCGTCTGCATTTTCGAACTTTTGACGATTGTCGCGACGATTCCCTTTGCCGTCCTTCGCTGCACTGTTTTAAACACTTCCTTAAATCAGGCGGGCTCGATGCCGTCGCTTGCGTTTTACGGAATCGCGTTTTTGTATTTCGGCATATTCAACCTGTCGTTTTTCACAGCGTATTATAAAAGTCCCGAAAAAATCGGCAGACATTTTGCCTTGTCGAGCGCGCTCGGATTTTTAATCGTCGCATTCGACGTCGTACTTTCGCACGCACCCGTCGTAAAAGACGTGTTTCTGACGACGGACGGCTCTCACCTTGCGGCAAAACTCGTTATTTTGTTTGCTGGTATTATTTCGGGCGCAGGGCTCACCGCGCTTTCGTATAAAAAAGGTGCGAGAAGTTTTGAAAAATACGATTTGTAACGTTTTTTCGGACGCAAAAAAACCGCCGTTGTACGGCGGTTTTTCAATGCGTTTTCGTTTGTTTTTTATTATTTGATTACTTCAAGTCCGCCCATAAACGGCCTTAAAACTTCGGGCACCGTGACCGAGCCGTCTGCGTTCTGATATTGTTCCACAAGCGCGGGAAGGATACGGCTTGTCGCAAGTCCGCTGCCGTTCAACGTATGCACGAAACGGGTTTTGCCGGTTGCGGCGTCGCGGAAACGGGTGTTGTTTCTTCTTGCCTGATAGTCGCGCGCGTTCGAAACGCTTGAAACTTCCTTGAAAATGCCCATCGACGGAATCCAGACCTCGATATCGGTCGTGCGCGCCATCGACGCCGAGCAGTCGCCCGCGGCAAGTTTCGATATGCGGTGATAAAGCCCCAGCTTTTCGACGAGTCCGCTTGCCTTGTTCACAAGTTCTTCAAAGGCTTCGTCGCTGTGATCGGGGTGGGTATATTGCACCATTTCGACCTTGTTGAACTGATGTCCGCGGATCATGCCGCGCTCTTCGCTTCGATAACTTCCCGCTTCCTTTCTGAAACACGGGGTGTATGCGAACATTTTCATCGGGAGTTTGCTTTCGTCGATGATTTCGCCCGAGTAAATATTCACGAGAGCGGTTTCCGCAGTCGGCAGCATAAAGCGGTTTTTCTTTCGGTCTTCGTCGACGTCGAGCCAATACACTTCGTCCGAAAACTTGGGGAATTGCCCCGCGCCGAATCCGCAGTTATAGCCGAGTTGCAACGGCGGAAGAATAAATTCGTAACCGTCTTTCAGGTGCTCCGAAATAAAGAAATTCAGAAGCGCCCATTCCAGCCGTGCGCCGACGCCGCGGTACATCCAGAATCCGCCGCCCGACAGTTTCACGCCGCGTTCGTAGTCGATGAGATTCAAACTTGTGCAAAGGTCGACGTGGTTTTTGGGCTCAAAGTCGAATTCGGGCATTTTGCCGATGACTTTTTGTACGACGTTGTTTTCCTTGCCGCCCGCAACGAGGTCGTCGTCGGGAAGGTTGGGAAGACACGCGACGAAATTGAAGATTTTTTCCTGCAAATCGTCGATTTTCTTGTCGTCTTCGGAAATTTCTTCGCCGATTTTTCTCATTTCGTCAAAGATTGCGTCAACGGGTTTGCCCTCTTTTTTCAAGCGGGGAATGTCCGCCGACACCTTGTTTTTTCTTGCTTTCAGACTTTCGACGTCGGAAATAAGCGCGCGTCTTTCGGCGTCCCACGAGAGAAGTTCCGAAAAGTCGACGTCACATTCTTTCTTTTTCAAAGACGCTTTCACCGCGTCGGGATTGCTACGAATCAGGTTAATGTCAATCATATCTTTCTCCTATATTACGAAGTTGATAAGGCGATGGGGAATTACGATAACTTTTTTCACGGTCGCGCCGTCGAGAAGGGCTTTGACCTCATCGGAATCCATCGCGATTTTTTGGATTTCGTCTTTGTCCGCGCCGGACGGTACGACGATTTTCGCTTTCACGCGGCTGTTGATCTGCACCGCGAGTTCGAGTTCGTCCTTGATAAGGGCTTTTTCGTTGACTTTCGGGAATTCGGTATTGAAAATCGTGGTTTTGTTGCCCAAAATTTCCCAAAGTTCTTCCGTGAAATGCGGCGCGAACGGCGCAAGCACTTTCACAAGGTCTTCGACGCACTCCTTAAAGACGGCGTTTTTGTCGGACACCTTGTTTTCGTAATCGGTAAGCGCGTTCGTAAATTCCATAATACGCGCGATTGCCGTGTTGAACGCAAAGTTTTCGGTGTCGGCGGTGACGCATTTTATCGTGTTGTTTCTGACGTATTCGATATTCTTTTCGGCAGCGGTCAAAGGATTATTGTTGTACGAGAACGTGCGGCTGTGGCACACGAGCCTTTCAACCCTGTCCATGAAACGCTGGATGCTTTCAAGCCCTTTGTCGTTCCACGGTCCGCCTTCGACATAGGAAAAACCGAACATAAGGTAAAGTCGGAAAGCGTCGCTGCCGTACTTTTCGATGAGCGTATCGGGCGAAATTACGTTGCCGCGGGACTTGCTCATTTTTTGTCCGTCGGGTCCTAAAATCGTGCCCTGATGCACAAGCGACTTAAACGGTTCGTCAAAGTCGAGATATCCCATATCCCTTAACGCTTTTGTGAAAAATCTTGCGTACAAAAGATGCATGCACGCGTGTTCCGCGCCGCCGATATATTTATCGACGGGAAGCATTTTGTCGACTTTTTCGCGGCTGAACGCTTCCTTGTCGTTTTTCGGATCGACGTATCTCAGATAATACCAGCTGCTGCATACGAAGGTGTCGAGCGTGTCGGGATCGCGTTTTGCGTCCGCGCCGCATACGGGGCATTTCACGTTCATAAATTCGTCGCACTTTTTCAGCGGGCTTTCGCCGTCGGGCGTGAAGTTGACGTTGTAAGGAAGTTCCACGGGCAAATCCTTTTCGGGGACGGGCACCGCGCCGCAGTGCGGACAATGGATAACGGGAATGGGCGCGCCCCAATAACGCTGACGCGAGATAAGCCAGTCGCGCAGACGATAGTTGGTTTTGAGTTCCCCTTTCCCTTCTTTTTCAAGTTTTCTGATGACGGCGACGCGTCCTTCTTCGGTGGTCATACCGTCAAATTCGCCGCTGTTGCACATTATGCTATAGTCGGTATAAGGCAGATCGTCGGGCGAGCCGTCCTTGCTCCTTATTACTCTTTCGATGGGCAAGCCGTGCTTTTTCGCGAAAACGTAGTCGCGGTCGTCGTGCGCCGCAACGCCCATAACCGCGCCCGTGCCATAACTTGCAAGGACGTAATCGGCAACGAGAATGGGGACTTCCCTGCCGTTTATCGGGTTGATGGCGTAACTTCCCGTGAACACGCCCGTCTTTTCGCGCGAGGACGAAAGACGTTCAATCTCGTTAATTTTGCTGCACTGCAATTTATAGTCTTCGACAATCTGTTTGTTTTCTTTGGTGACGACCTTATCGACCAGCGGGCTTTCGGGCGCGAGAACGACGTACGTGATGCCGAAAATCGTGTCGGCGCGCGTCGTGAACACGCGGAAACTGACGTCCTTGTCTTTCACTCGGAACTCGATTTCGCCGCCCGTGGATTTACCGATCCAGTGTTTTTGCATAAGTTTGGTTTTTTCGGGCCAGTCGAGTTTGTCGATGTCGTTCAAAAGTTCTTCGGCGTATTTCGTGATGCGGAAGAACCATTGCGTCAGATTTTTACGGACAACCGTCGTGCCGCATCTTTCGCAGCAACCGTCAACGACCTGCTCGTTCGCAAGAACGGTCTGGCAGGACGGGCACCAGTTGACCGGCGCTTCCTTTCTGTACGCCAGGTCGTGTTTATACATTTGCAAAAACAGCCATTGCGTCCATTTATAATACTTCGGATCGCACGTGACGACCTCGTAATCCCAGTCGTATGTCGCGCCGATGTTTTTAAGTTGTTTTTCCATCGTCGCGATGTTTTTCAGGGTGCTGTCTTTGGGATGAATACCCGTTTTTATCGCGTAGTTTTCGGCAGGCAGACCGAACGCGTCGAATCCCATCGGCTGGAACACTTCGTAGCCCTGCATACGCTTGAAGCGCGCGAAACTGTCCGACGGTCCGTAGTTGAACCAGTGTCCGACGTGCAACTTTGCTCCCGACGGATACGAAAACATTTCAAGGACGTAATACTTCTTGTCGATTCTCGACGGATCGAACTTATAGGTTTTTTCCTCTTCCCATTTTTTATTCCATTTTGCTTCGACTTCGAGCATGTTCATATAGGAAATACCTCGTTTGAAAAAATATATAAAAGATTATAACAAAGTAAATATAATAAGTAAACAAAAATCGAACGGATTTTTCATTTTCAAAACCAAACGCCCCCGTTCTTTCGGGAGCGTCTTGATTTTCATTAATTCGGATTTTGAAAAAATTATACGTTGAAACGGAACAAAACCACGTCGTCGGGTTGCATTACGTAGTCCTTTCCTTCGCTCCTCACCTTGCCTTTTTCTTTGGCGGCGTTGAAACTGCCAAGTTCCAAAAGCGTAGGATAATCTACTATTTCCGCACGGATAAACCCCTTTTCAAAGTCGGAATGGATTTTCCCTGCCGCTTGCGGCGCTTTCGTTCCGCGCTCGATCGTCCACGCTCTGACTTCCTTTTCGCCGGCGGTCAGATAACTGATAAGACCAAGGAGTTTATAGCACGCCGTGATAAGTTTCGGAAGCGCGCCTTCTTCGATTCCCAAATCGTCAAGGAAGGCTTTTCTTTCTTCGTCGGAAAGGCTTGCAAGTTCTTCCTCGATCTTTGCGGAAATCACGACGACTTCGCTGCCTTCCGCCTTTGCGTATTCTTCGACGGCTTTCGTATATTCGTTTCCGCCGGTCTGGTCTTCGGACACGTTCGCGCAGTAAATGACGGGTTTGTCGGTGAGCAGGAAAAAGGATTTCACAAGTTCCTTTTCGTCGTCGGACAGTTCCATCGTCCTTACGGGTTTGCCGCTTTCAAGCCATTTATAAATGCGGGTTAAAAGATTTGCCTCTTCGATAAACTTTTTGTCGCCGCCCTTTGCCATAGATTGCGCTTTTGCGATGCGGCGTTCCACCGTTTCCATATCGGCGAAAATAAGTTCCAGATTTATGGTTTCGATATCGTCGACGGGATCGACCTTGCCGGAAACGTGCGTTACGTTTTCGTCGTCGAAGCACCTTACGACGTGCACGATCGCGTCCACTTCCCTGATGTGCGACAGGAATTTATTGCCAAGACCTTCGCCTTTCGACGCGCCCTTGACAAGCCCCGCGATATCCACGAATTCCACGGTTGCGGGGGTGATTTTCTTGCTGTTGTAAAGCGCCGCGAGTTTTTCAAGCCTTTCGTCCGGCACCGCGACGACGCCCACGTTCGGCTCTATCGTGCAAAAAGGATAATTCGCGCTCATCGCGCCTGCGTTTGTAATTGCGTTGAACAACGTGCTTTTCCCGACGTTGGGGAGCCCGACTACGCCTAATTTCATATCACACCTCTTGTTTTTGTCGAAAATATAATACAACATTTTTATTTTGTAGTAAAGAGAAAGGCGGCACTTTGGTTTACAAAATATAATTGCTATGATAAAATAATTTAAACTATTTAAGCATAAAAGCAAATAAAAAGGCAACTTATGGATTACAAACACGAGATTTCGCAACTTATCAACATCGACGGCGTCGACCGGCAGGACGTCGAATCCCTTATTGCGGTACCCAAAGAAAGCGGCAACGGCGATTATTCCTTGCCGTGCTTCCGTTTCGCAAGGGTGTTAAGGAAAGCCCCCGACAAAATCGCCGAAGACCTTGCAATCGATATCGTCGCAAAACTCAAACGCATAAACCGCATTCACGAAAGGGTTTCCGCCGTGCGAGAGTCGGTAAAAAGCAAATCTTCTTTGCTCGATCTTTTGCCCGAAAACGAAAAGGACGATTTCCGCGCGGAGTTTTCCTCACTCGGAAAGCCGTTTGAAAAACTTTTTGACGACGTCAGTCAGTCCGAGCCGAAAAAACGCGCCGACGCTTTCTTTTATCTTGCGTCGCTTGCGAAATTTGTCGATAAGGTCGAGGCGAAAAACGGATATCTCAATTTTTACCTTAACAAAAGCGCGTACAACAAAATAATTCTGGACAAAGTCGCCGCGGAAGGCGATAAGTACGGCGCGTCCGACGTCGGCGCGGGCAAAACCGTCTGCATCGACTATTCTTCCATAAACATCGCAAAGCCTTTCCACATCGGCCATCTTATGACGACGGTCATCGGCGCGGCGCTTTATCGCACGTTCAACTTTCTGGGCTACCGCGCGGTCGGTATAAATCACCTTGGCGACTGGGGCACGCAGTTCGGCAAACTTATCGTCGCATACAAACTCTGGGGCGACAAAGACGACATCGAAAAACGCGGTATCCGCGCCCTGCTCGATATTTACGTCCGCTTCCACAAAGAAGCCGAAAAGGACGACTCGCTGAACGACGAGGCAAGACATTACTTCAAACTTATCGAGGACGGCGACAAAGACGCGCTTGCCCTGTTCAACTGGTTCAAAGACATCACGATGAAGGAAGTAAACAGGACGTACAAACGTCTGAAAGTCACCTTCGACAGTTACGCCGGCGAAAGCTTTTACAACGACAAAATGCAGCCCGTCATCGACGAGCTTAACGCAAAAGGATTGCTCAAAGACAGCGAGGGCGCAAAGGTTGTGGATTTGTCCGCATACAATATGCCGCCGTGCTTGATCTTAAAGGCGGACGGCGCGACGCTTTACGCCACGCGCGACCTTGCCGCGGCGTTTTATCGCAAGAAAACTTACGACTTTTATAAATGCCTGTACGTTGTGGCTTATCAGCAGAATCTGCACTTTAAGCAGTGGTTTAAGGTCGTTGAACTTATGGGTTACGACTGGTACAAGGATTTGGAGCACGTCGCTTTCGGTATGGTTTCGATGGAAGACGGCGCAATGAGCACCCGCGAAGGAAAGGTCGTGTTCTTGGAAGACGTCCTCAACAAAACCGTGGAAAAAGCCCGCGCAATTCTGGACGAAAAATCGAAAGGTCTTGACGACAAAGCGACTGTTGCCGAAGATATCGGCGTTGGCGCGGTGGTGTTCTCCGCCCTTTACAACAACCGCATAAAAGACGTCGTTTTCAGCTACGACCGCGTGCTGTCGTTCGAGGGCGAAACGGGACCGTACGTACAATATACTCACGCGCGCTGCACAAGCGTTTTAAGCCGTGCGGAAATTACAAAGGACGTCGATTACTCCGCCCTTGACAATGCGGAAGCGAACGCCGTCGTGAAAGCGATCGCGGCATTCCCCGACGCAGTCAAAGACGCCGCCGAAAAGTACGAGCCGTGCTATATCTCGCGCGCGGTGATGGCGGTATGTCAGGCATACAACAAGTTCTACTTCGAGCACCGCATTATCGACGCGGCAGAACCGCAAAGAAACGCAATGCTCCTGCTCACAAAAGCGACGAAACAAGTCATCAAAACGGGCTTGACGCTTCTGGGCATCGCCGCCCCCGACAAGATGTAACTCGGGCGTTACACTGAAATAAATTCGCCATCGTCGCCATCGCGAATTTGTGAAATCCGTTTTCCAACCGACTGAAATCGCCCCGCCGATGAAATTTGCCCATCGGGCAAGATATGGATTCCTTAATAAAATAACCCCTCCGCGATTTGCGAAGGGGTTTGTTTTATGGGTTTATTTTGTCGTTACTAAATCGAGACCGTCCCGTCCGTGCAACGAACCTGCGTCGCCGGCACGTTGTCTTTCCAATTATAGTTTTTAGATATGGCGTTCCATTGATTTACCGTTCCGTTAAAAGAAATGCGCGTAAGCCCGGTGCAACCAGAGAAGGCATAGGACGGAATGATTTTTACATTATCTCCTATATTTACTGTTGCAAGATTAGAACAACCTTTAAATATAGGATAAACCGATGAACCGGCACTTGTGCATGCGGTTGCGTTCCAATTGACTGTCGTAAGTCCTTTGCAACCCTCGAAGGCAGAAGAGCCGATGCTCGTCACTCCTTTGCCGATTGTCACGCTCGTAAGCCCGGTGCAATCCCAGAAGGCAGAATTGTCGATGCTCGTCACGCTGTCGGGGATTGTTATGCTCGTAAGTCCGGTGCAACCCTTGAAAGCCCGAAAGCCGATGCTCGTCACACTGTCCCCGATTGTTACGCTCTTAAGCCCTGTGCAACGCTCAAAGGCAGAATCGCCGATGCTCGTCACGCTGTCAGGGATTGTAATGGATGTGGCAAGCTCATTGTTTATATACAACTTCTTGTTGCTTGCGCCAAAGTACATCAAATTGCCTAATCCGCTAATATTGCACCATGCCGCTATATCCGTGATATATATGTTTTGAAGGTTGCTGCAATCACGGAAGGCAGAAGAGCCGATGCTCGTCACTCCTTTGCCGATTGTCACGCTCGTAAGCCAGGCGCAACCAGAGAAGGCATAGGACGGAATGATTTTTACATTATCTCCTATATTTACTGTTGCAAGCTTAGAGAATATAGGATAATCCGATGAACCGGCACTTGTGCATGCGGTTGCGTTCCAATTGACTGTCGTAAGCCAGGTGCAATCCTTGAAGGCCCAAGAGCCGATGCTCGTCACGCTGTCGGGGATTGTTATGCTCGAAAGCCCGGTGCAACCACGGAAGGCAGAATCGCCGATGTTCGTCACGCTGTCGGGGATTGTTATGCTCGAAAGCCCGGTGCAACCACGGAAGGCAGAATCGCCGATGTTCGTCACGCTATCGGGGATTATTATGCTCGTAAGCCCGCTGCAACCTTCGAAGGCAGAACCGCCTATGCTTGTTCCGCTTGTTATAACAACCTCAAACGATTTGCTTCCACATTGTTTTGCAACAACAGAAGCCGGGGAAGAAGAGCCTATTATTTTAGTAAGCCCGGTGCAACCAGAGAAGGCATACTCGCCAATGCTCGTCACACTGTCGGGGATTGTCACGCTCGTAAGCCCGGTGCATCTATAGAAGGCATCCTTGCCGATGCTCGTCACGCTGTCGGGGATTGTTATACTCGTAAGCCCTTTGCAACCATGGAAGGCATAAGAACGGATTGCCGTTACTCCATTCGGGATTGTAATTGATGTGGCAAGTTCATTGTTTATATACAAGTTCTTGCTTGAGCCATAAACCATCAAATTGTCCAAACTTGAAATATTGCACCATGCCGCTATATCCGTGATATATAAGTCTTGAAGTTTGTCGCAATTATAGAAGGCACCTCCGCCTATGCTCGTCACGCTACCGGGGATTGTAATGCTCGTAAGCCCGGTGCAACCATAGAAGGCATAAGAAGGGATTGCCGTTACTCCATTCGGGATTGTTATGCTTGTAAGCCCAGTGCAATTATAGAAGGCACGCTCGCCGATGCTCGTCACGCTGTTCGGGATTGTCACGCTCGTAAGCCCGCTGCAATTATAGAAGGCACGCTCGCCGATGCTCGTCACGCTGTCGGGGATTGTTATGCTCGTAAGCCCGGTGCACTTATAGAAGGCACCATAAGGAATATTGCCACCTGTCACAGTCACGGATTTCAATGATGACGGAATGTAATATGTATTTGATGTGGTCGAAGACGTGCTGCTTCCATAATAATACTGCTCCGTTGCAGCACCGCCGGTATATCTTAACGTGCCAAAGATATATCCAAGCGGATATTGATACCAATCACTGCTTGTAACGCCTGCTTTTGCTCCAACAAACGGAATGGTTATACTTTCAAGAGACGAACAACCAGAGAATGCACCTCCACCGATACTCGTCACGCAGTTGGGGATGGTTATGCTCGTAAGCCCAGTGCAACCAGAGAAGGTAGCATAGCCAATGCTTGTCACACCATTTGTGATTGTCACGCTCGTAAGCCCGGTGCAACCCTGGAAGGCATTATCGCCGATGTTTGTCACGCTGTTTCCGATTGTAACGCTCTTAAGACTGCTGCAACCAGAGAATGCACTCTGGTCAATGCTCGTTACGCTGTCGGGGATTGTTATGCTCGTAAGCCCGGTGCAATTATAGAAGGCATAAATGCCGATGCTCGTCACGCTGTTGCCTATTGTCACGCTCGAAAGGAGTGTACAATTTTGGAAGGAATACTTACCAATGCTTATTACGCCATTTCCGATTGTCACGGTTGTCAAACCATTGCAACCCTCGAAGACATAATCGCCGATGCTCGTCACGCTGTCGGGGATTGTTATGCTCGTAAGCCCGGTGCAACCCGCAAAGGCAGAGCCGCCGATGCTCGTTACACTGTCGGGGATTGTTATGCTCGTAAGTCCGGTGCAACCGGAGAGTGCAGAAGAGCCGATGCTCGTTACACTGCCGGGGATTGTTATGCTCGTAAGTCCGGTGCAACCACGGAAGGCAGAAGACGGAATAGTTTTTACTTTGTCTCCTATATTAACTGTTGCAAGATTGGAACATCCGTTGAATATAGGATAATTATAAGAGCCCGCACTTGTGCATTCGGTTGCATTCCAGTTCACTATCGTCAACCCAGTGCATCCTTCAAAGGCAGAATTGCCGATGCTCGTCACGCTGTTGGGGATTGTAATGTTCGTAAGTCCGGTGCAGCCCTCGAAGGCATCCTTGCCGATGCTCGTCACGCTGTCAGGAATTGTTATACTCGTAAGCCCGGTGCAACCATAGAAGGCATAATCGCCGATGCTTGTCACGCCGCTACCGATTGTAACGCTTGTCAATTTGCTGCATCCGGAAAAAGAGGAGTCGCCGATACAAGTAACATAATTAGGGACAACAATGCCGGTTATGTTTTTGTTTTTAATGCCATTGATTATGCAACTTGTTTGATCAGAAGAAAAAACGAAATTTTCCATCTCATCTGCCACTTTATATTTTGCAACAAGTGCTTTTGTCGTGTTCGGCATTGCAAAAGTGAAAGTTGCTTTATCAGAAACCATTTTGTAACCGTCGTACCAACCTAAGAATTCGTACCCAAGGTTTGTTGAGGCGGTTATTGTAAGCGAGTCCCCGACTTTGTTTATCGTCTTTAATCCCGATATGTCGCCTGCTTGACTATTGTTTGAAGAAATGGTAATCTTTGCCCATTTTGCAGTGTATACGATATCATTAGAAGGCGTTGTTGCAGTATAGGTTAAGTTGCTGCTTAAAAAAACATCGTTTCCAAACCAGCCAACAAAAACCAACGTGCATTTACTGTTAACGATTTCGGTTTTTGTAGTAGCAATTAAATTAACAGACGATTTATACTGTTTTTCTCCGTCAAAAGAGTTTACCGTTCCGCATGTTTTGTCATCTGAGACTATTTTGACGTTATAAGAATTGATTTGCCATCTTGCGGTAAAGGTGACGTCGTTTGTATATGTATATTTGATTGAATCATTATACAGATTGCCGTTGAGGTACCACCCCAGGAAGGTATAACCCGTTCTGTACGGCGTAGGCAACGATAAATCTTTGTTGAAGGTTGCGGTTTTGTTGCTTACGGTGCTCCCTCCGTTTGAGTCGAACTTTGCCGAATAGGTCAGCGGCGTCAGATTTGCATTGAAAGATTTGCTTTCCGTAACGTAATAGCCGTCGCATCCCCAACCGTTGAATGTATAACCTGCTACGCTGCATGAAGGTCCGCTTCCGTACGTTGTGTGAGTTAGAACTTGTTCGCTGGTATAAAGCGTGCCGTTGGCGTAGAACGACAAAGTAACGTAATAGTTTTTCCAGACGTTCAGTGTATACGTGCGGTTAGTTTTTCCGTCAGCAGACGTTACGACAATATAATAAGTGTTGTTACCGTTTTTCGGTACGATTATTTTGGTTACTATCGCATCTGCCGAGGTGGCGGTTCTCGAAGTGTACAACTGCCAACTACAATCTTTGGACGTCGTAATCATTCCGCTTAAATCTACGTCTTCGACGGTATTGTCAATTTCCAACGAAACGGTTAAGCCGTCAACCTTGCCGTTTTGTATTGACTTAATCATCGCTTTTTGATCAACGTTTCCGGAACCCATACTGCCGGATTTTTTATAAACGGTCGTTTCGCCCATAAAACTCAGTGTCAGCACGCCGTTTGAGATTGTACCGCTCATAAGTTCCAAATCACCGTCGTAAAGAGTGATATTACCGCCGTTGATTTTGAAAGTGCCTTGATCTTCGCCGTCATACCATACGTTGCCGGATTTCAATTCGATATACGATTTTTCGTCAAGCGAAGAGCCGACAACTTCATAATAAACGCCAAGATCGTTCGAGTTTGGTTTGTCGCCGGTATCTTTCTTGTCGCAGGCAACGAAAGCGCACGACAAAACAAGCGCCATTGTCAGAATGGCAAGAACAAAAAGGATTCTTTTGTTGTTGGATTTCATAACAAACCTCGCAAAAACTTATTGCAGGGCGTCAAAAATAAGCAAAAAAATATAACAAGTGCATCCCCGCTGATTCTGCGACAAATCTACATACTACACCCAGTGCAAAGACTATGTAATGCGAATAATGCACCTGTTACCGAAGTAAAAGGCTCTTTGCACTATGCTTATTAAGATTTGTCGCACGCTAATAATATCATTTTTCCTGCAATATGTCAATATTTTGCGGATTTGACCGATTTCGCTTTATAAAACAAAACCCTGCGGTGCAGGGTTTTGTTTTTGTTTTAGGGATAAATGATAAGGAAAATTATGTTTTATTAAATGACTTATGTTTTATTAAATGACTTCGGAGTAGCCGTTGTTGTAGGTGAGTTTATAGCCGCCTTCAACCGCTTCAACGGTGATAAAGCCTTTTTCTTTGCCCTTTTCGTACTTAATCTTGAATTTTCCGGCCACGTCGCCTTTGATGATTTTATATTCGGTTTCTTCGGGGACGTTTTCGATTTCCATTTTGAAGGATACTTCGGTTTTGCCGTTTTCGTCTTCGACTTCAAGCTTGAATTCGCGCACCTTCTCGTCGTTTTCGTAGATTTCGTATTCGTATTCGACTTCCTGAGCGCCGTTTTCAACTTCTACGGATTGTTTGATTTTGACGTAGTTATCGGGGTTTGTTTGGCTTTTGGTGGTGAATTCGATGGAAGTTTCTTTTTCGTTGCCTTCGGTTTCAATTTCCTTTTTGCCCGTTACGTCAAACTTTTGGTCGCGGAATACCATCACGCCCGACAAAGTTGTGGACACTTCGGTTTCTTCCTCGCCGTCGTCGATTTCGGTTTCGGTGACGGTGTTGACTTCCTTATAATACATTTTTGCGGTGATGCCGGTGTTGCCGACGGTGACCGTCATGACGAAAGGATAATCTTTGAATTCGCCGTCTTTATCTGTGTTTTCTGCAACATTCTGGCTGATTCCGCCGCCCGCAAGAATGTCGTCAAACATATTAAGACAGTCTTTGATGCCGCTTACGTCCGCGTCGGTTATGACGCCGGGGCGAGTTGTTTCCGCCGCGCCGGTTGCGCCGCTTTCGGTCTGAGCAAGATATTCCGCACCGGTCAGCGCGGAAAGCGCGTATACGTCGTTTGCGTTGACTTTGACTTTCGCCGCGTTACCGCCGCCGCCTTTGACGTCGCACGCCGTGAGCGCAGCCGTCATCGTTCCGATAAGAGCGAGTGCACATACTATTGATATTATTTTCTTTTTCATAAGGGGTTACCTCCTGTTTATTCTACTTAATATACGGACAAGCCCTTAAAAAATTCTAACGTTTTTGAAAAATTTTTAATCTTCTTGTTCAAAAAGTTCTTCCTTGACGATTTCCAGAAGGTCGGACAGGATCTCTCCGTAGGAGTCGTCGCCGTCGGGATTCTTGATGTCGTCGATACATTCTTGAAGGTCTTTCTTTTTGTCAAAAAGTTCTTCACAAAACTCGGCGATTTCGTCGTTGGCGACCTCGTGGTAATTCACCTTATAGTCGGCGCAATAAACCTTGATTGCTTCAAGCGCGGCTTTTTCCGCGTCGTTTTGGTCAAGATTTTTCACCTTGCGCTCGTCTTTTTCCCACGGTTTCAATATATTAAGAAGTTCGTCGATGCGCCCGATTTTTTTGTCGATTGCAAGAAGTAATTTCGCCTTGAACTCTTCAACCATCTGCTTTTCGTACTCGCCGACGTTGTTGTTGTCGTAATAATCCTCGATGGCGTCGATGTCATTATCGCTTAAAATCATCGCGGAAACGTCCTTGTTTTTGTTTTGGAACAGCTTGTTGACGACATCTACGGCGTGACGCTGTTTTTCGTCGATGCGTTTGCCCGTTTTTTTGTCGGCGACGGAAATTCTGACTTTGCCTTTATCCTTCACAAGCCCCGCCTCGTCCATTTTTTCAATAAGATAAGTTGCCGCTTCGTCGATATTTTTGCCGACAAGGTTTTCCTGATAAAGCAAAACCACGCCGTCTTTGTTCATACCTTTTTGCGCGGTAACGACGTCCCCACCGGACACGTCGAGCCTTACGGACGGGTTGACGTCGATAAACACGACGTAGTCCGACGCGTACGAAACGCCGGGGGTTTTTCCGGGTTTGTCGGGCTTGGACGTTTTTGCGATAATCGGCGCAAGCACCGCAATCATCGCGATAAGCGCAACGGACAAGACTGCCGTCGCCCACTTGAACCCGTTTGACGATTTTGCGGCGGGCGCGTTCTTCTTTTCAAACTGCGAAAAATCGACGTCTTTCCTGATTCTCTCTCTGACGTCGGGGGACTTTTCGTATAATTCGTTTATAATCTTGTTTTTATTTTTCATTATAAACCTCGCCGTAAAACGTTTTGACTTTTTTGATAATCTTGTTATATTTCCAGTTTATCGTGGATATGGGTTCGCCAAGCATTTTTGCGACCTCGACGCGGCGGTATCCGTAAATCGTCGTGAGTTCCAGTATGCGGAATTCGTCGTCGCTTAAATTCTGCCTTGCGTGTTCGAGAAGCGGAAGATCCGAAACGGTCACGTCTCTTGTCGCGATTTCGACGTCGTCGATATTTGCGCCCGCAGCCCGTGTCATTCGCCGCGCCTCGTCCAGCGCCTTGTTCTTCGCGATTTGCAAAAGGTACGAAAGCGGGTTTTGCTCATCGTCGATTTTCGCAATCGAGTTCAGAAAAGCGACGTACGTTTCCTGCATTGCGTCCTCGACAAGATAGTTGTCTTTCAACACGCCGCGTATCACGTAATACACCGACGCCCTTGTCAAATCGTAAATCTCGTCAAAATACTCGGTTTTGCCCTTTTTAAGTTGTCTGATAGCGCGCGCTACCTTTTCTTTCAACATGACTCTACTTTATATACGGATTATCTCTTGAAAATTTCCAACGTTTTTCAAAATAATCTTAAAAATACAAACGGGGACTCCGAAAAGCCCCCTCATTTTCGTTTTTTTGCCGTTTATCCGAAGATATACGTCCTTGCTTCCCACGGACGGGTAACAAAGCCGTTGTTTATCACTTTGTTGTCCTTATAGTTTCCGATAAGTAACTTGCCCTTTTCAAGGTCGAAGCCTTCGGGCGCCTTGAATCTGACCGCTTTGTCCGAGAAATTCAGCACGACAAGCATACGTTTCCCTTCGTAATTCCTTTCGTAAACCCACAGGTTTTTGCTGTTTTTATAATGCAGTTTATAGTCGCCGTAAATGACAATCGGGTTTTCTTTTCTTATTCTGATAAGTTCGCGATAGTAGTTAAGGACGCTGTTTTCGTCGTCAATCTGGCTTTCGACGTTGATATCCTTATAGTTTTTGTTGATATGGAACCAGGCGCGGTCTGCCGTCGTGAACCCGGCGCACTTGCCGTCCGTCCATTGTACGGGGGTGCGGGCATTGTCGCGGCTGCCGTATGCAAGCATTTTCATCGCGAGCTTTTCGGGAAGACCGAGTTTTTTCATTATGTCGTGCGTGCAGAACGCCGCAACGTCCACGTAATCGCGAATGTTTTTAAGGTATATGCTGGTCATGCCGATTTCCTGTCCCTGATACACAAACGGCGTGCCCGACAGGAAGAAATACGAGTTTGCAAGCACTTTCGCCGACAAGTCGTGATATCTCTTTTCGTCGCCGAAACGGGAAACCGAACGGGGTTGGTCGTGGTTTTCCATATAGTTTGCGTTCCACGCGACGCCGTACATTTTGTCCTGCCACGTCGACATGACTTTTTTGAGTTTTTTGAGTTTGAATCCAGTATGCACGCAGGCGTTGCCGATGCAGTCCGCTTCCATATGCTGGAAATGGAACATCATATTAAGGTCTTGTTTGTCGCCTTCTTTTATGAATTCGAGGGCGATATCGGGCGTCATTCCGGGGGCTTCGCCGACGGTCATGCAGTCGTATTTGCCCCAGCCTTCGTTTTTGAACTGTTGCAGATATTCGTGAAGGTGCGGTCCCCTGTTATAATGCGTAACGCCGCGCATGACGGGTGAAAGCGGATTGCCGTTCGGCAGCCCTTCTTCCTTACTGATATAAGTGATGACGTCTTCGCGGAAACCGTCCACGCCCATATCGAGCCAGTATTTGTAAATGTCGATGACTTCCTGTCTTACTTTCGGGTTATCGTGATTCAGGTCGGGCTGTCCGACGGCGAACAGGTGCAGATAATATTCTTTCCTTTCGTCGTCCCACGTCCAAGCGGGGCCGGGGAACGATGACGTCCAGTTGTTGGGATAACCTTTCCCGTCCTTTCCCGTGCCTTTGCGCCAGAAATAATAATCCTTATACGGGTTGTCGTCACCGCCCATGCGGGCCTTCCGGAACCATTCGTGTTCGGTCGACGTGTGGTTGACGACAAGGTCCATTATGACTTTTATGCCCCTTTCCTTGCAACCTTTCAACACCGCCTTGAAGTCGTCAAGGGTGCCGTATTCGGGCGCGATGTTGCGATAATCGGCGATGTCGTATCCGAAGTCGCATTGCGGACTTTTGTAAACGGGCGAAAACCAGATGGCGTCAATACCCAGCCATTTCAGATAATCAAGCTTTTCCAGCACGCCTTTCAGGTCGCCGATGCCGTCGCCGTTGCCGTCCTTGAAACTTCTGGGCCAGATCTGGTAAACGGTCATTTCCTTGTACCAACACTTTTTGATATTCATAATTTTACCTCTTTTTAAGGATAGTTTGTTATAAACATATATTATCAAATAAAGCGGCGGCTTTCAACAGATTGCACAAAAAAAACCGCGTCCCACGACAAAAAAGTTGTGTTTTTTTTATAATATGATATAATCGTAATGGTTTTCTTAACGCTCCTTGGCGAGGTAGCCCGTCGGAGAAGGTAGAAAAGTGCAAAAGCGTAAAAACTTGTTTTTATATTTCTTGCTTGCTTTGGTCACCATCGTCTGGGGCTTGGGCTTTGTATTCACGAAACAGGTGTTGCCGTATGTTTCGCCGTCGCTTCTGAACGTGTTGCGTTTTTCCGTCGCCGCGCTCATAACTTTCATCTTATTTTTCAAACAAGTAGTTAAACTTAATATAAAGCAATGTTTAAGTGGCGTTTTGGCAGGAACGCTTATTGTTTTCAGCTTTGGCTGTCAGACTTATTCAATGGTTTACACGTCAGCGACAAACACGTCTTTGATGACGGGGCTTTACGTCGTGATGGTGCCGTTTTTTATTTGGGCGGCGCACAAAAAACGTCCGCCGATCCGCGCATTCGTCGCGGGATTTCTGGGCTTCGCAAGCATTGCGTGTCTGGCTTTCGGCGGCTTGTCGAAACTGAACTTCGGCGACCTTCTCGCGTTTTTCTGTGCTTTGGGGTTTGCCGTCCATTATCTTGTCCTTGACAAAGCGACGAAGTCCACGCCCGCGGGCGCGCTGACCTTTGTACAAATGCTGACCGCCGCCGTTTTGTTTTTCGTCGTCGGATTTATCGTCGACGGCAAGGCAATGCTGAATTGCTCTTTCCCGAAATCCATTATCCTTCCGCTTTTCACCCTGTGCGTGTTGAATACGGCGTTTGCTTATATCGTTCAGACGCGCGCGCAAAAGACAATTGACGCGTCAAAAGTTTCGCTTGTTTTGTCGTTTGAAAGCACGCTGGGCGCGGTGTTTGCGGTGATTCTGGGCGGCGACAAATTCACCTGGTATCTCGCCCTTTCGATAATCGGAATGACGGCGGCTATCCTTATTGCCGAGTGGCCACAGAAAAAACAAACGTCGTCTCTTCCCGACGTCGAAACGAATAATTACGACTTTTCTTCCATACACTCTTTAAGCGACGACGACGAAATTCTTTTGCCGTAACCGTTGACTTTTGATATTCGCGGTGCTATTATTCCTTTCGAAAAAAATGTTTGGAGGTTTTTTATGCAAGACTTCGCAAAAAATTATATCAAATCATACGAAGGACTCGGCAGATGGGTCAAGTTCCTTCTCAATTTCCTTTGGGCAATCCCCACGAATCTTTATCGCCTTTCGAAAAGCATCGTGAAAAAAGATACGATCGGCGCGGTTCTTTCCGTCATTCTTCTTATCTTCTGCGGCTGGTGGGTTATCGCGGTCATCGACTTCGTAACAATCGCTCTCAAAGACAAAATTTACTGGTTCGACTTCAACGAAATGAAACTGTACGCCCTTGAAGACAGCACGGATTCGGCCGACAACAACTCGAACGCCGACAAACCCTCGTCCGACGACAACAACTCGAACGCCGACAAAATCGACTGAAAAAATCAAATCAAAAAGAAAAGACTTGCAGCAGACGGTTGCAAGTCTTTTTTATTACGTTTTTCTATTTATTGTCCGCGGGCTTCTTTTTACGTTCATAATTCTCCTTTATTAAAAAAACCGCGGTTAAGCGGTTTTTGGTCAATCTGAGGTACTGCCGCGTTTTTCGCGGAAATTAGTTTGTTTTTTCTTTGCGCGTTCGATTTTCTTGTCGGAAGTCCTGCTTGAAATCTTGTTGAATTCCAAAAGGTTTTTGCTGAACTTCCATTTGCCGTCTTCGATTTTCGACGGAGTTATTCTATACGTCAGGTCTTCGCGCTTCGGATACAGCATGAAACTTACTTCCGCGGGCTCTTCAAAAGACAGCGTGCCCGTCGAGTCGCCATACGTCGGCAGTCGGAAATCCTTGACGATAACCTTCTTCACGACCTTGCTTTTTTCCGCGTCGAATTCCAGCGTGAAGTGAACGTCATACGAGGTTTCTTCGCCGCCGACGGGTTTTAAGATCACCTTGCCCGTCTTTTCGCTTTCGCCACCCTTATACAATACAAGAAGATAATAGTCGAATTTGTCGGCGTAATTATACGTTTTTCCGTCGTACGAATTGTAAAACATACGGTCGACCCCGTACACCCCGTAAACTTCTTTCTCTGCGCCGGTATTGAATATGCAGCCCGTAAAAGTCAGCGCGGTTGTTACAATAAGTATCGCGACAAGCGCGACAGAAATCACCTTTTTCATGCTTTTATTGTATATGTTTTGACCGTTTTTTGCAACTATTCTCCCCTTTTTGCACGTTTTCCGCCCCGTTGCACGGTCTTTCACGAATTTTTTATTCCTTTTTTCTTATTTTTGTTTGACAAACATTCAATTATAAGATAAACTAATTAAGCATTTGATTTTTATGCAAACGGCGCGGGGTAGAGCAGTCGGTAGCTCATCGGGCTCATAACCCGAAGGTCGTGTGGTTCAAGTCCCACCCCCGCAACCAACTTGGCGGCGTAGCTTAGATGGTTATAGCGGCCGGTTCATACCCGGCAGGTCGTTGGTTCGAATCCGACCGCCGCTACCAAATGTAAACACCGTAAATTGCAACACCGCAAGGTGTCGGGTTTATTGAAAACACGTTGAAAGTTCACTTTCAAAAGCGTTTTAAATAAAAACGAGAAAATGCGAAGCATTTGCAATTTACGATATATACATCCCCACAGGCGGAAAGACACGCAGTGGCTTACCGACGACGGGATAAATAACAAACAACACGTTCCTTGAAAACTGAGCTATCCTTTAACGTTACGAAAGGTTTGTTTCCCCCTTGGTAATCGCCTTCGGCGCTTTCCAAGAAGCCGGTCAAAGCCTGCGCTTTGCCCACCCAATGTTTTCTTTACGCCGTTTCTGCGTAAACGCAAACGTCGAAACAAAACATTTGTGAAACAAATCGCCTAATTTCGTGGCCCCTTGGTCAAGTGGTTAAGACATCGCCCTTTCACGGCGGTAACATGGGTTCGAACCCCGTAGGGGTCACCACAAGTTGGGGGTATAGCTCAGCTGGGAGAGCACGTGCCTTACAAGCACGGGGTCACAGGTTCGAGCCCTGTTGTCCCCACCAACAAAAAAGCGCATCAAGATGATGTGCTGTTTTTGTTGTATGGGACAATTTATGGGCGAGAACCCAACCGAATGGTTGGCGTTCGGCGGTTGCTTGCAAACGCTTGCGTTATGCACCGTGTGTAGTTTTGCAGACACTTTGCGTTGCTTTGCTGTTTATCCTCGTTTTGCACTATGCCGAGCACGCCCTGTTGTCCCACGTCATAAACTGCGCTTTTGACCAAACAAACGCATTTTATATGTTTGTTTGTCTTTTGCTTGTTTATTCCTTTTCCCCGCGAGTACACAGTATCCCGCGGGGTCCCCGTTAACTTCGCTTTTGAAGTCACATTATCGCTCGCGATAATGCTCACTCTTTTGCTTGCATATTCCTTATCCCCAAAAGTACAAAGTATCTTTTGGGGACACCTCGCTTCCGCTTGTAATGACGCAATGCTTTAACCAGTTACCATTCCGGGAGATTGCCACGCTTCGCTCGCAATGACATAGTACGTTGCGCGGAACATGTCATACACTGCGCTTTTGACAAATAACAAAACAACCGCGCTTTTATTGCGCGGCTGTTGTTACCTAATTTTATGGACACTATCAATATTAAAAAGAAAAGTGTATGAATCGCATGGGAACACACTTTTTCGTTATTTTTTAGCCTATACCGTAAAACGGATGCTATATCAACCTTATACACGATATCTATCTCACGTTCTTTGCCTGTTATTTTCGGCAGACCGCCGACTACTCTACACGGTCTAAGAGTTCATAACACATTTCGCGAGTAAGTTCTGACTCCTCAAGGTATTTCTTTACGTTTTGTATAAATTCATATGCGCTTTGTATCGTGTTTTCCGTATCGACGTTATCCTGAATAGCAATAAAACAAATACCAAACGCAGAAAAAACATAGTCGATATACTGTCCGACTTCTATGTAGTTTCTTCCGAAACGGGATAAGTCTTTAACTATAATCGTGTTTATGACTCCCGTTTTAGCGTCGTCTAAAAGACGTTGTACTTCTGGGCGTTGGAAAGTCGTGCCCGAAATACCGTCGTCGATATATTTGTCGTGAATTTCAAAACCGCGTTCCTCGGCGTATTTGCGAAGAATTGTTCTTTGATGCTCGATGGATGCCGATTCGCCTTGGCGCTCATCTTCTTGGGACAGTCTGAAATAAAGTCCTGTAATATTTTTTTGTTTCATAGTTTTTGACTCCTTTTGATTTTTTTGTTTTTGATTCGTCTTTCGACGGAAACCGAACAATTCGAGAACGGCGGAGCCGTCAAGGAAAACGAAAAAAATATTGGATAGAATCTGTCTGTTGGAAGTTTTCACAATAATTTTTTCCCTTTGCGGCTACGACGGGCTTGGATTAGGCTTTACCTGAGAAAGACGTAATGAAAAATGTTTTACTTGTCCACAAGTTTAATGTTTAAACTCGCAAGATTTTTGCGGCTTTGAGAATTTATTTGAAAAAATGCAAATACTTTTCCACAGGAAAACCGTTTCTTGCAAACTACAATTGGTAGTCTAAAATTCAAACCGGACAGTTTTGACCTGTTTGAAAAATTTCTTGCCGTTTTTCACTCGATTACAGCCTACAACGCTTATTAGAAAAAACGCGAATGGCTCAAAATGTAGTTTCAATGGATAATTTCCATTTACAATGGTTTTTGTAAAGAAGAAAAACGACTGCGGAATGGCTGCAAAAGGGATTTTAGGCAACAAAAAAGGACGGCGCAGGAAAACGCCGTCCGAAACAAAACGGAGCGAAAAAACACTCGGAATATATAAAAGGAATAAGACTCAAAATATGCCGACGAGCGAAGAATTATGGGGCGATTCGCCAAGCGGGTTAGCGGCGAACGCCCCATTTCGCTCGGCTTTGAGTTGACCTTTTTATCAGAGTTTTAGCAAGTTGTTTGGCGGGTGCTTGACCGCGCCGCAAAGCGGTGCGCTTGTATATGTCAAGCACCCGCCAAAGAGCCATTTGACGTTTTTGAGTAAATTATGAAGACAAAAGCAATCTGTTTACGAGTTAGTTAGACCATTTAGTCAAATCTATTCCCTGTGCGCGTAATTGATCACCTATGGTGTATGAATTACTTCCTGTGGAATATACTTTTTTCTTTTTCGTCTTTCGTTTAGGGACTACCGGCATTTTTAGTTGCTTTATCTCATCCGTTGTTAAATCAATAATCGCAAAAAAATCCTCAAAAGATATTACTTTTACATTTCTTCCATCGTCATTTTTTAGTGCGGCGAAATAGCGCGTGTTTTCTTTGGGAATTGGATCAAGCAACTCTTCATCGTCGGCAACATAATAATCATTTTCTGAAACTTTTACGTTATATTTACAACCATGATTAGCCAAGACCTGTATGAGTTTTAATGTGTCTGCAGTGTTACTCTTTTCAAACACACGGGAAAAACACAATTTTTTATTGTTCAAACAACTTTCAATAATATTGCCTTCCGAAACAACAGTTTCTGCAAACTTTTGGATACATTTTTGTTTGCGACCTTGACTTAATGCATTGGAATTTTTTCCTAACGCATTCATCATTGATTGTAGGTCATCACCCGTATATTGAATATTAAAATTATGGCTTGCGCCACACGCCATGGGGCAAAGCATCATCAATTCCGAAACATTTACATTCAATTCTTTACAAATTTTTTCTACAAGTTCGATTGTAAGTAGTGCGTCATCATCACTTTTATGATGAAATTGTGGTTTGTCGAGATCTAAGACGGTTTCTGCATTCTCTAAGGATATATCTTTGTGAATTCCCGAAAATTCCTTGTATAGCACTTGGCTATCAATAAAATCAAAATTAAGGGACGACAGTTTATATCGCTTGCATGCATCTCTTAAAAATATCGCATCACTTCTCATGGCATGTCCAAATATAATTGTTTCCGGCATTGAAACTAAATTTTTTATTTTATTATAAAATGCGGAAAATATAGGACTATTGTAATACTCCTCTTCGGGAAAGAACAAAATACAATCTTCACGATTTTCTCGTCCAATCAAATTAAAAGGTTTCTCAGGATTGATAGTATAACATTCTTTTTTAGTTACTTTGAAATTTTCATCTGTTATTACATAACCGAATTCACAGATGTGTTTGCCGTCACAACATTCGATATCAAAACTTAAGTATTGCACAGTGGACTCCTTTTGTTTTTCTGATCCAATTATATCATGGCGCAAATATTTTTTACAGGACAGGATTTGCCTTATATTTTAGAGACAACTACCGCATAAAATAAGTCGGCTTGTTTTATATAGTAACCACTCTAAGCTGTACCATTTGCCTTACCGTTTTTGGTTGTCTGCTTTAATAATAGCTGTGACATCGGCACTATTTTAGCCCTGTGCTTCCAACTTTATTATTATTCACTTTCAATTTCCCCTCAATTATAATTTTTTATCTCTTCTTTAATTCTTTTAACTTCATCTTCAAATGTCCCAATTTTTGAAATAGAAAGGGCTAATTTTTCAAGCAAACCATTGATGAAACTCTCATCCATTCTGTGGCTGTTTGCAAAATCATCTAAACTTACCCCTTTTCTTTCCACCATTAATTGTGCCTCATAAGGATTAGTAAATGGATAATTCTTTTTTGATTCATCATTAAAAATTCCCAACCCCATAGCCCGAGCCATTATCATGGTTGGATACTGTGGTACAGAGAAAAAACCAACCCTGCAAATCATCATATATGGCAAATCAAACCCGTCAATTTTAGAAAGCACAAAAATGCTCTCGCCAATTTCTTTACCAATGTTAGTTATCAAAGGTCTCATTATAAAGTCATTTTTATTCATTTTTTATCCTCCACATTTTAATTATACTTTTTACGCCGCTATAATGCAAGTCAAAGGGTTCACGACAACCTAAATTAAAGGTTTATTCCAAAAATCAAAAGTCTCTTTATAGCCAAAAAATTCTATCGTTTTTTGAATTCGAGGCACGGTAATATTTCTGCAAATATCATTTTCGTCGTTTGTTATCAAAATAAATTTGCGTGAACCGCCGTCTTCTTTGTTTAAGTCCATAACGGCGTGTCCCGTTGTTCCGCTACCGGCAAAGAAATCAAGAACGATGGAATCTTTTTCGCTTGCCGCTCTTATAAATTCTTTAATCAGTTTCATCGGCTTAGGGGTGGAAAATGCTGTTCTGTCTCCGAATAAAGCGGCTATTTCATCTTTTGCCGAAGAAGTCGTGCCGAGAAAATCAATCACAGTTTCAGGCGGCTTTTCCCGTTCAACCACTTTGCCGTTTTGTAGCGTTGGTTGCATTATAGGCTTTAATGCCGTTTCTTTCAGATTTTTACCACACAGTAAAACAAATTCGTGTGTGCGGCGAATTCCGTTTTCAAGCGGTTTTTCGATGCGATTTTTATCAAAAAAATCGTTTGATTTCTTCCATATCAAAGTTCTTACGTTTTCATGGCCGAAAATTTCGGAACAGATATTATATAATCCAACGTACTCATTTTCGTCGATATGAATGAACATGATGCCGCGATTGCTTAAAAATTTATATGCGACTTCAAGTCGTTCACGCATAAACACGTTCCAGCGACTGTCAAAATCTTTATACCCGACATAAGAAATATTTGTATTATACGGAGGATCTATCGGCATAACGTCGATTTTTCCTTCGTATTCGGGCAACAGTTTTCTCATTGCAATAAGATTATCGCTTTCAATAATCAAATTTTCCATCAGTTTCTCCTTTCGATAACGGCGGAACTTTCGTTGAACGCGTTTTTGTCCACGAACGTGTTTTTTCCTATACTTACTTTTTTCAGATTTACGCAGTATGCAAAAGCCCACTCTCCGATATAAGTAACAGTATCGGGAACATAAATATCCGTAAGACCGACACAGTTTGTAAATGAACTCTTATCAATATACGTTACGCCGTTGAAGTCAATATTTTCAAGAGATTTGCATCCGCTGAAAACGCCTCGGTTTATATGCGTTATTCCGTTCGGAACAGTAAATTCTTTACCGATTGCTTTATCGGTAGCGCACAACATGTGGGTAAGCGTTTTATCGTACACAACTCCGTTTTTTACTACGAAATTATCGTTTTCGCTTTCGATTATTAAATTTTCGCATCCCGCAAACGGGTTATAGCCTATTCTGTCAACGTTTTTCGTAATAACGATTTTCTTTACGCCTTTACAATTCCAGAAGGAATTTCGACTTATAAGCGAAACCGTTTCGGGAACACGCAAGCTGTCAATCTGACTACCGTTCAGACACCCGACTATCATCGTTTTGAATTTGTTGTAAATTACGCCGTTTTCGATTACGTAATGCAGCGTATGACTTTCTAAGGATAAATGCTCGCATCCCGAAAAAGGATTATTTTCAAACCTTATTACCGACTCTGGAATAACGATTCTTCGCAGGTTATTGCAGGCGTAAAAACAATGTTTGCCGAGGCATGTCACACCATAGGGAACAATAAATTCAGTTTGCGGATTGGATATCGTATAATGTATCAGATTTGTTTTGTCTTTATCATATAAAACGCCGTTTTCAAGAATAAAATTTGGGCTTTCGTTCGTAATCTGAAGTTTCGGACATCCGGCAAACGGATTGTTGCCCATTATCCATACTTTTTTCGGAATATTTACTTTTTTTAAGTTTTTGCAGTAGTAAAAGCAATCGCCGCCAAGTCTTTCAAGCGATTCCGGCAAAATTACATCTTCTACGAATACGTTGTTCCAGAATGCGCTTGCGCCGATGGTTTTGATACCTTCCGGTACTTTTACCGTTTTTGACTTTCCTTTATATAAAATCAATTCGCTACCCTGTATTTCAAAGTCTGATGAGGCGGAAATATTGACAGCGTATTCATCCGAGCCGACCCCGAACGCAAACTTAAAACCGCCTGAATAATATTCGCCTTTATATTCAAGCAAACCGCTGACAAGACGAGAAGTATAGAACACTTCGTAATCGGCAAGCCCTTGCTTCATACCGCCGACATAATCATCCCAAGCCTCGCAATAGATTCCTACATTCCCACTTTTAGTTTCCAAATAAATATCGAAAAAATCATCTATCGCTATCTGTTCCGGTAAATAGCCTTGCGTCAGTAAACGGTCTACACACTCAAGCACGACAAAAGACTTGTGGCTATTCAGTTCAAACCTAAGTCCGTTTTTGATTTTTTCGCCGAAATCGACGTAATGTTTTTCCGCGTAAATCGTAACTTTGTAGCCGTTATACGATTTTTCGTGTACATCGAGTTGGTTTTCAACGAATCTTAAAGCCCAATACAGAGCGGTATATTTCATATCTTTACTTATCATTCTCTGCCTTCGATTCTTTTCATAATAACTTCCACGACTTCTTCGGGAGAAAGGTTGCTCGTATCGATTACCATATACGGCATCTTATACTTCTCGCAAAAGTAAATCATCTTTTCGTATTTTTCTTTTGCGAGAGTTACCTTTTTTATATCGCTGTCGAGTTCGTCGCGGTGGCGTAACCGACTTAAAATCGCATGTTCGTCGGCGTAAAGAATTACCGTTAAATCAGGAAATCCGAGTTTTTTAACAAGCAAATCATACACTTCGTCGTTGTTTTCCGTCCCGCTCCAAGCATAATTAGACAAAAAATATCTATCCGTTACGATATTTTCCTTCTCGTGAGCGGTATGCAAGTAAATGTTTCCGAGCGCATAAAACCAAGCTGTAAACAATCTGTCGGGACTTGCGTTTACCTTATCTCTTATGCGAATAAAATTATCGTAAGAGTCGCCATCGTCGAATAATTCGCGCAAGTTTTTATCGATAAATTTATATCCAAGCCTTTTTGCCAATAATTTCGATGCAGTAGTTTTTCCTACGCCGTCCATTCCTTCAATCGCTATATGTTGCAATTTTAGTTCTCCTTTCTTGTTTTTACTTCGTTTTTCTTTCCCTTGGTGAATCCGTCGAGTATTTCAAGGTAACCGCTCACTCTGCGTATTCTCGTAATATTATTGCCTCCGCATACGGGACAAATATCGAAAACGCCGCTTGCTCCGCAATTATCGCAAACGTCTTTCGGAAAATTAAAACCGAGATAATGCACACCGCTTTTTATCGCGCATTCAACGTATTCACGAAGTCCTTCGTCGTTGCCGATAGGAGCTTCTTTCAATTCGACGTAGGTAATACAACCGCCGTTGCATATTGCGTGAAAAGGACCTTCCGTTTGAATTTTATCAAAAGCAATCAGGTCGCTGTCCACATTGACGTGAAAGGAATTTGTATAGAACCCTTTTTCAAAAACACCGTGCTTATCTGCAAACAGCACTTTATCATAATCGATAAATCGTCCCGAAATCAATTCGCCACTGGTTGCAAGAAGCGAAAAATTAAGATTATATTCGTCGCGCAAGTTATCGCAATATTCTCGCATATGTTTTACGAATGAAATCGATACTTCATAAGTGCGTTTATCGGTATAAAACCTTTTCCCCGTCAAAACTTCAATTGCCTCGGATAAGCCTATAAACCCGATTGCAAGCGTTCCGTTTTTGAATATTTCGGCGCAGTCGTTAAACTCTTTCAGCCACAATTTATGTTTTGCATTGATCGGAAAATCAGATAGTTTGCGATTACATACTTTGTAATAACGGTCAAGTAAAATATCTTTTGTGATAGCCGCAACGCAATTCCATTTTTCGGTGAAAATTTTAATTTTATTTTCTTCTGTAGCATCGGGACATTCTTTTTCAGTCTCCAACGCGAGGCGAGGCAGATTTATCGATATATTTGCAATATTTCCGCGACCGATACAAGAATTCTCTCCAAATCTATTTGCAACAACGCGTGTTCTGCAACCCATAACTCCTATGTTTTCGGGTTTTACGTCCTTATTCGGCGCACTGTCGCAAAGGAGATATGTCGGAATCATCTTTCTTGCCGTACAGAGCAACGATTTTTTATATAAATCAAAATTTTGGTCGGTTTCGTTGCGATTTACTCCGCCACAAACTTTGAATACGATATTCGGTTTATAAACGAGGTCGCCGCTTTTTTCAAATTCGTCAAGTAAAATAAAGCATATTTTTCTTGCTGACTCCGTTTTTGCAAGCCCGATATTTAACGTAACGTAATAACTCGTTTGTCCCATACGGGTATGCGTTCCGTTGCACCATTCGATAAAGTCTGCGGTGCAGGAACGGATAAGTTCTTCGTTTTGAATAACATCAACGCCTATTCGCTCAAGAATTTCCGCGGTATCGTTATCGTAGTTGGCAAGCGCCATTCCGCCGGACTGTTCGTTGCCCATGTCGGAGAAAAGACTTTTAAGATAATCGTAATACGCTGTGATTTTGCGCGAAACTGCATATTCCTTAAATTTTTCATATGGAAAGTCGTATAGAATGTTAAAAGTAAGGCAGTTATAAGTCAATCCGTAAGCGTCGAGGTCGTGAATATGTATATAGCCGTTTTCGTGCAAACTTTTCCATTCGGGACTAAGTTCGTTTAATATGCGGTTTTTGATCTCTTTTTCTCCGATATTATATACTTCACCGACGTAACTATATCTGTTTGCGGCATTTTCGTTACATTTTTGCATGTTTTACCCTCATAAACGTTTGATTTGTAGAACCGACGAAAGGCGTGACAGACGACTTTAACTTTTCTACAAAAGGACCTGTCTTTACGTAATTCACATTTTGCAAAATCTCGCCAGGGACTTCGTTTAATTCGTGTCCCGTATAAAGAGCAATGTCAAAATCGTGTAGTTTTTTTACAATGTCAAGTACGGCATCTTTTTGCATTAACGGCTCACCGCCGGAAAGAGTTATCTTTTTATTGGCAACTTTCTCTCTTAAAAGATTAACAAGATAGTCTGTTTCGCAAGGTGTTCCTTTCGACATGTCCCAAGCCGACGGATTCTGGCAACCTTTACAGTGAATATCACACCCTTGAAAAAAGATTACGGTGCGAACGCCAGGACCATCAACCAAACTTCTGTTAAAACGAATAGAATTTATGTAAACTTTCATTCCAAATCCCCTAGATGATTATAACATTTCATACAGATTATTTCAAGTGTTCAAAATTAAGCAGTATAATACTCAAGGATTTTTCTCTTTGCGTCGCGTTCTAAATAGCTGCTTTTCCGTAACTTAAACTCGGCATTTCTCGTATTTTTCTTTTGCCGGTTTGCGATATTAAATTTATCGGGTTCAATTCTTGCCGAAAACATTTCGATTTGATTTTGTTCGTGCTTGCTTTTACAATGTAGGTACGGATCGGCATCGTTTGCTGCTTTCAAAATCATAAACGTTTCAAAATCTACTTCTTTTACGTAACCGATAGCATTCGGGTGATTATGTTTTACACGCCCGAACATTCGCGCCTTTTTAGCGGCGTCTTTGCGGCTTTCGGCAACGACTGCAAATCTTATCCAAACGCAATTCGTTCTGCCGACGTGTCCGCATTTTGCCTCGACTTCAAAATATTTTTGATTTACACTTTCAGAATAGCTCATTTTTGCGCTCCTTTGTTTTTGTGTCTTAAGTATAACTTTTTGATTCTTTGCCGTGAAGGACACTTTTTGTCGGGTTAATTATTTTTGCTTGACAAGCAATTGACGATAATTAAGCCCGGTCCGCCGAGAAACAATCTGACGAAAATCAACTAAATGCAATATCTCCTTTATTATGTGCGATGAGAGGGCATGCGATTGTGCCGATTACCATTACGATTAAACCTAAAATGCTTACAATTTCCATTACTTTCTCTCCTTTGCGTTATTAAGTATTTCATTGAATTCTTCTTCGGTTTTTGCCTGCGTCAATAAATTCAGGTAGTGTTTTAGTTTGCCGAGTTTCATTTCATCGATATCGGCGATTCTATTCAAAAGACGAATCAGACGAAGTTTTTCGTTAAACTCTTTTAAAGCCTCGTAATATCCGTCTTGATTTTCTTTGAATTGTTTTTCGAGTTTGGCGTATTCTCTGACGGTAATTGTTTTCATATCGTGATGACTTTCAAGATAATATCGTTTTATTTCGTTCGACAACACCTTATAGCCGAGTTCTATACACTCATCGACTGAAAGTTCTTTTATCGACGTGATTTCATCGTCAACACTCAAGTCTTTCATTGCGTTTTGTTTGGCAGATTCCTCAGAATCCGCTTTGATTACCCATTCAAACCAGCCGTCGCCCGTTCCCGATACTAAGTAGTACATATTTACCTCCGTTTTTGTTTTGTGTCTTTATTGTATGGCAGGGCATAAAAAAAGAACAGGACACATTTTGTCCTATTCGCATATCTTGAATTATTGTTAAAGTTATGATATAATAATAGCGTTCTTTAATAGTTGCCTTCGGAGCACTGCGAAAGCTAAGCAAAGGAGGTATACGTTATGGAGCAAAAACGTAAAGACCTTGGCTTAGTTGCCGGGGCAAACTTAAAACGTCTTATCAAGGAATCGAAGTATCGCACTCAAGAAGAATTCGCTTTTGAGTTCTGCACCGATGTTAGAACCGTCGGAAGATGGATCAACAGAGGGATCAAAAACTTGGATACGATACAGCAAATTGCCGATTTCTTCGGTGTTGACGCTTTATCCATCCTCTCTTAACCGAGAGGGTGGCTTTTTATTTCAGATAAATGTATTTTTTATCAAATTCTTCCTTAGTAATCAACTCTTGCTGCCCGTTCCAAACTAGTGTAATAAGTTGCCCGTCATAAGTTTTACCTGAAAAATACACGAAATTGTACATGCAAGATAAATTACAATAAAACCATCTGGCCGCGATAATAACGCCTAAAAATATTATTTCAAATATCGTTGCAATCACTGATTTGGAAGAATTTTGGAATGTCCATATAGAGATAATATTGCAAACAATTGCTATATAGCATAATATTCTGGAAATCTTATATCGTTTCTTTTCTTTATTCGTGGATACCATCAAATTGTCATTATTTAATGTGAAAACTTCGGTTGAGTGTAATGCCAATTTTACGTCAGGTATGGTTAATTGAAGTTTACACACATATCCTAATTGCCAACAAGTTGCAAACACCATGATGTTTTCAAACAAGGTAAAAGTAGAATATATTCCAAGCGATGCCGAAGTTAAAACTGTACTAATCAAGCCTATCGCTATAACACATACTAAAAAAGATACGGATTTGGTTTTATCTTTATAAAAATCTTTTTCGTTTCCAAACCAACGATAATTCTTTGAAGATTTTAGCAAAAAATCCTTAATGACTCTTTGTTTGTTGATCGGCTCACCGCCAATATTTTTTGTTTGCTGCTCTTGATTGTTTGATTTTTGAAGGGTATCGGTTATATTGGCTACTTGCTCGGTAAGTTTATCAATTTTTAGAGATTGTTCGTCAAGCTTATCAAATACGTTGTCAGCCATCAGATTTGCTCCTTATCTTTTTCGTCCGCAATCCATTTTTCGATATTCGTGTCGCCGCTTATCATTCCGCCGACTTTTCTTCCCACGGCTTTCGTGAGAATACGGTTTTCTACAATGGCAGGCTTTAATTCAAGTAATAAATCTATCGTTTTGTTGAGTTTTTCTTCCATAGAAGAGAGTTTTATGTCCTTTAACACACTGATTTGACGTTGAAGTTCTTCGTTTTGGTCTTCTAAGGATAGTTTGTCTATTTCAGCCTGCGAAAGCAGATTGCGGTAGTTTTCGATGTCGCTTTCTTTCAATTTACCGGATTCGACAGAAGATAGTAATTCTTCTTTTAATTTTTGCATTTCCGTTTTCAAGGAAGTGTTTTCTTTTTCAAAATAGCCAAAAATGTTAATAAAACAATCGGCATCAAAATTCGGAACGTCGATATTCTTATAAACGGCGAATGCCTTCGTTGCATTGTAAAAAATCTTCATATAACTGACAATTGTGTCAATTTGTATGTTTTTTTCGCCCTTATGCTTATGTGCGTTAACCTTTAACGTGTAGTCCTGCATTTTGTTATATGTAAAATCATCGATATGCAAAATTTCCTTAAAATAATTTTGCACATCTGTTCTACGTAGAAGTTCTCCACAGGTTTCACGAGCTTTTATATCAAACCCGCAAGAAACGGCAACAGTTTTAATAAACTGTTCTTGTAAATCAAGGTATGCGTCGTAAAACGAATTGCTTGCCGCCTTTACGTTTCTTTCTACCGTTAAAAATCGGTCATATAAGCGCGATTCGATTTCAATTAAATACTCAAACATCTGTAATCCCTCTGTTTTCATTGATTTTATCTAAAATTTTTCTGAATACTTCCAACCTTTTTTCACCTTCTCCGAGAAAATCCAAAGTGTGACAATTTATAGTTTCCACTGGTCGCTCCAAATAATACTCGCATATGTACGGATTTGAATTAAAATCCTTATATATGTTGGCAGTCAGTTTTTCAAATAAAAACAGAAATTCTGTTCTATTTACGCCGCCATGCGTATCGCAATATTTGCATAAATCAAGGAACGGTGAAGTTGCGACCTTTTCTACCAGACGAAGCAAAACTTCTTCCGGCGAATCGGTTAACCTTTCTACCGAACGATAATTACCTTGATACCACACAAAATAGTAGACAGAATCGATAATTTTACGAGCGTCGTTAAACCCGATAATATCTTTTGCCTGCGATAACAGAAGAGTATTGATGTAGACCGTATCTTCTTGGGTTAAAGTTTTCGGTGTGTATATAAAGCGATCTTCATTACATTGCATTGTGGGACTAAAACAATATTCATTTGACGGGATTCCAAACAAAGAGCGGTTTTGTATAACAGCGGGCCAAATATCGGGGCACTCCAACGTTGTTATTTCACTTGTCGGATTATTATTAGAGAGGAACGTTACACCTTGTCCGTGATATAATCTGAAAAACGGATTTATCATAACCATACTACGCGTCGAACTCAAAACAAATATATTATAGTTTTCATACATAACGAATTGGCTCGCTAATATTCCAGCATAACCCGGCTCATCTTTAATTTTGTTTAATAGATAAGACGTTTTAGAAATGTCTATTCCGCCTGTAATAAGGTGAAAGCCTTCGTACTCGCTTGTCATTCCGCAATCGGTCAGAATATACTCTTTTTCGTTCGGCGTGTCCCAAAACGCAAGATACGATTCAAGAAACGGAACCGCCCATGCCAACATTTCAGATGTGGCGTCAGAATTATCTGCTATATCACGAATCGTTTCGGTTATCGCAAAAACTTTCAATGCGCGAGCATATAATTCATCATCTGTCAAACGCAAATCTTTTATATACGGTAAAGTGATTTTTTGAGTATAAAGATTGTTGTATATAGAAATGTAATGCATTGCATTGCGTTCAAAGTTGTGCATAAACTTTGCAAATCCTTCAGGCGTTTGAGTGCGGACACTACAAATTAACATATACCGTTTTAATAGGAGCAGCTCTTTTCTTGTAAGTGTAATCGTATTGTGTTTAAGTATCTTTTGGTCGATAATGTTGGCGACTCTGCTTTCAATGTGAGCAAAAAGTTTTTCTGTTTCATCTTCGTATATATCATTATGATAAAATACTTTATGGGGTCTTTTACTCTCATCTATTTTTCCGGAGTGAATATCAAATATATTGATAGCATCCGAAAAGCGTTTTATTACAAATTGAGATACATAATGATTTTTTGCCATGTTTAACCCTAAAATCCTACCAAATGTAAGAAAAACCCTACAAATTTCCAACCTGATTATTATAGCATTTTTATCGGCATTTTTCAACCGTTTATATTGTTAGCTGTATTGTTCAATAAAGATAGCTCGTCAGAAACGGGCTATTTCTATATTGAAGTATTCAATTGTAATTAAAAACTGCTACACGTTTCGATTTATAACTTATCCATAAATTGCCATATAACGTTGACGCATTTTGATGAAGTATTCGTAAACCGTCGCTTGTGCGCGAGATAAAACTCTGCCGATTTCGGGATAACTTAAGCCGTTTTGGCGGCATTCCAAAGCAATACGCATATTTTCCGTCAAATTCAGGCTTGCAATGATTTTTTCGTATAAACTATAATCTTGTGCGACTTCTTTCTTTATTTCGTATAACGGCTCGCTTGCGGGCGTTCGCACTTGAAATGCATATTTTAATTTATTTGAAAACTTTGATATCGGGTTTTGATGAATAGACGTTCCATTGCGGTTTGCCGTCGACGTTGGGATTTTGCGATTTGGCAAAAGCGGAAAATCTGTCAACCATTTCGTCGGACAAGTCGTAATCGGCTTGCGTAAAAGGACGTAAAGAATCCCCGAGCGAGCCGAGCGCATACCAAAGATCGCAGGAATGGAATGAGGCGTTATCGGGTGGCAACAGCCGCGTGAGCGAAAAAACGTAACACGGCGTATTTTTTCTTTTTTGTTTTCTTGCAAACGTTCTTGCCATATGATTGAGCACGGGCGGTAACAAGTCCTTTTTGACTGTTCCGAAGATTATCGGGACGTCTGTGTCGTACTTTGCGTTTTTGACCAATTCGTTGTCGATCACGGGCTTTGTACAAAGTGCTTTCCCGAGCGTATGTTTTGTTTTCCACGCCGTCCAGACCTGCTCTACGGGCAGTGTTTTGAACTCGTCAAAAGAGCTTGCTCCGCTTGCTTTCACGAGTTTTTTCCAATATCGCGCGTTCGGCTTTGACAACGGGAGTATCGCCGTGCGTTTTCCGCCGCCGGACAACATAATTGCGCCCTTGACTTTACCTTTGAGATAGTCCGAGCAAATCAACGTTTGTATGCTCATCGCGCCTGCGCTTTGCCCCATAAGAGTAATGTTGTCGGGATCGCCGCCGAAAGCACTGACGTTGTGTCTGATCCACTCGATAGCGGTGTATTGATCGTACAATCCGAGATTGCCTTTGCAATGCACACCATCGGCAAAAAAGCCGAACACGTTGAGACGATAATTTATCGCAATGAAAATCACGCCACGCTTCGTGTACGCCGAGCCGTTGAACTGCATTTCGTTTATGCTGCCGCCCGTGAAACTTCCGCCGTGAATAAACACGATCACGGGACAGTTTTTGGCGTTGTCGGGCGCATGAACGTCAAGGATAAGGCAATCTTCACTGTAAGTAAACTCTTTTTCTTTCCTGAACTCCTGATAATAAAATCTGTGTTCTTCGTTCCAGAACGCGCGCATTTGCGGACAGCATACGCCTTGTTTTGTCGCGTCGAAATCACCGCCGAAAGACCTGACTTCGGCGGGCATTTCAAAGCGTCCGGCTGTTGCGTATTTTATACCCCTGAACCGCAATCCGTACGGCGTAATTTCGCCGATAACGTTGCCGCAAGGCGTTGATATCGTTTTAGTTTGCATTTGCAATCCTCTTTAACGTATTCATCGAAAACTCGACGCTCTTATACGGATTCGGTGAAAAATCAAGTTCTACGACGGCGTTCTGAACCCCGCATTTTTCGGCTGTTTCAAGTATGCTCTTAAAATCGAGCGTGCCCTTCCCCACCGCTCTGAAAATTTTGTTTTTGTAGTCTTTGAGATGGAGCGTATTCACCCTACCTTTCAACTTTTCAAGATACTCTTCAATGTCCTTTCCTGCAAATCTTATCCAGTACGTATCGGGAATAAACTCCACGCGCGGATCGGTATGTTCGATTATATAGTCGTATATAACCTTGCCGTCGATTTCGTCGAATTCAAACCAGTGATTATGATAAGCAATCGTCATATCCTCTCCCGCAAGTTTCTGCGCGGTGGAATTAAGAAAGGAGATAAATTTGTCCAGATCTTCAAGTTTTCCGGTGTGGAACTTTTTGGGCATCATGCCGACGCCCATACGATTGCAACCGTAAATCTTGTGCTCGGCGATAAGCGCGTCAAAGTCGTTTTCAAGCCTGTCGAAGTTATCGTGAGTTATGCAGACCGGCAGGTCGTACTTGTCCGAAAGCGACCTGATATATTCGGGTGCGACGGGTTTTCCGCCGGACAGTTGCACCACTTGCGCGCCCGTTTCTTTCGTGCGCTTGAACACTTGTTCGTATCCTTTTTCGTCTTTCAGATACTTTCTTAAAGAAAACAATTGTACGCCGTATTTCATACTTTATCCCTCGCTATTATCATTGTAAATGCCATTTTGTGCAATTTAATCTATTTTTGTATCAGTCGTTTCTTCGGCTTCTTCTTCAAGTTGCGCGCACGATTCTCCAAGCGTTTCTATGCCTCTTGTATTGTCGATTGCAATCGCGTTGCTTTCGAATGCGTTTTTGAGATGTTCTTCTTTTGCAATTTGAAGATCGGCAACTTTCTTTTTGGAAAGCGGATACCATACAAGCAACACGACAGCCATAATTCCAAAAAGCACCGCCGGGATAATGGTTGCCATATCGTACATTATTTCAAGGTTTTTCGTGGTTTGAACCGCACCTTTCGTATAGTCGTAATGCATGCCGAGAAGCGCGCCGTTTACGGCGATTGCCGCGATGACCTGCCCGAGCTTTCTGAAAAACATAAAGAACGCATAGGCGGTGCCGTCGTCACGACGTCCCGTTTTTACCTCGATATCGTCGATTGCGTCGGTTGCCATTGACCAGACCTGCAAAATGATGAAAGTAAGTCCGCATCCGCTTGCAAAGCAAAGCACCAGGAACAGATACGCCAGAATGTTCGGGTTAACCGAGCGCAAAGCAAACATTCCGAGGTTTGCAACCGCCGCGATAATCATACCTATTCCGCAAAGTTCTTTTTTGCCGAATTTTCTGACGAGTTTCGGGGTGAAGAACATAAAAACAACCATCGGCGCATAAGTGCAGGCAGTAGAAACAAGGTTCATCCACGGCTTTCCGAAATAGTCGTCGAACAGGTACAAATAAAAACTTTGCGTGAACATTTGTCCTGCAAGCAACAGCATACTTGCCACGCTGACCGCCAGAAACGCCCTGTTTTTGAACAGGCCTTTTACGATTTGTTTCGTCTCGCCTTTTGCGATTTTTTCTTTGGGCTGAGCGATGACTCTTTCCTTGTTCATCATAAAAGCAAGGATAAGCATAACAAGCGCAACCAACGATACGATTACGACGCCGATTATTACCGGCTTATACTGCATCTCGGAAATAACTCTGCCCGTCTGTTCGTTGACGCCGATTTTTTCGTAACAAAACGACGCGATAAGCACCGCAGGGATACTTCCGACGCCCGCCCCGATTGAACGGAACACCGAAAGTTTCGTGCGCTCTTTCTCGTCCGTCGTAACGACCGACGCAAGTCCGCCGTACGGAATTTGGAGCATCGTGTAACTCATGCCGAACATCACGTATGTAACCGTTGCATAAATGCAGGTGCCGACGTAGTTTTCTTCGCCCGTAAGCCCCGGCCATTTGATGAACATCAGCATTGTCGAAATAATCAACGGGCCCGCTGCCCATAAGAACCACGGACGATATCTTCCCCATTTGGAAAGTTTGATTGTGTCGCACAATCTTCCCATAATGGGATCGTTAATTGCGTCCCAGACTCTCGCGCCGATGAACATAAGCATGATGAACAACGGGCTTAAACTGAAAATGTCGGTGTAAAATTTTTGCAAGAACGACGTGACCAGCCCGAAAACGAGACAACACGCCGTATCGCCCATCGCGTACCCGATATAATCCTTGTTTTTGAGTCCGCTCGTGCGCGAAATGAAACTTTGTTCCGTCGCCTGTGCGACGTTTGAAATATCGCTCATAATAACTCCCTTTTTTGTGTATTTTGGTTATTTTTTGCCGTTTTCTTTTTCGGCTTCCTTGCGTTTTTCAAGCTCGCTGATATACAGATCTTCATCAAACGGAATCCGGACTTCTTTATGCGTCCAGCTTGCAAGATGGATTGCATTGGAGAAAGTAAGTCCGACGATGCCCTGTTCGCCGGGAGCCGTGAATTTGTCCGTCTTTTTGAGAAGATAATCGGTATAGTTTTTGATTATGCCGACGTGCTGAGGCGGATATTTCGTGACGGCAAGATAATGCCCGATTCCGCGATACTTGTATTTTTTTGTTTTCGGCTTGCCCATAAACACGGTGTTATGTTCCGAAAAAGCCGGCTCCATTTCTTCGTTTTCGGTGAAGACGAGTTTGCCGTTTTCAATGACGATTTTTCCGCCTTCCCCGGTGATTTCAAGGCGATTCGTGCCGGGCGCGTCGTGAGTCGAGGTGATAAACACACCCGTTGCGCCGTTTGCGAACTTGCAATAAGCCGTCACGTCGTTTTCAACGCTGATATCGCGACCGACGGTCGACGCCGTTGCCGTTACGCTGACGGGAAGCCCCGCAAGCCAGGTGAATAAATCGAGCTGGTGAGGACATTGATTGAGAAGTACGCCGCCGCCTTCACCCCACCACGTGCCGCGCCAACCGCCTTGTGCATAATACGCACGCGGGCGATACCAGTTTGTTATTATCCATACGATACGCGTGAGTTTTCCGAGACGTCCGCTGTCGATAATCTCTTTGGCTTTTATGTACAACGGATTCGTGCGCTGATTGAACATCATTCCAAAAAGCAGTTCCGGATGCTTTTTCGCTTCTTCGTTCATTTCTCTGACTTGTTTTGTGTAAACGCCCGCAGGCTTGTCGCAAAGCACGTTCAGCCCTGCTTTCATCGCGTCGATTGCGATTTGCGGGTGGAAATAGTGCGGGGTTTCGACCATAACGACGTCAATAAGTCCCGACGCAAACATATCCTGATAGTTATCAAAGACTTTTACGCCTTTGAGGTTTTCTTCGGCATACTTGCGACGTTCAGGCAAAATGTCGCACACCGCCGTAAGCTTTGCACCTTTTACGAGTCCGCTGAGTTTGGTGAATATCTTTGTGTAAAACGTGCCTTGTTTACCGATTCCTACAATGCCGTATCTGATTTCTTTCTTATCCATTATTCCACCTCTTTAAGTAGTTTTTTCAAATTGTAGTATTGCCACAAGAAAACTTGTTTTCTTGACGCGCACGCAAAATAGTTTCTGTGCATTTTCTTGTCGATAAGCCTGAACGCCTTGAAATAATCTTTCATCGCAAGTGCCGCAAACGGGACAAAATTGACAATCGGCTTGAATATCGCGTATTTGAAAGTATGCGGTTCAAGCGTCATAAAGCCGTGATAGCCCCGCTTTTTCAGTTCGCCCAAAATGTACGGATAGCACCCTTCGCCCGTGCCGACGGGGACTTCGACCTTGTATTTCGAGCAATCTTTGATATGATAATAAACGACGTAATCTTTCAGCATATCGAACGCCGTTTTCGGATTGACGTCGCACTGGACGTAGTTGCTTGCGTCAAAACACAAAACGAAATCTTCGTCGTTAATCGCGTTGTAAATTTCCAGAACTCTTTCGGGCACGTCGCCGTAAACTTTTTTCTCGTTTTCGTGCAGAAGTTTCACGCCGCTGCCTTTGACGATTTTCAGCATTTCTTTGAGGCGGGCAATAACTTTCTCAGTGCAATCTTTCGGATTTTTGTCACCGTAAAAGAAGGAGAATACCCTGATGTATTCGCACCCCGTAAGTTTTGCGATTTTCACGAGTTCCGCAAGTTGTTTCTTTTGTTTCTCAAAGCCTTCTTCGTCGTCGATGCCGACTTTTCCTATCGGCGAACCGATGGACGAAAACTTCACGTTTTCCTTTTTCAACACGGGGAAAATCTTTTCCTTGAATTCTTCAAACGTATAGTCCGCAATGTTCTTGCCGTCCACGTTTCTCGGACACATATAAGTTTCGCCGAGTTGGTGCAAAACGGCGATTTGAGTACTTAATGCACTGCTTATTTCATCATAAAACCCTGATATTGTAATTTCATTCATAATAGTGTCCTTTTTATCTTTGCACTCTTCCGCTTGCGTTTCCGTTTGCGAGTGCTTCGACTTCTTCTTTTGAAACCATGTTGTAATCGCCCTCGATCGAGTGTTTCAGACAGCTTGCGGCAACTGCAAATTCAATCGCGTCACGCGCGTTTTTGCCTGCAAGCAACGAATGAATGAGCCCTGCGCCGAAACTGTCTCCGCCGCCGACTCTGTCCACGATATGCATTGCGTATTTTCTGCTGAACACCGCTTTGCCGTCCGCGTACAGCATTCCCGACCAATTATTGTCGTTTGCGCTTATGCTTTCTCTTAACGTGATTGCAACCGCCTTAAAACCGAACTTATCGACAAGTTGTCTCGCAACCGAAACGTAACCTTGTTCGTTGAGCTTGCCGCTTTCGATATCGGTGTTTTCCGCCTCGATTCCGAACACGTCTTTTGCGTCTTCTTCGTTTGCTATACACACGTCGACGTACTTGCAAATCTCGCTCATAACTTCTTTCGCTTTTTCCTTGCTCCAAAGTTTTTTGCGGAAATTCAGGTCGCACGACACGGTTATTCCTTTTTCTTTTGCGATTCTGACAGCCTTCAAAACAATACCTGCAAGCGTGTCGGAAAGCGCGGGCGTGATTCCCGTAAAGTGGAACCATTTTGCGCCGTCGAAAATTTTGTCCCAGTCGAAGTCGTCGTCGGTTGCGGTTGCGATTGCACTGCCCGCCCTGTCGTATATGACTTTGCTCGGGCGTTGGCTCGCGCCCTTTTCGCAGTAATAAATACCGACTCGCTCGCCGCCCCTTGCGACAAACGACGTGCCGACGCCGAATTTGCGAAGGGAGTTTATCGCGCTTTGTCCTATCTCGTGGGACGGAAGCTTGCTCACAAACGAAACGTCGTCGCCGAAATTTGCAAGCGACACGGCAACGTTCGCTTCCGCACCGCCGAAAGTCGCTTCAAGCCTGTCCGCCTGTACGAACCGCAAATAGTTTTCGGGTGCCAGACGAAGCATTATTTCTCCAAACGTCACAACTCGCATATCTTTACAATCTCCTTACAGTTTTTTACGATATCGCCTTTCATCATAAAAGAGCCGCCGACGGCGTACACCTTATCGAAATCAAGGTATTCTTTCAAATTGCTCAAATCCACACCGCCCGTCGGTATAAACCTGACCTGCGGGAACGGCGCCGACAATGCTTTCATCGCTTTCAGACCGCCATATACGCCCGCCGGGAAAAACTTAACGACGTTCAGCCCGTATGAGAGCGCGCGCATAATCTCGGTGGGAGTCACACACCCCGGATAATACGGAATCTTCTCGTCTGTACAATAGCGAGCCACTTCGTCGGAAAACCCCGGGGACACGATGAACTTTGCGCCCGCCTGTACCGCGCTTTTTGCCTGCTCGGCGTTGATAACCGTACCCGCGCCGATATTCATATCTTCAAAGGCTTTCGTGCCGATTGCGATTGCTTCTTTCGCGCACGCCGTACGGAAGGTGATTTCCGCACAGTTGATGCCGCCTTCTCTCAATTTCGAGAGAATTTCTATCGTTTCTTTTTCGTCGTTTATGACGACAACGGGAATTACTTGTTTCATATTACACTCCGCTGTATGCCGAGAATCCGCCGTCAACGGGGATAACCGCACCCGTTACGAATCCGCTTGCTTTGTCGTCGGCAAGCCACAACAGACAACCGATAAGGTCGCTTATTTCGCCAAATTTTTTCATCGGCGTTGCGTTCAGAATCTTGCCCGTTCTTGCCGTCGGCGTGCCGTCCGCATTGAACAAAAGCGCCCTGTTCTGATTTGTCACGAAAAATCCCGGCGCGATTGCGTTGCAACGAATATTACACGGCGCAAAATGCACGGAAAGCCATTCGGTAAAATTGGATACGCCCGCTTTCGCCGCGCTGTATGCAGGGATTTTGGTGAGCGGTCTGAACGCATTCATCGACGAAATATTGATGATGTTCCCGCCTGTTTTGACCATGTCTTTTGCAAACACCTGTGTCACCAGAAACGCCGACGTAATATTAAGGTCAAACACGAATTTAAGCCCGCTTTCTTCAAGGGCGAAAAAGTCTTTCGCGCCTTCAAGATCCGCCGTCATAACTTCGTTGTCGGTGGTCGCTTTGGGATTATTTCCGCCTGCGCCGTTGATAAGGAAGTTGACTTGTCCGAACTTTTTGACAACTTCTTCTTTGGCTTTTCGGATTTCGTCCTTGTCAAGGCAGTTGCACCTGACGGCAAACGCGTTTTCGCCAATCTCGTCCGCGACTTTTTTCGCCGCGTCGAAGTTTACGTCCAGAAGCGCGACTTTTGCGCCGCACTCCGCAAGCGCGCGGGCAAATTCCGAGCAAATCACACCGCCCGCGCCCGTAATTGCAACAATTTTGTCACTTAAATCTACTTTGAAAGGAACTTTCATTTTTTCTCTCCTTTTATATCCTTTTCGACCGCCTCGAACAGTCCCGTGAGATAACACGCGCCCATCGCTCTGTCAAACAGTCCGTATCCGGGCTTTGCATCTTCGCCCCACACGTTTCTGCCGTGGTCGGGACGAACGTATCCGTCAAACTCGTTTTCGACAAGCGCTTTGACTATCGCGTACACGTCGACGTTTCCGCAGTCGGTCTGATGTCCGTTTTCGTAAAAATTTATTTCTCCGTCGTATCTCAGCTGACGAAGATGTGCAAAATAAATCCTGTTTGCATATTTTGCCGCCATTTTCGGAAGATCGTTGAACCTGCCCGCACCCAGACTTCCCGTGCAGAACGTTATTCCGTTGTGCTTATTCGGTACCGCCTTAAACAACTTATCGTAGTCTTCTTCTTTGCAAATAATTCTGGGCAAACCGAACATATCCCACGGCGGATCGTCGGGATGTATCGCCATATCGACGCCCGCTTCGTCGCAGGCAGGCATAATCGCATTCAGAAAATACACAAGGTTTTCAAACAGTTTCTCGTGCGTGATTCCCTTGTATTCGTCCAGAAGTTTATTGAGTTCTACCAATGAATAACTTTCGTCCCAGCCGGGCAAATGCAGGTTTTTGGGATCGAGCGCAAGCAGTTTTTCGTGATCGTAAGCAAGCGACGTCGAGCCGTCTTTATGCTTGAAATAAAGGTCTGTCCTTAGCCAGTCGAACACGGGCATAAAATTATAACAAATGCACCTGACGCCGACTTTCCCGCAGTTGATGATATTTTGCTTGTACGCTTCGATATACTTGTCTCTCGTAGGTTTGCCGAGTTTTATGTCTTCGTGCACGGGGACGGACTCGATAACTTCCATATCAAGCCCCGCGTCGTTTGCAAGATTTTTGAGCCTTTCAAGTTTTTCTTCTTTCCAGACTTCTCCGACGGGCGTGTCGTAAACGGCGGTCACAACCCCGCTCATTCCCTGTATTTGTTTTATGTAATTCAGCGGTATGCAATCGTTTTCTCCATACCAGCGGAAAGTCATTTTCACAGTCCCAAAACCTCCTTTACGTTGTTGTATGCAATATCTTTTGCAAGCGCGAGCGCGGACTTTTCGTCATACTCGCCTTGGTCGACCTTATCTGCGATAAACGATGAAAGTATCCTTCGGTAAAAATCAAACCGCACGTACGAACTGAACGATCTGCTGTCGGTAAGCATGCCGAGATTCGTGCCAAGAACCGCATATTCCGACACTGTTTCAAGTTGTCTTTTTATGCCCGACACGGTGTCGTTAAACCACCACGCCGCACCGACAATAACGTTGGGAAATGCACCCGAAATCGCACAAACCGCCCTTAAACATTCGTCGTTGAGCGGATAAAGTATGATTTTGGGCAAACCCCCAAGTTTTGTGTACATTTTGTCAAGAAGTCGTGCAAGCGCGTCGGTGTCAACGCTTGCCCTGAAAACGTCAAACCCGCTGTCTTTCCCGATTTTGTTAAACGCCGCGGTATTGACGTTTCGGAAAGTGCCGAAATGCAACTGCAAAACGACTCCCTTTTCAAAGCATTTTTCAATCAGCCATTCGATATTCTGCGTGTCGGAAAAATCGTCGAATCCGTGGTCTGCGATTTTGCAGCCTTTGGAAACGAAATAATCCAATCTCTTTTCAAGTTGCACCTTGTCGACGCCTTCCGAAAAACATCTGTCGGGACGGAACGTCGGGCGCACCTTCACCCCGTTTATGTCGCCGTGGCAAGATAAATCGGAAAACGGATCGTCGGTGGTTGCGATATACTCCACCCTGAATTTTTCAAGCAGTTTTTGCACGCTAAGCCCTTGCAAAATTTCGTTTGCTTTTTCATAAATACGGCTTGCGCTGTCTTCGTTCAAAGGCTCCGTAATGCCGAAAATTTGTTTAAGCTCCATATGTGTCCAGTAATAAAGCGGATTGCCGAAAAGTTTTGGCATAATCTTTGCGTATTTCAAAAACTTTTCTTCGTAAGAGCGGTCACCCGTGATATAACTTTCGTCAATGCCTGAAAGACGCATCGCGCGCCACTTGTAATGATCGCCCGAAAGCCACAGTTCCCCTATGTCGGAAAACTTCTTGTCGTTTTTAATATCCGCTTCGTTGAGATGACAGTGATAGTCGATAATCGGCAAATCCGCAATGCTTTTGTAAATTCCGCGTGCGGTATCGCCGGTCAGCAAAAGATTTTCATCAAAAAATCCCATTTTCCTTTCTCCTTATTAAAATTATTTTATCACACAACTTTTGCATAGTAAATTTTATTTTTTGCTTTTTTACTTGCATATCTTGCGGTTTTGGAGTATTGTTAAGATATGAGCGGAACAAAATACGAAAATCAACAAATGAGCAACTCGACTTACGAGGTGCATCACAAAAAAGACAAGGATTTCAAAACGGTGGAAATGCATTCTCACGATTTTTCGGAAATCTATTTCTTTTTGCAGGGTTCTGCGTCGTACATCGTGGAAGATTGCAAGTATTCCCTACGCCCGGGCGACGTGCTGTTGATTCCTCCCAACAAACTTCATCAACTTGACATCAAAGACTCCGCAATGACGTACGAAAGGTTTGTCGTGTGGCTTAATCAACGATATTTGAAACGCATCTCAACCGCAAAAACCGACCTGAACACCTGTTTTTTGCAGGCGCACGAACACAACGCTTTTCTTATCCGCAACAGTGCGGTTTCGGACAAAATCCGCCATATTCTGGACGGTTTTTCCGTTTCACAAACCGGCGACTTCGGCGCGGACATCGAAAACGAGGAGCGCATAAAGGCTTTGCTTGTGTTGCTGGGACAGTTTTTCTTGCAAAACCGCGACGATTTCACCATATTGGGAAAAGCAAATCCCTGCGTGACAAAAGCCATTGATTATATTTCCGAACATATCTCGCAAGATCTTTCCCTGGACGCAATCGCGTCTGCGTTGTTCGTGGACAAATACTACTTCGCGCACATTTTCAAGGAATACACCAACACTTCCCCCCACCGATATATCCTTAAAAAACGGCTGGTCTTGTCAAAACAATTTATCGAAGAAGGATTCCCGATAACCGAAGTGTTTGCAAAATGCGGTTTCTCGGATTATACACACTTTTTCCGCGCGTTCAAAAACGAGTTCGGCATAACGCCGAAGCAATTTTACGCATCGATAAATTTACAACCTTAATTGAAAAATTTGCAATAAAAAACAGCCCGCTCGGGCTGTTTTTACGGTTTTTTCCTGAATAACGATTTTTCTTTTATATTTCAACGAGTTTTCCGTCGCTTTCATACGCGGAAAGGACTTCTTTCACGCATTTTGCCGCTTCGCTGCCGTCAATCGGAAATTTTTCTTTTTTCGCGACGCAATCGTAAAAATGACCGATAAGTTTCTCGTGTCCGTTGCCGTAGGAGCGTTTCCCGTTCCATTCGATTTCGTCTTCGATATCGGCGACGTCGCCGTTGATAAGCACCTTGTCGGGATAAAGCGTAACGATATCACCGCCTGCAATGAAACGTATTTCGACCGGCAAATCGGTTTTTGCGGTATTAGTGGCAAAAAACTCAAAATCCGTGTCGCCTTTGAACAGCGCGACGGCGGTGTCTTCCACCTCGATGACGTCTTTAAGCGAATAATTGTACGTGTTGGCGAGGACGCTCGTCGGCTCACCGCAAATCCATTGCATCAGATCGAGCGTATGTATTGCCTGATTGATAAGCACTCCGCCGCCTTCGGTTTCTTTTTTGCCCCGCCATTCTCCCGACGCATAATACGCCTTGTCGCGATGCCACAACACGTTGCCGAAAGCGAAATCGATTTTTTTGTTTTGAAAATACCTTTTGACAAATTGACTGGACTTATTAAATCTGTTTTGCAGGCATACGCCGAGCATCGCCTCGGACTTATTCTCCGCGTCGATAATCCGCGCGACGTCTTCTTTCCTTATGCACAGCGGTTTTTCGCATAAAACGTTCACGTTTCTTTCAAGCGCGTATATCGTCATATCGGCGTGCAGATAGTGCGGCGTGCAAATATGCACGACGTCGATTTGCTCTTCATTCAGCATCTTCTTGTAGTCGAAATATTTTTTGACGTTGTCGTAGCCGTTCAACTTCGCCGCATCTATGTCGCAAAGTGCAACTATGTCTTCACCCTGCCTTTTCAAAACGTCGTAATGAACCTTTCCGATAACGCCCAGCCCTATAATTGCCGCTTTCATATTTTCTCCTTTTTTGCAACGATAGAATATCACCATTTCGCCCCAAAGTCAACAACCGAATACCGGAAGACTTAACCGGCGTCCGCGTCGCTTTGTTCGCTCACCGTGCACTCGTCGCCACGGCAAAACGTTTTACTTATCATTTTATCGTTTATGAACATCAAAAGCCTGCCTATGCCGACAAACAGCAACATTCCCGCCATAAGCACGATGAACATCAGAAAATACGCAAGCGGATAATTGACGTCGCCTTTTGAGAATATCGACCATATAAATTCGGGACGATAAAACGGATAAGGATAAAAGTGCATTTTCCCCGCCGCGCCCCGGATTATGGAAAAGAGCGAATACACAAACGGATATATCGCAAACGCCCATACCGTCTTATGATTCGTGCGCCTGTCCGTGAACGGGAAAAACCACAGTATCAGCATAATCGGCGGGATAATCATATGGAAATACACCTGAATGAAACTGCTCATCGCGTGGTAGGAATCGCCCCACTTGAACGGCGGAGTAAATCCCATGGGAATGCCCGCGGTGTATACGAGCCCGGTAACAAGGATATACGTCGTTGCCATTGCGCCGACAAGCGGATTGTACGCAACCTTCTTTGCCCCCTCGACGCCGAGAGACGCAAGCCCCGCGCAAATAAGATACACGTATACGAACACGTTGGATTGAATTGTGAAGAAAGACAGAATATTAAATTTTCCGTAATCTACGGGGCTGAATTTTTCGTCATATTCGAACCTGTAACAGCACAGCCTGTGTATGATAATCAAAAAACCGAACACTCCGAGAATCATCAGAAAGATTCCGAACGCCTTGTTTTTTGCGAGTTTGCTTTCTTTGTACATAATGCCCCCTTGGCTTTCCCGAAACGATATCGCGAAAACGCGCGACTTGTTATCAAACACTCCACGATTGTTTTTTCGCTTGTTAAAACATCGCCCCAGACGAAAATCTTTGCGCGTATATTATAAATTATAAATCGTCACCCGTTCCGTTTGTCAACGAGCTTATGAAAAGTTTTCTGTTTTTGTTGTATGCCAGAAAAAAACAAACGGTTTTATGACATCGGCACGCCGAACAACGCAATGAAAAAGGCTTGCCGAGTGGCAAGCCTTTTTGTAGTCTGGAATTGAGGGAAAAGTTATTTCTTCCTTTCGGGTTTTTCGGGAGTCACGTTGTAGTCCTTATAGTAGTTCTTGGGGGCACATTCAAAGGAGTTATCGGCTTTCAGCAAGATTTGCGTGCAGCCGCGTTGTGCGTGATCTCTGACGCTGACGTAGGCGAGATAGTCGATGGACATGCCGTACGTCAGACGTATCGAGCGATCCGCGCCCTTCGGCGTGTAGTTTACGGAGAAGTTGTTGTAGTGGTCGTGACCGCAGAAGACGCCCTGCATATCGTTTTCAAGCCCTGCCTCGAACAGTTCGTCCGTACGCATTCCGCAGAAGACGCCGTATGTGCGCTGACCGTTTTTGGTTTTGTTGTTTTCGCCCATCGTACCGTAGATAAACTCGGTCGTGCCGCGGTCGGATACAAATTTATCGCCGACGTTCGGTGTTTTACCGTCGCCGAGTTTGTCGATTACGTTCGCCCAGGCATCGCGGTATTCGCGCAGCGGAATGTGGAAGAACACAAGGTTGTTGACGGCTTTATTGCCGTTTGCTTTTCTCAACTTCGCCATTTCGCGGGTATACCAATCGACCTGGCACTGGTGGATATTGTCGTATTTCCACGCCGCGCCGAAGTAGTCGCCGTCGATGTAGCTGTGGCTGTCAAACGTTACGAGCGCCTGATTGATGCTGCCGTCCGAATTTTTGACCACGAACATATTGTTGCCAAATCCCATTGCGTCGTCGCCGATATAGTCCTTTTCGTCGCAAACGCCCGCGTCGAACAAGCAGTACTTAAAGTTTCTTTCCTTATAATAGTTGCAGATATCCACGCGCGAATAACGGCTGTAATATTCGGTGTCGTGGTTGCCGAACGCGAACGTCCAGTACACGCCGAGGGTTTCCATCATTTCCGCGAAAATCATCGTGGCGTTTTTGTTATTGAACGTGCCCGACTGGAAAGGTACGGGATACGCGATGTCGCCCGTGACCACGACAAAGTCGGGTTTTTCCTTTTGTATCATCGTCGCGACGGCGTTCATTGCCCACGCGTCCTTTTTGTGCGAAAACGCGCCGCCGCCGATATGGACGTCGGTGAACTGCAACACCTTGAACTCGCGCCCGTCCTTATTTTCAAACACGTAATAGCCGAGTTCCTTGTCGAAAGTAGGCACAATCTGCTTGTGCTCCTCGGTATATTCGACTTTATCAAAACTCTGCCCTTGCTTGATAAGCGACTTCGTGCCGACAGCCGAACTTATCGCGCAACCGCCAAAGAATATCGCAAGGACAAGCACGACGCTTGCCGTGATAATCAGCGCTTTTATCGTACGCTTTTTCTTTTCTTCGGGCGAAAGGACCTTTTTCTCTTTCTTTCTCTTTTCACGCGTGCCGAATTCGGTTGTTTCCACGCTGAAAGAAACGTCGTTCGTTTCGTCGAATTTCTTCTTTCTCATATCTTCACCTCAGTTGTTTTGTTCTTCGGCGTTTTCGCCGTTATTTTCAATGATAAATTTAATTTCCGCGCCTGTTTTTTCGCGAACTTTTCGGGAAATGTCGGAAAATACGTTTTCGTCTCCGTTTTTCACGATAACGACGCCGATTTTTGCGCCGTAACCGTAATCGTGAAGTTGAGTCTTCACAACGATCACGCCGACCTTTTCGCACTCTTTGTATATCGCTTCTTTCTCGTCGTTTGCGCCGTCACCCGACACAACCGCCTTTACGTTGTCCCTGACTGCCTTTATCGCAAATACGATAACCGCAATGCTTATGACGATGCCGACAATCGCGTCCGCGGCGTAGTCGACGCGAGCAGATACCGCAAAGGATACCACCGAAGTCACCGTTATGCCGACGTCCATAAAACTGTCAATCGCCAAGGCTTTGAGCGCAGGCGACTTCATCTTCTTGTCGGCAAAATAGTAGGTAAGTCCCAGTCCGAGTTTTACCGGCACGGTCACCGATATCAATATGCAACTTTTTACACCGAACCATACCGGCTCGGGCATCGCCATACGGTTAAGCGACCTTATCAGAAACAGCCCGCCGACCACGACCGAAGTCGCCGCGACGATAAACCCCGCAAGATACTCCGTCCTGCCGTAGCCGTACGGCGCCTTTTCGCTGCGCGGGATAAGAAGCGTGCAAAACGCTACCCCTGCCACTATCGCCGTCAAAATGTCAAAAAAGTTGTTGATCGCGTCCAGCATTATGCAAAGACTGTTGCTTGAAAGCCCGACGTACATTTTGATGAGCGCAAGCGCGACGTTTACCACCACGCCGATTGCAACGATTATCAACGATTTCTTAACGCGCTGTTTCATTTTTTACGATATTTGCTCCGCCGCGACTTTGTGTTTTGCGGTGACTTTGTTCGTGATTTCGCTTACGATAAGCAGCGCCGCCGCAAACGCAAGCAGTAAGTACGGCATGAACAAAAAACCGACCTTTTGCGCGACGAATCCGAACGTGAGTTGCACCGCCCAGCCGATTGCGTAAGAGCCGCCCATCTGTATTCCCGTAATGTCCGCGGAATACTTCGTGCCGAACCTGAACGGTACTGCGTGTATCGTCGACGGGAACACCGGACCAAAGCCCGCGCCGATGAGCAGAAGCCCCGCAAGCGAGTATTTCCCGATGGGCAACGCAAACACTATCATTCCGATTGTCATGACGACAATTCCCAACCGAATAAGGACTTTATCGTCAAATTTATAAGAGATAAACCCGCTGATTACCCTTCCTGCCATAATTCCGCCGAAATACAGCGACACCCAGCGAGCGGCGTCTGCGGGCGATACGCCCTTTGTGTTGACGGCGTAACTTGCGCCCCACGTGCCGATCAGAAATTCCATCGAAGTGTAAATGCCAAGCGACAAAACCGACCACGCCACGCCCTTGATTTTCAATATTTCAAAAATTGCAGGCTTCTTCTTTTTCGGCTTTTCGCCGTCTTCTTCCGCCTGTTCTTTCGTCGTATTTTCGTTTTCTTCTTCGCTTTCGTCGGGCGCCGCCCCGTCAAGCGTTGCAACCGTCACGGAGTGTTCGTACTTCTTAAAAAGCGGCAACGAAAAAAGCGAGACCGCGAATATCGCGAACTGTATGCACGACACGCATCTGTATCCGCCGCGCCAGTTGTTGTTCTGGTCCAGAAACGCGCCCATGATTATCGGGCTTAACGTAACTCCCACGCCCCAGAACGCGTGCAACCAGTTCATATGCCGCGCCTTATAATGCGTCGAAACGTAGTTGTTGAGCCCCGTGTCGATTGCGCCCGCGCCAAACCCCATAAGTATGGAACCGCAAATCGCCATCGCGATATGCACCGAAAAACCGATGACAAGCATGCCGACGGCGGTAAGCAAAATCGACACCACCGTCACTTTGCCCGTACCGAATTTTCTGATGAGCGGCCCCGCAATAAAACTTACGCCGCCAGAGCCAACCGCGGTGATTATCATATATATGCTTGCGAAACTTTCGTTCACGTTGAAGTCAACGTGCATGACCGGCCACGCCGCTCCGAAAAGCGAATCGGGAAGCCCCAGCGATATGAAAATAAGATAAATTAACGCAAGCAATAAAAACATATGGCCGATTTCGAATCCTCTTATATCTGTCTATTATAATATGCAATTACAAAAAAGGCAACTTTATTGCCCGCACGCGCCAAAAGAAAAAGAGCGTCCGCTTTGGACGCCCCTTCTCAATAATGGGAGAAAATTATGTTATGAAACTTTATGGCTTAATCATAACCGCGCAAGTTAAAGATTACTTTAATCCGAAGTTAAGATTTAGTTAAAAAATGTACTTCGCTTTTCACGGCGCACTGCGTAAAAGCGATGATTCGATGTTTTTGCCTTTGGCAAAAGCGATGCACCTTCGGCGCGATGTGTGCCTGCGGCACGTTGCGGATAAAAAAGCACCCGTTTGGGTGCTTAAATATAGTTCTCTTAAAAAGTCAGAATTTTGATGGATTTTTGACGTTTCTTTCGGGGTTCTGAAAATCCTAGTGTACTAATGCGTACACGGATTTTCAGGTTCTCGGAAAAACTCAAAAAGGCGCAAAATTATGACTTTTTACTAGTAAGGGCGCGCATAGAATTGAGCGTCGCCAACACCGCCACACCCACGTCCGCAAACACCGCTAGCCACATACTCGCTATGCCAAGCGCGCCGAGAATAAGCACGACGGCTTTGACAAGCAATATGAACACGATGTTTTCGTATGCGAGTTTAAGGGTTTTTTTGCTGATTTTCCGCGCCGAAACAAGCCCTGTAAGGTTGTCGTGCATAAGCACCATATCCGACGCTTCGACCGCGCTGTCGCTGCCTACGCCGCCCATTGAAACGCCGACGTCTGCGCGCATAAGAACGGGGGCGTCGTTGACGCCGTCGCCGACGTACACAACCTTGTCTTTTTTGCCCTTATTTTCCATGATTGCTTCCATTTCGATGACTTTGTCCGCAGGAAGAAGACCGAATTTGAAATCGTCGATGCCGACTTCTTCGGCGACCGCACGGGCGTATTTTTCGTTATCGCCCGTAAGCATGACGGTTTTTGCGCCTTGCGCTTTCAGTTCTTTTATGACTTCTTTCGCGTCGTCGCGGACGGTATCCGCAATCAGAATCGCGCCGAGATATTGACCGTCTTTTGCGACGTACACCACGCTTCCGACTTCTTCGACGGGGATAATCGCAACGCCGTTTTCGACAAGCAATCTGCCGCTGCCGCAAAGTATGCGCCCTTCGGGTCCCGTCGCTTCCATACCTCGTCCCGAGCGTTCCGTGATTTGATATTCGGAACTGTCGACGGACTTTCCGTACGCTTTGTAAATGCTTTTTGCGATGGGGTGCAGGCTGCCGCTTTCGGCGATGCACGCAACGCGCAGTATTTCGTCGCGGTTTTCCGCGGGGATAACCTTTTTGACGTCGAAAGTACCTTTCGTCAACGTGCCGGTTTTGTCAAACACGAATATATTTGCCTTGTCGATAAGTTCCAGATAACTCGTTCCCTTGAAAAGTATGCCTTTTCTGGACGCGCAGCCGATACCGCCGAAAAACGACATCGGAACACTGATGACAAGCGCGCACGGACAACTGATGACAAGGAAAGTAAGCGCGCGATTGAGCCACGAGATCCAGACCGCGCCGCTTCTCATATCGATGACGAGCGGGGGCAGAATCGCAAGTACAACCGCCGTGATAACGACCGCGGGGGTGTAATATCTTGCAAATCTTGTGATAAAGTTTTCGGCTTTCGCTTTCTTTGCGGAAGCGTTTTCCACCATGTCGAGAATTTTTGCGACGGTGCTGTCGTAAAACTCTTTCTCGGCGCGGATATACAAAACGCTGGAAAGGTTGATGGCGCCGCTTAAAACGATGCTGTTTTCAGACACGGTTTGCGGCACGCTTTCGCCGGTGAGCGCGGACGTATCGAGACTGCCGCTGCCCTTTATCACCACACCGTCGACGGGGATTTTTTCGCCGGCTTTCACGACGATAACGTCGCCGATTTTAACTTCTTCGGGCGCGACTTCGGTTTCCTGTCCGTCCTTAAATATTACAGCCTTGTCGGGGCGGATATCCATAAGAGACGCAATGGATTTCCTGCTCTTTCCGACGGCGTAATCCTGAAACAGTTCGCCAAGCTGATAAAAAAGCATGACCGCCGCGGCTTCGGGATATTCGCCGATTGCAAACGCGCCGACCGTCGCCACGCACATTAAAAAGTTTTCGTCGAAAACCTGCCCGTGCACGATGTTTCTCGCGGCGCGGTACAGCACGTCGTAGCCTATCGCGAAGTACACGACAAGATACGTCGCAAGCCCCACGTACCACGGCATACCGACGGTCTTGCCGACGGCGTAAAGCACGATAAACGCAGCAAGACACACACAAAACCGTATGAGCCTTATTTGATTTTTTGATAACTTTTTCTTATCTTTATCTTTCATTTTTGTATTATAAACCCAAGATTACGCAATCCGGTTCGACTTTCTTTGCACAATGCACGATTTCTTTTGCGATTCTTTCGTAATCTTCTTCGTCACATTCGAATTGCAGACGCTGTCCGAAGAAATTCAGGCTTGCGCTTTTAACGCCGTTGATTTTTTGCACGTCGCGTTCGATTTTCGCGGCACAGTTTGCACAGTCGATGTCTTTAATGGTTACCGTCTTTTTCATATTTGTTACCTCTTTGATTTTTTACTCTTTTACGTGGTCGATTGCAAGTTCCAGAATCTTCACGACGTGGTTGTCCGCAAGCGAATAAAACACTTCTTTGCCGCTTCTTCTCGCCTTCACGAGTTTGTTGTGGCGAAGAATCCTGAGTTGATGCGATACCGCGCTGACCGTCATATTAAGTACCGCCGCGACGTCGCATACGCACAGTTCGTTTTTTGAAAGCGTCGCAAGGATATTGACGCGGGTGCTGTCGCCGAAGATTTTGAAAAGTTCCGCAACGTCAAACAATAAATCGGCATCGGAAAGGCTTGCTTTGACCTTCTGCACCGTTTCGTCGTGCGCGTGCACTTCTTCACAAAATTCGTTTTTTTCGATTTTTGTTTCTTTCATTTTTCTTTTCCTTTTGTCAAACATTTGAATAACTGTTCAACTGTTTGTAATTATAAAACCCCTTTATACGTTTGTCAAGGGGTTTTCAAAATGTTTTTACGATTTTTTAGTTTTTTCGCCGTCTGTATATTTATTATATTATATGTTTTATAAAACTAACAATATTTCTTTTTGCGTTTTCACGCGGTTTTCTTTTTGCCGATATGTCTGAGTTTTTCGATAAACCTGTCTTCCGCGGTCATATCGAGCATTCCGTCCCATTTTTTGACGGCAAGGTATATGAAGTATATCGCGGCGGTCACAACCCAACTTATCGGGTAAATCATAAACAATACAGTGAGATTGTGCGTCATAAGCACCGCCGTGTAAAGCCAGATTATCCTTGTCAAGAGTATGCCGACAAACGTGATTATAAACGCCGTCAGCGACTTTGAAAGCCCTTTCAGCGTGCCCGAGAAAACTTCGCACATGCCGAAAATCACGTAAAACGGGCAGATGTGCAGAATGATGTCCGAGCCTACGCTCACGACGTCCGCTTCCTTATTGAATATGCGAACGACGTCGCCCCTTAAAATCAGCACGGGTACAATGATTACGACCGCCGTAACGACGCTCATAATAAGCGCGGTGTAAAAGCCTTTCTTCACGCGGTCCATGCGCTTTGCGCCGGCGTTTTGTCCGACGAAACTGTTCATCGCCATGCCGTAGGAACAAATGGGAGCATAGGTGAAATCATCCACTTTCATCGCGGCAACCCAGCCCGCCATAACGACCGATCCGAAGGTGTTCAGACTTGACTGGATAAGCAGGTTCCCGACGCTGTACATGCTTGACTGCAACCCTGCGGGAAGACCGACTTTGAATATGTTTTTGAGAATCGGCTTGTCAATCTTAAAATGCCGAAACGACAGTTTATAGTTCTGTTTTGTCAGAAGAAGCCTTAACGTGACCAGAATCGCCGATACGTATTGCGAAATAAGTGTCGCCCACGCCGCGCCCGCAACGCCCATACCGAGATTCTTTACGAACACTACGTCCAGCGCGATATTCAAGCAGCACGCGAACAGCAAATACAAAAACGGCCGCTTGCTGTCGCCGACCGCGAGTATCACGCCCGACCCCATATTGTATATAAGCGCGCCGAGAACGCCCAAGAAATAAATCTGCAAATATTCGCGACTCAGCGCCATTACGTTTTCGGGGGTGTGAACGAGTTTTAATATGGGCTCCGCAAGGAAGTATCCGCCGATTGTCAGCACTATGCCCGAAACAATCGCCAGAAACGCACAGGTCTGCACGGATTTTTTGAGTTTTTCATCGTCCTTTGCGCCGTAGTATTGCGCGACGACAACGCCCGCGCCCACGGATATTCCCAAAAACAGCGACACGAAAACGTTGATTATACTGTTGTTGCTGCCAACCGCCGCAAGCGCTTCGTGCCCGACAAACCGCCCTACGACGATGGAGTCGACCGCGTTATACAACCGCTGTATGACGTTGGACAAAAGTATCGGCAGCGCAAACGCCAGAATTTGTTTCCAGATGACGCCTTCCGTCATATCGCGCTGACCTTTCTTTTTCGGCAAATTCTCCACGTTGTCGGTCGCGGAGGTCTTTGCGGCGATGTCTGACGTTTCTGCGTTTTCGACGCTTACTATTTCGTTTTCTGCGCTTGTCGTATGCCCTTCTTCGGTTTTTTCCCGTTCGCTTTCGGGCGGCACGACAAGTTGCTCGTTTTCGTTTTCCATAGCGACAAAAATATAATCTCAAACTTTATTATTGTCAATCGTTTTTCAAAAGGAAATTCGACATTTTATTAAAAATAAAAACGCACTTTCGCGCGCCTTATTTTTTGCGTCTCTTTTTTATCAGCGTCGCCCCGATAAATGCGACAAGTCCCCCTGCCGCAACGCTTCCGACGACAATCCCCGCGATATCCGATTTTGAAAGGATTTTTTCTTTTTGCGGTTCGGGGACGGCGGTCTTTTGTAAAATCGCCTGCTGCTTTACGTGGCACCTGACGCACGTTCGCTCTTTCAGCCCTTCTTCGTCGTTGGTGGCTTCTTTTACGACAGTCCATTCGCCGAAATAATGCTTCGGCGTGCGCTTTTCGCCGCAAAGATTGCATTCGCCGTCACAATCGTCGTCGTATTCGTGCGGGCAATTTCCCGTTTCGGCGTACGAAACGGCGCGCGGCGGTTTCATTGAAAACATCGTCGCCGATATCAGCGCGCACACGATTGCCAAAAACAATATTTTGATGGTTGTTTCTTTCGTTTTCACGGCGGATTTATCCCTTTTTCTTTCCTCTGACCTTTTTGTCGAGTTTTTCCGACCACTTTCTGACCTTGTCCGCGTCGAAAATCGTCCCTTAATCTTTTTATTTGAAATCTTTCAGCATTTGCAGATAATCAAGCGTTTTGAACCCGAGATGTCGATAAAGTTTCGCCGCGCGCTCGTTTTCCGCCGTGTATTCAAGCCTTATTCTCTTGTATCCTTCCGAAACGTACTTGCCTTCAAGGTACATTAACGCAAGCGTGCCGAGTCCTTTTCCGCGCGCCTTTTCCGAAAGATACAATTCTTCAAACCACGCAACCATACCGCCCGCTTCCTGCGAAAACGTTTTCGCAACGAGAGCGTATCCGACGTTTTCGCCGTCGCTTTCAATCATATAGCCGTCCGAAAACGGGTTGCCTTCGACAAGCGTTTCAAAGGTCAGCGTCAGGTATTCTTCGGGAACGTCGTGCGTGACGGCGTCCGACGTATAAAACTCTTTTGCGAACTTTATATAATCCGCCCTATCCGCCGACTCGATTCTTCTTATCATTTTTTCAACATACCGCCTTATTGTTTATTATGTTATTTATAAATATCAATAGTAATAATATAACCTTTGCGCCGTCCGTTGTCAAGGCGTGAATTTTGTGTTATTCTTGAATCAGGTCAAACGCGCGACAATCACGCCGTCGCGCGGGAAGGAGAAACTATGGGTATCGACGAATTCGATTATAAGGAGCCTGCCTGCGCGACGTGCGGCGGCAAAGAGTTTTATTATCCCGAAACCGAAACTCACGGGACGATTCCCGTCGAACGCATTATCGAAAAGGAAGACGAGTTTTTGTCACGAAACGATCTTGCGTCCGCCGAAAAACTTTTGAGATACTGGCTTGACGAGGCAAAAGCCTTGAACGATAAACGGGGCGAACTCGTCGTGACGAGCGAACTCACCGGGGTTTTCAGAAAAACGGGAAACAAGGAAGAAAGCGAGAAATATTGCGCCGAGATTTTGCGGCTGATTGACGAGACGGATATGGCGGAAACGACAAGCGGCGCGACGTTTTTGCTGAACGTCGCAACCAACAAAAAAGCCTTTGGCGACGCGAAAGGCGCGCTTAAAATTTATGACGAAGTAAACAAGGTTTTTTCAAAAAACCTTGACGCGGATAATGCGCTATTCGGCGGTTTATACAACAATTCCGCGCTGTCATATGCCGATTTGGGCGATTACGACACCGCAATATCGTATTTTGAAAAGGCACTTGAAATTGCGAAAAAGAGCGGGAACAAACTGGACGAAGCGGTGACGTACACAAACCTTTCGACAACTTTTCTGAGAAAAGATCCCTTTGACGACGAAAACGTCGACAAGGCTCTTGACAACGCCATGTCTCTCTTAAACGACGAAGGCGTAACGCGCGACGGATATTACGCCTTTGTGTGCGAAAAATGCGCGTCCGCCTTTTCCGACGCAGGAAGATTTATCGACGCACAAGACCTTTCGGCGCGCGCAAGGAGTATTTATGAAAGGCGTTGAGTTGTCGGAAAAATATTTTGAAAAATTCGGAATGCCGATGCTTGAAAAAGACTTCGCTTTTCTTTTGCCGACGTTGTCCGCAGGGCTTGTCGGTCAAGGCAGCGAGTGTCTGTTTTTCGACGACGACGTTTCAAAAGATCACGACTTCGAGCCGGGATTCTGCATTTTTTTAAGCGACGCGGATTACGAAAAATACGGGTTCGACTTAACCCGCGCGTACAATAAACTTCCCGACGAGTTTTCCGGGTTTTCCCGTCTGAAATTTTCGCCCGCGGGCGGCAGTCGTCACGGCGTTTTTTCGTGCAAAGACTTTTACGAAAGTATTATCGGCAGAAGTTCCGCGCCAAAAATAACTTTCGACTGGCTGAAAATCCCGCCATACGCCCTACGCACCGCCGTATCGGGCAAGATGTTTATAAATAACTGCGCCGAGTTTTCAAGGATTCGCGAAGTTTTGCAAAAAGGATTCCCCGAGGACGTCCGTCTGAAAAAAATCGCGGCGCACGCGCTTTCTATGAGCCAATCCGGACAATATAACTACCCCCGCCTTATCGCAAGAAAAGAGACAGGCGCGGCACAACTTGCGATTTTCGAATTTGTAAAAAGCGCGATTTCGTGCGTGTATTTGCTGAACAACGTTTACGAGCCTTTTTACAAATGGGCATACCGCGGCATGCGGGAACTCACCATTCTGTCCGATGTCGAAACGGCGTTGTCGTTCCTTACCGAATGCGGAAATTCGACAAGCGAGGCAAAACTCAAAAACGAAATTATTGCTGACGTTTCGGGGAAAATCATTGCCGAGTTCCGCGCGCAAAACATATCCGACGAAAACGGGCAAAATCTTGACAAACACGCGTTAAGCATCAATGATAAAATCAAAGACGTGAGCCTCAGAAATTCGTCGATTTTCATCGGACTGTAACGCCGAAAATTTTTTTACTTAAAACAAAAAACCGCCGTTTCGGCGGTTTTTTGCGTTTTATCGTCAAATATTTGACGGTAAAGTTATTTTTCGTTTGATAAATACGTTGTGAACATACTCACGAGAAGTTTCACCTTATCGTGCAACGATACGTCGTCAAAGCCGACGTTGCCGCGCATCGTGAGCCTTTGCGACAGGCTGATAAGCGACTGCGTCGCCGCAAAATAAAAGTCCTGAAAACTGCCAATGTCCCTGACCGTATTGTCGGAAAGTCCCGTCTTGTACGCGTCCTCAAACATTTTGTAAATCTCAAACAGTATCGCGTCGTATTCCTTTCTCTCTTCCCGCGTCGCGTCTTCCGTCATCAGAAACGAATCGAGCGACAGCAAAAACTTTGAAAACGACTTTTCGTTCACGACAAGCCACGAAAAATATTTCGTAAGCACGACGATCTGGTCATATCCGCTTTCCGACAGATTTTTTTCATAAACGACGCGCAATTTATCGCGTTTGTCCTGCCATATGGACACGGCGCATTCCATAATCAACGCATTCCTGTTTCCGAAGTAGCGATACACCGACGCCACGCCGAAATCGGCTTCTTTTGCAATGTCCGCCATCGAAACGCCCGTGATCCCGCGTTCCAAAAATACTTCTTTTGCCTTTTCAAGCACGTAATTTTTGTTTCTTTCTTTCGCCCCCATAATTCCTCCTTTTTCATAAAAAACTTGTTGATAGTTTGCCTATCAAAATGAATTGTTTTTCTTAATTTTATTTTTCAAACCCTAAATTTACCTAAATTCCGCCGTGTAAAAGGGGTTTTTTGAATTTTTTTATGATTTTCGGATTACGATTTTTCCGCTGAGGTTGCGAAAAAAGAAAAGATATTATAAAATACGATTGAGGTACCTATGAACATCAACGACCAAATTTTTTATAAGGCGGAACTCCTGACCAAAGGTATGCGCGCAAGCGACAACGCAAAAGCCATATTATATAAGGAATTTCCCGACTTTTTCACAAAAGGAATAATGCACAGCCTGAACGTAAGGTTTTCGGAAACGAATTGCAACGTCAGTATCGCCGACGACTTCGCGCACGAATCGCCCTATCTTCTGGACGAAAAGGACGGCAATTTTTTTATAACGGACGGAAAAAACAGTTTCCCCGTTTCGTTTTTCGGCGCGCTCCCACACACCGGCACGGTCGTGGACGACTTTGCAAGACTTCACTCCAAGGGTTGCGTTACGATCTGGCCGAACAGTAATTGCTGTTATGACAGGGAAAACGAAAAATGCAGGTTTTGCAGTATCGTGAAAGAGCGCGAAACTCCGCTTGACGCCGACGTCCTTGCAGATTCCATAAAAAAACTTTTTGAACTGTCAAAAGACAATATGCTCAACTTTTCGGGCGGTACTTATAAAAACCCGGACGTCATGGCGGATTACTGGATTGACCTTGTCAAAAAAATCCGTGCGTTTTCGGACGCGAAAATCGCAATCGAGTTTGCCCCGCCGTCCGACCTTGAAAAAATCGTAGCGCTGAAAAATGCGGGCGCGGACGTCGCGATAATGAATCTGGAAGTCGCAAACGACGAATTAAGGAAAAAGATTTGCCCGGGAAAATCGAAAATTTCGTACGGGCATTATTATAAGGCGTTTGAAAAAGCGGTGGGAGTTTTCGGATGGGGACAGGTATCTTCCGTGCTGATTGCGGGAATCCAGCCGAAAGAAGACATTATGGCGGAATGTGAAAAGATGGCAAAAATCGGCGTGTTCCCGACGGTTATGCCCATTCGTCCGCTTGACAACGCGCCCGTCGACATTTCGACAAGGTGCAAAACACAGGATCTTATCGAAATCGCGACGCATTTATCAGGCCTTCTCGTGAAATACAATCTGGACTTCAAAAAACAGGAAGGCTGCACGAAATGCGGCGGCTGCTCCATCGAAAACGATTGTTATCGCAAACAACTTCAATCGAATAATTAAAACACTTTGCGTTTTTACTGTCGGCATAACTGTCATATTGACATTTGTGCCGACTTTTTTGTGTTTTTGAGCCGGTTTTACACGCTCTTGTGTGTCATACTGACACAAGTTTGATATTATTATACTTTTTTATCTCTTTGTAAAAAAGTTGTTTACATTAAAAATGCACTATGGTATAATTTTTGTATAAAAATTTTTAGGGTGACACTTATGTCAAAATATATTATGGCCTACGACGTAGGCACGACAGGCATCAAAACTTGTGTTTTCGAAATCGATAAAGACTTCAAGATTCTGGCGTCGGCAACCGAAAGCTACAAACTTTACGTTTACGACGACGGCGGCGCGGAACAGGATCCCGACGAATGGTGGGCGGCAATGTGCTCCACAACGCGCGTCGTACTTGAAAAATCCGGCATTTCCCCCGACAAAATCGCAGGCGTTTCTTTCTGCTCGCAGGCGCAGGGGCTTGTCCTTGTCGACAAAGACGGCGTCGCAATCCGCAGAGCCTTTTCTTATATGGATCAGCGCGCGAGAAAGGAAATCAAGGAAGGCATTTCCTACGGACTTCAAATCGCAGGCGCGAATATTTTCAAACTTATCCCCGCGCTTATGATTACGGGCGCGGCACCCGTCAGCGTAAAAGACCCCGTATGGAAATATAACTGGGTGAAAAATAACGAGCCCGAAAACTTTAAGCGCGTTTACAAATGGCTGGACGTGAAAGAGTATCTCATCTGCCGTCTGACCGGCGAATTCGTCATGACGTACGACAGCGCGTTCGGCACGCTTTTACTTGACCTTAAAAACAAGTGCATCAGCAAAAAAATGTGCAAAATGTGCGGCGTGAATTACGACCACCTGCCAAAACTTATCGCGTCGTCCGACTGCGCGGGCGAAATCACCGAAAAAGCCGCGAAAGAACTTGGGCTTGTCAAAGGCATCAAAGTCTTCGGCGGCGGTATGGACGCTTCGCTTATCGGCGTCGGCGCGGGCAGCACGGAACTTGGCGAAACGCATATTTACAGCGGCACTTCGGGCTGGGTTTCGACCGTTACCGACAAATCCGCCGTGGACGTAACCACAATGATTGCGGCGACAGTCGCGGCGCAACCCGGCAAATTCAACTACTTTGCGGAACTTGAAACCTCGGGCAAGTGTCTGGAATGGGTAAAAGACCATATCGCTTTGGACGAAGTCGGCATTTACATTCAGAAAAAACACGTCGCGGAAGATTTTGAATCCAAATATCTCAACCTTTATCAATATATGACAACCGTCGTCGACGATATCCCCGCAGGCTCGGGCGGCGTAATTTTCACGCCCTGGTTGCACGGCAACCGTTGCCCGTTTGAAGATCCGAACGCACGCGGTATGTTCTTCAACATTTCGCTTGACACCGGAAAAACCGAACTTATCCGCGCGGTGCTGGAAGGCGTATGCTATCACAAACGCTGGATGCTGGAAGCAAGCGAAAGGAAAGTCAAAACGTCAGACGTCATTCGTTTTGTCGGTGGCGGCGCGCTGAACGACTTTACCTGCCAGCTCCTTGCCGATATCACGGGACACACTATCGAAACGGTTGACAGTCCGCAAAACGTGGGCGCGGTCGGCGCGGCGGTATGCGTTGCAATCGGGCTTAACCTTATTCCTTCGTTTGACAAAGTTAAGGACTTTATCCCCGCAAAAAAGACGTTTAAGCCCAATTTGAAGCTGAAAGCGGAAGTTTACGATAAGGGCTTTGAAGTGTTCAAAAACCTTTATAAGGCGAACAAGCAGAACTTCGCACTGCTGAACGGCAACCACAAATAAGAGTTATATCGCACAAGACGGACGCAACCCTGCGTCCGTTTTTATTTTGTTTTTATCATATATAACTGTTTTTATTATTATATAAGCAAAAAATTTTTGAAAATGCTTGTTTTTTGCTTTACAAAACTTTTTTTATATGGTATTATCCATTCATAACACTTTATTACGCTAAATTGCTAACGCGTTAAACCGAGGTAAAAATATGAAAAAGAAAATCACCGTTATCGTTTCGATTATTTCAATAGTTTTCGTGATGGCGTTTGCGCTTGCAGCCTGCAACAAGGAAACAAAACCCGGCTACACCGCGCTCTCGGCGCAGGCAGACGTTTTCAAGGAGCTCAATTCCAAAACCGCCGACGTTGGCATAATGGACTACACTATGGCGAACTATCTTCTGAGCGTCGACTCCGCAATGGCGAAAAATCTGATGATTGCCGACGTGGAATTTGAAAAGGAATACTACGGCATCGCTTTCAGAAAAGCGGCCGACGGCAAATACAACGCGCTCACCGACCTTGTCAATAAGACGCTTTCCGAACTTAAAGACGCCGACTACAAAACAATCGCCGACAAATACGGCATTTCCGCGGCAACGCTCGACCTTGTCTACTCCAAACCCACGGGCGATGCGGACAATACGGAACTTGACTATATCAAAGACAAAGGCAAAATCGTCATCGGATTCACCTTGAACGCGCCCATGGCTCTCGGCGAAGGCGACAAAACGACGGGCGGTTTCGACACCGACCTTGCAAAAGCGGTCTTTGCAAAAATCAGCGAGAAAGTCGGCAAGACAATCGCGGTTGAATTCAAACTCATCGATTGGGGCAAGAAGGAATCCGAAATGGAAGCAAAAACCATCGACTGCGTATGGAACGGTCTGACCGTAACGCCGGCGCGCGCCGCACAATGGTCGATAACGATGAACTACCTTGAAAACAAACAATGCGCCGTCGTCAGAAAAGCCGACAAAGATAAATACAACTCCTACGACGCTTTGAAAAAAGCGCGCATCGTGGCGGAAGACGGCTCGGCAGGCGAAGACGCCGCAAAAGAAATTCTCGGCATAAAATAATTAAACAAAAAAATACTTTTTCGATTTCGCCGTGCAAACGGCGAAATCTACCTTTTTTACGGACTTATAAATATGGTTTTATCGGCAGCAACAATTTCATTTTCGGAAGTGACGAGGCAACTTTTCACGGGGTTCGGGACGACGTGTCTTTTGTTTATTCTGACGCTTGTCCTGTCCGTGCCTTTGGGGCTTATCGTCTGCTTCGGCTCGATGTCGAAGTTCAAACCGCTTCAATATCTTTCAAAACTTATCGTATGGATTATCCGCGGCACGCCGCTTATGCTTCAAATCATCGTGGTATTTTACGTGCCGGGACTTTTGTTCGATTATCCGATGCAATCGCGATTTACGGCGGTACTTGTGGCGTTTGTGATAAACTACGCCTGCTACTTTTCGGAAATTTATCGCGGCGGGATCCAGTCGATACCGCGTGGACAAACGGAAGCGGCGGCGGTCTTAGGCATGAAGAAATCGCAGGCATTCTTTTACGTAACCCTGCCGCAGGTCGTGAAGCGCATTATGCCCCCGATGTCCAACGAAATAATCACGCTTGTCAAGGACACGTCGCTTGCGCGCGTCATCGGCGTTGTGGAACTCATCAAATTCAGCGAGCAAATCGTCAACAATTACGTCGTGTTATGGCCGCTTTTCTATGCGGGCGTATTTTATCTCGTATTCAGCGGACTGCTCACTCTTCTTTTCCGCTACATCGAAAAGAAATTGGACTATTATAAGGTATAAAAAATGGCAATTCTGGAAGTTATAAATTTGAAAAAATCGTTCGGCGCGCAGGAAGTGCTGAAAGGCATAAATTTTGAAATGGACAAAGGCGAAGTCGTGGTGATTATCGGCTCCTCGGGCAGCGGAAAGACGACGCTCCTTCGGTGCTTAAACTTTTTGGAGACCGCCGACGACGGACAAATTATCGTTGACGGCGAAACTCTTTTCGACGGAGCAAGCGACAAAAACGAAAAATACAACGACCTTCGGAAAAAGCGGCTGCACTTCGGACTTGTGTTCCAGCAGTTCAATTTGTTCCCGCATATGAACGTTTTGAAGAACGTGAAAATATCTGCGGAACTACTGGCAAAAGACAAGATAAAACAGCAAATTAAGGAGTTAAAACAACAGAAAGTGCGCGGTAAAGCGTTGAGTTTGCAAAAAAAGCAACTTAAAGAAGCCGAGTTTTCGGCAATCGACGCCCGCGCGAAAGAGACTCTTTCAAAGGTCGGTCTTCTGGACAGATGCGCGGCATACCCTTGCGAACTTTCGGGCGGACAACAGCAGCGCGTCGCAATCGCAAGAGCCCTTGCGCTCTCCCCCGATATCTTGTGCTTTGACGAGCCGACGTCCGCGCTCGATCCCGAACTTACGGGCGAAGTCCTGAAAGTCATAAAGGGGCTTAAAGGCGACAGCACAATGATTATCGTAACGCACGAAATGGACTTTGCAAGAAAGGTTGCCGACCGCGTCGTGTTTATGGCGGACGGCGAAGTTGCCGAATACGGCACGCCCGACGAAATCTTCGACAATCCCAAAACCGAGAAACTGAAAGCATTTTTGTTGAACTCCACATCGACGTTTGAATAAATTATAAGCGCTTTTGCTTTTCTTTTTTGAAAATATTTGTATAATAACGTTTATGAACAACGTTGAAAATCACAAGAAAAACAAAGAAATCGCGACGCTTGGGATAACGCTTGCCCTTGTCGTCGTGTTGCAGGCTCTTGCGGAAATCATACAAAAATTCGGGCTGCCGATAAGTTTTGCCCTGGGGCTTATTCCCGTCTTTGTTTGCGGACAGGTTTACGGCGTGAAATTCGGCGCGATCTCGGGCGGCGTATTCGGGCTTGTAAGTTTGTTTATCGCGCTTATTTATTCGGGCAGTATTCCCATGTACGCGGTTGCGATAAACCCGCTCGTATCGGTGCTTCCGCGCATATTGTGCGGCACTGTCTGCGCGCTCGTATACAAAGGACTGAGCAAGGCGGCGGCGAAATCGACAAAACCGCGCACCGAAAAACAAAACCGTGCCGTGAACTTTGCAATCGGCTGTTTTTCAACGATTTGCGGCGTTATCACCAACACGATATTGTTCCTTTCAATGTTTCTGGCGTTCGCGCACGGCAAAAACTACGACGGACTTGTCATAAATTTCAAGTGGCTTTTGTCAAGCGTGGTTGCAATCAACACCGTTGTCGAACTTTGCTTGTTTGCGGTAATTGTGCCGTCAATAACCGTAGTTTTGAATATTATAGAAAACAAACGTCAGGAAGAAAACGGGGAAATTTAGCGATATTTTGCCTTTTCGACAGAACCCGAAAATTCGTGTACGCTAAGTACACTGGAATTTTCAGAACCTGCCGAGAAAAACACAATCTCATCTAAATTTCCCCGTTTTCGGGAGCATTTTAAGTTTTCGGGGATTTTGATAAAATATATTTTTCCCGTGCAACGCACCTTATGTCATTGCGAGCAAAAAAGGGGACCCCAAAAGGTACTTTTGTACTTTTGGGGAAAAGGCGCACACAAGCAAAAGAGTGAGCATTGCCGCAAGCGACAATGCGATTTCAAAAGTGCAGTGTGCGCCGCGCGGAAGGGGCACCTTATAATAAAACCCTCGCGATTTTGCGAGGGTTTTTTAGGTTTTATTCTTTCTCGTCGTTTGCGGTTTGTTCGTTTGTGGTTTGTTCTTCCGCAGGTTGGTTTTGTTCGTTTTTTGGGGTATTTTGTTCCGTTTCGGGCGGCGCGTCCGTTTTCTTTTTGCGGCCTATCAGCTTTTCAAGTTTCGGGAAAAGCGGGGTGTAGTCGAAAACTTTGTCAAGCCCTTTCCCGATTACCGCGATTATCGGGGCGTTTATCAACGTCGTGACAATCGTCCCAAGCCCCAGACTATGATAACTAGTCGTGGCGATATTTTTCCAGTCAAAGGTATTCGCGTCCCTGAATATCGTAAGCGCAAGCACCACGGACAGCGCCAGAAAAGACAAGTCGAAAACGAGTTTCACCCTGTTTATTTTCAGGGAATATCTGTCAGACAGTTCCGCAACGAAAAGTTCGTGCACTTGCAGTGGCATATACGTCCTGAAAAAGCACGCCACGCCCGCCGCCGTCATCACGTCGCCCGCGATAAGCATAATCCATTTTAAGTACGCTTCCGTGAGCACGACGTTTTTGAAAACCAGCATCCACATATCCATCACGTAGCCGTATATCACCGCCACCGCAAACGCCAGCAGGTATCGCCAGTTCACCCGCTGCACGACGGCGCACATTATAAGGAGAATCGCGCCCTGCACAAGATATTCGACCGTGCCCACCGACACTGCCCACAACGGTCTTATCGCCTCGTACACGATAAACGTCGGCGCGGCAATCATCGAAACCCCGAGATCGGCTTTCTTGCTCATCGTCACGCCAAGCGCGACAAGGAATATGCCCAGCACCCACATAAGTTCCGCGGTCTTCGGGATTTTTTTAAGCGGTTTTTTCATTAGTTCACCTTGAATTTTCTCACGATATATTATCACCGCGGGTAAAAAGTTGCAAGCGATTTTTAAAGAAATATGCGCCCTTTCGGACGCATACTTTGTTTTTTTGAGATGGGGCGCGGTTATTGCCACGTTCCGTTGTTGTAATTATAGGTTTTGTTTGTCGCCGCCGCAACCGTCGAGTTGTCCGCGTTTACAAACACCTGCGATTTCGTTACGCCGCATATATCGTTGAACGTAAATACGATATATATTCCGTTCCTTACCATAGTTCCTTCTCCTTCCGCCGAGTGAACACCGCTTATCGTGGCGTTTGCCCCGACCGAAACCGCGCCCGCGTTGTTCGACGTTACGTTTCCGCCGAGTGCGCCGTTGACGTTCATCGTGCCGTTTACAATAAGTTTCGCGTCGCCGCGGCTTGCTCCCGGATACGGGTAAGTCGAAATATCGGTGAACGATTTATCGTACATAACGAGTTTTCCGTTAAGGTTATATATGCCGCCGCTTTCAACGGTAATCGTTGCGCCCGGCAATGCTTTGAACATATAACCTTGCGTAAACGTTGCGCCGTTTTTGAGCGTAATGTCGGTACGACCGTCAATCGGGAAGAAAACTTTTTCTGATGTCATATTTACGGTCTTCTTTATCACTTTTACGCTTAATGACGTGTAGCCGTCTTTAATCTCGTCAAACAAATCAAACCTTACTCTGTCACCGCTCATCGATTTTACGATTTTGCTGTTGTTCCCGACAAGTCTGAACAATCCGCTTGAAGCGTTGCTTGCATCGGAAGAAATAAAATTAAGATACGCCTCGTTAATTTGTGCGGGTACTTTTACGATCCCTCCGAATTGTTCCAGTTTTCCGGTTGCTATCTTTGCGTAACCTTGCAACTTGCTCCCTTTGTTTATTGTTATTCTTGATTGAATTGATCTTAATTCATATTGGCTGAACGGGAATTGTGTAGGATTGTCGATTTTAAGATTTCCGGAAAGGGCAAGCGTCGCACCGTTAATTTTATCGTTGCCGATGTACCTTACCGCGGATTGCGTTCCGCCCATCCAACCCGAAAGATACAGGTTTTCAATCACGGTCGTGTTGTTTGCGGTAATTTCGCCGTTTCCTTTGATATATCCGTACACTTCAAGCGTTGCGTTGTTGAGCGTAATCGTGCCGCCTAAACTTATTTCGCAATAGTTGCCCGAGACCGCGTTTTGTTTTTGCCCTGCCGCTGTTGTTCCCGTTTGTGCGCCGACGATAAGTTTTCCGTTGACGATAACTTCAACGCCTTCGGGGATAACGAGCGTCTTATAAAGTTTCGCAGTTCCCGTAAGCGCGGCGGTTGCCTTGTAGTTGGCACTTCCGTCTTCGCCCGCGCCGATATGACCGACGGTGTCGTTCTCGTTAAACGGCAGCAGCAGCGTTACGCCCGTTTTGACGGTTTTGAATTTTACGTCGTTGTAAAGCACGCCTGCAATTTCTTGCGTTGCAAACGCCGTGTCGTTCAAAACGAAAATCGTTTGTCCTTCTTTCGCGACGTCAAGTGCGTCTTCGATTGTGTAATAGTTGTTGCCGACTTTCACGCCCTTGACCTTTACGTAAACGACGTTGTCGGACAAATCGAAGTTGTCCGCCGTAAGCGTCGCGGTTGTTTTGTGCGTGCCTGCCGCAGAAAACATATTCTTTTCAAACGTCAGGGTGTAAGGCTCCGTTACTTCGATGTTATTGTACTTCACGGTCGTGCCGATTTCGTGCGACGCGCCGTCAAAGTTGAACTCGAAAAGGTTTTGCGCGAGCGCTACCGTCGCCTTTTGAAGAACGAGCGTTACCGTCGTTTCAAAATCTTCGTAGTTTGCGGGGTCCATATTGTACTTCGCCGCGTATTCCTTCTTTTTGCAAACGGGGATTTCGCCCGCGTCGGCCCAGACAAATCCTTCTGCGAGCGCGTAATTTCCAAGCGTTTTGTTGGGATCGTACGTGCCGGAAAGAGAAAGCGCGGGAGCCGCCGTGTATCTTGCCTTATTGATGACGATTGTTTTTTCGTTATTCGTCAGGATATAGTTGTTGTCCGCCACGGTTACCGTATAAGTGCCCGCGTCTTTGAACTCGCATACCGTACCGTCTTTTGTGAATATAAGGTTTGCGGTTTTGCCGTCGTACGTTGCCGTGGGCAAAGTCTGTCCGTCGTTGTAAACGTAACTTTCCGCAATAGTCCAGGCGACTTCGGCAGCCTTTTGGTTTATCGTGAGTTTGCCGGTGACGAAAGTTACCTTGTAATTGTCGCTTGCGGAAAGCCCCGAAACGGAAATATCGTATTCGCCGGCATCCGTGCCTGCGCCGCTGTAAACCGCCTCGCCCGAAAGATTTTCGCCCTCTACAAGCCCCGTGACGGTGCACTCAAACTTGGGCGTTTCGCCGTAAGTTATCGTGACGTCGTTAACCTTTGCTGTGACCGCTTTCTTGTTTATCGTAAGCGTAACGTATCCGACATGCTCCGCGAGGGTGTCGTTGTCAACAACCTTAAAGTATATCTTGTACGCGTACGCGCCTGCGTTTGTATATACGGGCGAAGAAGTAAGTGTGCAATCGTTTTCGGTCGTGCCGTACGTTATCGCGTAGTTTTTGCTTTCGTCGGTCTTTTTGACCAAAACGCCGTGCGGCTTCCCGTCGTACGTCAGCGTAACATCCGCGAAATCTATTGCGAAGGTAACCTCTATAAACGTAACGCTCATTTCGTACGAAATATTGTAGCAATCGGCGTTCGTAACGACAAGGTTGGATTTGTCGAAATCGTCTGCGTAATATGTGCCTGCGACGTCCTTTGTTATCGTGACGTATCTCGTGACGGTATCGCCCGCCACAAGTCCGATTTTTTCAAGGTGTTCCGCATCGACCTTGTATGTTTTCCCGACCGCAACTGTCGGCGTATTATTGAGTTTTATCGTAAGATCCTTTGTGCCGACGTTGAACGTTGTGCCGGTTGCGGTGATTGCATAGTTTTTGTTTTCCGCGGCGTTAACCACAACGCTTGCGGTATATAATACACCGGGTTTTGCGCCGACGGTATAATTGGTTTCAAGTGCGTATACAAGGCTGTCGCCGTCAAGCACGCCATCAACCGCTGCCTTCAAAACGGGTACTTTATCGCCGTATATGATGTCGTCAATTTTGTTTATCGTGATTGTCGCCGCTTTTTTATTGACCTTGAATTCGACCGTGTTCACGGTGATATTGTAAAACTTCGTCTTTTCGCCCGAAAGGGTTACCTCTGCCGTATACGTACCCACGTCGAGTTTTTCTGCAAATTCCGTTTCGGTTCTCGTGAAGTCACTTTCCTTGTCCGAAAGTTTCAACCCATCGAATTTATAAGTTATTATTGGCAAAGCTTCGCCGTACGTGAGTTCGGTTTTGTCCAGCGAAACGGTTACCGTAAGGTTCGCCTTATTAATCGTAATCGTGCCGACGGTTGTGAGTTTTATATCGTAATTCTTTTCGGGATACTTTGCGCGTAAGACCGAAATATCCACGTTTTCGATATCGTACGTGCCGACGTTATTTGCAACGTTGCCCGTTATCGAGGTCATCCCTAAGTGCAATTCGTATTTGCCGCTTTCAATCGTGTACGTTTCGCCGTTTATGGCTGCGGTAAGGCTCGGCAAATTATCGCCGTATGTCAACTTGTCGCTCTTTGGCGTAACGGTGGCGGTAACTTTCGCCTTATTTATCGTTACCGTGATTTTGTCCGACGTGTACGGGTTGTAGTTGTCGCCCCTGTACACTCTTACAAAGTAATCGTATTCGCCGCAGTCGAGCACCGACAAATCGACGTTTTGAAGCGGGAATGTCGTGCCGTCGGTGCCGTATGTTACGACGTCGTCCGCACGAAGTTCGCTTATTCCGATTTTGGCGGTTTTATCGCCGTACGTCATTGTGACGCCCGTTACCGTAATGCCAGAAATGTCCGCGCGGGATACGATAAGCGTTTCGTCTGCCGTAAATTCTTTTTCGACGGATCCGCAGTTTTCCACTGACGCGACGATTCTCACTTTTGCGAAATATTCGCCCGCCGCAAGGTTTTGAAGGGTGAGCGACGATTCGGTTGTTTCTTCCGTCTTATAAAAAACGTTATCTTTATTTATTGTCCATATATACTTATAAGTAACGCCCGCGTGCAAAGTGGTGCCCTCGTTCGGCATTACACTAAATTCGGAGGTGTTACTTTCCGTAAACGTGAAGTCCGCGGGGGTATTAACCTTGAAATCGCCGATTGCGGAATCCATAAGCCTTAATTTCAGCACATACGTAAGGTCGCGCGTCGGCATTGTCAACTCCGAAAAATCGTCGATGATCGTCTTTTCCGTGTCGGATTTATCGTACCAGCCGACGTAATCAAGAATTGTATCGTCGTACGTCGCGGCTTTGTCTGCCGTTTCAAAATGATTGTCGATGGACGCGCCGTACTCGACCTCCGCCGTGTCAACCGTCGTGCCGTCAAAGTTAATAAACGTCAGCGTGAATTTCTTCGTTTCAAACTTTGCGTTGACGGTAATATCGCTTGTGACGTTGTCGAACGATTTATCCCATCCGACGAACTTTGCAGTTGGGGTATCGAACACGTTCGGCGCAGTTGCGGCAGAGCCGTGTTTCACCCTGTCGGCTGTGAGTGTCGTTTCGCCGTTTTTGAAAATAACCGTATAAACGTTAAGCTCGTACACGGTGGAAACTTCAATATCTTCCGTCACCTTTGAAAAGTCTTTGTCCCATTTTGCAAAATGCATGCCTTCGGGCGGCGAAAGTCGGGCGGTATCGGGCGCGGTCGCGGCGGCTTCGTATTCCACTGTTTGGGTTTCAAGCACCTTTTCGCCGTCCTTAAACGTCACCGTGAACGTGTCGACGTCGTACACCGCGTTTATCGTAAGGTCGCTTGTGACGTTGTCAAATTTTTTATCCCAGCCTATGAAAGTCTTTCCGTATTTTTCGGAAACCTCGGGCGCGGTTACGGTATCGCCGTGCCGGACGTTTGTATAGGCTTTAAGCACATTTTCGCCGTCCATAAACGTTACGGTGTATTTATTGATCGTCCATTTGACGTAAACCGTATCGCCGTTTTTGACTTTGGAATCCTTTGTAAGCGGCTTCAAAAAGTCCGCGTCGCGATACAGTCTTCCGGTGTATCCTTCTTTTTGAAGACTGAGCGTGAATAAGTCGGAAAACACGACGTTTTCCTTGTAAATGCTGCCGTCTTCGTCTTGGATTTTCACAATCACTTTCGTTTGTCCGTCTTTGTCAGCCACGTTGCCTTTGTTGCATGCAAACAGCGTAACAAGCCCGATTAAGAGCACGATACACACGAGCATTGTTTTTAATCCTTTTTTGCTCATTCAACATCCTCCGCTACCACGGGAATAATATTATCCCCTTGGTTTCCTTGGTTTTTTATGCTTTCCTGCCATGACAGGTTTCTGCTCGATTTATTATTATAAAGGTAAAATCTGAAATCGCCCGCGCCCGCCGCCATAGGCAACATTTTGCCCTGCTTTTGGATATTCTCGTCCTTGCTGTTTTCAAGCACCGAGATATTGACGTCGTACACGCCGAACTGCTTTGTTTCGTCGTTCGCTTTCGTCAGGTCAAGGTACGAATAGTTATATCCGCCGCCGTAAAACGCTATGCCGCCGTGGACGTATTCCGTCCCGCCGACGTTCAGGATTATATCGCGGCATTCCGTCTTTACCTTTGCGACTTCTTTCATCATTTCCGCAACGTTCATCGAAAGCCAGTCGTTTGCATCGCCGGTAACTTCGATAAGCGTGCTGCTGTCAACGTTTGAAAGGTTTTTCCAGTCAAGCATTTTCACGTCGCCGACAATGCGAAGCGCCGACGCATACGAAGTCGCCGCGCAATCTTTCCACGTCGTTATCGTGTCGCCTAACAAGAATTCGCCCGAGAAGTGCGTTTCCATACCGACCGAGAACAACCCCGACGTTTCGAGCACCGAGTTTTTGAGCGTAACGTCGTTGATAAGATAATTGTCGTTGAAGTATTTGTCCGTCTTGTTGCTCTCATCGTAAGGCGAATAATATTCGTTGTCTTTTTCTTTACGGAGTTTTCTTTGCACTTCGTTTGTTTGTTTCAGCGCGCGGTTGCTGCCGATTTTCAATATGAATTCGCGCGCGTTTGAAAGCACGCAACTTTCAATATGCACGTTTATCTTCTCATCTTGCACGTTAAACGCCGATTCTTTTTCAACAACGGGACTTCCCATTGTGGATCCGCCCGCAAAAATTCTGACGACGGTGCGCCCGTTTGACACGCGACTGTTCAGTAGTTTTGCGCTTTTTGCGATTTCAAGCGTAGTGCCGACGTAGTTGAGTTTCGACAAGTTGAACTGTCCGTCTTCTTCAAGAAGGCTATCGTCGCTGCAACCTTTTAAGACGACGTTGTTTATAAGCACTTTGTCCGTCCTTACAAGGAAAGAAATGTTGTCCTGTCCTTTGACGCTTGCGGACGATATCGCGACGAAATTCAAAGGCCCTTTGAAAATTTTCGGAAGCCCCGTCGCGTCCTTGCACTGCGTGAACTTGTCGGCGTTGATTTCAAAGCCGTTGCCGTAAACGTGGTTTTTGAACTCTATAAGGTATTGGACTTTCTTGTTTTCGTCGTTTTTGTCGATGTTATCAAGATACGTTTTGTCGTACGTGGTTGTGAATTTTTTGACGTCTTTTTTGAGTTCGTCTTCGGTCATGGCCGTGCCGTCGTTTTTGACGCCCAGCATCACGTTGCTTGTCAGCACGACGATATGCCCGGCTTCGGTCACCGTTTTCAGCTCCTCGTAATTGCCGACGTTCCTGCCTTCTTTGACCGCACGAAGCCTGATTTTCGCGCAGATGTTCGTGCCGAAGTATTGGTTATAATTTTTGAGTTCCGCATTAAGCGTGGTAAGCCCCGTGCCCGTCGCCCTGATTTCCGCAGAAACCGCGTCGGCGTTCGTTGCCGGTTGCGCCTTGCAGGAAAAGAGCGAATTATCGTCGGAAAACGCGACGTTCATAAATTCGTCCGTGAACGTTTCGGCGCCCGCTTCCGTGACAACCCTTACGAAAATCGTCCTTGTGTCCGGTCTTCCTTTGGGGTTTTTGCCGCCGATTGTCAGTATGTTTTCGATGCCGTACTCTTTCGCGCTGTCCGCAAACTCCATCGAATACACGTTGGGCACGACGCGGATGGTCTTTTCGATTTCTTTGATGACTTTTCCGTCGTGCTCGGCAGTGATTTTGATTTTGGCAAAGCCCCTTTTCGTTGCGGTAATAGTTGCAAACTGCCCGTGTTGTTCAAGGGTTATTACGTCTGCGCCGTCGATTATTTCAAATTTCACGTCCGCGTCGTCATCGCTTTCGGAATATGCGACGTAGGTGACTTTCGTGTTATTTTTTTGCTTGATTTCGTCGCCTTCGCCGTCATAATACGACGTACGCACGTCAATGTTATATTCGGTAAATTCCAAAGAAAAGTCCGTTTCGCCGACCTTTCCCGAAATTTCTTCGTTCGAAAATTCTTTGTCAAAAGACAAGGTCAATACGAATTTGTTTTTGGAAATCCTTTCGATTCCGCTTGCCGTGACTCCTTCGGGCAAAGTAAGGTTGGATATTTCAAGGGCGTCGTTTTTGCTTTCGACGAAAAGTTTTGCCGTTGTTGCGTTGTTTTTCACGGTGACTTTCGCGCCGCTGCTTTTTCCGTTGACCGCAAAGCCCGTGCTGTCGGTATCGACGTTGACCTTGACGGTCAAAACCTTTTCAAGCCCTTCCCGTCCTTCGGGACAAGTAATTCTGACCTGTGTTTCGCCCGAAAACAGCGCCTGCGCCACGCCCGTGACGGCGTTGAGTTTCAGAATGTGATTGCCGCCGATTTCTTCAAAAATCCTTGTTTCGCCCGAAAGGTTTTCGGGGTAAAGTTTTGCGCCGAACACGTAGTCGCCGCCTTCGATTTCGACGATTTCGTCGCCGACTTTAATTTCGACGATTTCGCCGCCGTCTTCAATCCTGTTGACAAGCGGAGATATTTTCAACACTTTCGTGGAATATGCGGAAACTATGACGCTGTCCTTAAATCCTTTTTCGGCGGAAATCGCCGTGATTTTGGCTTTTCCGACGACGTCGTTTATAATAAGTTTTCCGTCGCGTATTTCAAATCCGTCAGGGGCTTCGTCGCCGCCGACGCCCGATATTTCAAGCGAATATTTCTGATTCCTTGCGTTGACGGGCTGCACCTGCGCCAAAAACGCGATGGGCTCGTATTTGGCAACGTCCACGTCGATAAACCCGTCTTCGTTCTGCGTCGTGATTTGTATGCCCGTCACGGGAATGTCCGCATAAACGCCCGCCGCTTTTCCCACGGAGAACAGCGCGATCAAAAACACAATCGGTATTATCATTATAAGCGCGATTATTTTCTTTTTCATATCAATCCCCCTCCGTTACTCTGTCAAAGCGGGCTTTTATCCCGATAAGGTAATATAAAAGCGAGCCGACAAACTCCGCCGCCGCACACACGCTCACGAAAACGTAAGTAAACCAACGCATATCTTTGCCCCTGACGTTCGACAATACGTTGACGAAAAGGGGTATTCCGCCAAGAAGCATCGCAGACACAAGCCCCAGCACGACGATTATCGACACGTTGTTGTTGCTTTCCCTCACGACGTTGTCTTCTTCCAGCGAAAACTGCGGACTGTTCAGATCCTTTCTTGTGGCGTACAGTATCTGCGACAACGCCATCATCGCGCCGACGAAAAACACGAATACGCCTTCGCCCGCCGACACGTATTTCTTTGCAAGAAGCACCGTCGCCGCAATGCCGACGGACAAGACCGCCACCGCAAAACTGAGTGCGATTTTCGCGCCCATAATCTCGTTTATCGAAAGCGGCAACGTCTTTTCGACGTAAAACGACTTCCCGTCGCGGCTGACGTTCGTCGCGCAGAACGTGTTAGTAAGCGCGCCGAAAAGCACCGTGAGCAAAATCGCCAGCTCGAAATCGCTCTGAACGAAAACGAGCGACGACAGGAAGTTTTTGCCGATGCCCATACAAAAATATACCATAAGCGGCATTATCGCCGCCACCGTGAAGTACTGCACCGCGTAATCGGGCGTGAACATCACGAGATTGAATTCCTTTTTCAAAAGACTTAAAAACGGCGGGAGTTTTCTTGCCGCGGATTTTTTTGCAAAAATCATTATTGCGCCCGCCGTCGCGCGCGTTTTCATCGCCTTGTTGTACAAAAGCGACGTTATAAGAATGCCGATTGCGCCCGTCGCGACGGTTATCGCCGCGATTATCCCCAGATTTTTCCAGACGTCCGTTTTCAGTGTGAACGCCGCGATAAAGTTTGCGGGGACAAGGTTTTTCGTCAACGAAATTATCGTCGTCATCGTCTTTTCGGAAAAGAAAAACTTGATTTCGCCCGTTGACATAAGGGTTTTTAAGAAGTCGAGCACCGTCGCATAGCAATAAAACAGCGCAAAAAGCACCAGCGTTACTATCACCAGAAGGCAAACGTACTTCGACGAGAAAAACTTTTTGACGTAATAATACGGCATCGCAAGCACGCTCGACACCGAAAGCGACATAACGGGAATAATAAACGCCGCAAGCAGCCCGAGGATCACGTATCCCGCGCCCTGCTTCGTCACGCTTGCGAACACCGCCACGAACGGCACGAGAATCACAAACGCCGACAACACCTGTTTTGCGTAAATGAAAATGATTTTTGAGTACAGTACGTCCGACGCCTTTACGGGAAGAGTCTGGATAATCATTCTGTCGTCGCTTTCAAAAATCGCGCGGTTTATTGCTACGACGCCGCCGATAACGTCGACCGCGAAAACGAATTCGTACACGAACGTCATTATTTCATATTGCCGCGCGCGCACGTCGCGTACGCCGTTGAGCCTGATTTCGGTATATTTCGCGACAAACGCGCCGAACACCTCGACAACGACGTACATAATAAACACCGTCATCACAAGCGTAAGCAACGCGCCGACGATATCGATGCGTTTTTTGTCACGCTTGAAATAAGACAACTTTTCGGTCATCTGTTTTTTCAGAAGTACGCCCAGCATCAGTCTTCCTTATTAGTATCGTAATACTTTTCGATAAGTTCGTCGCCGTCGAATTTGTCCTTTCCGGTGACGATGATTTTTTTGAGTTCGCCCGCGGCAATTATAATCACCCTGTCGCAAACCCTTTCCACGACGTCGAGATTGTGCGACGAAAACAAAATGGTTTTGCCCGTCTGCACGTACTCGCGCATATAGTTTATGACGGCGTTCTGCGTGCGGGGATCAAGACCGAGCATCGGCTCGTCAAGAAGCCACAGCCGCGGCTCGTGAATGAGCGAACCCATCATACATATTTTCTGTTTCATTCCGTGGGAATATCCGGAAATAAGTTTGTTTATGCTGTCGCCGAGTTTGAATACCCCTTCCAGCTCTTTGATTTTCTCGTCGCGCTTTTCGTACGGCACGCCGTAAACGTCGCTCATAAAAGAAAGATATTGCATACCCGTCATTTTTGTGAACACCGTGTGATTGTCGGTGACAAAAGAAAAATTGCGTTTTGCATCCACGGGATTTTTCGACACGTCGTAACCCGACACGGTTATCGTGCCGGAACTTAACGGAATCATTCCCGTAATGCATTTAAGAGTGGTGGATTTTCCTGCGCCGTTTGCGCCAAGGATACCGACGACTTCCCCTTCGTCACAAGAAAAGGAGATGTCTTTTACGGCATAATCGGATTTTTTGCCGTACTTTTTGAAAAGATTTTTTACTTCAAGGGGCAACGAGCCGTCGATCGGCGTGCCAAGTGTTTTTTTATTATTTTTCATTGTGTCCCTTATCTTCAAGTAATGTATCGCGTATGCACGCGTGCGTGTTCTAATAAAAATTATTAGATACCTTATCATATAACCAAAAATTATATTTGTCAACGATAAAACCGCCCGAAACGCCTTTTGTTTTGTTATTCAACTTTTTGTATAGTATTTGCAAAAAATAAATATCGCCGCTCTTGACAAATAAAAAATATGGTTTTATACTATATTTACATACCCCCATAGGGTATATTGAAAATTAACGGAGAATAACGAAATGGAAAACGTAAAATGCGCCGAAATATCGTGCGCCGATTGCTGCCGAAAGAAGCACACGCCGCGCGACGAAAAATCTCTCAAATGCCTGAACGACAGGTTAAACCGCATAATCGGACAGTTAAACGGCATAAAAAATATGTTGAACGACAATCGTTATTGCGGCGACATACTCGTGCAGTTGTCCGCCGCCGAAAGCGCACTGTCGTCATTCGGGTATGAAATTCTGTCCGACCATTTCAAAACCTGCGTCGTCGAAAACGTGAAAGACGGAAACACCGCAATCCTTGACGAGGCGGTTGAACTCATTAAAAAACTGAAATAGTTAAATTATGGAAAAACTTAAATTCAACGTTTACGGTATGAGTTGCTCGGCGTGCGCCGCGCGCGTCGATAAGGTCGTAAGGGAACTTGACGGCGTAAAAGACGTCGCCGTGAACCTTCTCACAAATCAGATGGTCGTCGACTTTGACGAGCCTGCCACTGTCGAAAAAATCGAACGTGCCGTTTCGGGCGCGGGGTATAAAGCCGCTCTTTTTAACGACAAATCGCAAAAAAAGGAAAAAGTCAATCCTCTTATCCGCTCGATAATCCGCCTTGCCGTGTCCGCCGTCCTGCTTATCCCCCTTATGTACGTGTCGATGGGCGGCGTTATGTTCGGCTGGGATATGGGCGCGCTGAACGGCAACCCGATGGGTATCGCGATATACGAACTTGTGTTCTCTTTCGTCATACTTGTCATCAACGGAAAGTTTTTCGTGAGCGGCACAAAGGCGATTTTCCACCGCGCGCCGAATATGGATACTCTTGTGTCGATGGGCAGCGGCATTTCTTTCGTATACAGCGTCGCGCTTATGATCCGCGCAGGCGTAAATACCGCATATCTTCATCATCTTCCGCACACGTTGTACTTTGAGTCGGCGGCGATGATTCTTGTGCTTATCACCCTTGGAAAAACGCTGGAAATTTACAGCAAAGGAAAAACCACGTCCGCGATAAAAGGTTTGATGAACCTTGCCCCCGAAACCGCAAGGGTTATTAAGGACGGCGAAGAAAAAGAAATTCCGCTCTCGAACCTTTCGACGGGCGACGCGTTTGTCGTACGCCCCGGCGAGAACTTCCCCGCGGACGGCGTAATATTGTCGGGGAGCGGCTCCGTCAACGAATCGGCGGTAACGGGCGAAAGTATGCCCGTCGATAAATCCGTCGGCGATAAGGTTATTTCCGGCACGACGAACGTCAACGGTTATATCACCGCAAAAGCCACTTCCGTCGGCGGAGATTCCACGCTCGGGCGCATCGTCAAACTTGTGCAGGACGCGTCCGCTTCAAAAGCCCCCATTGCAAAAACGGCAGATAAAGTATCGGGAATATTCGTGCCAAGCGTCATTTGCGTCGCAATCGTTACTTTTATCGTGTGGATTGCCGTCACGAAAAACTTTGCGACTTCCCTTACGCACGCAATATCCGTGCTTGTCATAAGTTGCCCGTGCGCCTTAGGTCTTGCAACCCCCGTCGCCATTATGGTCGGCAGCGGAAAAGGCGCGAAAAACGGACTTTTGTTCAAGACGGCAACCGCCCTTGAAGAAGCGGGAAAAACGGATATCGTCGTTCTGGACAAGACGGGCACCATAACGAAAGGCACGCCTGTCGTCACCGACGTTTCGGCTTTGTCGGGTGAGTCCGAAGACGAAATTATCGCGCTTTCCGCAAGCCTTGAAAAAGGCAGTTCGCACCCGCTTGCGACGGCGATCGTGCGCTTTTCGGAAGAAAAAAACATAACGGTTTTCACCCCGGAAAAGTTTGAAAACCTTTCGGGACACGGCGTGAAAGGAATCGTAAGCGGCGACGAAATCGTCATCGGAAACGCCGCCCTTATGAAAGATATCGGCGCGGCGGCAAACGACGCTTTCCCGACAGGCGAAAAGTTCGCGCGGGACGGCAAGACCCCGTTGTACGTTGCGAAAAACAATAAAATTATCGGCGTCATCGCCGTGTCGGACGAGCTGAAATCAGATAGCGCGGGCGCGATAAAACGAATGAAAGAACAAGGTCTGTTCGTCACAATGCTTACGGGCGACAACGCGCTCAGCGCAAATGCGGTTGCAAAAACCTGCGACGTCGACTGCGTTATCCCGGACGTTCTTCCCGACGAAAAAGACGCCGTTTTGTCAAACCTTCAAAAGTACGGAAAGGTTGTCATGGTCGGCGACGGAATCAACGACGCTCCCGCCCTTACCCGCGCGGACGTCGGCATTGCAATCGGCGCGGGCACCGACGTCGCAATCGACAGCGCGGACGTCGTGCTGATGAAGTCAGAACTTTCGGACGTGCCGCGCGCGATAAGCCTTTCCCGCCGCACCCTTCTGAATATCCGCGAAAACCTGTTCTGGGCGTTTATTTACAACGTCGTGTGCATTCCCATCGCCGCAGGCGTGTTCTCTCCGCTCGGCGTTACGCTGAATCCCATGTGGGGCGCGGCGGCAATGAGCCTTTCAAGCGTATGCGTCGTGCTGAACGCGTTAAGACTTAATCTTATCAACCTTGACAAGCCCGTAAAACACAGGAAAAAAGTCGTGAAAATCGACGTGAACGATATTTCAAAAACCAAAAACACCGAAATTAAAAAAGGAGAACAAAGTATGAAAAAAACATTGAAAATCGAAGGTATGATGTGCGCGCATTGCGTGGCTCACGTGAAATCCGCCCTGCAAAAAGTCGACGGCGTCAAAGACGTCGAAGTGTCGCTTGAAAACAAAACGGCGGTCGTAACTCTTACGTCGGACGTAAGTAACGACGTGTTGAGATCCGCGGTAACAAACGAAGGCTACGAAGTCGTCGAAATAAAATAAAAAACCGCCAAAAACCACTTTCTCATCAAAAACAAAACTTTGATGCGACGATTTTGAAAGATAAACGCCAAAAAAAGACGGGATAACGCATTTTGCGTTATCCCTTATTTTATTCCGAAAGCTCCGTCCACTCGGTTATCAGCGGATCAAGCTTTTCTTCAATCGTTTTTATTTCTTCTTCGACCGCCATTACTTTTTTGTAGTCGGTGTTGACGGTTTCGTCGTCGAGTTTTGCCTGCGCCCGGCTTAGTTCTTCTTCAAGCGCGGTGATCTTTTTTTCCAAAAACTCGACGCGGTGTTTGCGCCGCGCTTCTTCCTTACTTTCGACGTAGCGTTCCCCGCCCGTTTTTTTGGTCTTTTCGGGCTTTTCCTGTGCAACTTCTTCCGCGGTTTCTTTTTCTCTTTCTTCGTACTCGTCGAAAGTGCCGTCGAAGTATCTCACCCCGCCGTTTTCAAACACGATAAGGCTTTTTGCGACGCGGTTTATAAGATACCTGTCGTGCGACACGACGATGACCGTGCCCGAAAAATCCATCAGAAGTTTTTCAAGGGTTTCCTTGCCGATGATGTCCATGTGGTTGGTCGGCTCGTCGAGAATCAGGAAGTTGGGACGACGGCGGAATATTTTTGAAAGCGCAAGGCGCACCTTTTCGCCGCCCGACAAATCTTTGACGCACTTGAAAACGTCGTCGCCCGAAAGCAAGAATCCTCCCAGCGTTTTTCGTATTTCCCCGTCGTTAAGTTCCGGAAACTCCGCGCGGAAGTCTTCAAGGACGCTCAACTCGCTTTTCGTTGCGGCAATGGTCTGGTCGAAATACCCGACGCGCGTTTTCACGCCGAATCGGACGTCGCCCGAAAGCGGCGGAATAATCCCCGTTATCGTTTTAAGTAACGTAGATTTGCCCGTGCCGTTACTGCCGATCACGCCGATTTTCTGTCCCCTTTCGACGGCAAGCGATATTTCGCCCAACGGTTTATCGTTTCCAAAAACAAGGTCTTTCACAAACAGCGCGTCCCTGACGCTTTCGTACTCGGGCTGGAAAGACGATGCAAACGTCGAGGTGTCGAAGCGGCGCGGGGTTTCGACAGTGCCAAGCCTTTCGATTTCTTTCAGTTTCGACTGCGCCATTGCGGCTTTCGTCGCCTTGTAGCGGAATCTTTCGACAATTTTTCGGAGCCTGTCGATTTCGGCGGATTTCCATTTTGCGTCTTTAAGCGCTTTGTCGTACGCCTGTTGTTTTTGCGCCAAAAACGCCGTGTAGTTGCCCTTGTATCTTGTGGTGACGCCGTACTCGATTTCGTAAACGACGCCGACGATTCGGTCCAGAAACATACGGTCGTGCGACACGATGACGACCGAATTTTTATAGTTTTTAAGGTATCCTTCCAGCCACTCCACCGCGGCGATGTCAAGGTGGTTCGTGGGTTCGTCCAAAAGTAAAACGTCGGGTTTTTCAAGCAGCAGTTTCATAAGCGCGATTTTTGTGCGCTGCCCGCCCGAAAAGCACGAAAGTTTTTTGTCAAGGTCTTCGGCGGAAAACCCGAATTTGCTCACCGCCGTCAGATATTCCTTTTTATAAAGGTATCCGCCGATATTTTCAAACCTTTCCATTGCGCGCGAATACGCGCCGACGTTTTCGTCCGACGGATTTTCGCTCATTTTGTCAAGAAGGTTCTGCAATTTGTTTTCAAGCCCGACGACGTCCTTGTACGCCGATAAAATTTCCTGCCGGAAAGTCAGTTCGTCGTTCAAAGACACCTGTTGAAGATATCCGATTTTCGGCGCGCCCGATATCGAAAACGAGAATTTTTCGTCGCCGGTGCCGGACACAAGCGGCACTTCCCCGCTAATGCACTTCAATATGCTGGTTTTTCCGGAGCCGTTCCTGCCGACAAGCGCGATTTTTTCCTTGTCCGACACCGAAAAATTTATTTCGGAAAGCACCGTATTGCCGTCGTACTCGACGGAGCCGTTGATAATCTCGATTCTCATACGTCCGATTATACAAAACTTTTGTTAATTTGTCATTCGTTATGAACACAAGATAATAACGCGCTCTTTACATATTTTAAAATCGGTGCTATAATCCTATCAAACGAGGTAATGATAATTATATGGTCGGTTTAACGTCAAACAATTTAATGAACCTTAGCATGGCGGAACGCTTCGATAAGTTCAAAGAAAAGGGCTTCGGCTCGGTCATGATATGGCTCGGCCCCGACGCCAAAGAATCCGCGGACGAACGCGCCACCCTTGCCGAACGCGCCGGGCTTTTCATTGAAAACTTCCATTTAAGTTGCGACCACCTGAACGAAATGTGGATCGACTGCAAGGAAGGGGACGAACGCATTTCCCGCTTTAAGGACGAAATTGCGGCAGCCTCGAAACACGGCGTGAAAACGGTTGTCTGCCACCTGACGCACGGCGATTTTCCGCCTTTTGTGTCGACAATCGGCACGAATCGTATCGAAGACCTTGTGAAATTTGCGGAAAACGCAAACGTGAAACTTGCGTTTGAAAACGTCATCACGAAAGACCACGTCACCTACGTTCTGGAAAATTTCAAGTCGCCTTACGTCGGGCTTTGCTATGACGTCGGACACGACCACTACTGGCGCGTTCAGGATTGGCTGGGGCTTTTCGGCGACAGGGTTTTCGCCCTGCACCTGCACGACAATTTCGCCGATAAGGATTCCCACTTCATACCCTTTGACGGCAGCATCGACTGGCAGTACACGCTGCCCCGCCTTGCGAAAACGAGTTACCGCGGCACGACCACGCTTGAAACGAAGGACGCCGCCTACGTTTACGACGCCTCGCCCGATAAATATCTGGAACACGCGTTAAGCGTCGGCAACTATATCGACAAATTCCTTGAAAGCAACCGCTGAACGGCAAAATAAAAAACACAAAACCGCGTTGGTTTTGTGTTTTCTTTTTGTTTTTTTGGTTGGGTTTTCTTTTTTTTCGGTTTTATTGACCGATGACGGCTTTGATACGCCTGACTCCCGCGGAGCTTGACTGTTCTTTCGTGATTTTGAAAGATTTTAAGTCGCCCGTGTTGTTTGCATGCGGTCCGCCGCAAATTTCCTTGCTGAAATCGCCGATGGTGTAAACTTTTACCTTTTCGCCGTACTTGTTGTCGAAGATACCGATTGCGCCCTGCGCCTTCGCTTCGTCAACGGTCATTTCTTCGCACACGACGGGGATATTCTTTTTGATTTGTTCGTTGACAAGGTCTTCAACCGCCTTTATTTCGTCCGCCGTCATTGCACGGTCGAAACCGAAGTCGAACCTTAATCTTTCGGCAGTGATATTGCTGCCGCGCTGACGCGCCTCGCCGCCCAGAACCTTCATAAGCGCGGAATGTAAAAGGTGCGTTGCGGTGTGGAGTTTTGCGGTTTCTTCGGAATTGTCCGCAAGCCCGCCGTGGAATTTCTGTTCCGCGCCTGCCTGCGATTTTTTCTGATGTTCCTTGAACGCGTCTTCGTATCCTTGTACGTCGACTTCAAACCCGTTTTCGTGCGCGAGTTCTTCCGTCATCTCGATGGGGAATCCGAAAGTATCGTAAAGACGGAATGCGGTTTTTCCGCTTATCGTCTTTGTGGGAATGTGCGTGATGACCTTTTCAAACTCTTTCAAGCCTTGTTGCAAGGTGTTGGAGAATCTGATTTCTTCCTTGTCAAGTTCCGACACAATCCTGTCTTTATTTGTCAAAAGATACTGATAAACGTCCTGATATTGCGAAATATACTGTTCCGCAATTTTGGAAAGCGAACGCTCGGGAAGGTCGATGATGCGTCCGAAACGCACCGCACGACGGATAAGTCTTCTCAAAATATAGCCTTGGTCGACGTTGCTTGGCACAATGCCTTTCACGTCGCCGATAAGGAAGGTCGAGGTGCGGATATGATCGGCGATTATACGCATCGCTTTCGTGACGGTTTCGCTTTCGTCGTACTTGTGTCCCGAAAGATTTTCGATGAGCGCGATCGCGGGTTTGAACAAGTCGGTTTCATAAACCGATTTGTATCCGTTCAGAATGCAAAGCATACGTTCAAGCCCCATTCCCTCGTCGACGTTCTTTTGTTTAAGCGGCGAGAAGGTGCCGTCGGCGTTTTTGAAGTATTGCATAAAGACGTCGTTACCGATTTCGACGTACTTGCCGCAGTCGCACGCGGGCGAACATTCGTCGGAACATTTGGGTTTTCCCGTGTCGATGAACATTTCGGTGTCGGGACCGCAAGGACCGGTAACGCCGGCGGGACCCCACCAGTTGTTTTCTTTCGGAAGGAAGAAAATGCGGTCTTCGGGAACGCCCATCTTTTTCCAGAATTCCGCGCTTTCGTCATCGCGGGGGCAGTCTTCGTCGCCCTTGAAAACGGTGACCGCGAATTTACTTTTGTCGAATTCAAGATGATTCAGCAAAAAGTCGTACGAGCAGGAAATTGCGTATTCCTTGAAGTAGTCACCGAGCGACCATCTGCCCAGCATTTCAAAAAACGTGCAGTGCGTCGGATCGCCGACTTCTTCGATATCGCCCGTGCGGACGCAGATTTGCACGTCGGTCAGACGGTTGCCCGCAGGGTGTTTTTCGCCGAGAAGGTACGGTACGAGGGGGTGCATGCCCGCCGTCGTGAACAATACCGTCGGATCGTTTTCGGGGATAAGCGACGCGCTGGAAATAACGGCGTGTCCCTTTGATTTGTAGTAGTCGAGATAAATTTTGCGAAGTTCGCTGCTTGTAAGATTTTTCATAAATATCCTTAAATTAAATTATCTTCTGATAAATTGCCCTGAACCCGTGCGGCAATACGCCGAGTTTGATGAGATAGCCTTCCGCGCCGTCACCCTCGCTGACGGTGAGTTTGTCCGCGCCGAGATATTTCAGAATAAGCGAGTACATAAGTATGCCCGGGGCGATGATGTCCGCGCGCTTTTCGGGGAGTCCTTTCACGTGGCGGCGTTCTTCCATCGTCATTTTGCTGATTTTGTCGTACATGTTTTCGATGTCGGAAAGCGTCAGCACCGAGCCGTTGACGACGTTCGGATCGTATGTTTCAAGTTGGTTTTTCATTGCCGCCATCGTGGATATCGTGCCGCCGATTGCGACGACGTTGTCAAACGGCGGAATTTCGCCGTATCCCATAAGGCAGTCGTTGATGAACGGCGTCATTTCGATTCTTTCGCGCTCGATTGCGGAAAGCCTGACGATGCCGTACGGCAAACTTTTGGAATACAATATGTTTTCGCCGTCGCCGACCGAAATTTCGGTGCTTGCGCCACCCATGTCGATAACGCAGCATCTGCCTTTCGTGCTTGCGCCCAAGAACCCGATTTCCGCCTCGGTCCTTTTGTCCAGAATGTCGATTTCAAGCCCGCAAAGTTCCCTGACTCTGTCGACGAACCTGTATTTGTTTTTCGCGGAGCGCACCGCTTCCGTCGCGTAGGCATAGACGTCTTCCGCGCCGTTTTGCATCGCAACGAAATAATACTCCGCAACGGCCTGAGCCGTACGTTCGATACTGACGGGTTGCAACGTGTTCATCTCGTCCATATTCTCGGCAAGACGCGTCGTGTTCACCCTTTTTTCGACCTTTTCGCCGTCCGTCATCATAAGCCTTACGGACGTGCTGCCTATGTCGATTACTCCGAATAACATAAGTCCCTCACTAAAATAATACAACTATTATAAACAAGTAATAAGAGTTTGTCAATTTATGAAAACTCAATGCATACATTGTTTTTATGGAAAACGAAAAAAGAGGAGCGCTCGCGCTCGAAAACGACCGCCTGACCGTTACGTCCGTTTCAAAAGTGATTTCGTCGGGCGACAAGTCGATTGTATTGATGCAAAACAAGGAAACGTTGACAATCACGGGAGAAGGTCTTTCCGTCACCGAAATCAACCTTGACTCGGGACGGCTTTCGGCAACCGGCAGAGTGAAAGAAATCAGGTTTTCGGAAACGCTCACGAAAGCGGGACTTATCAAAAAGATTTTCAAATGACGCACTCGATAATTTCCGAAAGTTTTATCTTTCTTTCGATGATTCTTTGCGGAATGACGTCGGGCGTGCTTTACGCCTTTCTTTACGGATTGCGCCACATCGTGAAGAAAAAGTTTTTCGCGTTCTTATCCGACGTTATTTTTGCGGCGGTAACGCTTATAATTCTGTTTTTCGCGCTTGAAAAAACCTGCGGCGGTAACATAAGATTTTACCAAATCGCAGGCTTTATTGCGGGTTTTTGTATTATTGAACTGTTATTTGCGCTGATTACGCAGCGGCGCCGATCATAATCACCAGAACGTTTGAGCGTATTATCGCATAGCTGTATCCTTCAAGCCCGCGCCCCGCCTTTTGCATCGCTTCTTTTGCGTAAATCTTCGCCGCGTCCTTGGTTAAGGAAAACGCAAATTCAAACTCCACAATCGTCGATTTCGGGAGCGTTTTCAACGCACGCGCCATTTGCTGTGCCGCCAGATTTTTGTTTGTAATAACGTAATTGTATTCCGTGCCGCTTGACGTATAAGTTTCGTGCGCGTAATAATCGAACTTTCCTTCCGCTTTCGGGTAACCGTGTCCCTGCTTTTCAACGTGGGTGTTTTTCACTTCGTCGTCGGACAACAGGAAGTAGGCGTGCGACAAAAATTCCTTGCTGTCGTCGCCGACGTCGCCCCAGGTCGTGTCGACAAAATACCATTCCTTGTCCCCCGTGCCGTTAAGGTCAAGCAGGACTTTGTTCCAGGCGTGTCCGCCGAAGTTTTTGCCGTCGCTTGTCGCTTCGCCGCTGATACGTACGGCGGTGATACCCTCGATTCCGCACATTAAAACGAACGCTTTCGACTTCCCGTCGCAGACGGCGTGCATATCTTTCTTATAAAACTTATCAAGGAATATTCCTTCAAGGTAATATCCGTAATATTTCATTTTTTCGTTAAGACTGAGATTTCCGCTTACATATTTATCTTCGGCGTTTGCACAGTCGTGGTCGTAGCGCACGTTGTAGATTATGTAGTCGTAGATTGCGTGGACCTTTTCGTATTCGCTCATTTCGTCGGACACGATATAAGAAAGCGCGTCTTTCGCATTATCGTATATTTGTTTGAGATTGTCGGCTTGCGAACCCATAAATACGGGCTGGTAGCCCCACGCCACCGCCTTGTAAAGCATATTGCTTGTCGATACGCTCATCGTTTCTTTCACGCCGTCGATATAAAAGTTTCTTGTTTTCTTTACGTTGTCGTAATGGGGTGTCGAATACGTATTTTGCACGGCGTCGGAGAAACCGTCGGGCGCGTCGTACTCGGGCGAATTGACCGTCGGGATAAGACCTGCCTCGTCGGCGAAGAACCTGAATTTTATCGTAAATTCGTTGCCGCTCGTTTCAAGCGAATATCCCGGGATAATGCCCGACTCTTCAACGCAATCCCTGACTTCCGACACGTCGTTTTTCACGGTTTCGGGCGTCGCGTATCCCGCGTAAAACTTGATTTCCGCGATTTTGTTTTCCAGAACGAAAAGGATAAGGTTTTTAAGTTCTTCCTTGGACGTTATATATCTGTTTTGCGCGTATCCGCCGTAGTCGTGGAAGTGCGAGGCGTAATACCACGCTTCGTCGTGTTCCGAAAGATATACGATGGTTTTTGTTTTCGTGATTTTGTTTATTTCCGCCGTTACCTTATATTCGCCGCGGTTCGTCGGCTTAAACGAAAAGGTTTTGCCCGTCGAATAATACTTGTCGTTGACGTACCATTTGACGCTTTCGACATCGGCTTTTGCGGGCGAAAGAGTTGCCGTGAACGCGACCAACTCCGCCGTGGTCTGGCTGAGATTTCCTGTCACATCGACTTCGATATGGTTTGCGGCAACGTTGTCTTTGACGACGAAATTAACTTCGCGGCTTACTCCGCCCACATCGACTTTTAAGGTGAACGTCCCTTCTTTTCCGATTGCGGCAATCGTATCGTTGACCTCGCCCATGCCGTTTGAACGGATTGTTTCAAGAGTCGTCGTGGAAATCAATTTCCCGCCTTCGTCGTAAACGTACGCCGTCGCGGTTTTGCCAAGAAGCGAGTTGTCGAAATATCTTGCGCGCACGACGATTTTTTCTTCCGTCCCGACGCGGTATTTATCAAGATATACAAGAAGTTCTTCAAAGGCGCAGAATCCGACGGTTGCGGATTTTCCGTCCGCCGTTACGGTGGCAAAATATATTTCGCCCGGGCTTGGAAGGTACGACGCGGTTTTGCCGCTTGCCGTCGCGACTTCTTCGCCCGCGCCGTTCGTGAATTTCCACGAAAAGACAGTGTCGGGGTTCGTGCCGTCGTTGAGCGTTGCGGAAAAATCGACTCTTTTCGGCGTTTCGCCCGATTGTAACAACTGATATTGATTTTCAACGCCGATTTTTACCGTTGAAACGTCGGCGTAATCGACGTTTACTTTAAGTTCCGCCGTGTCGCCTTTGCCGTTGGTTGCGGTAATCGTGACCGCGGTTTTGGTTTTCCCGACGGCTTTTATGCTTGTCCGCCCGTATATTTCGACCTTTGTTTTGTCCGACGTGGACAAAGTGAACTCGTCGGTGCGCCCGTTACTGAGCGTTACGTCGTACGTTTCGCCGATTTTCAGCGTTATCTCGCTTTCGGACAGCGCAAACTTCCCTTCCGGGTGCAAAATTCCTTGTATAAGACTGCATCCGCAAAGCGCGGCGCAAAGAAGCGCGACAACCGCGGCAATCAGCGTTATTTTCAAAAATCTTTTGTTTTTCATAATAAATATATTTTATACTAATCTTGTTAAAAGGTCAATACGATTTTTTCTTGTTAAAGCCACTTCGATGTGATATAATCGGTCTTATGCAAGATACCATTCCTTTTCTTACGACGATAATCACAAAAGCCGAAGCGGACGAGATGAATCCGCTTGTTCTCGCTTTCGTCGGCGACTCCGTACAACAACTGTACGTCAGAACGCGGCTTGCCATTTCGTCCGACAAAAAATCGGGCGCGCTCCATAAACTCGCAACCAAGGAAATCAAGGCGGAAGCGCAGGCGGATAAAATCGAAAAACTGCTGCCGCGTCTTTCGGAAGAAGAATTGCACGTTTACAAGCGCGCAAGAAACGCGCATTATTCGTCGTCGGCAAAAAACGCAAGTATCGGCGACTACAAAAAAGCAAGCGGATTCGAGGCGCTTCTCGGATACCTGTATCTCACGGGAAAACACGACCGCCTGAACGAATTGCTTTCAATCGAATAAGGAGAAACCATGTTAATTACGGGAAAAAACGCAGTGTATGAGGCGTTGCGCTCCGACGCAACCGTTGAAAAACTTTACGTGCAAAGAGGCGAAACGACGGGCGTCGTAAAAAACATAATCGCCCTTGCAAAAGAAAAGAAAATCGTCGTGTCCGTCGTCGATAAAACCGCGCTCGACCGCATCACGCAAAACGCAAAACATCAGGGCGTCGCGCTTACTCAGACGGAGTTTGTTTATTCGTCTTTGGACGACATTTTGTCTTTTGCGAAATCGAAAGACGAGCCGCCCTTTATCGTGATTCTGGACGAACTTTCCGACCCCCACAATCTCGGCAGCATTATCCGTACGGCGGAGTGCGCGGGCGTGCACGGAATCGTCATCGGAAAGCACCGCGGCGTTACCGTGAACGACACCGTTTTAAGGTGCTCCGCAGGCGCGGCGGAACACGTGAAAATCGCGAAAGTTACCAACGTCAACGATGCAATAAATTATCTTAAATCGCAAAACGTGTATGTTTATTGCGCGGATATGGACGGTGAACCTATGTATCGTGCAAATCTTACCGGAGCAATCGCATTGCTTGTCGGTGGCGAAGACAGCGGCGTAAAACGCCTTTCAAAGGAACTTGCCGACGGCGTAATTTCCATTCCGATGAGCGGAAAAATCAACAGTCTGAACGCCTCGGTTGCCGCCGCCGTCGTGATTTACGAAAAGGTACGACAGGACAGAAAATGACATACGAAACTTTGCCCGACGAGGAACTTGCAAAACGCGCGCAGTCAAACGACTCCGCCGCCGTAAACGAACTGCTGCATCGTCATAAATCGCTGGTCAACAAGGCGGTGCGCCGCTTCTTTTTGCCGTCGGGCGACACCGACGATCTTGCGCAGGAAGGAATGGTCGCGCTGTTCAACGCGATTATGAATTACGACGAAAAAGCCGGCGCGAGTTTCACAACGTTCGCCTACATCTGCGTCAGAAAAAGAATAATCGGGTTAATCAGGAAATCTTCAAGCGGGAAAAATCGCGCGCTTAACGACAGCGTGCCGCTTGACGACGTCGAAATCGCGTCGGGCAATCCCGAAACCGTTTATATCGAAGAAGAGCGGGAAACCCTTTTAATGCGGGAAATCGAAAGCGTTTTGTCGGAAGAAGAACAGCGGATTTTTTACGCTTATCTTGACGGCGACTCGTATCGGGAAATCGCCGCCTCTCTTTCGGTTTCCACAAAAAAAGTCGACAACACCCTGCAAAAAATAAGAAAATCGCTGAAAAAATCGTTAAATCGCTGACTTTTTGACCGATTTTCGCTTTACATAAACGAATAAATTATTTATAATAATTGCACGTTGATATATTATCGACGAATTTCCTTGCCTGTTTAAGCAGGCCACAAAGTCCACAAGGAGGTATAAAAAGATGAACAAGTATGAAATCCTTTACATCATCGACAATGACGTTTCGGAAGAAGACAAGGCTGCTCTCGTCGACAGGTTCTCGGACCTCGTCGTAAAGCTCGGCGGCACCGTTGACGGCATTGACAAGTGGGGTACCCGCAAATATGCATATCCCATCAACGATAAGAACGAAGGCTACTACGTCTTGATGAACTTTACGGCAGACGCATCCGCTCCCGCCGAAATCGATCGTCAGATGAAAATCACAGACGCAATCGTACGTCAGATGATTATCCGCAAATAACCGCATAAGGGGTCATTTATGAACAAAGTATTTTTAATCGGTAATTTAACAAAGAATCCCGAACTCACCAACACCGGCTCGGGCATTCCCGTTTGCAGATTCACGCTTGCCGTGTCGCGCAGATTTTCCAACAGCGACGGCGTAAGAGATACCGACTTCCTTCCCGTTGTCGTATGGAGAACGCAGGCGGAACATTGCAACAAATACTTGAAAAAAGGCAGTAAAGCGGCCGTATCCGGATCGGTTCAGACCCGCAGTTACGACGCTCCCGACGGAAGCCGCAGATACGTCACCGAAATCGTTGCCGACGAGGTTCAGTTCCTCAGCACCAAGGCCGAAGACGAATCCGCCTCGAACGACGGCGTGTTCGACGACCTTAAAGCCGTTGACGAGAATCTGCCCTTCTGATTTTCGCCCGTATATAGGGCTCAATAATTAAGAGGTATATTAAAATGAGTGAAGAAGTAAAACGCCCCGTTCAGGGCGGCAAAAGAATTCCCAAAAAGAAAGTCTGCCAATTCTGCGTCGATAAGGCAACCGAAATCGACTACAAAGACGTTGCCAAACTTCGCAAATACATCACCGAAAAAGGCAAGATGATGCCCCGTCGTATGACCGGCGTCTGTGCAAAACATCAACGCTTCTTGTCCGACGCAATCAAACGCGCCCGCGTTATGGCATTGCTTCCCTACAAAGCAGACTAATTATTAAACCAATCAAAAACGCACCGTTTCCACGGTGCGTTTTTTGCTGCGCGCAAGACGTTTACATCTTTTTTTCTTGACTGTCAATAGGACACTCTTGCTATATAGCAATAGGCCGTTTTCTTTCGAGGTATTGTTTTAAATATATGCGTTGGCGGTTTTATGGCTGTTCGGTATTTATAAATGACTTTCACTCATATCCGTTGCGAAAAGCAAAGCGGAATAAAAAACCAACAAAAAAGCACCGTTTGGCGCTCTTCCCATAGGGGTTTTTTAAGACATTATAAAAGACTAACGAAAATTTTTCGTTAGTCTTTCTTTTTGCTTTGCAAAACACACGACTTAACAGGGTTAAGTATAGTTTGCTACACTTTTGAAAGGTTAGGCATTATATTCATGTTGAAAACCACATTTTCCACACGCATACCATACTTTCTTTTTCCCTAGTGCGCCTCCTATCAAACCTACGGGACCGAGTAAAATTCCCCCCAAAGCTGCTTTTCCTACGCTAAATCCTTTTTTCTGTGTATCAACTTGTTTCCACATTAAAGTTTCTCCACACATTGGACATCTGGCTGGTGCTGACATAAAAACCCTCCTAAATAGTATAAATAAAAATGCGATATTTTATCGAATTCTCAAAACGGCGATAATTTGATTAAATAATATCTTCCCCAAAACCTCTCCTTTATGCTTTTTTTACATAACCGGAAACTGAAATAATTTCATAATATGTGTTTGCGCTAATAGTGCTTCCGGATACAGTAGAAGGAATAAGATAATAATCGTTCTTTAAGCAAATCAAAAAAGTTGTTGATTCGTATGCTTTTCCTCCAACATTCAAAGACAAATCAATTTCCGGATCAGCATAATTAGTACCATCATCAAAGTTGATTTTTACAGTAATAAATACATTTTCATATTCATATCCGGCTATGCCCTCTGTTGACGCACTTGCAAACAACCTTGAATAATAGCCGTTCTTATAAGAGCTAGGATCGCCATATCCCTTGCAAGACAAAGTTACATATTGTTGTACGTTGTCAACGGTCAAAGCAATGCGATTATCGTCTTCTTTATCACAAGCGACAAATGAACATGTGACAAACATCGACAAAATCAATACCAGAAAAATACATACTATTGTAGTTTTACGTTTCATTATTTTCTCCCCCGTAATTATTAAGTACTTTTGTACTTGTTTCAATTATATTAAGTCTTTTAATACTTGTCAAGTACAAAAATACTTATTTGTATTATTCTTTGAGTATGTTCAAAGATATCATAAAAGATTTGAGGGAATCACAAGATATGAGCCAATACGAACTCGCAAAGGCGCTGCAAGTGAGTCAGTCCGCCGTTGCGAAATGGGAACTCGGAAAAACAGAACCCACGTCATCGGCTCTTGTTTCGATTTCAAAATTCTTTGGTGTCAGCGCGGATTACTTGCTTGAATTGGAAGACGAGTTTGGCAACAAGAAATGATTAAATGCCACCTGATGATGTAAACCCATTGGTATGATATAAACAAATCCCACCTATGCGAGGTGGGTTTTTAAAATATAAAATTTTCTACCAAAACGGCGAGAATTTGATTAAATAATATCTTTTCCAAAACGGCGAGAATTTGATTAAATAATATCTTTTCCAAAACGGCGAGAATTTGATTAAATTATATCTTCCTCAAAACGGCGAGAATTTGATGGATTTTTGACGTTTCTTTCGGGGTTCTGAAAATCCTAGTGTACGCGGCGCACACTGCACTTTTGAAATCACATTATCGGGGGCGATAATGCTCACTCTTTTGCTTGTGTGCGCCTTTTCCCCTCGGGTACACAGTATCCCGCGGGGTCCCCATATTTTCGCTCGGAATGACAAAAAGTGCGTTGCACGGAATACTAATAAACAAGCACCCTTTTGGGTGCTTAAATATTAACTCCCCCCAAAACGGCGAGAATTTGATTAAATCATATCTTTTCCAAAACGGCGAGAATTTGATGCCATTTAGCCCCACAAGTACAAGTATCTTGCGGGGGCCCCGTGACATTTCTTGACGGGTTCGTGCGAAGGGGCGAGAATTTTATAATAAAATATAAATCTTAAAACGGCGAGAATTTGATGGATTTTTGGGGTTCTTTGCAGGTTCCGAAAACCCTAGTGTACTGAGCGTACACGAGTTTTCGGGTTCTGTAAAAACGCCGAAAAGGCGCGAATTGTCGCCGTTTTAATTGTATTGGTTTTGAAGCAAGTCGAGCATCTCCCTGCTCCCGCCGACAAGCAACGTATCGCCGTCAAGCAAAGGTTCGTCCGCGGCGAAGTTGACGATGACGTCGTTGTCGCGCTCGACCGCAAGAACGTTGACGTCGTATTTTTTGCGGATATCCAGCGTCACAAGGGAGCTTCCCGCCCAACTTGACGGAAGTTCCATTTCGATAATACTGTATTTGCTGCTTATGGTCATTATGTCGTGCAGCAAGGGGTTGGCAAGGCGTGCGCCCATTTTTTCGCCCATTTCCATTTCGGGAATGACGACCTCGTCCGCGCCGACGCGTTCCAGAACCATTTTATGTTTAAGGTTTTCGGCCTTTGCGATGACCTTCTTGACGCCGATTTCCTTGCAGGTGAGCGCGCACAAAACGCTTGCTTCCAGGTCGCTTGCGATGCCGATAATGACGACGTCGAAGTTTTCGATGCCGAGCGCGCGCAAAGTGCGTTCGTCGGTAACGTCGGCGACGACGGCGTGCGTGGTGTACTCGTGCGCTTCCGTGATGACCTCTTCTTTTATATCGACGGCAAGGACTTCCTCGCCTTTTTCAAACAAGGTTTTCGCGACGGTCGAGCCGAATCTGCCAAGTCCGATTACCGCAAATTGTTGATTTTTCGATTTTTTGTTTTTCATAAAATAAACCTCCGCTTATCCGATAAGAATTTTGGCATCGGGGTATTTGATATTTGCCGATTGTTTTTTTGTATTCAAAAGCGCGGTGCCGATTGTCAGCGGCCCGAGACGACCGATGAACATCGAAAAACACAGCGTAATGAGCGCGGGTGTATGGAGCGATGTCGTGAGCCCTGCCGATACGCCGACCGTGCCGAACGCGCTGAACGCCTCGTACATGCTGTCGATAACGGACAACCGCACGCCGTACGCCGCCTCCGTCGCCCAGATTATGAGAGCCTGCGCGAAAGAACCCAGGAAATATGCCGTCGTAACGACCGCCGCGCGTTTTATCGTCCTTGTGTTGATTGTTTCCTTGCCGACAACGACTTCGTCGCGGCCACGGAATACGGACGCGAACAACATAATCATAACGAAAATGGTTGTGGTTTTTACGCCGCCGCCCGTCGATGCGGGACACGCGCCGACGAACATAAGCACCATCGTCGCGACCTTTGCGCCGTCCGTGAGATTTGCCTGATCTATCGACGTCCAGCCCGCCGTCCTTGCCGTCGTCGACTGGAAAAACGCGTTAAGGACTTTGTCGCCCCAGTCCATCGGACCGAGCGTACCGGGATTGTTCCATTCGATACCGAGTATCACCGCCGCGCCGACAACAAGCAAAATCGCCGTCATCGAAAGCGAAACGCGCGTGTGAAGCCGAAGCGGTCTGTTTCTCTTTTTCCTTAATATGTCGTTGAAAACCAAAAAGCCGAGCCCGCCCGATATGATAAGCACCATTACGGTGATAAGCACGACGGGATCGTGCGAAAATGCCGAAATGCTGGAAAACGCGCCGTAGTCTTTGCCCATTATGTCGATGCCCGCGTTGCAGAACGACGAAACCGCCGTGAACAACGAAACGTATATGCCGCGCGCGCCGAGTGCGGGGACAAGCCTTGTCATAAGCATAAGCGTGCCGAACCCTTCAAAAATGAACGTGAACGCAATGATTCGTTTTGTCAGTTTCACAACGCCTTTCAGGCTGTCCTGGTCAAGCGACTCCTGAATCGTCATGCGCTCTTTCAGGCTGATTTTCTTGCCGACAAGCATAAACATAAACGTCGTCGTGGTCATGAACCCGAGACCGCCGATTTGTATGAGCAACAAAACGACGATTTGTCCGAAAATCGACAGCTGAGTTGCGGGATCTATGACGGTAAGCCCCGTCACGCACACCGCGGTCGTCGACGTGAACAACGCGGGAACAAAGCCGATTGTCTTTCCGCTTGCCGAAGAAAACGGAAGCACCAGCAAAATCGTCCCGACGGCGATGACGCCCAAAAACCCGAGCACGATATATCGCGCGGGAGTCATAAAATTCTTAATTTTTTTGCCGACAGCCTTGAACAACTGCCCTGTTTTTTCTTTCATCAATCCTTAATTTCCCAGTCGATCGGCGCGATACCGTTCTTTTCCAAAAACTCGTTCGTCCTTGAAAACGGCTTGCTGCCGAAAAACCCGTTGTATGCAGAAAGCGGACTTGGATGTGCGCTTTCGATAACGTAATGTATCGGATTTGTAATATATTGCTTTTTCGAACGAGCGTTTGCGCCCCACAGTATAAAGACTATCGGGGTGTCCCGCTCGTTAAGTTTTTTGATTATGTCGTCGGTAAAAATCTGCCAGCCGCAGTTTTTGTGGCTGTTGGCAAGGTGCGCGCGCACCGTCAATACCGAGTTCAGAAGAAGCACGCCCTGCTTTGCCCAACTTTCAAGACAACCGTGCGGCGCGGGCGAAATGCCCAGATCGCTTTTCAGCTCCTTGTAAATATTGACAAGCGACGGCGGAATATCCACTCCTTTTTTCACCGAGAAGGAAAGTCCGTGAGCCTGCCCTTCTTCGTGATAAGGGTCTTGTCCGATTATCACCGCTTTGACGGCGTAATAATCGGTGTATTTCAGCGCGTTGAATATGTCGTACATCGACGGATAGCAGACGTGATGTGAATATTCGTCTTTCAGAAATTCGCGGATTTTAAGGTAGTTCTCTCCCGAAAACTCGTCCTTCAAAATCTCGTCCCAGCTGTTGCCGATGCTCACCATAAATTATTTCAGTTCCTCGTATTTTCTTGCCATCATGGCGTCGATATAGGAAAGCGCGTCTTCGTACTTCACCTTTTCCGCCGAAAGCGTCGCGCGGTCGGTAACTTCGATTTCGTCGTTTTGAAGTCCGCGGGGGCTTACCACGACGCGTATAGGCATACCCATAAGGTCGGCGTCGGCGAATTTCACGCCGTTCGAGACGTTTTCGCGGTCGTCAAGAAGCACGTTCACGCCTTTTTTCATAAGCGCGTCGTACAGCGCAAAAGCCTTTTCGCGGACATTTTGGTCGTCGATACGCAAGGGGCAGATATGAACCTTGTAAGGCGCAACGGTGATTGGCAGAATAAGCCCTGCTTTGTCGTTGCTTTCCTGCGCGATTGCGGCGATTGCACGGCCTACGCCGATACCGTAACATCCCATAATGGGATTGACGGCTTCGCCTTTTTCGTTAAGCACGGTCATGCCCATGCTCTTTGTGTATTTCGTGCCGAGTTGGAAAATGTTGCCGATTTCGATGCCGTTTTCAAGGTGCAGCGGTTTTCCGCAAACGGGGCATTTATCGCCTGCTTTCACTTTTGCGATATCGACGAAGCATTTGGGCTTAATATCGCGCGCGACGTTCACTCCTTTCACGTGGTACAGCGGTTTGTTTGCGCCGGTAACCATATTGTGCGCGCCTTCCAAAGACTTATCGAAAACGACGATTCCGTCTTTCAGGTCAAGCCCGATTGGCCCGATATTTCCCGCGACGAGCCCCGATTCTTCGTCGGCTTCCCACGGGACGATGTTTTTCATAATCGCTTTTTTGAGTTTGGCTTCGTTGACTTCCAAATCGCCCCTGATAAACGCGACGACAACCGTCTTTTCGCCCTTCACGGCGTAAACGACCGCCTTTATCGTCTGATAAGGCTGAACTTTCAAAAACGCCGAAACTTCCGCAATGTCTTTGGCGTCGCCGGTGAAAACCTCTTCCTTTTCCGCGTCCGCGCCGAAATCGACCTCGGGACGTACGCCCGTCGCGACTTCCATATTCGACTTGTATCCGCACTCGTCGCAAAGCACGAGCGTGTCTTCGCCGACCTCTGTCAGCAGCATAAACTCGTGAGCGATACTGCCGCCCATCATACCGCTGTCCGACTTGACCGCGATGAATTTTTTCAGCCCGATACGGCGGAATATGTTGTTGTATGCGTCGTATTCCTTGTAATAATGCTTTTCAAGGTCCTCCTGCGTCATATGGAACGAGTACGCGTCTTTCATCGTGAATTCCCTGACGCGGATAAGTCCGCCGCGGCAACGAGGCTCGTCGCGGAACTTCGTCTGAATCTGATAAATCATAAACGGAAGCTGATTATAACTCGAAACGGTGTTTTTTGCAAGGTGTACCGCCGCTTCTTCGTGCGTCATTCCGAGAAGCATATCTTTGCCGCTTCTGTCCTTAAACCGCACCATCTCGCTGCCGATGCTTGAATATCTTCCCGACTGCTCCCAGAGTTCCCTGGGCATAACGACGGGGAATTTCACTTCCTGTCCGTCGATTTTGTTCATTTCGTCGCGGATAATGTCTTCGATATTCTTCGCCATAAGCTGGGCGGGAGAAGTAAGCGAGAAAATGCCGTTTGCAACCGGCTTGATATACCCCGCGCGGGCAAGCAGCGCGTGGCTTAAAATGGTAACGTCCGCAGGGGCTTCCTTAACGCGTTCCCCCACAAGTTTCGATAAAAGCATAATGCCTCCGATAAAAAGTCGTAAATATTAAAGATATACAAAGTATATACTTATTTTATAATTTAGGCAAGGATTTGACGAAAATATAAACTTTGCGGGATTTTTCAAACTTTTTCGGAAAAATAAAAAGACGCGCCGTCGCACGTCTTTTATCGTTGATTTTCTTATAGCAAGCGTGAATAATAAGAACGATTGCTATACTAAACATCGAGTTTCATCCACTCGCCTTTGATCCAGCCTTTCTTTTCAAAAAGGATTCTGAACAGCAACGACACGAATGCGGGAATTACGAACATCAAAAACACGATGCCAAGCGCGATATTCGCGTCCGACACAACGCCTTTCGACGCCTCGACCGCGCCGAACACGCCGACGAGTCCGCTTGTGCCCATACCGCCGCCGCCCGCGGTACAACGAAGTTTGAACACGCACGTCGCAATCGGACCTACGATTGCGGAGGCAATAATCGGCGGCACAAAAATGAGCGGGTGTTTCATAATGTTGGGGATCTGCAACATGCTGGTGCCGATACCTTGCGAGATAAGTCCGCCGACGCCGTTTTCTTTGAAAGTCATCACGGCAAAGCCAACCATTTGCGCCGCGCATCCGACGACAGCCGCGCCGCCCGCAAGCATCATCGCATCCGACGTACTTCCCGACGCAATCGCAATCCATATCGCCGCAGAAGACGTGGGCATCGTCAAAAGTATGCCCATCACGACGGATATCACAACGCCCATAATAAAAGGTTGCGCCGTCACCGAAATTTCAATGAATTTTTGAATTACTTTTATGAACCAGATTGCGGGATATGCGACAAACATTGAGATTATCGTCACAAACATAACCGTTAAAGGTACGATTAAGATATCAAGTTTGGTTTTGCCTTGTACCAACAATACAATTTCCAAAGCGATAAGAGTCGATACGTACGAGCCGATGGGATTACCGGGCGCGCCCACTTTGAACGCCGTTATCGAGCCCGCCACCGCTTTCAACGAAAAACTTCCGTCGGACAAAAGATTGTAAACTTTGTCGGGCAAAAACGCCCCCAAAAATCCCGCGACCGCACACGCAAAAACCACAAGGTCGGGCGCTTTCAGTTTCTTGGCGATACCGACGCCGATGCCCGCGCCCATAAGCGTGCAGGCGATGTTTCCGATGAGAATAAGCAGTGCGCCGAATCCCGAATTCGCGCCGCACCAACTGCCGATCTGCTTAAATATCGTCCCTGCGATAAGCGTGACGAACAGTCCTTGCGCCATTCCCGAAAACGCGTCGATGAAGTAACGATTCGCATACTTTTTGACGACGGTTTTCCACTTCTTTTCGGGTTCTTTCTGCTGAAATACGACGGGGTTTGTTTCGATTTCGGGAATAACGTTCACGGGTTCGGATTTCATTTTCCTTTCTCCTTTATGCAGACTTTGCGTTGCGCCTTTTGTCCGCGACCTTATCAAGTTAATAAGATTTTAATGAATTATCTTATAAAAGTCAAACCATATTCCCCCTTTCGGCGTTTTTCCGCCGTATCTTTCGTCGTTTTTTGTTTTTTAATAAAAAATCCCGCAATCTCGTTGCGGGAATTTCGTTTTGTTTTGAAAAATTAGAGGGCGGTTCACATTATCGTCTTTTCGCCGCGGAAAAGTTGCTGGCGTTCCTGCATATACCGCATCGTATCGACCGTCACGTTAAGCGCGCTTTTGAAGGCTTTGTCGTATGCCGACGAAAGTTCGTTGTCGCCTTTTTTGAGTTCGATCGTAGTCGTGGGGATTTTGCGCCGAGCAAACGGCGTGCTGTCGGTGAAAAGCGTTTCGCTGTATCTGAACGCCACGTCGTCGCACACTTCCTTAATCGCTTTGAACGCCACGTTGTTGATTTTCAGGTCGTAAATGTTTTTGTACTGTCTGTCGCCCTGTATCACGACGTTGTCGCAATCGCCTACTTTTGAAAAGTTTATCACGACGGGGTTTATCAGTGATTCGTCCCTGCCGTAGTGTTGCAATATGAGTTGTTCCGCGCCCTTTGCGCCGCATTCTTTCGCGCCGAAACACGCAAGCACGACTTTCGTATTGTCGGGGATAAGTTCGGGATGCAGCCTTAAATAGTCCGCAACCGCAAGGGATACCCCCGCCGCCTGCAATCCTTCGTGTCCGATGTTGCTGTTGCGCTTTTTGTATGAAAACATCGTGACAAGATAAAATATCGCAAGTCCGCAGAATATCGTCGGGAATAAAAACATCACCGCTTTGTCGCCGACGTTTAAGTGCGGCAGACATATCGCGACAATTTCAAACACGAGAAGCACGGGTATGCTGATTATCGACAACGCCTTGAACGCGCGTGAAATCCATTTCGGCAGGTTTTTATCTTTCAGGAACATTACGGCGTCCGACCTGTCCATATCGCTGTCGTAGTGGCTGCCGATGACAAGCGTGTTTTCGGCAGGGGCTTTCGCCTCGATTGACGACAATACGTTGTACGACGTGCGCTTCGGGAAAAGCGCGTTGAACGTGTTTTTGTTTGTCAGAACCTGTACGAAAAGCATTGCGCCGACAAAAACGGTAACAAGCATTGACAGCGCAAGAAAACCGTATGCGACGGCTTTGTCGTCGATAAGCACGCCCACGATATAAAACGCAAGCGCGATCGCGAAAATCACCCCGTAAACGGGTATGCCGAATCGTCCCGCAAGCGGCGCGACGGTGGTGGGTTCCGTCCTTGCCGGAAGCCCTAAAATCTTTTCGTAAAGCTCACGTATTTTTACCGCGCCTTTCTTTTCGTCAACGCTTGTCGCAATCCTGACGGGCGCGGCGGTTTCAACCTTTTCCACAAAAGTGTCGGCGATGATGTTCGCCCTTTTAAGGTCGACTTCCGACGGCGTTATGTTGCCGTTTTCGGGCTTTATATTGTCGTTTTCAACGTTTAACATCGTTTTTTACTCATAGAACAGAATGTCGCCGTAAGACGGGAACGGCCATTCTTTCTTCTCGGTGATAAGTTCGAGCTTGTCCACGCTTTCACGCAGTCTGTTCATTGCGACAAGGACTTTGTCGCGATAACACACCGCCTGTTTTTCAAAATCTTCAATCGACTTTGCCTTTGCAAGAGCGTGTTCAAGGTCGGTCGTGCGACGATCGGTTTCGTCGATAAGTTTATCGGTTTCGGCAAGCAGCCTTTCGTCCGCCGCCCCGAATTTCTGATTTATTTTCCTTACGTCTTTCAGGTATGCCGCAAGTTTTCCTTCCGTTCTCATGACCGCGGGCAGAATTTGTTTCCTTGCGATATTTCGCATTGCAAGAGCCTCGATATTGACGGTCTTTGCGTAATTTTCGACAAAGATTTCATAGCGGCTCGTAAGTTCCTTTTCGCTTAAAACGCCGTTCCTTTCATAAAGATTGACAATATCCTTGTCCAGCATACATCTGAACGCGTCAAGGCTGTTGGACGTCATATGAAGACCGCGGCGTTTCGCTTCTTCCACCCATTCCTTGCTGTAATTGTTGCCGTTATAGATAATGCGGCCGTGCGCGCGGATATAAGACACGATGATTTCCGACAACGCGTGGTCAAGGTCTTCGCCCGATTTTGTCTTTTCTTCGATTTCGTCGGCGATACGGCGCACCATTTCGGCGGTTATCGTGTCAAGGACGATTATGGACGTCGCAAGCGACGCGCTGCTTCCGACCATACGGAATTCAAACTTGTTCCCCGTGAACGCAAACGGCGAGGTGCGGTTTCTGTCGGTGTTGTCCTTTTTGAGTTTCGGGAAAGACGGCAGCCCCATTTTGATGTACTCTTTGACTTTCGTAACGGCGGTTTTGCCTTCTTTCAGCGTTTCAAACGCCGAGTAAAGGTCGTTGCCGACGAAAACCGAAATTATCGACGGGGGCGCTTCGTTTCCGCCCAGACGGTTGTCGTTTCCCGCGCTTGCCGCGCTCATTCTGACAAGGTCGGCATATTCGTCCACGCCCGCGATGACCGCAAGTATCATAAGCATGAATATGCGGTTTTCGGCGGGATTGCTGCCGGGCTCCAGCAGGTTCACTCCCGCGTCCGTCATTATCGACCAGTTGTTGTGTTTGCCGCTGCCGTTGACGCCGTTGAAAGGCTTTTCGTGCAGAAGACACGCAAGGTCGTGCTTTTCCGCAACCTTTTTCATCGTTTCCATGATAAGCTGGTTCTGGTCGGTCGCGATGTTTGCGGACGTGAAAATCGGCGCAAGCTCGTGCTGAGCGGGCGCGACTTCGTTATGCTCCGTCTTTGCGGCGATGCCGAGTTTCCAGAGTTCGCGATTCAGATCTTCCATAAAAAAGGCGACGCGGTCACGGATTGTCGCGTAATACTGGTCGGACTTTTCCTGTCCTTTTGCGGGGGGCGCGCCGAACAAAGTACGTCCTGCGTACTTCAAGTCTTCGCGCTGCATATAGTGGTTTTTGTCAATCAAAAAATATTCCTGCTCGCCGCCGACGACGGGAGTAACTTTTTTGGTTTCGTTGTCGCCGAGAATCCTTAAAAGCCTTAAAACCTCGCGATTTAAAACGTTCATACTGCGAAGGAGCGGGGTTTTTTTGTCAAGCGCCTCACCGGTGTAGGCGCAAAACGCCGTCGGTATGCACAGTACGCCCGCGCCGCCCTTTGAACGCTTGATAAACGCCGGGGAACTGCAATCCCATACGGTGTAGCCGCGCGCCTCGAACGTGGCGCGGATTCCGCCCGACGGGAAACTCGACGCGTCCGCCTCGCCCTTTGAAAGACTTTTGCCCGAAAATTCCAAAAGTACCTTTCCGTCTTTGTCGACGGAAATGAAACTGTCGTGCTTTTCCGCCGTGTATTCCGTCATCGGCTGGAACCAGTGCGTGAAATGCGTCGCGCCCTTTTCGACAGCCCACGTCTTCATTGCCGCGGCAACTTCGTCGGCAAGACTCCTCGGCAGTTCGTCGCCGCGCGCGATAACGTCTTTCAGCGCGCGATACGCGTCTTCCGACATATATCGCTGCATCACTTCGTCGGTGAACACTTCTTCCTGAAAAATATCTTTGATGTTCAGTCTTTCGTAATAAGCCATAAAAAATCCTTTTTCGATTTAATTACTATATTATAGCCTTAATAAGTTAATATAGTCAATGATTTTTCCTTAATAAAAACGGGCGCGGTTTTCGCGCCCGACATTTTTCGTTATGCCTTTTTTATCGTAAATCCGTCTTTCGTGTCGACAAGAATAAACCCTTTGTCCGCGATTTCTTTCCTGATTTCGTCGGCGAGAGCGTAGTCCTTTTCGGCTTTCGCCGCCTTTCTCTTTTCCGCAAGCGCGAAAATTTCTTCGGGGACGGACACGTTGTCTTCGGCGTCGGCTTTGTCGTATTTTTTCAAAAATTCTTTTGCGTCCGCGCGGAACAATCCAAGGATATCGTAGTTTTCACGGATTGCGTTGATATCTTCGATTGCGGTTACGTCGCCGTCTTTCAACTTCTTTCTGACGGTTTTGAAATATCCGAAAAGATTGCTTATCGCAAGCGCGGTGTTGAAATCGTCGTCCATGCAATTTACAAAGTCTTCTCCGATTTTTTCGGTCTTTTTGCTGCTTTCAAGCCTGGATTTTTCGGCTTCTTCCAAAACTCTGTAAAAGTCGACAAGGTGTTTTTCGGCGGTGGGGAACAAATCGTCCGTAACGTTAATGTCGGCGCGGTAGTTCGTCTGCAACAGCGCGAATTTTATCGTTTCCGCCGAATACTTTTTCAACAAGTCTTCAAGGAGCAGACTGTTGCCCAAAGACTTGCTCATTTTTTGTCCGTTGACCTTGATAAGCCCGTTGTGAATCCAGTATTTCACGAATTTTTTGCCGGTAAGCGCCTCGGACTGCGCGATTTCGTTTTCGTGATGCGGGAAAATAAGGTCGCGGCCGCCGCCGTGTATGTCGATTTGGTCGCCGAACGCCGCGCGGTTCATTGCCGAACATTCGATATGCCAGCCGGGACGTCCTTTGCCCCACGGGCTGTCCCACGAGATTTCGCCCTCTTTTGCGGACTTCCAAAGCGCAAAGTCCAGCGCGCTTTTCTTGTTGTCTTCGTTTTCGATGCGGACGCCGGAAAACGCTTCTTCGGTTTTTCTGTTGCTGAGCGCGCCGTAGGACGGGAATTTTTCGACGGAGAAATACACGTCTCCTTCTGGCGTTGCGTAGGCGTACCCTTTTTCTTCCAGCCCCTTTATGAAGTCAATGATGTTGTCGATATTGCACGTCGCTTTCAGCCAGATGTCGGGATCGTCCACGTCGAACTCACGCATAACTTTGTCGATGCGTTTTATCATCATTGCCGCGTACTTGTCGGCAGGGATTCCCGTCTCTTTCGATTTTGCGATAATCTTATCATCGACGTCGGTGTAATTCCTCGCATACGTTACGTCAAAGCCCCTTTTCACAAGGTACTTTCTGATGATGTCGTAAATGAGCGCCTGATATGCGTGGCCGATGTGAGCGTCGCCCGAAACGGTGATGCCGCACGCGTACATATTTATTTTGTTGCCCGAAAGCGGAATAAGTTCTTCCTTTCTTCTTGTCAACGTATTGTATACTTTAACCATACTTTTTCTCCTTTAATCTGTCGTTTCGGTTGATTTTGTGTTTTCTTCGTTTGCAATCGAATAACGCGAACAGTTGATGCCCGAAAGGTTTTCGATTTGCGTTAGCCTTGCGTTTATGCGGCGAAGTTCTTCCAGTACGGGGTCGGGAAGTTCCACCTGGTTTAAGCTGTCCACGCGCTTTCCGTCCTGCTTTACGATGCGCCCGGGAACGCCCACGACCGTGCAGTTTTCGGGCACCGGTTTCAGCACCACACTGCCCGCGCCGATCTTACTTCCCTTGCCGACGGTGAAAGGCCCAAGGACTTTTGCGCCCGCCGCAATCACGACGTTGTCCTCGATCGTGGGGTGTCGTTTGCCCGCGTCTTTGCCCGTGCCGCCAAGCGTTACTCCCTGATAAAGCGTAACGTTGTTGCCGACTTCCGCCGTTTCGCCGATGACGACTCCCGCGCCGTGGTCGATGAACACTCCCTTGCCGATTGTCGCGCCCGGGTGAATTTCAATGCCCGTCCAGAACCGCACGTGTTGCGAAATTACCCGCGCAAGGAATTTCATTTTGTGTCTGTAACACCAGTTTGCGGGACGATGCCACATAAGCGCCTTTACCCCGGGATAGGTAAACAGCACCATAATTTTGCTTGTCGCGGCAGGATCTTTTTCCATTGCCGCCGCCACGTAACTTTTGAGATATCCCGACATTTTTACCTTCCTTTAATAAAAAATCCGTCCGAAAAGTTTCCTTTAAGGACGGGCTGAAATTAACTCCGTTGTTCCACCTCAATCAAGGATAGCGCAATAACGTTTGCGCGCACGCACGGGCATTTCCTCCCGTAAGGCTCAAAACCGCACTTCCCGCATTTATCCAAAAAACCTTGCAGCCAAAGGGTTTTCTCTCTTGATGGCGTCCTGCGCTACTCTTGTTTCTCATCGCCTGTGAGTTTAGTATATTATATTTATTATTATGCGCGTTGTCAAGTGGTTGTTTTCTCTCTGATATTTTCCGCCTTTTCGTTATTGTTTTTTGCGCTTTTCAAGGAGTTCCGACGGCACTCCCGCAAAAATTTTTCCCGTCTTTCCAAAATCGTGTATCATCGTAAATCCGTACTTTTCGTAAAACCTGATGCCGCCCGCGTTGTCGCCGCCAACGCCCAAATGCACGCCTTTCACGCCCTTTTCGGCAAGGTAATCCATAAGTGCGTCCATAAGTTTCGCTCCGTATCCTTGGTGTTGCGCCTCGGGCAAAATGTCGATATGCAAATGCGCGGGATATTTTTTCGCGTCCATATACAAACTTTGGCGGAATGCGAAAAAGTGCGTGAACGCTTCAATCCTTGAAAGTTTCCTGACGCGCGGCATAACGTATTTGGTGAACGTTTTCACAAAGGTTTTGTAATCAAGACTTGACAGAATATATCCGACCGCAACGTCGTCTTCGTCCCGCGCAAGAATAAAAATTCCGTCGGGCTCGAACTCGGTATAATAGTCGGCGTAAAGCGTCGCGACAAGTTCCGGATTTTTGACGTATGCGGGCGCGGTCGCCGTAAGGTGGCAAATCTTCCTTACGTCGTCGCGATCCGATTCTCTGTATTTCCTGATATGGCAGGTCATGATAAGCTGAAATAGATTATCGGCTTGCCCGTTGTTGCGTCGACGCCGACTTTAAGTCCTTTGAAGAACTCGCTTGCCGTCAGGTCTTTGCCGCCGTTTGCGGTTTTTATCGCGTCAAGCGTTGTTTCCGACATTCCGAGATTGCCCCAGGCGTTAAGTTCACGCAAGGTTGCGACTTTGATTTTGTCGGAAACTTCGGCTTCGATTGAAGAAATCTTGCTGTTTCCGAGACCGTATAAAACGCTGTTTTTGTCGTTAAGTTCCATCACGTCGCCGATACGCATATCTTTCACGATTTTGTCCATCGTGCCGCTGTCGGCAAGGTCCTTAACGGTCATCGTTGCCATTTTTGAAAGGATTTTGTCGGATTCGCCGTTATAAATGCAGGCATAGTATTCGGTTGCGGTTTCGCCGTCAAACTTATAGCGTTTGTAGTCGGACAATTTATAAAGATTTCCGTTGTACTTAAAGTATGCTCCGTCGGTTTCTGCTACCCCGTGTTCGTTGTAAAGCGTCCCGAACTTGATATGGTCGTTAACCGGAGTGCCGTCTTGTTCTTTGTCAAGATATACGTAATCGCCGTTGTTGTTTCTGACGTAGCCTGCTTCCAGGAACAGGTTGCCGTCCTTATAATATGCGACGTGTTGCCCGATTTTTTCGTAACTTGTTGCAACCGCCGTGTCGAAATCTGTCGCTTTGACGTAAACTTTGCCGTCGATTTCCAGAACGTCCGAAAGCGTTGCTCCGTTGACGACTTCGTCGACGCCCGTCGAAAGAGTGCCGATGGTTTTGTCCTGCAATCCGACAAGCACGCCCGAACTTGCCTTATCGACAATCACGTACTGCGTGACACCCGCTGCAATCGTGCCTGTTGCGCGCACGAATTTAATGTCCGTGTCGGGATCGGTCTCCACGTAACCCACGTTGAACGTTCCCGCGTATTCGGGGGCTGCGTAAACGTCGGTAAGCGAGATATACTTCCTGACGCTTGTGTCGTCGATTTCCGCCGCCGTCGCGACTCTTAATTTATATCTTTCTTTGACTTCAACGACTTCCTTTAAGAGCGTGCTGTTGACAACGTTGTCCATACGGGCGGCAATGTTGTTTACGCCGATTGTCGAAAGTTTTTTGACGACAGCGTTTCCGTCGCCTTTGTATACTCTCTTATATTCAGCCGTTTCGCCCGCCGCCGCAAGACGGAAAAATCCGTTTTCGCCGTGTGCATCAAGGTCAAGGATAAATTTCGCGTCGGCAGTCGAGTCCAAAACAAACACGTCGCCGTCGATATCCATTACGCTTGAAAGTCGCGCGGCGTTTACAAGGTCGTCGATACCTGCGGTTTGCAACTCGCCGATGGTCTTGTCTGCAAGCGCGACGACAACGCCGTTGCTTGCCTTTTCGGTGATGTTGTATCTGTCGCCAAAGCCGATAAGTCCGTCCTTATATTTCACAAGATATACGGTTTTATCCCCGTCTTTTGCAGTGATAAACGTGCCGGAGTATTCTTTGCCCGCGGAAAGTGCAGGAAGCGCGATATATGCGCCGTCCGTCGCTTTTTCTGCGGTCGTGACGGAAACAACCTTCATAATATCGCCGACTTTGACGTTCTTGACGTCTTTGTCGATTTCGGAAATTTTGCTGTCTTTCAGCCTTTTCAGAATGTCCGCGCTGTCGTCGGTAATCTCGATGACCTGACCGAGTTTCATATCGCCGATCGCGCCGTCAAGGGTGTTGAGAGTTTCGTCCGCAAGCGCTTTAAGGACGGGCTCGCTCTTCCCGACGTGGACAAGCGCGCACATTATAAGGTCGGGGGTTTCCTGCTTAACAAGTTCTTCCTTTTCATATTGCGCGTGGCTGCTGTATCCGTAGGTTTCGGGGGTTGTGTTCACAAAGCCGTCCGTCGCCTCTACGTATCCGCGCCATTCGATAACTTCTTTATATTGCGCGGGATCGGTGCCTTCGATTTTCGTGCGGATTGCCGCGCCGTAACGATAGTTCGTGCCGGCGACGTCTTTTGTATATTTGAAATAATACATTCCGTCTTCGTTTTCAACGGTGCAAGCCCTGTCCGCATATCTTTTTGTAATTTTAATTTGGTTGTCGTCAACAAGCACGACGTACGCCAGACCAAAGCGGTTTCGTTTGCCGCTTATATCGTATCTGTTGTTGAAATCGGGAAGTTCCTTAATAAGTTCCCAGTTGCCGTCGTCGCTGACTTTTATCGTGCCTTCTTCGCGGTTTAATTTATAATAGGTTTTTGCGGGGTCTTTCGCTTCCGTATTTACGAATTTGAAAAATTCGCTTGTGCCGTCCGCTTCGATAAGTTGCTTTAACTTAATCTCGCCGCCGCTTTCTTTTTTGTATAATACCGCGCCAGTGTTATCCCATTCGGCATAAAAATCACGGTCGAAATCGGGCAAAACGTCTTCAAACTTAATGTCGTTTATCGCGGAATTGAGATCGCCTATTTTCACGTTTGCGACAGTGTCCAGCACGCCGCCCGCGCCGAACGACACGCCGAGAAGATATTGCATTTCGGCAATGGTCATTTCATTGATTTCCAACGATTTAAGCAGCGCGTTGAATCCGTCGATGACAGGCTCCGAAATATGTTCCTGCACAATCGGCTTGCTTGCAAGCCCCGTGGTCGTGTCGATACCCGTCTTTTTCAGAACGTCGCCAAGCGTAAAGCAGTTAAGCACGACTTTCAGATTATTGTCTTTGAAAACGTCCGCGACCTTCATTGCGCCAAGCGTTTCGCGACTTTTGGCGTCCACCGTGATTTCAAGCGAGTTTTCAAGGATTTTGATGATGTCGATGCCGAAAATACGCTTCGCGTCGGACACCGTCGTCTCCTTGATGTTGCCGCCTTTCACCATATCGTAAATGTCAAGTATGGATTTGTTGCGGATTTCAGCGTCCTTGTCGATGAAAGTGAATTCCTGCTTTGTGTAGTTTTCCACGTCGTTGACGGAAACCGCCGCCACCGCGTAGTACACCACGCCCGCAATCGTACCGCCGACAAGCAATACGCCCACGACAAGCCCTAAAATGAATGTAAGAAATTTTCCAAAACCGCCTTTCATAGTTCCTCCGATATATCGTAACGAAACAATATCGCATTTTTTATTTTTTACTAATAATTATAATACTATATCAAAAATATATTTGCAAGCGATATGTATTTTTTATATACAATATAGAATTCCACCGCTGTTCGGTTTTTGGAAACCACGCTTTTCAAAAGCCGTGAAAGGGGAATTCAGGGTTAGCAGCGCGCGGGTTCCCTGAATGGGGAAAACAACACAAAAAAAAGCACCCACTTGGGGTGCTTTAATATTTTTGTTAAAACGGAAAGAAATCGATAGATTTTTGATGTTTCTTTTGGGGTTCTGAAAATCCTAGTGTACTAATGCGTACACGGATTTTCAGGTTCCCGAAAAAACTCAAAAAGGTGCGATTTATTTTCGTTTTTGGTCTTCTTTTGCGCCGATTTTCTTGATAGTCCTATACACCGCTTCGATACCGCCCTCGAAAACGCTGGTCTTTAAGCGGTCCGACTTATCGTTGGAAGTGTGGTAATAATTGGTGGCGATGGGGTTTTGCGCGGCGAAGGTGATGGTTTTTACACCTGCGCGGCAGAACGGGGTGCTGTCGCAACCGCCGACGGGATTCCATATTCTGCCCGTCTTTTTGACAAGACCGAGTTCCTGCAAGGATTCGTAAAGCATATCGCCGAGTTCCATATCGAATTTGCACATTTGCGCGGCGTCGCCCTGAATGACCTCGAAGTAATCTTCGTCGGAGATGCTGTCGACGTTGATCTGATAGCAATTTTTGAGCATACCGTCGTCTTTATGGTGTTTCACGAACGCGCGCGAGCCGCGGAGACCGGATTCTTCGCAAGCCATAGCGGCGCAGATAAGACGGCAGTTTTCGGGCAAATCTTCGGGGTGCGCGCTGAAATGTTTTGCGATTTCCTGATTCAAGCCGATGCCCGTAAGGTTATCCATACAGCCGGGGGACGCGATGGTTTTGTCGTGCGACAGGAATTGCGTGATGAAGTAAAGCCCCGGAATGCAGACGATGGGAAGGATATATCCGACGTATGCATACCATTTCCAGGTGGTGATGGTTGCGGCGTTTGTCCACAAGGGATGAGCGTACGCCCCGCCCGCGGCAAACTGCAACACGAATCCGAACACAAGAATCGAAAGGAGCCCTACGACGCCGTAAACGATTTTCGGAATGAACGTTTTGGGGTTTTTCTTTGCAAGGTTCCAGTTCCAGCTGCTGTCGTAGTGCGCGGACAACACGATGGTATAGTCTGTCTTGCCTGACAAAGGCTCCTGCACGGTATAGAAGTTTTCGGTGTCTTTCTTTTTCCAAAGGAAGTCGAAAATCTGCGTGTAGAAACCGCCCATAAGCGCGAAGTATATGAAGCAAAGCGCAGCGATTACCGCGCCCGCTATCGGGTAAATAAAGAACGCGATAAGCGCGATAAGTCCGCCGATACCGATGTACGGGATCGAGCCGATTCCGCTTTCGGGTGCAACCTTGAACGGCTCGGACACGGGCTTGATTCCGATGTTCTTTTCGTATTCTTCTTTGATGAGTTTGGCGCCGGCGCGTTCTTCGTCGGAACCCGGGAGACGAGGACCGATTTCCGTTTCGACTTTCTTAATAAAGTCCATCATACTTTCGGAAGCGGCTTTGAAGTCAAAATCTGCCATAATTTCCTCCAACGTTATTAAAAGATAAAGTAATTATAGCACAGTGAAAAGGTTTATTTCAATATTTTTCGCGCACAAAGTCCTTTTTGCCCGAAAAAAATTTTTCGTTTTTATGCTGCGCTGTGCGCTTCCTATTGTTTTTCGGCAAGGTTTATGAAAGACTTGCCTTTTCTTTTTGCAATGTCCAACGCCTGCGCCGCGCCGCCGAAATCGTGGTCGACAAAAAACACAATAAAATCCGATTTTTCCACAACGTATTCGTTGCGTTTTAGTATTGACAATCTTTTCGGCACACTTTCGAGCGGGGGATACAAAACTTCGTCAAAGGGGACGATTTCGGTCTTGTATAAAAGGTATTTTTCGTCCAAATATGGTGTTACGAATACGATTTTCGCCGTGCTGTCGACTTCTTTTTTAAATCGCACTGCCAAATCGTACGACATTTTGTCGAACCCGCCATAACAACCTACAAAAAACGACACCTGCCCTTTCGCAACCTTTCGGACAAAAGAATACGCCGCCGCTTTTACGGCGTCATCGTAATAATAATCCTTGTGTCCGAAAAACGAAATAACCATACTTCCTCTCAAATATCCCCAAGGGGCTACTTTTACAAATGGTATCACCAAGGTGCTAATATGTCAATACTAAATGCGCCGAGGTGTTTCAAATGCAAGTCATCGTTGCCGAACGAATCAAGGAATTGATGAAAGAAGAAAACCTAAACCAAGTCCGCCTTGCCGAGAAAATCGGCGTGAAACAAAACACAATAAGCGCGTGGCTGTCCGGCAAAAAAGAGCCTTGCATTACGTCGCTGTGGAAACTTGCGGATTTTTTCGACGTTTCCGTCGACTACATTATCGGAAGAAAGAATTTTTAAGACGATTTAATATACAAATTTATCCCACGCAAGATACTTTGTTCTGCTTGGGTTTTTTCGGGGACCCCGCGGGATACTGTGTACTCGCGGGGCAAGGCAATACCACCGCAGTTGCGGTGGTATTGCCTTTTGATGTGTTTAGGATTAAGGAATTATGGATTGTGATCAATGTTAATTTCGGGGCGCGGGGGGATTTCCGCCCTGTCTGCCGTTCGACCGCACGCCGATTGCCGTTATCGTTTCGGTCACCGAAAAGCTTGCAAGAAGGTTCTCGTCCGCATACAGACTATACGTGCCGTTGGTTGCGAGTTCGGGCGTTGACAGGATTATCGCCTGCGCCTGTTTTTTGAGCGTTATACGGACCATTTCGCCGCCGTCCGCGTTTGTCAGAATGATTTCCGAGCCCGCCTGAACCATGTTTACGCCGTATACAAGCACGTTGGATTTTGAGTTCGACGCGGGGATTCCCAGCATTTCTTTGGACGACGCGACGAATACGTTGCCGCCGTCGATAAGGATTCCGCCGTCTGCGTCAAGCCCTGTGTCCGCGCCCGTCGTGGGGCCGTATACGATAAGCGTGCCGCCCGAAACGTAAATCGTGCCGTTGCTGTCCAAGCCGTCGCCCGACGCGTCGACCGTTATCGTTCCGCCCGAGATAATGATATGTTCGTTCACGCTTTTGTCGTCGCTTGCGGCGTTTATGCCGTCGTCGCTTGCGGTGATGTAAATCGTTCCGCCGCCTATTTCAACGTATGCGCCCTCGATTCCTTCGTATGAGCCGTTCACGGTGATTTCGCCGCCGTCGATTTTCACAAGTTCGTCGGCGTGGATTCCGTCGTCGAGGGTGGTCAGGTCAAGCGTGCCGCCTTTTATAAGCACGTTTCCCGAGTTCGTGTGGATTGCGTCGTCGGACGAATCTATTTTCACACGTGCGCCGTCAATGACGATAAAGTAATTCGAATTTTTTGTGACGGCGTATTCCGTGCCGTCGATTTCATATTTGATTTCGCCGCACTTGATGCCTTTCGCGCTTTGAATCATCGCGTATCGCGCGCCCTTGCTTGCTACGTCGTCGGTCTTTTTATAGGTATCGCCGCTTTTGATATATCTGAAATCGTCCTCGGAAAGATCGTATGCCTCCATGCTTTCTGCGCTGTAACTCACAAACGTTGCCGAGGTTTTTATATCCACGCTTCCGCCCGTGATATATACGAACGTGTCCGCCTGAATTCCGTCGCCCGAAACGCTTGCGAAAACTTTGCTGCTTTTAAGAGAAACGTATCCTTCGCCCAAAGTAAACTCTTGCGTTTTATCGTCACATTCCGCATTTAACGCGTCTTTTCCAGCGGATAAAACGTTAATTTTGGCGTTTTCCGCCTCAATAAACCTTGCGGACAAGGCGTGATTTCCGGCGGTCAAATTTATCGTAGAATCCGCAATCGAAAGCCCTTTTGAAACCTTGATTCCGTTCTTTTTTGCGCTTACGTTTATCGTGCCCGTGCCGTTGATTTTCAGCGTGCCTTTGACGTGGATCGCGTTCACGTCGTCTGCCACGCTTGCCACTTCGTTTTCGGTGTTTTCGCACGCGGTGATTATAAGCGTCGATTTTTTATTCGTGTTTGAAATCGCGACTCCCGCGCCGCCCGATATCGTCGCGTCGTTCAGAAACAGATGCGCCGTTTCGCCGTTGCCGACGCTCACGGTTATTCCCGCGTACGCGCCCGTCAATATATAACTGCCCGCGCTCGTAATCGTCGTTACGTCGTTTGAAAGCACGGTCGCTCCGTCCGCGTTCACTTCTTTTGAAAGTGCCGACAAATCGACGGTCGCCGCCTTTTCCACCGCGCTTTCTTTTTCGCTCACGTCGTACACTATCGGCGCGACGGCGGTCGTTTTTTTCAGTCCGCCGCTTTTATAGTTTTCACTGTTGCAGGCGACAAGCAAAAACGAACATATCGCAATTATCGTTACAGCCAAAACTTTCAAAACTCTCTTTTTCATGTCCCTGCTCCATTTTCTTTCATTTTTAAGCATAAGCCTTAAATTTATTAAAAATTTTTCATAAAAGATACTTAAAATTTCGGTAATTTCGTGTTTGCGACAAGGTTTTCGCCGTGTCGATAACGATATATCCTTATATAATTCGTAAATACCAAATAAAAAAGCACCGCTTTCGCGTGTCCCCATTAGGGATTATAAAAATCAATTAATTAAATGGGGACACCTGCAAGCGGCAAAAGACTCGATGTTGTGTAACTTCGAGTCTTTTGTTATGTAAAATAGTCATAAATACAGCATTCATTTTCAAATTTGTATGCTGTTTTAAAATAGCGATGGCAGTTACTGCTTGTAATTGTTTGAAAAATGGGCTACAATATATCAAAGAAAAGTTAATGCAATAAGAGGTAATATATGATAAGTCCGCAACTTTTAACGTTTATAATTGTGGCGAAAAACGGCAGTTTTTCAAAAACCGCGGAAGCGATGTATATTTCGCCCACCGCGGTGATGAAACAAATAGATTCTTTGGAAGAAAGGCTCGGCGTTACTCTTTTCAAGCGCACGAATCACGGACTTCAACTCACCGACGCGGGGCAAAGCGTTTTAAGCGACGCAAGGTACCTCGTGGATTACGCCACGCGCGCGAAAGAGAAAGCGAGGGAGATCGACCGAAAGGAAAATCAGCGGTCTATCCGTATAGGCACGTCGCTCATGACGCCCGCGAAATTCATTCTCGATATATGGGCGGAAATTCAGGATATCGCCCCGAACCTGAAAGTCGAACTCATACCGTTTGAAAACACACCCGAAAACGCGCGGGAGATTTTATCGAATTTAGGAATGCAAATAGACGTGGTTGCAGGCATTTACGATGACGATTTTAAGGCGGAACGAGGATTTCAGACAGTTCATCTCGAAGATAAAAAGGTATCGTTCGCCGTTCCTTTAACAAGCCCGCTCACCTCTAAACGCAGCATTTCGCCCGAAGATTTAAAACAAACGGGCGCAATGTTTATAAGAAAAGGCTGGAATAAATACATCGACGAATTGCGCGACGCATGCGAAAACGCGGGCGTTAAAGTTACGGAATTCAACTTTTTCAACCTTGCGGCGTTTAACGAAGCGGTAAAACAAAATATCCCCATCATCGCGATAAGCGGTTGGGAAAACGTTCACCCTCTCTTAAAAATCGTGCCGGCTAAAACGAACGTTACCGTGCCTTACGGAATAATGTATTCGTTAGAGCCGTCAAAGCACGTCAGGCAATTTATAAGAGCGGTAGAATCTATCGTAAACAAATAACAAGAACAATAAAAATTAAGATACGAGCGCAATTTTTTACGGTTGCGCTCTTGTTTTAACTTTTGGTTGAAACGACAAACTTTTTTGCGCTTCCCTTTCCCGAAAAGCAAAGGTATAATAAAGGCACAAAATAAGAAACGGAGGTTTTCCAAAAAACATTATGCAATACGTTACTTTATCTAACGGCGTAAAAATGCCTAAGCTCGGATACGGGGTTTATCAGATAGACAAGGAAGAATGCGAACGTTGCGTTCTCGACGCTTTGAAAGTCGGTTATCGCCACATCGACACGGCGCAGAGTTACTTCAACGAGGAAGAAGTAGGAAATGCAATCGCGAAATCGGGAATTCCCCGCGAACAGATTTTCCTTACCACAAAGGTCTGGGTGGAAAATTACGGATACGACGAAACGAGAAAATCGGTACTCGAATCTATGCGCAAGCTCAAAACCAACTATATCGACCTCGTGCTTTTGCACCAGCCGTTCTCGGACTATTACGGAGCGTGGCGCGCTCTTGAAGATTTATACGCGGAAGGCGTTATCAAAGCAATCGGCGTGAGCAACTTCTATCCCGACAGACTCGTCGATATTTGCAGTTTCGCGCGTATCAAGCCTATGGTAAATCAGGTGGAAACGCACCCGCACAATCAGCAGATCGAAGCGCACGAATGGATGAAAAAATACGGCGTGCAACACGAAGCATGGGCACCGTTCGGCGAAGGCAGAGGCGGAATGTTTGAAGAACCTTTGCTTGTGGAAATCGGCAAAAAGTACGGCAAGACCGCGGCTCAGGTAATTTTGCGTTGGGATATGCAAAGAAACGTAGTAGCCATTCCGAAATCGACCCATATCGAGAGAATGGAACAGAATTTCGACATTTTCGACTTTGAATTATCCGAAGAAGACATGGCAAAAATCGCCACTCTCGACAAAAAACAGAGTTCTTTCTTCTCGCACTACGACCCCAAAATGGTGGAGTGGTTTGCGCAGATGGTAGAACAAAGAAAGCACAACAACGATCACAGACAGGAAAAAAAGAATTGGTAAATTAAAATAAAAGAAGAAACGACAGTAGGATAAAACCATGAAATCGAATGCTTTCAAAAAAAGAAATTGCAAAGAAAGTGAAACAGCTATCCGAAGCCGAAAACAGAATAAAGACTTTGAATAAGGTAATTCAAAGCCTGTATGAAGACTTTGTAAACAACAAATAAAAAAGCACCGCTTTCGCGATGCTTTCTTTTTTGTTTGAGTTGCCTTATTCTTCGTCGGAAACGGTTTCGTTTACGGCTGCGGTTTCGGCGTTGACTTCCGCCGCTTCTTCCGAGCTTTCGTTATCGACGGGGAATTCGGAATCCGTCGCGGACGTTACTTCCGTCACGTCTTCGGTCGTCGTCACGGGATTGCCGTTTTCGTCAAGCACGACTTCTTCTTCGGGTTCTTCGTGCGGGACGACCGCAATCGACATAATCTTGCTGCCTTCCCTGAGGTTCATGACTTTGACGCCCTTGGTATCCCTGCCGATCTTGCGGATTTCGTCCGCCGCGACTCTGATAATGATGCCGTTGTCGGCGATAATCATAATATCGTTGTCGGCGTTGATCATTTTCAGGCACACGAGTTTTCCGGTTTCCTCGTTGAACACGCCCGCTTTGACGCCCATACCCGCACGTCCTTGCACGCGGTATTCGTCTGGCGAGGAGCGTTTTCCGAAGCCGTTTTCGGAGATTGTCAGAACTTCCTTGTCTTCTTCGACCATTGCCATATCGACGGCGTAGTCGCCGGGGTTCAGTTTCATACTGCGTACGCCCTGGCAGTCTCTGCCCATTGCGCGGACGTCTGCCTCGCGGAAGCGGATACACTTGCCTTCGTGCGACGCGATGATAAGTTCTTCATCGCCTTTCGTGATCATTGCCGCGATGAGTTCATCCCCGTCAACCAACCGAATCGCCTTTTTACCGGTCTTTCTGATGCTTTCAAACTCGGATAATGCCGTTTTCTTGATAAGTCCTTGTTTGGTTGCGAGCATCAGATAGCCTTCGCCGCGTTCGGGCACGGGAAGGAGCGTCGCGACCTTTTCGCCGGGATCGAGCTGCAAAATATTGATGACCGCGCGCCCGCGGGAGTTCCTGGACGCCTCGGGAATTTCATACCCTTTGATGACGTAAACCTTGCCGAAGTTGGTGAAGAACATAAGGTCGTCGTGGGTGGACGTCGTGAAGATGCTTTCCACAAAGTCTTCGTCTTTCGTCTTATGCGCGGTGATGCCCACGCCGCCCCTGTGCTGGCTCTTGTATTCCGCAACGGGCTGACGTTTGACATATCCGCCGTGAGTCATCGAAACGACGATGTCTTCCTTTTCGATAAGGTCTTCGATATTGATTTCGGAATAATCGTAGGAAACTTCGCTGCGACGCGGCGTATTGTACGTTTCCTTGACCTCTAAAAGTTCTTTCTTGACGATGTCGTTGACTTTGTTGATGTCGGCAAGAATTTCCTTGTAGTTGGCGATTTCGACTTCTTTCTGGGCAAGTTCGTCGTTGATTTTTTCGACTTCCAGAGAAGTAAGTCTGCGAAGTCTCATTTCAAGGATTGCCGCCGCCTGTTTGTCGCTGAGAAGGAACCTTTCCATAAGGGCTTTCGCGGCGGAGTCGTTGTCGGCGCTTTCTTTGATGACCTTAATGACCTCGTCGATGTTCGCAAGCGCGATTGCAAGACCTTTTAAGATATGTTCCCTTTCTTCCGCCTTTTCAAGGTCGAACCTCGTACGGCGGGTGATGACGTCTTCCTGGTGCTTGATGTAATAAGTCAGGATTTCTTTCAGATTGAGAATGCGCGGTTTTTTGTCGGCAAGGACAAGCATAATCATACTGAAACTGATTTGCATCTGGGTTTGTTTGAAAAGCGTGTTCAGAACGACCTGCGCGTTCGCGTCCTTTTTGATGTCGATTACGACGCGGAGACCGTGACGGTCGGATTCGTCCTTAATGTCCGAAATGCCCTCTATTCGCTTGTCTTTGACCTGGTCGGCGATATTTTCGATAAGGCGCGCCTTGTTGACCTGATACGGAAGTTCGGTAACGACGATTCTCGTCCTGCCGTTTGCCATTTCTTCGATTTCGGTGCGGGCGCGGATTATGCAGCCGCCGCGACCGGTTTTGTATGCCTGACGAATGGACGCACGGCCGAGAACTATGCCTGCCGACGGAAAATCGGGCGCGGGAACGAATTTCATAAGGTCTTCGACTTCCAGTTCGGGATTTTCCATAAGAGCGACGGTGGCGTCGATAACTTCGCCGAGATTGTGCGGGGGAATGGACGTCGCCATACCGACGGCGATACCGTCCGAACCGTTCACGAGAAGGTTGGGGTAACGCGAAGGAAGCACGACGGGCTGTTCACGCGTGTCGTCGAAGTTGGGGCAAAAGTCCACGACGCGTTTGTCAAGGTCGCGGATCATTTCGTTGGCGATTTTGGAAAGCCTTGCTTCTGTGTAACGATAAGCCGCCGCGGGGTCGCCGTCGACCGAGCCGAAGTTGCCGTGTCCGTCGATAAGCGGGCAGCGGATCGAGAAGTCCTGAGCAAGCCTTACGAGAGCGTCGTAAACCGAGCTGTCGCCGTGGGGGTGATATTTACCGAGAACGTCGCCGACGATAAGCGCGCACTTTCTGAACGGCTTGTCGCAGGTCAGATTAAGTTCGCTCATACTGTAAAGGATACGGCGGTGTACGGGTTTCAGACCGTCCCTGACGTCGGGAATCGCACGGGATACGTTGACCGCCATTGCGTAGGCGATGAACGATTTTTTCATTTCCTGGTCAAGGTCGATTTTGACGATTTTCGACATCCCGAGATGTTCGACGAAATCTTTATCTTTCTGAGAATCGTTATTTTTGATTATCATTTTTCATCTCTCCTTAAATGTCAAGTTCTGTTACGAGCGTCGCGTTATCTTCGATAAACTGACGGCGCAGTTCGGGCTGTTCGCCCATAAGAACGGTGAATATTTCGTCCGCGGCGATCGCGTCGTCCATATTTACGCGCAGCAGCGTGCGGGATTTCGGATCCATCGTGGTTTCCCAAAGTTGTTCGGGGTCCATTTCGCCAAGACCTTTGTAACGCTGAATTTCGTTGCCCTTTCTTCCGATGGAATCGAGATATTCGTTAAGTTCGTCGTCGGAATAACAATATTTGACGGTTTTGCCCTTCGTGACTTTGTAAAGCGGGGGTTGCGCGATATAAACGTGGCCGTTTTCGATGAGCGGGCGCATGAAACGGAAGAAGAACGTGAGCATAAGTATGCGGATATGGCTGCCGTCAACGTCGGCATCCGTCATACAGATGATGCGGTTGTAACGAAGTTTGCTTTCGTCAAAATCTTCCTTGATGCCCGCGCCGAACGCGGTGATCATCGTCTTTATTTCTTCGTTTTCAAGGACCTTATGGAGCCTTGCCTTTTCAACGTTCAGGATTTTACCGCGGAGGGGCAGTATTGCCTGAAAACGTCTGTCGCGCCCCATCTTTGCGCTGCCGCCTGCGGAGTCGCCCTCGACAAGATAAATTTCGCAAAGAGAAGGATCTTTGTCCGAACAGTCGGCAAGTTTGCCGGGGAGCGTGGTGCTTTCAAGGGCGGATTTGCGCCTTGCAAGGTCGCGCGCGTTTCTTGCGGCTTCTCGTGCCTTCTGGGCGAGAACGCCTTTCATAATCAAATCTTTGGCTTCTTTGGGGTGTTCTTCGAGATACGAGCCTAAGCCTTCGGTCATAGCCTTTGCGACGACCGTACGCATTTCGCTGTTGCCGAGTTTCGTCTTGGTCTGACCTTCGAACTGCGGGTTGGTGAGTTTCACGGAAATGACCGCCGTCAAGCCTTCCCTGACGTCGTCGCCCGAAAGTTTTTCGTCGCCTTTTAAAATATTGTTGTTTTTGCCGTAATCGTTGATGATTTTGGTGAGCGAGTTTCTGAAACCTTCCAGGTGCGTGCCGCCTTCTTCGGTATTGATGTTGTTGGCGAACGCGAAAATGGTTTCCGAATAACTGTCGTTGTACTGCATCGCGATTTCGACCTCGCCGTTTTCGTAACTTTCGTCAAAATAAATGACCTCCGGGAAAACGGTCTCTTTGTTTTTATTCAGACTTTCGACAAACTGGACGATACCGCCTTCGTAATGGAAAGATTCGTCGCGTGCGGGCTCTTCGCGGCGGTCGATAAGTTGAATGGTCAACCCGCGGTTGAGATACGCAAGTTCGCGCAGGCGGATTTTCATCGTGTCGTAATTGAAATCGAGCGTCTCGAAAATTTCGGGATCGGGATAAAACTGAATCGTCGTGCCGGTGCGGTCGGTCGTGCCGACTTCCTGCAACGGACGTTGCGCGATGCCCCTGTTGAAAATTTGTTTGTATATTTTGCCGTTCTGGTAAACGGTGGCTTCCAGCCATTCGGACAATGCGTTCACGCAGGATACGCCGACGCCGTGCAGTCCACCCGAGATTTTATAGCCGCTGCCGCCGAATTTTCCGCCGGCGTGCAACTTCGTCAGAACGACTTCAACGGCGGATTTGCCCTCTTTCGGGATAATGCCCGTGGGGATTCCGCGGCCGTTATCGATGACTTTGCAGCTGCCGTCCTTTTCAATCGAAACGATGATTTTGTCGCAGTATCCGGCAAGAGCCTCGTCGATACTGTTGTCGACGACTTCCGTAACAAGGTGATGCAAGCCCCTTTCGTCGGTCGAGCCGATGTACATACCCGGTCTTTTACGGACGGGATCCAGCCCTTCGAGGACCTGTATCGCGCCCTGGTCGTAAGATAAATTTTGTTTTTCCATAATACCTCCGTTTATATGAAAATAAAACCGTGTTTTTCAAAATGTGAAAAAAGCGCGCGCCCCGACAGATTGCTTATGTAAGCATGTTGTTTTCCGTCTTCGCCGTCGTAAAAAACGACGCTTCTGGGTTCGCCGGTTTTTTGTACCTTTACCGTGCCTTCCGAAATGATTTCGTCAAGAGCCAGGGACAAGGTCGAATTTCCGACGCCTTCGTCGAATATCGCGACGACGTCCGTGTAAAACACGCGCATACGCTCTCCCGCGTACGCAATGCGTGCGCACGCATAAAGTAATAAGTATATTAATTATAACATATTATCAATAAATTACAAAACGTTTTTCACGTCTTTTTGATAAATTGTCCTTTTTTACGGGATTTTCGGGGCTTTTAAGGGCAAAATTCAATTTGTCGTGGGGGAATATATCCGTTTTTCTTATTTCGGTTCTGATAACCCCTGCGGCGCGGACGTCTTTTTTTACGGTTCCGCCGCGGATAAGAAACCGCGCGTTTTGCCGATATTTCCTAAAAATTCTTTTACTTTCTTTTCCGATATGATATAATAACCGTATGTTTATCAAATCGCTTCAACTGAAAAATTTCAGAAACTACGACGCGGCGTCCGTTACTTTCGGACAAGGCATCAACGTGCTTTCCGGCGAAAACGCAAGCGGAAAGACGAATATGCTGGAAGCGATTTATCTGTTGGGACTTGGCAAATCCCCCCGTACGAGCCGCGAAAAGGAGCTTATTTCGTTCAACGCCGAGCGCGCGTATATCAAGGCGGAAATCGCAAAAAAATATCGCACGCACGTCATCGAAATCGTAATTGAAAACAAAGGCGCGAAAAAAATAAAAATCGACAATCTTCCCGTGAAAAGACTGTCCGAACTTATCGGTATCGTCAACGTCGTTTACTTCTCCCCCGACGAAATGCGTTTCGTGAAAGCAGGCCCCGACGAACGACGGAGATTTTTGGACATTTCCCTTTCGCAACAATCGAAAACTTACTTTAAGTCGCTTGCAAAATACAACAAAATTCTGCAACAAAGAAACACCCTTCTCAAAAACGAAAACCGCAACGAAAACCTGAAAACCCTTTTGTCGATATGGGACGAGGGTATGGCGGAAGTCGGCGCGAATCTGATTCTTGCAAGGAAAAATTACGTAAAGAAACTTTCAACCCTTGCAAAAGATTCCCACTTTGAATTGTCGGACGGAAAAGAAACCCTGTCGCTGCAATACGAGTGCGCGATAAAAGGCGACTCTTACGACGAAATTTACAATAATTTACTTTCCGCATTTTCGACGTCGGTGGAGCGCGACCGCGCCCTTATGTACACGTCGCAAGGTCCGCACCGCGACGATATTAAAATAATATTAAACGACGTGGACGCAAGAAAATTCGCGTCGCAGGGACAGCAGCGAAGCGTGTCGCTTTCGGTCAAAATCGCGGAACTCACTCTTTTCAAAAACGAAACGGGCGAAGCCCCGATTTTGCTTCTGGACGACGTTCTGAGCGAACTTGACGTGGCGCGTCGCGAAAAACTTATCGAACTTGCAAACCGCACGCAAACGGTGATTACGTGTACGGAATTTGACGTTAAACCCCTTAATTTGTCAAAACTGTACGTCGTAAAGAACGGCACCGTCGCTGAAAAAAAGATAAAATAAGCGCAAAAAACTTTCTTAAATAAATATACTTTATTTTTATAATATATACCGATTTTGTTTGTATTTTTCGGTCAATAATGTTATCATATATTTATTATGATCGATATCAATACCCTTTGGAACGACACCAAAATCAAATTATCCGCAAGACTTCAGGCAATAAGTTACGAAGTATGGATTGAAAAACTGGAACCGATTTGTTTTATCGGTCATACTCTCGTGCTGCAAACCGGAAGTCAGAGCAGTAAAAACACAATCGTGAAAAATTACCGCGAAACAATCCTCGAAGCGGTGAAAGAAGTCAACCCCATTATCTCGGACGTTAAGATTATTATCGAGTCCGAAAAAGCCGATTGCCTGAAACAGCAGGACTATACCCTGGGGGACGAACTTGTCGTGAAAAAGGTTGAAAAATCCGATGACGCGGGTTTTTCGTTCAATAAAAAATATACCTTTTCAAACTTTGTCGTCGGGAAATCCAACGAGATCGCCTTCGCGGCGGCGCAAGCCGTGTCCGAGCATCCCGGCGGTCGTTTCAACCCCCTGTTCATATACGGCGGAGTCGGGCTTGGAAAAACCCACCTTATGCACGCAATCGGAAATTACATAAACGCAAAATTTCCTCAAAAACGCATAATGTACATCACGACGGACAAGTATATCGCCGACTATGTGGAATCGATAAGAGATTCCAAAACAAGCGTCGCTTTCCGTGAAAAATATCGTTCCGTCGACGTGCTTATGATTGACGATATTCAGTTTATTGCGTCGAAACAAGGCACGCAGGAGGCGTTGTTCCACACATTCAACGATTTATATCAGAACGATAAACATATCATTATTTCGTCGGATCGTCCGCCAAAGGAAATCGCGCCCCTTGAAGAAAGGCTTCGCACCCGTTTCCAGTGGGGACTTCTTGCGGACATACAGCCGCCCGATATCGAAACGAGAATCGCAATTCTCAAAAAGAAAGCCGACGCCGAAAACTTTTATCTTTCGGACGACGTCGCGTCGTTTATCGCCAGCAATATGGAAAACAACATCCGCGACCTTGAAGGGCTTCTGAACAAGGTTATGTTTTATTCCCAGCTTTCGGGACAGCCGGCGTCGCTTGCGATTGCGAAAGAGGCTCTTTCCGGGTATATCGAAACGAAAAAGGAACACTTTGACGCATACGACGTGCTTTCGACAACCTGCAAATACTTCGGCGTTTCCGAAAACGACGTTATCGGCAAAAAGAAAAACAAGGAATTTGTGGAGCCCAGAATGATCGCAATTTATCTTATCTGCGACATGCTTTCCGTTCCCCTTGTGTCGATCGGCGGTATTTTCGGCGGCCGCGACCACGCGACGATAATCCACGCGCGCGACAAAATTTCGGACCTTATTTCATCGAATAACGGCGCGTCACAAAAACTAAAAATACAAATCAACGACATAAAAGATATGCTCTATAAACGCTGATTGTAGATATGTTCACAACAAATAAAAGTTTTCAACAAAGTTGTTAACATCAAAATCCACAACTTGTTGTTGGCACCAATCCGATTTTGTCAATATCTTGTGCGAAACGTTCACCTTCAACTTTTCCACAACCCTTATTAACAAAATCATCATCAAGTATAAAATAACAATAAATAATTAAGGAGAAAACGATGAAACTTTCTTGCGACAGCTTTGACTTATCAGACGCTTTAACACAGGTGGGAAAAGCCCTGCCCTTAAAGAAAGTAATGCCGATATTGAACGGTATTAAACTGAAAGCGGAAGGAGATACTTTGACGCTTACCGCAACGGATCTCGAACTTTCAATCGAAAAGAAAATAAAGGCGGATATTTTCACCGAAGGAGAAACTGTTATCCTTGGAAAATATTTTACGGAATACGTCAGAAAAATCGATAAGGAAGACGTTATTATAGATACGTCCGGGGAAAACACCCTTAAACTTACCTACGGCGAAAATAACGGCTATATACAGACGATGGAAGCCGACGAATATCCCGCTTTCAAAAACGTCAACGACGAAAACTCTTTTTATATTGTAAAGAAAGAGTTGAAAAACCTTATCGAAAAAATTATATTCTGCACCGCAAGCGAAGATAACCGCCCAACGCTTAAAGGTTGCAGCATTGAAATTTCCGACAATAAAATCATCGGCGTCGCGTCAGACGGATACCGCCTTGCTTATTGCAAAAAAGAAATCGAATACGGCGGAGCGGATATTAAAATAATCGTCCCCGCAAGAAGTATGAGCGAAATTTCAAAACTTCTTGACGACAGCGACGAAAACGTAAAAGTGAGCATCGAGAAAAACTATTTTATGGTTGATCTCGAAAACACCAAAATCGTAACGCGTCTTATCGAAGGCGAATATATCAACTACAATAAGATTATTCCTTCCGACTTCACAACCACCGTGTTTGTCGATAAAAAGGCGTTGGACACCGCAATCGACCGCGCGTCGCTTGCAACCCGCACCGAAAAGAAAAGCGTCGTAAAACTTGAAATCCGCGAAAAGAGAATGTCGATATCTGCGGAAAGCGAAATCAGCGGCATCAACGAAATCGTCAATATCGACCTTCTGGGACACGACCTTAACATCGGGTTCAACGCAAGATATCTTTCGGACAGCCTGCGCGCGATAAGCGACGATTTTGTGAAACTTTGCTTCACGACTTCGACCGCGCCCGGCGTCATCGTACCTACGGAAAAGAAGGAAGACGAATATCTTTACCTTATTTTGCCCGTACGTATTATCAACTGATATAAACTTATTCCAAAACAAAAAAACACACTGCGAAAAATTGCAGTGTGTTTTGTTTTAACCTTTTTGTTACTTTTCTTCTTCGACTTTTCTTATCGGAAACATAAGGAAGTTTTCGTTGGTTTTCGGATTGGTGAAATTCTGCACGCTTCCGACAAGGTTTATCTTGTTTGCGATAAGGTATCCGATAAGTTCCTTGAAAGTTTCGGTCGACTCCACCTTTGCCTTTATATATTCAAAAGACGGTATCTCCCATTTTGTCCAGCCGCTTGGCGCGACGGCGTCGTCGACGGCTTCGACACCCGCAAGATAAATCCCGTTTTCGTATCCGCCTTCCCACGGCTTAAAAGACAGCGATTCGTCGCTCATAGCGCCCCACAAGCCTTTAAGCGCGCCCGACTCATCCCACTTTGCAAGATAAGATATTTCCGAAAAGTTTTTGTTTAATTCCGTCCATAAATCTCTGACGAAATCTTTGCCGTCTTTCGACGAACCGCACTTCCCTATCAAGGTAATTTTCGGCAAGGTTATTCTGGTGGTTTCCATACTTTATCTTAAAAATTAACGTCTTAAACTGTCGATTAAGTCGTAAATGCGTTGCAAATCGTCGTTGGAATAATAATTGATGCGGATTTGTCCTTTTTCTTCGCCGCCAAGGATCGTGACCTTCGTATTGAAGATTCGTTTCATATCGTTGACAAACCCTTTGAGTTCCTTCGATTGTTTTTCTTTTCTTGCGCCGGTCGGGATAAGTTTCCTGCCGAGATAAAGCTGGATTTGCTGTTCCAGATCCCTTACCGACATTTTGTTGTCGCACGCTTTGTTGGCGTAATATACCTGCACTTCGGGGTCGGTAACGACGACAAGACATCTTGCGTGGCTTCCCGAAAGTCTGCCCGACCTTACGAGTTCCAGAACTTCTTTGTCAAGCGATAAGAGCCTTAAAAGGTTGGTTACGACGGGGCGGCTCATACCGATACGTTCCGCCGCTTCTTCCTGCGTCAGGTCGCACGATTTGATAAGTTCCGCGATACCTTCCGCCGCTTCGACGGGGTTCAAGTCCTCACGTTGAAGGTTTTCGATAAGGGCGATTTCCCTCATTTCGCGCGGGGTAAGTTCCCTTACGACGCATGGCACCGAGGTAAGACCGGCAAGTCGCGCCGCACGGAAACGCCTTTCGCCCGCGATTATGACGTATCTGTTGCCGCTTCTCAAAACTATCAGAGGCTGGATAATGCCGAAAGTCTTAATCGACGCCGCAAGTTCTTCCAGAGCGGCTTTGTCAAAAACTTTACGCGGCTGATAAGGGTTGGTGTCGATAAGGGAAATATCGACGTTCATTATTTCGCGGGATACGGCGGATTCGCTTTTTTCCGCAATCGTTTCTTCTTCCTTCATATTGCCGAGCAAGGCAGCAAGACCTTTTCCGATACCTTTGTTTGACATAAAACACCTCGTATGTAAAAGTATTTTTTTTCAGTATAACATTAAAAAGGCGAATAATCAATTATTTACAAAAATTTGTGAAACATTATTTTTGTGAAACATAAGAAAATAAAAAGCGGATAAAACAAAAAAACGCTGTTTTCACAGCGGATTTTTCTTGATTGTGCCGAATTTCCTCGGATAAATTTTCGGAGTGTCTTCAATCTTTTCGTAAACGACGACGTTTCTTTCGCCGGCGTCAAAAGGAAGACAGAAATTGAAAACTTCGGTTTTTTTCGCGTGCAATATCGTTTCCGCCGTCTTTGCGGTTTCCACGTCGGACAAATCCTTGCCCTTATAATTTATAAAAACGCCGTGCTTTTTAAGGAGCGGGATTGAAAGTTCCAGAAGGATATTCGTCTGACCGACCGCCCTTGCGACGACGACGTCGGCACTCCCCCTTAAAAGTTTTTCGCCCGCTTCTTCCGCCCTTAAATGTTTGGCTTTTGCGTTTTTAAGGGAAAGTTCGCTTACGGCAAAGTTTAAAAAATCCACGCGTTTTGAAAGCGCGTCAAGCATAATAAGTACAATATCGTCACGGATTATTTTTAAGGGTATCGACGGGAATCCCGCGCCCGCCCCGATATCGACGACTGCGGCGTTTTCTTTTATGAATTTTGCGGCGGAAATACTGTCGACAATATGTTTTACGATAAACTCCTTTTCGTCGGTAATGGCAGTTAAATTGACGTTTTTGTTGTATTCAACCACAGTTTCGTAAAATTTGTAAAGTTTTTCGCATTGGTTGTCGGTAACGTTTACGCCGACGGATTCAGCCGCGGTTTTAAGAGTTGTAAAAAAGGATTCAGTCATTCTTTTTCGCTTTCCTTTTTGTGAAATATTTTTTCATATGGTCGCGCAATCCGCCGGTTGCGTAGTCGGATTTCACGATAAGAATACAGACAAGCGCAATTAGTATCGCGACGGCGCAGTACGGGAACAGCACGCTGTAATCGCCGACTTTCACGACCTCGGTATTGACGCCGTTTACGATTTGTTCGATGACGTAAGTCTTGCCCGTTTTCTTGCCGACTTCCTTGATTACGTAGCCGGCGAGTATGGGAGTGACGACCATTGCGGCGGTTGTAGAGCCCGCAAAGATACCCGTGTTTTGCCCGATGTTTTTGGTTTTGCTGAGTTCCAGATAAAACGGATACAGATTAGCCATCGCAAAGCCGTAGCCGACGCCCGCGACCATAAAGAAGAAAACAAGCGGGATTTTCAGTTCAAGCCCGGAATCTTTCTTGGAAAACGGCATCGCGGCAAGCAGCGCGATCATCATAAGCGCAAGCCCGATCGTTATCGTGTACTTACGGCCGATTTTCTTTGCGACGCGAGAAGCGAATATAAACCCGGGCAGCGCGCCGATTATGACGAAGACCAGCGGCAGTTGCGGCATTTTGAAGCCGAGCATTACGTCGCTGTACACGGTGAAATTCGACACGAGCGCGTTGTACGCGATATAAAAGAAGAACACGCTTGCAAGAATGAAAATCTTATTGAAAAGATTGCCCTTCATCTGCTGTTTGTCAAGTTCTTCCACAACGACGGTTTCGCTTTTGTATTTTTCGGGGTAGTCGCGTTTATATTCTTCCAAACGACGATTGAAGTCGTCCGTCACCCGTTTTTCGCTGAAAGTGAACGAGTATGCGGCAACCGTTATCAGACTGCTGCCGACAACCGCAAGACAAATCGGCAAAAATTGCGCGTTTTTCGCGGCTTTAAGGGGCATGAACGCCATCGCCAGCACGATACCCACGGCGGTGAACGCGACGGACACAAGATTCGCAATCGAGTTTGCCCTGCCTCGGTCGGGTTCGTATACGAAATCGGGCACGAGAGAAAGCCCCGCGCTTCTGTACGCCGCCATCGCGACAAGCGTCACCGTCAGCGACACGATATACGGGGCAAGTTGCCTTTTTGAGGCGAATACGCCAACAAGACACAACCCGATAAGCGATATCGCCGTGCCGACGTAAATATACGGAGTGCGCTTGCCGAAACGGCTTTTGCATCTGTCCGAAAAGTGGCCGAAAAGAGGCAGAACAAAAAGCCCGACAATATTGTCGATTGCAAGAATCCATCCGCTTTCGTACGGTTCGAGCGCGAAAGAATATGTGTTTATTGATTGAATAAGTTGGTCGTATACGTTCCAGAAAATCGAAATCCAGCCGAATACAAGTGATGCGAGCGCAACGTTTCTCTTATCGAATTTCATAAATACCTCTTCAATCCGAAATTATACCATACGCCGCGACGATTTAACAAATCATTTGTTTGAATTTTCGGGAAGATATGGTATACTTATGTAAAATATATCGACAAAAAAGGACTGTTATGAAAAAATTCGGAATGGTTATCGCAATCGGACGCGAAGTCAAAGGCGTGCTCGAAGCCTTCGGGAAAGTCGAAAAAATCGAAAATAAGCCGTACGACACGTACCTTGTCAGCCGCGAAAACGCCCTGATTTACGTCGCGGTGTCCGGCATGGGCGAAATATCGGCTGCGGGCGCAACCGAGTTTTTAATCGCGAAATACGACGTACGGGCGATATTCAACTTCGGTTTCGTCGGGACGCTTACGAAACGCTTCGGCTGCAAGGACGTCGCGGTTGTCGAAAAAGTCGTGCATTACGAAATCGACACGTCGGCAATCGACAACGTGAAAGCGGGCCATTACGACGAAAATCCCGACCCGTACTTTTATTTCGACAAAACCCTTGTTTCCGCGGTGAAAAAGGATTTTCCCGAAATTAAGACGGCAAGGCTTGCTTCCGGGGACAAGTTCATTTCGTCAAGCGAAGTTAAAGATAAACTTATTGCGGATTTCGACGCCGAAATTTGCGATATGGAAGGCGCGGGAATTTGCATTATCGCAAACAAAAACGGAGTGCCTGCGCTGAGCCTTAAAATCGTCAGCGACAACGCCGACGAAACAAGCCCCGCCGACTTCAACGAAATCGCAGACCAAGGGACAAGCGATTGCGCGAAAATAATCGTCGACGTTATCGACGCGATTGCGCGCGAAAAATAAAAAGGCAAAAAGCCGAAAAATCACGAAAAAAACAAAGGATAAAATTTTATATATTATATAATAATATATAAAATTCAAAAACTATGGAAACCATCAAATCTTTTCTTATAAATCACGACGCCCACCCGGAGGGGGTTTACCTTTCTCATGCGGAGCACAATATCTATACTTACGACCTTCGTTTCAAAAAACCGAACGCGGGCGATTTCCTTACGACTGCCGCGGCGCATACAGTTGAGCATCTTTTCGCAACCGTGATAAGAAACAGCGCGGTCAAAGATAAGGTTGTTTATTTCGGGCCGATGGGTTGCCGCACGGGCTTTTATCTGCTTATGCTCGACATCACGCTTGAAGAAGTAAAGCCTATTGTGAAAGAGTGCTTTGAAAAGTGTCTGGAAATGACGGAAATCCCGGGCTCCAAGCGGCAGGAATGCGGGAATTATCTCGACCACGATCTCGAAGGCGCAAAGGAAGAAATCAGAGCGTTTTTGCCCCACATTATTTAATCGGCATAAAGAATGCTTTTAATCGGCGCAGAGTTATTACGTATAGGTAAAAACCTTTACGTGACAAAGTCTGAGCCAGGCGCAAACCATCTGGAACAACTTGCAGTAAAAACATAAAAACATCGGAATGGCGTCAAATAAGACGCTTTTCAATAATTATAACGTTTTGTAAGACGAAACGCGTTTATAATAAACCGCCCGAAAAGGCGGTTTTTTGTTATACCAAAATAATAATAAAAGCCCTGACATCAATTATTCAAGACAAAACGATTATAAAAATATCGAAACAAACATTATCGTTCACGTTCCTTGCCGCAACATCGAAAAGATAAGAATAATCAAGTCTGGGATACAAAAGACTTTTATCCTGGTTTTTATACAAAAACACGGCGAAAAATAAACAAAAAAACTGATTAATACCAATATAAAAAGACAATAAAAAACCGCGCCAAAAACGACAATGTTTTACGTGAAACGCCCGTTTTTTCCAAGAAAAACGGCACTTTTTAATTCAAACGATCAAGGGTTGTGCCGCATTTCAGGCATGAGTTTTGGTTGTTTTTCACGCAATCTTCGCAAAAACAAGCGCCGCATGACTTACAAACATACATTTTTTCGGGTGAAAATGACTTATTACACGACGTACATTTCATAATAATTACCGCCTTTTACTAACATAATTTATTGCAATTATTCCCAAAAAATCGCGATATATACCTTGTCCGAAAAAGCCGAAAGTTATCCACAAAATAGTACCCTGAAATTTACACGGAGAAAGAACGAAAACTCACGAAACAAAACGATAAAAACAATTTAAAATAGCCCAAAAACCCAGGAAAAACAGCCTAAAACCCACCCAAAACAACGGTTATTGTTCCACGTGGAACAAATGTGGACAACTTATTGTTTCACGTGGAACATATAAAATCAATACATATCAAAACGGTCAAAATATCCCGTTGTTTCACGTGAAACGTCGCTTCCGTAAAATGTGGATATCTTTTATCATTTTGCCAGTAAATTGACATATTGTCAACCGATTGATATAATAGCTTTGCGAAAATCAACATAAAAGAAGGTTTTTATGGCTACCGATCTGAATTATATTAAATACGTTGTCGAACAAATTGATTTGCCCGATATTTCTTTCAAAAAAATGTTTGGCGAATATATGGTATATTATAATGCCGTGCCCGTTTTACTTGTTTGCGACGACTGTGTTTTTGTTAAGATTTTGAAAGAAACAACCGAGATTCTTGGTGATGATTGTGAACAAGAATATCCATACGACGGCGCAAAACTGCATTACGTACTGGATATTGATAATTCCGAACTTGCAAGGCAAACGGTTATTGCCGTATATAATTGCCGAAAAGACAAGCCAAAGAAATAAAATAGAAATGTTTTTATTTGCCCGAGTTTTCGGGCTTTTTTATTATTATTTTGCCGTGTTCTGTAAGGTGTGTTTATAACGAAATTAAATGCTGTGTTATTGTTGGCACTTGTCCGGCATAAAGTATAATTTGTCAAAATCTGGTTATCTTAATTAAATTGGATGTGCTTTGTGGCGTGATATTTTTATTTGAAATTTGTCGTTTGTTCTTGTGTCTTAGATATAATCAGAATTTAATATTTTCTTATGAGTTTCATATTATCCGAATATATAAAAAGTTTCTTTTTCGTGTTTGTAGTATATTATTTCATAATGTTGTTGCCCGTGGTTTTTTCTTGTGCGGTTGCACCGCGTTTTTATTAAAAGCGAATATTTAGACGTGGGTTCATGGAAGTATTTGTCGGCAGCGAATCAGCCGGCGATTATTTTAATATTCAAAAACATTGCATTTTTTCGTAATTGCTTGTTGTGTTTGTTTTGGGCGTGTTTTTGATTGAGAGATTGAGTGGATTGTTTGTTGTGGTTGTTTTTATGATTGATTTTACGATTGATTGATGAGATAGTTTGTCGTGTTTGTTTTTTATGTTTTGAGCGTATTATTGATTGAGTGTTGCGGGGATTGTTTTTTATGATTGTTTGATTTGATTGATTGTTCCGGCTGGTTGTTTTTTATTGAACAGTTGTGATTTTGTGAGAAAGAAGAAAAATTATGGTCGGACGGTGCATTGCAATGCTGCCGTTATTAAACCTTATGTCAAAATGAGTGCGGTTTGATTCAAGCGGTTGATCTTTTGATTGAAAACGCTTGTGTGTTCTGAACGTCGTTTCGCGAGCGGCACAAGTTAACTCGTTTGTCAAATAGCGACGGATAACTGTTCTTGCGTTGAAGAAAACGCAGCGGGTTGTTTGGCCTTGTTTTAATTGCGTGGATTTTATGGGCGCAAACGGTAGCGGCGTAAACGCCGGCGCATAAATTATTTTTGATTGTAAAAAAAATAACCATCGAAACGCGCCGTGGAAAACTACCGATACGGATTGAACGATATCGTTGCCAAAACGCCGATATTTCAACGCTTTTATGAAAAAGGCTCGCTTGTAGTACGAAAAGTACAACCGCGTTCGCCTTTTCCAAAAATCATCTGAAATCTCGGCGTTTTCGGTTGTGAACAAGTTTTCCGTCGTGGTTTTAGAATAAGACAAGGCGCGCGAGCGGCTTAATACTTTACCGTATAAGCCGTGAGTGTAACGCAGTATTAATCAAAAACACGGCGTAAAACCTAAGTTCGTATTATTAACTGTTGGCATAATTATGATTTTGGACGAGAAAAGGGTGTAAAATGCAAATAATGTTTATTCGGGTTGTTTGCTGTCGAATAATTTTGCGTTGTCTGATCGTAAAAACAATAATTTTTGATAAGTGCTTGTTTATGGGCGAGCGTCGGCGATTTGCGGAGTGTTTGTTCCGAAACCCGACTTTGAACGGATGTCGCATATCGCACAAACAACCGTTAAAACACAAATGCCGGAAATCGGCAAATAAACTATCTGCAATAACTACGGCGAGTTTATTAAAGCCGAGTTGTTTGTCGTAAGCGCAGGGCTTATAGAAACGGGTTTGTTTTATTGTTGCTTGCGGGGGCAGAGTTGTTTGATGTTTTGAAAACAAATTATGCTTTTTTATTTGTGTTTGTTGCAAGCGAACGGTGTTTTGTTGATTGATATTTGTTGCAAGCACAACAAAGGCTTCTGCTTTGTCGAATATTGCAAAAAGAGCAATTTCGGACAAAAAACAAAGCGCGAGAACGAAAAGAAGCATAAACATCGGCAAAAAACTATACAAGTGTCTAATTTTCATAACGCGGCGGAAACTGATGTTAATTTAACCGGGCGGAAACAAATATTAATTCAAAAGAGCCGTTGTTTGTTTTTTGACGGAAAAACGGCGCATTATCTTCGGAAATAATTTTAAACCGTACAAAGTACGGTTTAATTTTTCAAAAAAGAGAAAAAGGTTTTTTCTTGTGAAAAAGATTTTGAACGAAACGAGAAATTTTGCCGTTCCGTTTTCCGAAAGCGGAAAGGTTTTTTATTTTACGCGCAACCGAATGAAATAACCGCCTTTTTGTTTATCCAAAAAAAAATTACGGGATTACGGGCGGAAAACGGCATTTATTCAAAAGGCATCAAATCGGTTGACACGCGAACAAAATTTCCTTATAATTGACTGGCATTGTTATATTATAATAACAATAGTAAACGAAGAAATAATCCCTATCAAGGAGGCATATATGAAAAGGACATTCCAACCCAAGAAAAGACACGTAACCAAGGTACATGGTTTCAGGAAGAGAATGCAAACCAAGCAAGGCCGCAACGTTCTGAAACGTCGCCGCAACAAAGGCAGAGCAAAACTTACCCCGCACAACTAATTGTGCGGGCAGACGCTCCCCCGAACAATGCAAAAGGAATATAAGTTAAAAAAGCGCGCGTCTTTCAACTACATTTACAGGAAAGGCACGGTTTTTTCAAACGACGATTTCGTTTTGTACACAGTAAAGACGAAAGGGGCGCTCAAAGTCGGATTTTCGGTTTCGAAAAAGGTCGGCGGCAGCGTCCAGCGCAACAGGGTAAAACGACAGATGCGCGAAAGCGTCCGTCTTATGATACCCGAGATAACCCCCGGGTACAACATAATATTCGTGGCGAGAAGCACAGTCTACGGCAAGAAAAGCAGCGTCATTGCCGATTCGATGAGGTCGCTCCTCAAAAAGGCCGGACTTTTGGGCCATTCCTTATGATTATGAAAACGCTCGCCCGTATTTTAATTGGATTTTACAAACGTTTTATTTCGATAAATCTTACGCGGCCGTGCATATACGTGCCGACGTGTTCGATTTATACCCTGACCGCAATTGAAAAACACGGATTCTTTAAGGGATGCGTAATGGGTGCGAAAAGGATACTTCGATGCACCCCTTTCCACGAGGGCGGCTACGACCCCGTGGCAGAAAACTATAAAGGAAACGCAAAATGGTTAGTATAATGGAGATGGGCCTTGCGGCGAACAAAATTGCCGAAGGCGTAATGTGGCTTATCGATGCGCTGAACAAGGGTATCGGTAACTACGGTGTGGCGGTAATCTGCTTCACGCTCATCTTAAAGCTCGCGATGTCGCCCTTCGACGTATGGCAGAAAGTCGTAATGACGAAGAACAACCGCGCGATGGAAAGAATGAAGCCGCAACTTGAAAAATTGCAGCAGCAGTACGCCGGAAATAAGGAGTTGTATTCGCAAAAGCAGATGGAACTTTACCGCAAGGAAAAGTACAGCATGCTTGGAAGTTGTCTTCCGTCGATAATCTCGCTTGTGATATTCTTCATGGTGTTTTCGGGATTTAACGGCATGGTAAAGCAATACAACATCAACATGTACAAGGATTTGTCAAGCTCGTACTATTCGACCTACGAAACGCAGCGCGCGGCGGCATACACGGCGGAATACAATCGTTTAATAAACGACGGAAAGAGCGAAACGGAAGCGGACGAGGCGGCAACCATTGTCGCAAAAGAAACCGCAACGACGGCAGCGCAAAACGCGATCGTAAGCCTTTTTGACGACAAATACAAAAAAGAAATCAAGTTCATGTGGGTAAACAACGTGTTTATGCCCGACAGTTGGAAGAATCCTATCCCCGATTACGAAACGTTTATCGGCAACGGAATCGGAAAACTCGGCATCGACACCGCTTCTATCGAGCACGGCAACCGTACCGAATACGAAGAAGTTATGAACCCGCTTATCGCGAAGTACAATAAGGTCAAGAGAAACGGGAAGAGCGGCAGCCGCTGGAACGGCTTTATGTTATTGCCCATAATCACCGGACTTATCACTTTCGCGTCCACCAAACTTATGAAACAAACCCAGCCGCCCCAGCCCCCGACGGCTAACGGTAGCGGCAAAGATATGCAAAACGCAATGCAGGCAAATATGAAAATGATGCAGTGGTTTATGCCCATTATGCTTGCGGTGTTCGCCCTTTTGTACAGCACGGCGTTCACGGTATATATGGTAATAAGCAACCTGTTCAGCACCGTTTTCCAACTTATTTACAATGCGTGCGTAAAGGTCAACGACAAGCGAAACGAAGAAAAACGCCTTGAATCGACCTTCAAATAATAAGGAGTCCCTATGGAAAAAATCGAAGTCAAAGCGTCCTCGGTCGAAAAAGCCATCGAGGAAGGCTTGAAAGAACTCGGCATCGAAAGAGAAAACGCCGAAATAGAAGTTTTGCAGGAAGGCGGTCTTTTCAGCAAGGCGGTCGTAACCGTCCAAAGAAAGGAAACGCCCGCGGACATTGTCATCGACTTTCTGAACGGCTTGTTTGAAAGAATGAATCTGAGATGCTATGCCGACTGCGAAGTCAAAGACGAAGAAATCGTCGTCAATATCACGGGAAGTGACAGCGGCGTCATTATCGGATACCGCGGCGAAGTGCTTGACGCGATACAGTATCTTGCGCTCATTCTTGTCAACGAAAGCGGACACAACTTTATCCGCGTGTCGATCAACGCCGAAAACTACCGCGAAAAACGCATCGAAACGCTGGAATCCCTTGCAAACCGCCTTGCATACAAGGCGTACCGCACGGGCAGAAAGGTCGAGCTTGAACCGATGAACCCGTTTGAACGCCGCGTGATCCACACCGCGCTTCAAAACAGCAAATACGCCACGACCGAATCCGAGGGAGAAGATATGAACCGTCATATCGTCATCGTCCCGAAAGAAGGCGGCGTGCGCGAAGGATACGAAGAAAGAAACGGCAGACGAAACGACGGAAGACGCAACGACGGCAGACGTAACGACAGAAACAGACGAAACGACAGCCGCGACCGCCGCGGCAACCGCAACGATTCTCGTCAGGAATCCGCGCCCGTAAAGCCCGTTGATGATCCGACGTCGACGGAGTTTAATCTGAAAAAGAACGGACCGCCGAAATTCAAATCTTTTGGTTATACCAAAAAACACTTTTAAAACGGCATAATTTTGCGACCTTACGGCGTTTTGGCAGAACCGGAAAAATCGTGTACGGTTTAGTACACTGGATTTTTCCGAACCCGCCAAGAACCCCGTAATCTCATCAAAATTCTGCCGTTTTAGGGAAGGGTTTTGGGAGATTGCGACAGGTTGTTCGGACTGACGCCATTATTCTGCCGTTATGGCAGGATTTTTTTTGGAAAATACCCGGTATATTTCGGGACGCAAAAAGGAAAATCAAATCGAAGTATGGACACAATCGTTGCATTGTCAACGCCCGCGGGAAAGGGCGGCATAGCGGTAATCAGACTCAGCGGAAACCCGCTGCCGATTGCCCGCGCCGTTTTTGAAACGAAAGCGATAAATGGCGAAATTAAACCGAACTTTATGTACTTCGGAAAAATTAACGCGAAAGACTTTTCCGACCTTGGTTATATGGTTTATTTCAAATCGCCGAAAAGTTACACCGGCGAAGACGTCGTGGAGTTTCACGTGCACGGCGGAACAAGGATTGCGGAAGGCGTGATTTCTGCGTGCGTGTCGAAAGGCGCGCGCCTTGCGGAGCGGGGCGAATTCACCCGTCGCGCGTTTCTGAACGGGAAAATGGATTTGTCCGACGCGGAAGGCGTCATAGATATGATAAACGCCGACAGCGCGGACGCCGTAAAAGCCGCATATCGCCTTATGACCGGCAAGTTGTCCAAGGCGGTGAAAGACGTTCAGAACGACCTGAAAACCGTCCTGACGGGGCTTGTCGCGGTACTGGATTATCCCGAGGAACTGGAAGACGAAACACTGCCGTCAGCGGAAGAAGAACTTGAAAAAATCGTAAAAACCCTTACCGCGCTTCAAAACAGCCGAGCCTACGGCAAAATGATAAAAGAAGGGATGGACGTCGCTCTCGTCGGCGACACGAACGTCGGCAAGTCAAGTCTGATGAACGCGATTTTGGGGTACGACCGCGCAATCGTTTCGTCGATAAAAGGAACGACAAGGGACTTTATCTCGGACAGTTTTGAATTAAGCGGGAAGAAAATCAATCTTTGCGACACCGCGGGAATAAGGGAAAGTAACGACGAAATTGAAAAAGAAGGCATTAACCGTTCGATTTCGATAGTTAAAGACGCTCGTTTGGTACTTCGCGTTCTGGACGCAACGCAAGGAAAGCCTGAAAACAAGGCGCTTGAAAACGCCCTTTTAGGCAAAAAAGTTGTGGAAGTTTACAACAAAAGCGACCTTATAAACAATGCGAAAAACGAAGATAACAAGATTTTCGTCAGTGCGAAAACGGGCGACGGAATCGACGAACTTCTGAAAATCGTCGCAAAATATTTCGATGAAGAAAAGACGTCGGAATCGGAAGTGCTGACGTCAGAAAGACAACTGTCGTCGGTAACGACGGCAAAAGAAAAGGTCGAAGAAGGGCTTAACGCGCTGAAAGCGGGCGTTACGACCGACTGCGTAATTTCCGTTCTGACGGAAGGCTACACCGCGCTTGGCGAAATCACGGGAGAAACCGTCAGCGAAAAAATCATCGACGACATATTCGATAAATTCTGCGTGGGTAAATAATGAAAGAGGTTTACGACGTAATTGTAATCGGCGCGGGACACGCCGGCATCGAAGCCGCGCTTGCCGCGGCGCGCATGGGCAAAAGCACCCTTCTTACGACGCTTGAAAAGGCGGGCGTCGCGCTTATGCCGTGCAATCCTGCAATCGGCGGCACGGCGAAAGGTCATCTCGTGCGGGAAGTGGACGCGCTTGGCGGGCAAATGGGGCTTTCTGCGGACGAGGCGTTGTTGCAGATAAAAATGCTCAACCGCGGAAAAGGTCCCGCCGTATTCAGTCTTCGCGGACAGGCGGACAAGGCGTTGTATCACGACATAATGTTGCGCGTTTTGGAAAATCAGAAAAACCTTGACGTGTTGTACGACGAAACGACAAAAATTCTTGTAAAAGACGGCGTGGCGCACGGCATAACCACTCTTGAAAACGGCGAAATCGAGGGACGGGCGGTCGTTATCGCGACGGGCGTATACTTAAACGGGCGCACGATAATCGGCGCGGAAACAAAAAGCAGCGGTCCCGTCGGGTTCAAAAACGCAACGCACCTTACGGACAACTTGTTAAGTCTTGGCATAGATATCCGCCGTTTCAAAACGGGAACGCCCGCGCGCATTGCGAAAGACAGCATCGACTACGACGAAATGGAAGTGCAGGAAGGCGAAAGCGATATCGGCACATTTTCGTTTATGAACGACGGAAATCTTTATTATCAGATGCCGTGCTGGCTCACCTATACCAACGAAAAAACTCACGAAATAATCAGGAAAAACATAAAAAGAAGTCCGCTTTACAACGGCACGATACACGGAATCGGCCCGAGATATTGCCCGTCGATTGAAGACAAGGTAATGCGTTTCCCCGACAAAACCAGACACCAGATATTCGTGGAGCCCGAAGGCCGCGACAGTGATTTAATGTATATTCAGGGCATGTCGTCAAGTTTGCCGAAAGACGTGCAGGAAGAAATGTACCACTCGATAAAAGGGCTTACGCACGCGCGGTTTATAAGGTACGCGTACGCGATAGAATACGACTGCATAAACCCCCTGGAACTTTCGTCGTCGTTGCAGGTAAAAAGGATAAAAGGGCTTTATTCCGCCGGGCAAATCAACGGCAGCAGCGGATACGAAGAAGCGGCGGCGCAAGGGCTTATGGCGGGCATAAACGCCGCGTTGTACGTCGACGAAAAACCGCCCTTCACCTTAAACCGCGACGAAGCGTACATAGGAGTGCTTATCGACGACCTTGTCACAAAAGGCACGAACGAGCCGTATCGTATGATGACGGCGCGCGCGGAATATCGTTTGAGGCTCCGTCAGGACAACGCCGACCTGCGCCTTACCGAAAAAGGATACGCCCTTGGGCTTGCGACGGAAGAAAGGCTCAAAAAAATGCAGGGAAGAAGGGAAGAAATCGAGCGTATCGTCAGGCTTTCCGAAACCGTCAAAATCAAAAAGGAAAACGGCGGAATATTTGAAAGATACGAGGGTGTGCAGGTTGAAAAAACGATGCCCGTAAAAGAAGCGTTGAAACACCCCGGCATCACCTTTGAAGTATTGAAGGAAGTCACAAACGCGTTTTCGGAGTTTTCAAAAAGCGCGTTGTTTTCGGCGGAAGTTATGATAAAATACGCGGGATACCTTGAAAAGGAAGACGCCGCGATAAGGGACGCACGACGTTTGGAAGAAAAGATTTTGCCCGAAGATATCGACTACAACGCTTTAAGCGGACTGAGAATCGAGGCGCGGCAGAAACTTTCAAAAATCCGTCCCGCGACGCTCGGACAGGCGTCCAGGATTTCGGGAGTGAGCCCCGCGGATATTACCGTCCTGCTGATTTATCTGAAAACCGCAAAATAAACATCAAAACAAAACACATAAAAAAAAGCAAGGTAAAAAACCTTGCTTATTTTTTTGTATTGTTTTTGTTTTATTTACAGAAGAAGGAACGGGTTGTTTTCATAAAACCATTTCGCAACGGTGCCCGATTCGATATTGTCGATTGCCGCCTGCGCGCCCGAGCCGATTTTCGCGATCACGAACATTGCGACGAAAACGAGAGCGACGGTGAATGCCGCCGAGAACACAAGCCCGATAATACGGTCGACGCTGCGGAAGCCTTTTTGTTTTTCGACAATCTTTGAAAGAAGTTTTGAAAGAAGCGAAAACAGAATTTCAAGCACGATAATCGACGCGACGAAAACGATAATGGCGCAAAGGGCTTTCACGATAAGGTTTGCCGCAAACGCCGCAAGGGTAACGCTGCCCGTGAGCGCGCCGCTGAAAAGCTTGACGCAAACGGTTTGTACAAGCAGTACGATTTTGAGTTTTGACGAGCCTTCGAACAACGTCGATACGCTTGTCCACGCGCTGCCGCTGACGTTCAGGAAAAGTTCCCCGTCGGAGACCTTTGCTTTGTAGCCCGCCACGTCGAATTTACTTACGAAAAAGTCGCTGATTTTTGTTTGAAGGTCAACAAACGCGGAAACACCGGCAAGATACCCCGCAAGGAATATGCCAAGGCATATCGCCGCGATAAACGCGATAATGCCGCCGATCGTGCCGTTGAGCAATTTTGCAAAACCTGCAATAATACCCGCGACGATGCCGACCGCCAGAACCGCCAGAATGACGATATCCGAGACGTTCATGCTCGCAGTACATAAAGCATTCAACATACCATAATCCCTCTTTTTTACGATATTTCTCGATATTTATAAATATTATACCAAATTTATTACAGAAATCAAACAATATTTAATAAAAAAACGCGCTTATTTTTGTAAGCCCTGTCAATACTTATGAAAAGGAGAGAAAAAATGAAACAAGGAACCCCCGTAATTTTGTGCATAGGAAGCGACAAAATCGCCGGCGACAGCGTCGGTCCGATTGTCGGCGATATTTTGAAAAACAGGCTGAACGCAAGATGTTTCGTATACGGCGCGACGGGAAAAAGCGTCAACGGAAGAAACGTGCAGGACTTTCTGGAACTCATAAAATACGCGCACCCCGAAAGCCCCGTAATCGCGGTGGACGCGTGCTTGTCAAAGGAGGCGGAAAAGCCTTTCGTCGCGGTGGTTTCGGGCGGAGTCAACCCCAAAAGGGCGATAACGGGAATCGAAAATCCCGCGGGCGACGTCGGCGTTCTCGGCGCGGTCGAAAAACCGTCGGACGATCCGCTGAAAACTCTTATGGCAGTATCGTGGGATAAAGTGCAAAAAACGAGCGTTAAAATTGCGATTGCGTTATATAAAGCGTTGTTTTCCGCGTAAAAATCAACAAAACCCGAGTTTTTAATTTTAGTTGATTTTTAGGGAGTTTATGTTATAATAGTACTAACTTCGTGATAAAGATAAATAATAAGACGTTTTTATTGCGGAAGCGGAGGCTATTACACAGTGAAAAAAAGAACAAAAGGAATAATAATTTTTCTGATTTGCCTTGTGCTTGTCGTGCTTGTCGCGACGATGCTCTCGGACAACGGCGCGGGCGAGATAAGCTACACGTCGCTTGTCGAAGACATAAAGGCGGGCAAAGTTTCGAATATTCAGATTACCGGCGACTACGTTCTGAAAGTCAGATATAACGACAGCAAGATCGCCGAAAAGAATTTCCCGAATAAGTACGACGCGTTTTGTTATATTCCCGACAGAAACGTTCAGCAGGTTTACGACATGATCGAAGACTGTCAGGGCAACACGGGTTGGACGTCCCCCAAGGTTTCGTACGACAATCCCGCGCGCCGCTCGCTTCTTTACAGCTTGCTTTTGCCCATACTGTCGGTTGTGCTTCTCGGTATCGTGATGTACATTATTTACCGTCAGAGCCAGGGACAAAATCAGCAGGCGATGAACTTCGGAAAGACAAAAGCCCGCGTTACCCAGTCGGTTAAGGTGCGTTTTTCGGACGTCGCCGGCGCGGAAGAAGAAAAGGAAGAACTGCAAGAAATCGTGGAATTCCTTAAAAACCCCAAAAAGTTCGTCGATATCGGCGCAAGAATTCCCAAGGGCGTTTTGCTCGTAGGTCCTCCGGGCACGGGTAAGACGTTGTTTGCAAAAGCGGTCGCAGGCGAGGCGAACGTGCCGTTTTTCAGCATAAGCGGCAGTGACTTTGTCGAAATGTTCGTCGGCGTCGGCGCGTCTCGTGTGCGCGACTTGTTCGACCAGGCGAAACACAATATGCCGTGTATCGTTTTCATCGACGAAATCGACGCGGTCGGCAGACAGCGCGGCACGGGCTTGGGCGGCGGTCACGACGAGCGCGAACAAACGCTCAACCAGTTGCTTGTCCAGATGGACGGCTTTGAAAAGAACGACGGCATTATCGTTATGGCGGCAACCAACCGCGCGGATATTCTCGATCCCGCATTGTTGCGCCCCGGCCGTTTCGACCGTCAGATTTACGTACAGGTCCCCGACGTTCGCGGCAGGGAAGAAATATTCAAGGTTCACGCAAGAAACAAACCTCTTGCCCCCGACATCGACTTTAAAACGCTTGCCCGTCTTACTTCGGGCTTCACCGGCGCGGACATCGAAAACCTTCTGAACGAGGCGGCAATCCTTTGCGCGCGCGACAACAGAAAGGTCATTACGATGGGCGATATCAACGAAGGTATCAATAAGGTCATCGCAGGCCCGCAGAAAAAGAGCCGCGTCGTCAGCGAAAGAGACAAACGCATCACCGCGTATCACGAAAGCGGACACGCAATCGTTGCGAAACTCCTTAAAAACTGCGACGAAGTCAACGAGGTTTCCATCATACCGCGCGGACAGGCGGCAGGCTATACCATCACCCGTCCCGTGAACGACGACAACCACGTTACCCGCGGAAAGTTGATGGATGAAATCGCAATGATGCTTGCGGGACGCGTCGCCGAAGAAATCGTCATCGAAGACATCACGACGGGCGCAAGCAACGATATTCAGCGCGCAAGCTCCATCGCAAGAAAGATGGTTACCGAATGGGGAATGAGCCCGCTTGGCACGATATATCTCGGCAATCCCGAACACGAAGTGTTTTTGGGACGCGATTTCAATCAGCAGGCAATGTCGCCCGAAACCGCCGCGAAAGTCGACGCCGAAATGAAGAGTATCCTCGACGAGTGCTACGACACCGCAAGAAATATTCTTTCGGAACACAGAGACCTTCTGGATAATATGGTCAAGGTGCTGTTTGCGAAAGAAACCATTTTCCAAAACGAAGTCGATATGCTGTTTGAAGGCAAAACGCCCGAAGAAATCATTAAACTCAGCAACGAAAAAAGCATGGAAAAAATGAAAGCGGCAGAAGCGTCGAAGACGGAAGAAAAAACCGACGAAAAATCGGAAGTCGGTGCGGACGACAAAGCGGCTGCGGACGAAATCAAAAAACTTCACGAAAAGTTGAAGGAAAAGATTGAAAAAATCGAAAACTCCGCGCCCGCCGAACAAACCGAAACGGACACGTCGGAAAAACCCGAAGACAACAAAACGGACGAAAAGCCCGACGAAAACAAGTAACGAACCAAACAAAAACCGCCGTATGAACGGCGGGTTTTTTTTTTCCGAAAAATTTTTTTTGGAAAGGTTTTTTTTTTTTTTTTTCCCTTTCTCATCTTTCAGGGCTGCCGTTACGGTAACATCACCGGCTGCTTTCCGGTACAGGG